>Ga0310123_10004809_pt1 | contig 10174 bp, 10 predicted proteins | sample CB6_AW_1057_MG_FD_203505 | JGI IMG/M metagenome (GOLD analysis project Ga0310123, IMG submission 203505) | Marine microbial communities from Western Arctic Ocean, Canada - CB6_AW_1057 | ecosystem: Environmental > Aquatic > Marine > Oceanic | place: Canada: Western Arctic Ocean | collected...
CTTCGAAAAAAATTAGAAGAAGCAATGAAAGTTGTGGATACATTTGGTACAGATGCCAGATCAATTACCAGAACTTTAGAAAATATAAAAAATCCCGAACAAGTTGAAAAAGCTGTTGAAACAGAGAATGTAGAAAAATTTGACGATCATTCAAAACAACTTAAAAATTAATTTTAATTTTAATACAATAAGAATTATAAGTAACTCCATGAAGCGGAACTCAAAATTTACATATCCAACATCAACACGGTCTATGATTAATGGTTCAAGGCATTATTCAATTGATAATTCAAGATTACCAAGTGTGACTGCTATTTTGTCGGCCACTAAAAGCGAGGAAGATAAGGCAGGTTTAGCAGCATGGAAAGAAAGAGTAGGTCACAAAGAAGCTGAAAGAATTAAAACTGAAGCCTCCAATAGAGGCAGTTCAATGCATGCGTTTTTAGAAAAGTATTTATTAGGCAAATTAAATATGGAGCTTTTAGAAGAAAATAACCAAGCTAAAAAAATGGCTGAGGAGATTATTGACAAAGGAATTAAAAATAAATTATCTGAAATTTGGGGAGTGGAGGCGACTTTATATTATCCTAACAAATATGCAGGAACAGCTGATTGCATTGGTATTTATGAAGGTATAGAAACTATTGTAGATTTTAAGCAAAGCAATAAACCCAAAAAAGAAGAATATATCGAAGATTATTTTCTACAGTTAGGCGCTTATTCATTAGCGCATAACGCTGTTTATAATTCAAAAATAACTCGAGGAGTAATTTTGCTTTGCACTATAGACAATTTATTTCAAGATTTTAAAATTGAAGATGATCAGTTAATTAAATATCAAAATAAATTTTTAGGAAAAGTTGAACAGTTTTATCATCAGCTAGGAACAAATAGAGTTTGACTTTACAAACAAATAATATAATTAATAAATTAATAAACTATGCTACTTGTTTAGATGCGAGTTTCCTTCCACAAACTTACATTACAAATAGCATTAAAAAATAAAGGTATTTTAAATGAATTTAGCTATTTGGGATATAGAATCTAGTAGCGCCAACACAAATTTCGGAAGCATAATCGAGATAGGTGGTATTTTATTAGATGAAAATTTTAAGGAAAGAGATCGTTTTAATTTAAGATGCAGACTTCCAGAAGGAGAAATTCCTCAAGCGATGGCATTAATTGTAAATAAAACTAGTGTCAATTTGCTTACTAAGGCTAATTTAAGTCATTACCAAATGTTAAGTGAAGTTGAAATGATAAGAAAAGAATTTTTTAGAGGTATTCGTTACCCATATCTTACAAATGCGTCGCCAAATAAAAGGCATGATGGACTTAATATTGCAAGAGGAGCTTATGCAATTGATAGCAATGTATTAAATACAGAACTAAATGAAAAAGGTAATGCTGTCATGAAATTAGAATCGCTTGCAAGAAATAATGGAATTGAAACTTCTGGAGCTCACTCAGCTATTTTTGATGCAGAGTTGACTGCTAAAGTTTTGGGATTAATCAAAAAAAAACAACCACAAACATGGGATGCTTTTTTAAAAACAGGCAGTAGAGCAGATACAGAAACTATTATTAAAAAAGAAAAAATGTTTACTCTAAATGAATATTTTTATGGAAGATCTAGATTATATCTTTGTGGACCGCTACATCCTAAATATTGTATTCATCCAGTTTATCAATGGGGACAGGCTGTTGATTTAAGAGTTGATGTTGAACCTTTATTAAATCTCTCAGTTCCAGAATTAAAAGTTGAAATGAAAAAAACACCTAAATTTTTAAGAACTATTAGATCTAATAAAGCTCCGATTATTCTTGACCAGAGTTATGGTATGCAAGTTGAACCATATAATGTAATTGATCCATTGCTTATTAAAAAAAGAGCTGAGCTTGTGAGAACAAATGAAAAATTTTCTCAAAATATTCTTACAGCCTTAAAAGATATAGCTGAAGAAAAACAACAAGCAGCATCACAAGAAGATATTTTGGCAGAAGAAAGTATTTATAAAAAATTTACAGGTCCAAAAGATACGGCTCTCTTTCCAAAATGGCATGAAGCATCATGGAAAGATAAATTAAGATTGTTAGATAAATTTGAAGATAAAAGGCTAGTAAGTTTTGGTAAAAAGATTATTTATCAAGAATCACCCGAAACACTTCCACCGGAAATGTTTAAACAGATAAAAAGTGAAATAGCTCAAAAAATCTTAAGTGAAAAAAAAGAAAAGTGGTGGACTTGTAGAGAATTTTATAACGAATGTGATAATTTGAGAGACAAATATACTAACGAAAAAGATGAAAAAAAATTAAAATTTTTAGATGAAATTAATGATTTTGTTATGTCTGTAGAAAAAAAATATGAAAATGCATAATAATTTAAAAAAAACCGTTAATTATTTTAAAAAAGACAATTTTAATAGTTGAATAATATTGTTTATATAAATATATAGAGAAAATTATTATGTCAGTAGAAAAAATTACAGATGAAAATTTTGAAAAAGAAGTTTTAAAATCTAGTAAACCTGTGGTAGCAATTTTTTCTGCAAAATGGTGTGGACCTTGCCAAGCTATGTCAGGAGCATATGAAGAAATTTCTAAAGAATTATCAGAAAAAGTTTTAATAAAAAAAATGGATATTGATTCAGATCCTAACACTCCAGTTAAATATGGGATTCGTGGCGTTCCATCTATGTTACTTTTTTCTAACTCAGAAATTGTTGGAACTAAAATTGGTGCCACCTCAAAGACAAATCTTTTAGATTGGATTAAAGAAAATATTTAATTTAAATTTAAAACTTCGCCTGCTAAATAAAGCGATCCCGTTATAAGAATCATACTGTTGTTATTTTGATTCAATTCCTCAATACTTTTGAAAATGCTTTCACTGATTTTGATGTTTTGATTTAAATTATTTAATTTATTTTTAAATTCTTCTTTATTAATGGAACCTTCTTGGTTTGGAATATCTATTAGAGTTATTGAGCTTACTAAATCTCTAAAACAATTTATAAAACCTTGGTGATCTTTATCTTTCATCATGCCAACAATTAAGTGTACATTTTGGTTTTGTTGCTTTACCCAGTTTGCAATTGCTTTTGCTGCATTAATATTGTGACCTCCGTCACAGATTAATCTATTTGGACCGACTAAGGCTTTTAGTTTTCCTGATTTAATCTCTTGAAGCCTTCCTTTGAGTTCAATTTTGGTTATTCCTGTTTTAATATCTTCATCTTTAACATCAAATAACTTTCTAGCTGTGGCTATAGATGTGCTAATATTTCCAAGCTGATGATCTCCTAAAACACTTGGTTCTGGCAGTATTAATGATCCTTTATAATCTTCATACTGAATGAAATTATTTTCAGCTTTAAGATAATTGAAATCGTTTCCAAAAAAATATTTGTTTGATTGGTTATTTTCTAAAGTTTTTTTTATTTTTGAAGTTATTTCTTTATTATCTTGTTTATTAACAAAAATATTAGAATTTAATAATTTAACTGTTTTTTCGTAGATTATTCCTTCAATTGTTTTGTTTTTTATCCATTGCAAATGGTCCAACCCAACTGAACCTATAATAGACGCTAAATTTTTTCTAAAAACGTTAGTGCTATCAAATTGGTGAAAAAGACCTGCCTCTATTAATGTTATGTTGTTTTTAAATTCTTCACAGAATTTTAAGTAAGCACAAGTCAAAATCTCATAGAGCGTAGCAGGATTGTCGCCTAAAGTTTTTTCAATATCTTCAAGTAAATCAGCAAGAACATCTTCATTAATCTCATTGTCGTTATATACAAATCGTTCTGTATATGATTGAAGATGAGGTGATAGATATAAATTACATTTATATCCTGATTGATTTAGAATCGCCTTTAAGCTTTGACAAATACTGTATTTAGAATTTGTACCAACAATTGAAACAACATATTTAAGTTTATCTTGGGGATTTCCTAGTCTATTTAAAAGATCAAAAACTCTTCCAAGCTGAAGGTCTATTTTTTTTTTAGGATGCTTCTTTTCTAAATTTTTGATTATCCTTGCTAGCTTCAAATTCATTATCTATCTCTTTATTAACATCATTTTTATGAAGCAGTATTTTAAGGATATTTATTATTTTATCATTAATTTCTTTACGGTCATATATACCATCGCAGAAGCCTGTCTCAGCTAAACGTTTTGAACCCTGAAACCCTTCGGGCAAATTTTCTTTTGTTTGATTTTTTATAATATGCTGGCCAGCGAATCCTATTAAAGCAGAATTTGATTCAGCAAAAGTTATATCCGATATTGATGGTCCTGCAAAACTACCTGTTATTCCACCGTAACACTTATTTGTGTAGACGTTTATGTATACAAGATTATTAGATTTAAATGTGTTAGCCGCAAGAACTGTTTTAACCATAAAATTTAATGCTATGTTTGATTCATACATAGCTTGGCCCCCACCTTCGCTCCATCCTACGATAGGTGTTCGATCATCAATTCCTTTCTGAAAGCAAGTAACTATTGCCTCACCAGACGCAGCATTAATCGATCCGCCTATGAATCGACTGTCTATAGCAAATGAAGTAATTCTAATTCCATTCCTAACACCTTGAGCTACCATAACCGCACAATGATGGTTGCAAACTTTTCTAGCTTTTTCTAATTTTTTTTTATAAACGCCACCAGGCCAATTAAGTGGATCATCAACAGGTTTAGGTGTATCTATAATTTCATAATTATTTTTTCCAAAAAAATAATCAAATCTTTCTCTCGGGGTGAATGGATAGTGTCTGTTACAGTCAGGACATACATTGAGTTGTTTCTCATTGAATATTGAAGACTTGAGCACAGGTCCGTTTTTACAGCACGATGTCATCCATTTTGATTCAGATTGTTCGAGTTTAGATGGAAATTTTTTACTTAAATCACTTTTTATTTTTTCACCAATTTTTAAGACTTTATTAATCCAATTTACCATGATATTTTTTTTTTTAATCCTTCAACTATATTAGTTACATTTGTGACAGGATTTTGTCTATTTTTAATTGATTGAGAGATTTCCTCGCATAATGCACTTCCAACTACTAAACCGTCAGCCTTTTTTAATGAAGCAATAGTTTTATTAGTTATACCGAAGCCAATAACTATATTTTTAGATTTATTTATATTTTTAATTCTATTGTAGTTTTTTAAGATTTCTTTTGGGGAAACCTTAAGTTTGCCTCCAGTAGTTGATAGCATACTAATATAATAAATCATATCGTGAGAATCTTTTATGATTCTTTTCATTCTATATTTAGAAGTTGTGGGAGAAACAAGTTGTACAAAATTAATAGAATTTTTTTTGCATTTTTTTGAAAAGTTTTTATTTTCTGGCCATGGTAGATCAACGATAATTAATCCGTCAATTCCAACTTGTTTACATTTTTTTATAAATCTATTTTCACCATATTGTACAACTGAGTTATAGTATCCCATTAGAATGCAAGGCTTTGCATCTTTTGTTTTTTTAAATTTTTTTACGATTGCAAATGTATCTTTAATTTTTATACCATTTTTGATTGCTCTGTAGGTGCTATTTTGAATTTGTTTTCCATCACCTGTATTGCAATTATGCCCAATTCCAATTTCACAAATATCTGTGTGTGAAGAAATAGCTTTCAGGATCTCAAAAGATTTTTTTTTATTAGGATCTCCTGATACTGTGTAGGTTAGAAGAGCAGGTCTATTTTCTTGCCTGCATTTTTTAAATACTTCAACTATATTTGAAGGTTTCATAAATTGTATCCCAATCTTTCTTTTATAATTTTCATATCTTTTTTAGCATCACCACAGCTATCTACTGCGATAATAGTATTTTTGCTTAATCTTGGAGCTATTTTAATCGCTTCTGCAAATGCGTGAGAAGGTTCCAATGATGGTCTTATTTTTTCTAATTTCGAAACTAATTTAAAAGCTTGAAGAGCTTCCTCGTCAGTTGCAGAAGTATATCTGGCTCTTTTTGAATCTTTCAAAAGACAGTGTAAGGGAGAAACTCCTGGATAGTCTAAACCTGCGCTGATGGATTCTGTTTCCTCTATCTGACCCTCAGCATCTTGAATTACGTATTGTAATGCTCCATGCAAAACACCAATTTTAGCTCCATTGGTTAGTGGGGCCGCATGCCTCTTACTATTTTCTGGACCACCAGCTTCAACGCCGATAAGTTCAACTTGATTTCTATCGTAAGGTATAAATTCATTCCAAAAGCCCATTGCCGAACTACCTCCACCCACACAATTTATTAACTTTAATTTTTTTGGAACTTTTCCAAATTCTTTTTTTAACTGAAGCATTAGTTCCCTAGAAATTTGAGCAGTACTCCACGCACAAATTTTTATAAATATATTTGGTCCAACAGTTGAACCTACGCATTGGTGTGTTGTATCGCAATTGGAAACCCAATATCTCATACATTCACTAACAGCATCAACAAGAGTTTTACTTCCAGAATCTACGGGAACAATCTCAGCTCCATTTTTCCTCATGGCACGGCAGTTAACTGCTTGACGAACAATGTCTTTGGTTCCCATAAATATTTTACACTTAAGATCAAATTTTTTTGCAGCCATACTTAGCATTTTGCCAGCATAGCCCGCTCCCGTGTCTCCAATTATGTATTTTTTTTTAGCCCTTTTACATATCAGTGCGTGAACCGTAGCATTATAGATTTTGTGAGCTCCTCCATTAGCTTTTGAGACTTGCTTGCACCAAATTTGAGCGCCTCCCAAATGTTTAGTTAGATTGTTTAATTTAAAAAAAGGGGTTGGAGCTCCTACATAATTTTTAAAATAGTAGTCTCTTTCCCTCAAAAATTTTTTATCGTAGCGAAGTTTTTCAAAAAGGTTTGTTAGGTCTTCGATTGGTTTTTTAAGTGTTTCTGGCACATAATTACCACCAAATTTTCCACCATATAAATAATTTTTATTATGTTGGTCTATTAATAACGTGCCTTTTTTAATTTTTATCATTTGTTTTTTTAATTTTGTTCAAAAAAATATCAATTTTTGAAATATCTTTTAATCCAGAAGTCTCTAGACCACCAGATATATCTATAATATCAGCTATTTTTTTATAATTATCAAGATCATCATCGATTTGAATGTTTCCAGCAAGCATAATTTTAATTTTAGATTTTAAATTATTAATCAAATCATGATTAAAAGACATGCTTTTTTCATATCCTTTACTGTCAAATAAAAAAATGTCGGCAATGTTCTCATAGTTTTTATATTTATTAATGTCATCTTTTTCGTTAACAGTTAAAGCAACAATAATTTTTTTTTTATATTTTCGTTTAATTAATTTAATTTGTTCAGCTGTCATGTCATAAATTTGATAGTAATCAAAAGGTAAAGTTGAAATTTCATCAAGTTCTGTTTCTGCAGGATTCACCAAAACAGCTACATATTTAGAATTTTTTTTATTTATTTCTAAAACTTTTTTAAGTTTTGAGTGTTCTAAATAACGTTTTGATTTTTTATAATTTACAATGAAACCAATAAATTCAGGAGGGTAGGGATGATTAGTTATATATTCTAGAGTATTAATGTCTGAAATTCCACAAACTTTACTTTGTAGTTTCATCTATTCAATGGAATTAAGAATTTCGTCAATATTTTTTTTAGGATCACCTTCTGTAATTGGACGACCAATAATTAAATAGTCACTACCAGCTTTAATAGCTTCATTTGCATTCATTGTTCTTTTTTGGTCATGAGTATTTGGAGTCATTCTTATACCTGGTGTAAAACATTTGAGTTGTGGTTCAATTTTTTTAATTGTTTTAACCTCTAATGGACTGCAAATTATTCCATATAAATTTGCTTTAGCTGCAATTTTTATTAATCTCTCGACTTGTTTCTCAACATTATTTTTAAATCCTAGACTTTCAAGATCATCATTAGAAAAACTGGTTAAAACGGATACACCCAATAATTTAATGTTAATTTTTTTGGCTGCTTCATTTGCAGATTTAAGAGCATCCAAGCCATTTAATAAATGAACAGTCGCATAAGTTATATTTAAAAATTCTAATGCTTCAACTGATGATTTTAAAGTATTTTTAATATCAAAAAACTTACCGTCATAGAAAATTGGTTTGTTGAATTTTGATAGTTCTTTAATATCATCCGGACTTCTTTGAGTAATATACTGAAGTCCAATTTTTATACCAGAAATGTCATTTTGAATTTTTTCTAAAAGATTAATCACTTCTTTTTGGCTTGAAATATCACATGCAACAAAAATATTTTTACTCATTATTATTTAATTTATTAAACAGTTCTTTTGCCATTTTAAAGTGAATTGTTTTTTTTTCAGGAGTGTAAACTTTTTCACCTGTTTTAGGGTTGCGAGACGTTCTGGCTTTTTGAATATGTGTAGACCACACGCCAAAACCTCTGAGCTCAACTCTTTCTCCTCTTTTCAGAGCATTTTTAATTTCAACAAAAAAAATATTTAAAAATTTTTCTAGATCTTTTTTTAAAAAATTTGGGTAGTTATCAGAAAATTGTTTTAAAAGCTTTGATTTTACAATAGCCAATTTAGCTTATTCTTTCTCAGTTTTTTTTTCTTTTTTGCCCAATACGTCAGATAATGATGAAAAAGGAAGATTTTTTCCCGAAAGAGGTGAAGTAAATTTAGCTACTGCCTCTTTGTTTTGTAATTCTTCAAGTAATTTAATGCTTAAAGTGGCTTTTCTTTTTTTCATATCCAACTCGGCAATTGCAGCATCAATTCTTTCACCACCAACAAATCTTTCTGAACGAGCATCAGCCGTATTTATCGCAATGTTTGATTTCTTAATTGTGAAACTCATGTCACAGCTCTCAGGTTTTACTATTAAACCTTTTTTATTAGAGGAAATTACTTTTATAGTTACAGTATCATTTATTTTTTTATCATTAAACCAATTAAAAGGATCAACTTGAGTTTGTTTTAAACCGACTCTAACTTTTTGTTGGTCAATTTTAATTTCTAATATTTTACATTTTATCCTATCACCTTTTTTATACTTTTTTAATTCTTCTTCGCCTTCGTTAGAATAAGATAGGTCATTTGCATGAAGAAATGAATCTATATTAAATCCATCAATTTTTACATAAATTGCATATTCACTAAAGTTTACAATAGCACCTTCAATTTCACTTCCAACAGGATGTTTTTTTTCTAAAGTTTTATAAGGATTTTCTTGAGTTAGACGGTGTGATATAGCCACTCTTCGTTTTTCTTTATCGATTTCAGTAATGACACATTCTACTTCATCGCCAACTTTAAATATTTTTTTTGCTGAAAGATTTTTTTTTGTCCAACTTAGTTCACTAGAATGTAGTAAAGTAGAAAGTCCAGGTTCAAGTTCACAGAATGCTCCAAAGTCCATCAGTTTAACAACTTTTACTTTATATGGTTTGTTTAGTTCATAGTTTGAAATATGTTCGAATGGGTCTGGTAGTAATTGTTTTACTGAAACCCCAACTTGCAGTTTGTTTTGATCAACAGTAATGACCTTCAAGTCGTGGGCATCGCCTATATTAAAAATTTCATCTGGATGATTGACTCTCGAATATGAAATTTCGCTTGTATGACACAAGACGTCCAGCTGCCCTTTAACATCAAAAAAACAACCAAAGCTACTGTAACCCTTGACGATCGCACCTTTAATCACATCACCAACTTTGTATTTTTCAATAATTTTTGCCTTATCTTCTTTTTTATTAGATGAAATAATTTGTCTTCTCGAAACACATGCGTTTCCTCTAATTTTATCTAATTTAATTAATGCAAATTTTTGAGGTTCATGCATTAGATGAGAAATATCTTTTAAAGGTTTATCTGAAATTTGTGATCCAGGACAAAACATTAAAGAGCCAGTATCAACATGTTCGACAATTACACCACCTTTACATTTAGAAGTTATTTTACCCATTATTGGTTCATTTTTTTCATATGCTATAACCAACTTATTCCATCCTCTAATTTTTTGTGCTTTCGACGCGGATACAATAACCTCTCCTTCTTTAGACTCAATACGTTCCAAAAGTACACTAATTTTTTCTCCAACTTTTGCCTTATCAAGCATGCCCATGCTTTTTAATTCATTTACATCTAAGACCGGTTCTGATTTAAGACCATCGCAATGTAA
>Ga0310123_10004810_pt1 | contig 10172 bp, 9 predicted proteins | sample CB6_AW_1057_MG_FD_203505 | JGI IMG/M metagenome (GOLD analysis project Ga0310123, IMG submission 203505) | Marine microbial communities from Western Arctic Ocean, Canada - CB6_AW_1057 | ecosystem: Environmental > Aquatic > Marine > Oceanic | place: Canada: Western Arctic Ocean | collected...
GGTTGAGATTGCCAGGATGGTCTTGTTTACGACCGTGCATGGAGAAGTAGTAAGTCTACGCGCCAGCCAGGCGAAGGTCGGAAACTTGGTTAGCATTTCGTTGGTCGATGAATACGAACAGGATATATATATTCCGCACGAAGAATGCGAAGTGGCGCTCACTCCAGAACAAGTCATCGAGTGTTTCCTTGACGGCGACCCAAACCCGAACCCGAATGGCTACAGAGTTAGGCTTGAATCTCAGTTTTATCCACAGTTAGATGAGGTATACGACGCAATGTTACGTGATCGGCAAACGAGTGAGAGAGACGAGTAAGAATGGTTATGTCCCTGCCCAACAGATCTACTAGCTATCGCTTCTCTCAAACCACAGATTGAAAGTGCGATCGGGCTGTGGACGCAGTCGACACCCGTCGCGCCATGGGAGTTTCGGCGTCAATCACGGCGGCGGCGAGGAGATTTTGTTTTGAAGAATTCAGAGAGAGTCATTGGCTTCATTAAACCAGGGGCGCCTTGTCTAACATATCTATCGATCAACTCCCACGTTTCATGCGCGTAGCCAGTTAGCCCACCAGAATCTTTCGTGGGGAAATCCCCATTTTTCTGTTTGTAAGCGACCGCCATTTCCCAAATCTTGTTGACGGGTGGTTGAACCCTATCGCTCTTTTTCTGCCCTGAGCTGTTCTTTCTCATAGGCTCCATCCACAGATTCCCTAACCATTTCCTCATGAAATTTTTCTTCCCTGATCCGTGCTTTCTCAAAGGCTTCTACAAATAGTTCAGAATAATCGATCTCTGTGGATACTTCTGGTTCTGGTGCAGGGGATTCCTCTACAAACCGCACTCCATCTGCTGGCTGAGTAAAATATTCTTTTTGCTCTTTTAATGATCGCTTTTTACTCATTGCATTTCTACCTGTATCACGTTCATATCCACTTCGCCCGCACCTACTTTAATTGTCTTACGTCCTACAACTTTATACTTCGCTCCATTTTGATACCCAAGTTGATACCCTAGCCGCTGCACACTGTGGAACACGTACAATAGTATTGAATGTATTTGCTAAGTCATTTGAAGCGTTGAGCCTACCTGCACGATTCATAGTGCTCTCTTAATCTGGAGGTTCCCGGTTCGATTCCGGGGCGGCTCACCACCTTGTAGGGAGATCCGAGAAATGAGTGACGTATTAACCGGCGCCGAATTCAAACAACAACTCCGTGATGGTATTCCTAAGTTAGGGCTCTTCGTAAATTCTCATAGTCCAACCGTCGTCGAACAACTGGCGCATACTGGATACGATTGGCTGCTCGTTGACACGCAACACGGGCCGATGGGATTCGAGACCCTCTCGCAAATGATCGGAGGGGTGTCAAATGGCGGAGCGAAATCATTAGTACGAGTCGCCGGTGCACACGACCGCGGTGGCATTCAGCAATCTCTTGATGTTGGCGCCGATGGGGTGCTTGTCCCGTATATCAACACGGTCGACGAAGCGCGACAAGCCGTGAGTTGTTGCCGCTACCCCACCGCCGGCACACGGTCCGTCTATTTCCCCCAGCGGAGCATGAATAAAGCCGGACTCCTTGGGTATGCCGGAGCAGCCAACGATAACGTCATTTGCGCCCTGCAAGTGGAAACTGCTGACTGCATCGACAATATTGAGGAAATTGCTGCCGTCCCTGGTGTGGACCTCTTGTTCCTCGGCCAGAATGACCTCTGCATGTCGATGGGGCTGTTTGAAAAATACCAATTTTCTGACATGTACTTTTCTGACGAACTTCAGGAAGCCACCAGCAAACTTCGCAATGCCGCCAAGAAAAACAATGTGATCCTCGGGCTCTTTTTGTTTGGCACTGATCGCGTTGGTGAATTTCTCGAAAAGGATTTCTCACTCTTCAGCGTTGGCAATGACCTGCATCACGTCCTCACCCAGGCAGGTGCCTACATCAACAATGTTGAAGAAGTGTCCAAAGAAAAAGGTCGGCCCTGGGCACGCCGGCCTACGGCCTTGTTATAAGTACACGTAACCCGAAGGACCCTATGACTGGCCGACCTCGTTTTCTCTTGGGTCGGCCAGTTGTTTGTACACAGACTGGTGTAGCCGCCGGAATTTAATGTCTCAGTCGATCGAGCACCCCAGTGAGAGCCATTGGCACACCCATGACCTACATTCTTGATGGCCGTCAGCACCTCGGGTTGACTATTGGTGGCCCGCGTCTGATTGCATTCGCCCTGCCCCGGTGAGCACAGAATGGTGGAACCGTTAGACATCAATACCGACAGCATCAGTTTGCATTAGGATCGTCATGCGTAATCACGCGCAAATTTCCTAAGCAGGACACTATGGCGAAGGCATATCTCATTGGACACGTCACCGTGAAAAACCCAGACCAGTTCCTCGCTGAATACGGCGCAAAGGTTGAAGCGACCATCACAGCTTTTAACGGACGCTTTCTTGCGCGCGGTGGCGAAGTAACCTACCGAGAAGGTGAGCCTCTCGGGGACATCAACGTCATTGTGGAATTCCCTGACCGCAGTACGGCAACTGCGTGGCTCAACAGTGATGCCTACCAGACTATTCTTCCGGGTCGTACAGAAAACACTGACGGCCATATCCTCATCATGGATGGGGTCCCAGATTAGCCCTACCCGAATCTGTATCAGACAACTAAACCGTGGGCCGTCACTGTTCAGGTGTTGGGAGTAACCCCTCACGCTCGATCCATTCGCCCAACCGCATCACCTGGTCAATGTTGAGTGTATTTTGGATATCAGATAACGGATCGGCATTCAGTACGATCAGATCTGCGACCTTCCCCGCCGCAAGCGTCCCAAAATCGGCTTCGCCGACGGGAGGCATCCGCCCTGCACCAGTAGCCGTGGCCGCAACAATCGCTTCCATTGGTGTTAAACCTGCATCGACGTACAACTCCATCTCGTGATGCATGCCCCAGCCAAACGGGACATTTGGGGTGCCGGCATCATTTCCCAAGGCTACCTTGATACCCGCGTCATGAATCGTCTTCACAAAATCCTGGACCTGACGAAACTGCGCTTTCTGATCGGCAAAACCAGGACTGTTCACAATTTCCGCCCGTACCGCTGGGTCATCCAATCGGGCCAACGCATCCTGATTAAACGCCAGCCGTAAATCGGGGTCAGCAAGAAGTTCTGGACGTTCAGCAAAATGCCACCGGTTCTGAATGATTGACAACGTTGGCGTAAACGACACGTCGTTCTCCAGAGACATCTGCAGGAACTCTTGTGATGGCTCGGGAGCATCGACCGGCACGCCAGCTCCTGGTCCAAACGTCAACACAGTACTGTGTAGGAAATCACGTAACCCCGCCTCTATCAGCTGTCGCCCATCAGCTTCGTTATCAATATGGGCGACAGGCAACGCACCGTTTCGAAGTGCCTCGTCGACAATCACCGTGCGCATCTCCGGAGTAATCTTCAAGCCAGGCTCCGCCACTTCGTTGACCCACATCTTGATGAAGTGAACGCCCAGGCCAATCTGGGCTTGCACCATCGACCGTGCCTCTTCTTCAGTCGTCGGAGCATTCCGGCCAGCCGCATTGAATCCATTAGGATGGGAAAATCCGAGCCCAGCCGTGTACGCTCGCGGAAATCCAAGTCGTCCAGCATTGGCTTCAAGTAAAAAGGGGATAGCCTCGGCTGAGTCACTTCCGATACTTCGAGCCGTGGTGACACCATAGTACAGCTGCGTCCGGAACTGGCGCTCAATGTCTTCTGGCCCGCCTCGATAATGAACATGCAAGTTCACCAGGCCAGGCATGATCGTCTTCCCGGCAACATCAATAACCTCGGCACCGGCGGGCACCTCAGTTGTGCCCCGGGAACCTGCATGTTCTATCCGACCATCACGAATGACGACGACCGAATCCTGAACCGGGGTGGCACCACTTCCGTCGATCAATTGCGCCCCAACAAGTGCAAGGCCTCCGGGCTCAATAGTTGGAGGTGGTGTCTGACTTTCCCCACACGCCCCGATGAGCAGCACGGCGCTAAACATCACAAAATGAAGTCGTCTCATCATTTACTCCCACATAATCATTGACGGCAACCAGGATCGCTCCGGTTCACCTGTATAAGGTTACTGTAGCCGTATTTCCACGCGATCGCTCAGGACATCACGACTAAAACCTCCTTGTCATGCCCCTTCCCAGCAAGCGACATTTCCCACTGGGCAAAAGACCGCCGTTTTCAAACTCATGGCATTTCTATGTGACTGCCGTTAATTGTGCGAATAGGATTACCTACGTGGACCCGTCGCTCATCTTTCTGAATTACTTTGTCGACCCGAAACGCCGCAGTCGTCACTATCGTGACCTCCTAGCGAACCTCGACCCGACTAAGTATGTGTTCACCGACACACTATCGGCCGGTGATGAACCACGCGTGCGAATCATTGTCAATAAGACACGTGAGTTGTCAGCAAACACACTCGCAACGTTTCCTCACCTAGCAGGTATTTGTCTCACTACGACCGACCAGTGGATGCTCACCTTCGATGACAACAATTCGCCCATTACTATTCAATCCGTTGACACAGATCGTGGAACGGATGTCGCTGAAGTCGCAGTCCTCTTAATGTTGACGGGATTAAAAACCCTTGCCGATGGGGCACGCTGGCATGCGTTCCGATCACCAACGCGTTTCTACCGCCAACTCGTTGCTCCAACCGCTGGCGAGACCGTCGGTGCGCACAACTGGACCGGCACATCCACACTCACTGCGTACCGAAAAAAGGTTGGCATCATTGGCTACGGGTTAATCGGACATCAAATCCACCGGCGCATCAAGGCATTCGGTACCGATGTTTTCTACAATCATCCGCAGCGTTTTTCAGCAACGATCGAACAACGACTCGAAATACAATTTCTGGAACGCAAACAATTGTTTAAAGAGTGCGACATCATTTTTGTCCAGCTGCCTCTCACGGTAACCACTGAAGACCTCATTGCAAATGACGAACTTGCTCTCGCGCAACCTCATCTCGTCCTCATTAATTGCGGTCGTGCGGCCGTCGTCAATAAAGCAGCCGTATCTCGCGCACTCCGAACAAAACGCATCGCCTTCTACGGAGCTGATGTCTTTTGGCGCGAACCGATACCTCTATGGGACCAGTTTCGCGTGATGCGAAATGTATGTATCACACCGCATGTGTCTGAAAGCGTAACCGGCAGCATTCCCCATGACCGACACGTTGCCGGGGCGCTTGGCCATCTTGTCAGGACGATCGATGCCAGTTGACCCCTCATACGACCGTGACGCGTATATCGCTGACCTTCTAAATCCAGATAAAGGTTACTTTCTTATTAAGAATTATTTTTCTGATACGGAAATTGATCACTACAGGAATGAATGTGAGAAGTTTCTCCGCACCGGCCCGGTATGTGTGTCACGCATCAATACGGACTGGATGCCGGATTACGTGCAGCCCCGCTCACACGACAAGGTCGGACGCACGTACCGTATTTATCAATATCTGCACAACGACCACAGTGAACTAACGGCCGCGTTTTTCAGAAAAGCTCTCAGTATCAGGAACACCATCGAAGAAACGTGGCTCGGTGATCCACACTACCGATCCGAGAAAGAAACCCTGCAGAACTACATCATTGTGACCAAATACATCACAGATACTGGTTACTTGCCTCCACATAGGGATTACTACGGACCGGCACCGTTTCCACTACTGCAATCACTTGTCCTCCTGTCACGAATGCCGGACGACTATACGGGAGGCGATTTCCTGCTCCGGACCAAAAAGGGAACGTCCTTAAGCCTCGCCAACGACATCGGCGCAACGAAAGGTGACCTCCTTGTGTTCGACAAGTCGCTTGAACACACGGTCGAGTTGACGCAAGCCGGCACTTCGACGAATCTCGGACGATGGAGCGTGCTTGTCGGCGCACGTGCTATCCGAGACAGCCGCCTGCGAGGCATCTCTAAACGTTTCCTCTACAGTCACCCGTTCTATCCCTACACGCGACCAATTGCAAAAGCCCTCCGCGTACTCGGCGTACCCATCTAACATAGACTGACTGTTCGTAAGCTACCATCCACAAGCTCATATGCAGACATTACGTCGTGGCGGCGGCGACCGCCCCTGAGACCCGAACGCCAAAGAACGAATGGTCCCATCGCTCCTCGTGACACAATTCAGTGCTTCGCTGATCACAGAGATACCTAAGTGAACCGACGGACGTTTGCAACGAAACCGCTACATCTGACTATCGTATTTTTCGGATTCCTCATCTTGTCTTCTGAAAAACTTGAGTCGGCGCAGGCACGCAACGACCCTGCCTCGAAAACTCAAGACGCCTCAGGACAAACAGTCGGTGACGTGGTAATCGATGGTCCACCGCCACCAATACCACCATCGGTGATTACCCGTGATGGCGGGAAAGCAACAATGCGTGCGATCAGACTGACCGAGCCATTGGAGGTCGATGGCCGCCTGGATGAATCGGTCTACGACACGGTTGAACCTGTATCAGACTTTATTCAGCAATTACCTAATGAAGGGGCACTGTCGACCGAACGCACCGACGCATGGGTAATGTATGACGATGAAAATTTCTACGTGTCAGGTCGTTGTTGGGATAGCGCCCCGCCAAGTGAGTGGACTGCAACGGAAATGCGTCGCGACGCATTCAATCTGCTCAATAACGATTTATTTGGCTTTTTGATTGACACGTTCTACGACCGCCGGAATGCCCTTCTGTTTTACGCAAATCCTGTTGGCGGATTTGTCGACCAGGCAATTACCAATGAGGGAAACCCTAATCGAGATTGGAACCCTGTCTGGGACGTTCAAACCGACCGCTTCGATGGAGGGTGGACGATCGAAATGGTCGTGCCGTTTAAATCCCTGCGGTACCGCCCAACAAAAGATCAAGTTTGGGGAATACAGCTACGGCGAACCATTATTCGAAAAAACGAATGGACCTATCTCACACAGATTCCCATCTCGGCCGCTGGTTTTGGTGGGCGTGGTGGCGTATTTCGCGTCTCTGCGGCGGGAACACTCGTAGGACTGGAGGCACCCGATACGGGCCGGCTTGTCGAAATCAAACCGTATGCGATCGGGAGTACCACTGTTGATAAGGTGAGTCGTGGTTCATCCGGACCACTGCATACAGGTGACGCCGGAGTAGACCTGAAATATGGTGTGACTCAAAATCTCACCGCCGATTTCACGTACAACACGGACTTTGCGCAGGTCGAAGTTGACGAACAGCAAGTGAATCTCACCAGGTTCAGCCTATTCTTTCCTGAAAAACGAGAATTCTTTCTGGAAGGGCGCGGTATTTTTGATTTCGCGCGCGGTGGTTTTCGCAGTGGCATCGGACGACGCCGGGGCGGCGTCGTTGGCGGTGGGAGCGCACCCACTCTCTTCTACAGTCGACGCATCGGTCTGCAAGGTGGACGAGTCGTTTCTATCCTCGGCGGCGGACGGCTAACCGGAAAAATTGGGGCCTTTGATGTCGGAGCCCTGACCATCCAAACTGACGATCAAATCGCCTCGAACTCGATCGACACGAACTTCACGGTCTTACGACTTAAGCGCGACATCCTCCGCCGCAGTACGGTCGGGACGATGATCACCAATCGTTCCATTGCCCTTGCTGGTAACGGCTCGAGTCAAGCCTACGGCGTTGATGCCAACTTTGCTTTTTATGACAATATCAATTTCCTAGGCTATTACGCCCGGACACGCACGCCCAGCATTCATGATCGTGATGCCAGCTATCAAGCCCGTTTTGACTACAGCGGTGACAAATACGGCTTCCAAACAGAGCACCTTCTCGTGGAAGACAATTTTCGCCCTGAAGTTGGTTTCATTCGCCGAGACAATTTTCGCCGCACGTCCGTCGCAGGCCGGTTCAGTCCACGTCCCAGCTCCATCGAATCGGTTCGGCAATTTGTATTTGAAGCGAGTCTCGACTACTTCCTGACTGCGGACCAGGGGTATCTCGAAACGAGACAGAGTCAAATCGGATTCCAGACCGAGCTGGAAAATAGTGACCAGATTGGCGCGCACCTGAGCGATAACTATGAACTCCTCCATACTCCTTTTTCACCTGGTCGCGGTCTTGCGATTCCAGTCGGTGGCTACAGCTTCAACGACTTCGGACTGACGTATGCCCTCGGTCCACAGCGCCCACTCACAGGCACCGTCGGACTAACCACTGGTGGCTACTTCAACGGTGACATTACGTCGGTTAATCTCAGTCGTGGCCGTATTGACGTAACGTCGGTCTTGTCTGTCGAGCCAAGCGTGTCCTTTCATTGGATCGATTTACCGAACGGTTCGTTTCGCACAGATCTGGCTCACACCCGCGTCAACTACACCTTCTCGCCACGCATGTTTGTGAGTGGACTCCTGCAATTCAATTCGACAAACACCACGCTCGCTACGAACGTGAGATTGCGATGGGAGTACTCGCCAGGCAGCGAACTGTTTGTCGTCTATACCGAAGAACAAGACACCGATCCACTCCGACCCAATCGCTATGCGGAACTCCGAAACCGAGGCTTCGTGATCAAGTTCAATCGATTGTTTCGGTTCTAGTGAGATGACGTTCTAACTCATCTCTTGTTTGTTGAATCAGCGTATCCCGGTCATCCAGCGTAAGACCGTGCGTCGCTATCGATTCGCCTATCGTAACCTCCACCGTCACGGGTCGAATCAAGGGACTGCCTCGCTGCATGGCCTCACCTGCACCTCGAACGGTAATTGGCACAATGGGCACCTGTGCCTTGATCGCCATGATGAAGACACCTTTTTTGAATGGCAGTAATGACCGTGTTCGGCTCCGCGTGCCTTCGGGAGCAGTCAGAAATGAGTCACCGTTGGCAAGCATGTCGACTGCGCCATCAATCGCGTGCCCGCTTTGTTCGCGGTTATCCCGTTCGATCGGCACGAACCCAAGTGCGTCAGCGACATTCCGCAACAAAGGCATGACGGCGCGCAGTTCTGCTTTATACACAGCCTTGAGCTTTGGATGGACCGCTGTCAACGCGAGAAAAATAATTGGCGGGTCAAGATTACTGGTGTGATTGAAACAGTACACTGCGGCCCGCCCAGGCTGAACTCTGTCCCCGTACCGCACATAAAACCTGATGCCGGCCATCATAAGACCGAGACGTGCTCCGGCGCTCGCAAGTGCGTACAACACGTCACCCCGTCGGAACACCACCGTCAACACAATGCCGATCGGGGCAAATATCAAGATCCAAACAAACACACTTACATATGCCAAAACAGAACGCGCAACGGCAATGACGGTCTGCAGGAGTGTCACATACAGTCTCAATAACGTGAGGGGAATTCTTCTTACCGAACGACTTGCCCGTGAGTGTCTGATGTTCGAGAAATCAAATACAGCAGGGCTAGGCCCATGAGGATCACCATAGGTCCCTCCGACAGAGTCCACGATAATGGCAACCCGACCCACAAGTCGATGCCGCAAAGCATCACACCCAATACGACAGTCCACCAACCCAAGAACAACAATAGAAGACGTTGGCGCCTCATGTCGAAGGACGCCAACCAGAACAGCCCCCCCATCATGGCATAGAAGGCCGACGTGGACCGTGCGAGGTACCACACGATCGGGGTATCAGGAAAGACGCCGAGGCCAAGAGCGGTATGAATCTCCTCCATCCACGCACGTGGCGCCACCACAAACACAAGCGCCAGTAGCATCGACGTGCCCCCAATACGCAAAAACAGTTGCAATAAGCGGTCCGGCGTCAATTGTTATCCCCGATAGCTCGACAGATCACACCTATAGTACGTCCGTGACCGCAGAATAATACGTGCAATAGTTACAATTCCATGTAACAGTCGGAATCTCATCACTCACTAAACATGCATGCGCATCTGTAATGCAGGAGTCGACCCAACTATCGTTACCAACATAGGGAATCATGGAAATATCAAACTCCACCCGGTGACTGAATCGCGGCTCGCTCCGCCGACCATTGCAATAGACGAAGTACCCCGTGTTGGACACCTCAAGGCCACTGCCACGCAATAACCATTGGTAAATTTCCATCTGGCGTTTGTACTGGTCCTGCCACGACGCATCAAGACTGACAGGGCTGTCTTTACTCGTGGCTTTGTAATCCACCAC
>Ga0310123_10004811_pt1 | contig 10172 bp, 12 predicted proteins | sample CB6_AW_1057_MG_FD_203505 | JGI IMG/M metagenome (GOLD analysis project Ga0310123, IMG submission 203505) | Marine microbial communities from Western Arctic Ocean, Canada - CB6_AW_1057 | ecosystem: Environmental > Aquatic > Marine > Oceanic | place: Canada: Western Arctic Ocean | collected...
ATCATCTCGGGTGCGATCAGCGGACTACGTTGACACCGGTTTAGAGGCTGTGCATGTTTTGTCGGCCGCCGAGGCGATATTGCGTTACTAGGGAGGCACGTTATTTCTTCAAGAGTGTTTGTCGGCAATCTTAACTACGAAACAACTCAGCAAGATCTCGAGACTCTGTTCGCTGAAGTCGGTGCCATCTCGGAGGTCTTCCTACCTACTGATCGGGCAACGGGCCGGCCACGCGGTTTTGCATTCGTCGAATTTACCGACGCCGCCACGGTTTTGCTGGCAATTGAGAAACTAGACGGCGCGGAACTGCAGGGGCGTACCATTCGGGTGAGTGAGGCTCGTGCTCGTGCGGCACGAAGCCCTGATGTGCCGTTCGAGCCGTCGCCGTGGGGCGATGATAGACCAAGCCGTGGCGGGGCTGGAAAGCCGAAAGGTAGTCGCCGTGGCCTCCGTGCTCGTAAACGTGGTTTTTGATCCTAGTCTTATTCGCGTCTGGAGATGATTCGATGCCAACCGTGCGAGCTCGACACATCTTGGTGAAAAGTGAAGATGCCTGCTCGGATCTGAAGAAGAAGATTCGTGACGATGGGGCCAATTTTGCGGCGCTCGCCAGAGAACATTCCCAATGTCCATCGGGGCAGCAGGGCGGTGATCTGGGCGAGTTTAAGCCAGGACAGATGGTACCCGAATTCGATAAAGTGGTGTTTAGCGAGGAAATCGGCAAAGTGCATGGTCCGATCAAGACTCAATTTGGATATCACTTGATCGAGATCACAAACCGTACGGCGTAGGTGTGGACACTTCCAAGTATTCGTATTCTGCGGGCTTCAACTCCTTACCTGCGGTGAATTCCTAACGGTTTTGACAAATCGAAATTAGCCGACCCCATCGGTTAAATCACACATCGAACTTTCCATCCCTTTTCTGGCGCTCTCACATACGAGCGCTTCAGGCCCACATCCAAGAGGGCACCGCCTGCTTTTTCAGTCGGTTCCGCGATAAAGTATGGGTCAATCGTCAGTCCACCTCGCTGTTGAAGGGAAGGTTGTCATGAAGCTTTTCCGTATGTTACTCGCATCAGTTCTTGTCCTCACCGTTTCCTCCTCAGTGTTGGCGCAGGCGCAGTATTATCCGTCGCCTGGACAATGGGAGCGAAAGGCGCCTGAAGAAGTCGGCATGGATTCAACCCTCTTGGCTGAAGCAATTGCCTTTGCCGAGGCCAACGAGACGAGTAAGCCGATGGATTTCTCAGATCAGGAGCGGATCTTTGGCCAACCGCTTGGCCCGCTACCTAAGCGTAGGGCTCACACCAATGGGCTCGTGATCCGACACGGCTACATCGTGGCGGAGTTCGGCGAGACTGACAGAGTCGACCCGACCTACAGTGCTGCCAAAAGTTATCTTTCGACGATTGCTGGACTGGCGTACGATCGCGACCTGTTTACCGATGTGCATCATCCAGTCGGGCAGTATGTGAAGGACGGCGGCTACGATTCATCACAGAACGCCCAGGTAACTTGGCAGCACCACTTGCAGCAGACTACCGAGTGGGAGGGTGTGCTCTGGGATCGCCCTAGTGACTTTATCGGCAGTGTGGAATTCGGTAGTGCCGAGCGGAAACCACGCGACCTCCAAGCACCAGGTGCTTACTACGAGTACAACGACGTACGGATCAATCGACTCGCACTGTCGCTACTGCGTCTATTTGAGAAGCCGCTACCGCTCGTACTCCGGGACGAAATCATGGACCCGATTGGAGCATCCAGTTCTTGGTCATACCACGGTTACTCGAACTCCGACGTTGTGATTAACGGCCAGACGATGAAGTCGGTTACTGGTGGTACCCGCTGGGGAGGGGGTATCTGGATCAATTCTTTCGACCATGCAAGGTTCGGCCTACTATTTTTGCGCAATGGCAAGTGGAGGAACGAACAACTGGTCTCAGAAGAATGGATCCAAATGGCGTTGGCTCGAGGCGAGGTCGGGCCCGATTACGGCTACCTGTGGTGGTTGAACACTGAGGGCCGTGCGTGGCCCGGCGCGCCACGCACTGCTTACCGTGCAAGCGGTCATGGGTCAAACACGGTCTGGGTTGATCCAGAGCATGACTTAGTGGTTGTGTGGCGCTGGCACCAAGGACGAGCGAGTAACGAGTTCTATAGTCGGATCATCGCGTCGATCGGCGCGGAGACCACTGACCAAGGTCAGAGTTCCGCTCGTCCGTAACCGAGCCGCCATGACCCCTGCTGCTCCCGCCGCTATCGTATCAATGGCTGTGCTAAGGCTATTCACGCGGTCGAACATTCTTGAGAACAACATTGTGCAAACGGCGGCGTCAGCCGGTGAGAGCCTTGCCGCTGGCGTCATTTTCACGGTTCCGACACTCATCCGCGCGGTTTGTTCCCGTGCTCTGTCATGGAAGGGGTAGGAGGACATGGCCAAGACGGTTGCGGAAATTGCGAATAGCCTCGGTGCAGAAGTGGTGGGTGACGCATCTCAACTCATCACCGGTGTAGCATCGCTGACGCAGGCGAAGGCCGGCCACATTTCGTTCATCGATGCGCCTGAGCGAGCCGAGGCGGCACTCGCCTCGGCGGCTGGATGTTTAATTGTCCCCATCGGTGTGACATCGGATTCTAAGACGCTCATTCAGGCTAAGAACCCGAAGCTTGCCTTCGCTCGGACAGTCGCACTCTTCCAGGTCAATAAACCGTTCGTCACAGGAGTGCATCCGTCAGCGGTCATCGGTGTTGACGTGAGCCTTGATAAGGATGTCAGGGTTGGACCTTTTGCGGTCATTGAAGACGGGGTTCGCATTGGTGCCAGAACTAACGTAGGCCCAGGTGTCTATGTCGGGGAACAGTGTAGTCTTGGCGCCGGGTGTGTACTGCATCCGAACGTCGTGCTTTACTCCGGCGTCACGATTGGAGATCGGGTTACCGTGCATGCGGGTGCAGTGTTAGGGAGTGACGGTTTTGGCTATGTCGTTGATGACGGTGTCTACCATAAATTTCCGCAAATCGGACGGTTAGAGATTGGTGACGATGTCGAGATTGGTGCGAACACGACGGTCGACCGTGGTGCGTTGGATGCTACAGTGATACAGCAGGGCGTGAAACTCGACAACCTTGTACAGATTGGCCATAACGTGACTATTGGGGAACACTCTATTCTGTCGGCGCAGGTCGGTGTGGCTGGAAGCGCCATTATCGAACGTGATGTCATGCTGGCTGGTCAGGTCGGTGTCGCGGACCACGTTACGATCGGACGAGGCGCTCGGGTCGGCGCGCAAGCTGGTGTCTTCGCCGGAAAAAAAGTTCGCCCTGAACAGATCGTCGGCGGAACACCGGCTCGACCGCTGAATGAGTGGAAGACACAGCATGCGACGGCCAGCCGACTGCCAAAGTGGAAGGCCGAATTGGAAGCGTTACGAACGCGAGTCGCCGAACTGGAAGCGAGGGTCGGTAAATCGCCATCACCAAAAATATAATCTGCTATAAATCCGAACCATATCTTTCATTTTGGGGGTAACTGAATGTCCAGTGAAACGCCGACGTATCAAGATGCGGACCTGCTGTTGCGAGTATACGAGCTCAGACGCGAGACCCTCATGCGTACTTCCCGAGATGCAATCAATGGTTTTTGGCCGAAAAGTTATGACGATGTGAAGGCGTACACTGCCCCCGGTCACCCGGTAAACGCGGCTTGGCGTCAGGTCACGTCCTATTGGGAGATGGTCTTCGGCATGGCCCATCACGGCATTGTCGCTACCGACTTCTGGATCGAAAACAACGGTGAGGGGCTGTTCTTGTTTGCGAAAGTCGCACCGTATCTCGACGAAATCCGAGCCGAAGGTTTTCCGAAGTCATTCCAGCATCTCGAATGGGCGGCAACCCAAACCGACACGGGGAAGCAGTACTTCGAAATGCTCCAAGGCTTTGTGCAACGGCGGCTTGCGGCCAAGTAGCCCGCGGGTGGTAATGGAGGCTTGGTGCGAAGCCGCCGCTCCGCGGTGCGCTAGAAAACCACAGCCGGGAGGTTGGTCGTGAAGTCTCGGTTCTTTCAGAAGTACCTACTACCAGGCTTCGTCTTTCAATCGCTTGTCATTGCGGGTGGTTACGGTACGGGCGCTGAGCTCGTGGAGTTCTTTCTCAGCCTTGGCCCCCTTACTGGATTACTCGCGATGGGGGTGGCAACACTTATATGGAGCGCGGTCGCGGCTTCAAGCTTTGAGCTTGCCCGACTCACCCAGAGCTACGACTACCGAACGTTCTTCACCCACTTGCTTGGGCGCGGGTGGTTTTTGTACGAAATTCTTTATTTCCTTCAAGGCTTTCTAGTGCTGGCGGTAGTTGCGGCTGCTGCGGGTGCTATTTTGCACGAGACTTTTGGTGCGCCGTCACTCGTTGGCGTGATCGGAATGATGGCCGCGATTGGCTTCCTCGCACTGCGTGGCACACCGGCGATCGAACGCTTTTTGGCGAGTTGGTCGTTTGTGCTGTACGCGGCTTACGGCGTATTTTTTGTTTTGTGCTGGTCACGGTTTGGCGATGCAATAGCGGCTGGTTTGAGTGGCTCAGCAATCAGCCAAGGTTGGTTGTTAGGAGGTGTGACCTACGCGGGCTACAACCTGCAGATGATCCCCGCGATTCTCTTCTGCATGCGACATTCGGAGACGCGCAGGCAGGCTCTTGGCGCCGGCGCTCTGACGGGTCCGATCGCGATGTTACCTGGATTACTGTTCTACATATCTATGGTAGGCCAGTATCCAGCGATTCTAAGCGAGGCTGTGCCAGCGAACGTACTCCTTGAGCTAGTCGGCTCCCGTGCATTTCAGATCGTGTTCCAAATTGTTCTCTTTGGCACTTTGATCGAAACAGGTGCCGGCCTAGTGCACGCGGTCAATGAGCGGCTGGCTGCCACTTATGCAGAGCGTGGTCTCGAAATGCCTGTCCGCCTGCGTCCGGCAATCGCTATCGGGATGCTTTCCATAGGGGCCCTATCGGCTCAGGTCGGGCTAAGGGACCTAATCGCCAGCGGTTACGGTACGATCACGTGGGGCTTTATCATCGTCTTCGTCATTCCGGTCCTCACGCTCGGCGTCTGGAACATCCTTCAATCGCATCACGCTTCGTTTTCTAAGTCATAGTCTTCGGAGTATGGCTCTTGACTACTACCAGGACGCTGTTGCCGATTCCAAAGTTGCTCAATTTCATCGCACGCCACGTTGAGTGGGCGATCATTACGAACTAGTGCTGCAACGCGGTTGCAGGCTGCACTGACTCTGGGATTCGTAGTCAAATCCACTAGCGCTCTTGCTACAGCGGTTGCTTCGTACGCGTTGGGTCGGAAAGAGCGACCCACGTTAAGCCTGGAGAGGCGCTCAGCATTGTCAAATTGGTCAAAGGCCATCGGTGTGACAATTTGGGGTACACCCGCGCCAAACCCCTGTGCCAAGGTGCCGATGCCGCCGTGGTGGACGAGCGCTCGGCAGTGAGGCAACAGTCGGCCGAGCGGTACGTAATCAGAATGTAAAACGGATGCCGGCAGTATTGGAGGAATCTGTTCAGCATACGGCGTAAGTAGGACTCCTCGGTAGCCGATCAGTTTGCAAGCCATCACTGACTCTTGGAAGAACCGCCTACCATGACGCATCGCCGACCCCGGCGTGAAGACGACCGGAGGCGGTCCAGTTCGTAAGAAGTTCTCAACTGCTTCTGGAACCTCCCGTACACTACTTTCGTCGTAGCCTGGAAAACCTGTGCAAACAAGTTGTTCCGGCCAATCTGGTTGTGGTGAGGCGAACCATTCAGGGAAGAACCCAATGACTAAATCCGGGGAGTTCCACCAGACGTCGTAGAATTTTGACGCTGGGGGAAGGCCGAGTGAGCAACGGAACTGATTTGTGCCCGGTCCCACCACACGGTCGATCGCTAGGTTTGCTAGCCTGAAGAGTGCCCGCTTAATTGGACGAGGCCACGAGTTAATCCCTTTCAGCCATGGGTGCAGCACCGGCGACTCAAATTCGCTGCGGAAGCACACCGGCTGTAGCTGTATGGTGACAAGTGGCACTCCATGTGTTTCATGGGCCACACGCGCGCCGAACGCCAGCGCTCCGGCAACGACCACGCTTTCCCTGTCTTGTAGATGATCGCAAATTAAGCGATACAGTTCTGGCGTTGTCTCGACGATTTTCCGGGCGATAATTTCGACACCCTTACGAGGGTGCCAGATATCGGGATTACGTGCGATGCTGTCGAACTCTTCAGCAGTGCCACACCGCACGAAATTGAACCCCATCCGGCGGACCAGCGGCTCGAAGGAATCGTTCACAATTACTGACACGGCATGTCCGCGCGTTGCGAGTGCCGCACCCAGTCCCATGAACGGGTGAACGTCTCCGGCGCTACCTACCGGAACGAGTAGGACATGCATTATTGACAGGTCACAGATTCGTCAGGCGTAGTGAGCAAGCGCTTGCTCCGCCGCACTCACATAGTGGCCGCCGAAGAGGTTCACGTGTACCAGTAGCGGATAAACTTGATAAAGCGGTACTCGGTCGGAGGCCCCGGCTGCTAACGGGAGCACCTCATTGTATGCGCGGTCGAACCGCTCACTCGGAGTGCCGAATAACTTCAACATAGCTAGGTCGATTTCTCGATGGCCCCCGTAGGCCGCGGGATCAATGATGCAGGGACTTCCGTTGCCGTCCGTGTGCAGATTCCCAGTCCAAAGGTCTCCGTGCAGCCGAGCGGGAGGCTCTTCCGAACCAACAAGGTCAGGCAGGCGAGTCAAAAGTGACCCGAAAGTCTGCGTCCAGGTAGTTGGGGCGACCCCACGGTCTACAGCAAGACGGACCTGTGGTTCGATTCTCCGGACGCCATAGAATTCTGCCCAGGTTGCGCACATCGCGTTATCCTGAGCCAGCGTGCCGATGAAGTTGTTATGGTCCAGACCGTAGCCGTCTGCACCACTCGCGTGGAGCCTGGCGAGTCCGTGTCCGAGTTGCTCAGCGAAATCAGAGGCTGGCGAAGCCGAAGTGATGAACTCGAGCGCTAGGAACGCCGGCGACGAGTTTGCACTGTCGCTTACAGCCAGTACTTTCGGCACCCGAATCGCCTTAGCGTTGTTCAACCAAGCTAAACCGAGTGCTTCAGTCGGAAACATCCTTGGGTCGGATCCAGGATTTGTCTTAACAAAGACTTCACGTTGATCGTCGAGTCTTACAGCGAAGGCATTATTAATGCTGCCACCGGTTAGTTGATGTGTTGAGGCAATGCCGGACCCGAGTGCCTGCGCCACCGCTCTTTGAGTATCGACCTGCATGGTAATCAGCCGAGCTGATACCGTGCACGGATCGTTGTGAGTAAACCCTTACAGGCCCTCTCACACATGTCGAACACGTCATCAAACCCTCTGGGTCCACCGTAATAAGGGTCAGGCACCTCTGCGTTGGCTGGAGCGGTGGGATCGAACTCGCGTAGAAGATGGACTTTGGCTTCTGTTGCACTATTGGGCGCAAGGCGAAGTAAGTCCTGACGATTATTGGAGTCCATTGCGATCACGTAGTCGAATGTTGAAAAATCTTCAGCGGTGAATTGTCGAGCGAGGCTATTGAGTTGGACTCCTCGAGCTTCGGAAGTTTTCTTAGCCCGCAAGTCTGGAGGGGAACCCACGTGATAAGCGCCTGTGCCAGCACTATCGACTTCAATTTGGTCGTCCAAGTGAGCGCCGTGAATCAGCGATTTCATGATGGACTCCGCGGTCGGCGAGCGGCAGATGTTCCCGAGGCAGACAAAGCAGATTCTAGCCATCTTACATTCCAGAATACCGGATCTTCTGCCACAATATAATCTTAGCGTTTCTGTATGTTTAGGCTTCGGCCGAAAGTATATGCGTCGTAGACACTTATCGAGCCGCATGACGTTGTAGCGGTGTTTAATCCAAGATTCGGATCCACAAGGCTGTGGAGTGAACGAGCATGGGGCAGCAAAGAATGAGAAAAATCTCTAGGCGTACCGCGATCGGTGAAGTTAGTGCGGCGTTAGGGGCTGTGGCGATCGCTCCGGCGATCGTTTCGGCTCAGGGTCGCATTGTACGAAATGGTCGGTTGAAGCAATCGGTCTCGCGTTGGCCCTACATCGATATTTCATTTCCCACGTTCTGCGAAGCGGTGGCCGAGATGGGACTACCGGCGATCGATCTTTTGGAAGAAAACGACTGGGACATTGCTGCCGAGTACGGTCTGATTTGCTCGATGGGGTATGGCGGTGGCGGTACAATCGAAGATGGCCTAAACGTACGCGCAAACCACGACGAAATCGTCACCAACCTTCAACAGGCGATGCCACGCGCGGTTGAACGAAAAGTGCCGAACCTTATTACATTCTTCGGCAACAGGCGCGGTATGGGTGATCCTGAGGCTATTCGTAACTGCGTAGACGGTTTACGTCGGCTGGCGCCTTCGGCGGAGGAGCACGGTATTACGATATGTGTCGAGTTACTCAATAGTAAGGTTGATCACCCAGACTATCAGGGTGACCGTACGCCGTTCGGTGTCGAGATTGTTCGTCGGGTGGGTTCACCGCGTGTCAAGTTACTGAACGACATTTACCACATGCAGATCATGGAAGGTGATGTCATCCGGACAATTCGAGACAACGCTGAGAGTATTGCGCATTACCACACAGGCGGTGTGCCAGGACGAAACGAGTTGGATGAGAACCAGGAGTTACAGTGGCCAGCGATTTGTCGAGCAATCGTTGAGACTGGCTTCGACGGGTATGTTGCACATGAGTTTAAACCGACACGCGACCCTTTGACTTCGCTACGTGAGGCCGTAGCGCTCTGTGACGTATGAGCTAGCGTTTTGAGTTGTTCCTCCTATAGCGTGATATTGATTACGGGAAAACTCGAAAGTTGCGGGGCGTGTGATCAGGGTGATGTTTGGTCACAGACGGTTCGCCTAAAGCAAGCGATGCAGGACTACTGATGCCGAGGATTCACCCCGCCGCACACGTCGATTCTGAGGCCGAGTTAGCCGACGACGTCATTGTTGGCCCAGGCGCTGTAATTGAGAGGGGAGTAAGGATAGGGCGAGGTTGCCAAATCGGCCCACATGCGGTGGTACATCGCGGCACGACCTTAAATGAGGAAGTCTACGTTTCGGTAGGAGCTGTAATCGGGGGCGTGCCACAGGATCTAAAGTTCAAGGGTGGTGCTAGTGGCGTGGAGATCGGTCCCCGGACAGCAATCCGCGAATATGTCACGGTCCATCGATGCTCGACCCCGGGCGCGGTGACCCGCGTAGGTGCTGAGTGCATGTTGATGGCGACAAGCCACGTGGCTCACGATTGCACACTCGGAGATAGGGTGGTTCTCGCCAACGGAGCCAACTTGGGCGGTCACGTCACAATCGGTGACGCCGTTTTCGTGTCAGGGCATGCACAAATACATCAGTTCATCCGGGTCGGCACACTTGTGATGATCGGCGGCGGATCGAAAGTAATTAAGGACCTACCGCCGTACTGTGTTGCTGATGGGCACCCGGCGCGTCTCTTCGGAGTGAACGTTACCGGTCTGCGCCGAGCAGGCCTTGGTGTTGAAGAAATAGGTCAAATCAAAGAGGCCTATCGCGTGCTTTTCGCGTCAGGGGTGAAATTGCAGGATGCGCTGGCCACACTTGACATGCTAGGTAGTGACGGAAATTCACGCGGTGCTGAGTTGGCGGTGTTCGTCCGTAAGTCAGAGCGTGGCATTGCGCGGCCCAACCGCAGGGGACACGAACGGCCGGACGATTAGCTATCGCTTGTTCTGTTCGCTAACGAATAGAAGGCAAGAAGTTGCGGTGGGGGCTGCAGCTTCAATAACTGCGTGGGTGGCGGTAGCCATCCGCGATGCAACGGGTTGAGAGCAAACAATGCAAACTGTTGACTACCAGCTTGCTACGACTGTTCTCCAGGATCTTGTTCGCATTCCCTCTGTCAATCCCGACCTTGTGCCTGACGCTGACGGTGAAGCCAAGATCGCTAACTACATCGCCGACACACTGGCTGGATGGGGACTGGAGGTCCAGGTGCGAGAGATTGCTGAGGGAAGGCTTAACGTCATCGCGACGCTGGAAGGTGCTGGTGCTGGTCGGACGCTTCTTTTCAACGGTCATATGGACACCA
>Ga0310123_10004812_pt1 | contig 10170 bp, 3 predicted proteins | sample CB6_AW_1057_MG_FD_203505 | JGI IMG/M metagenome (GOLD analysis project Ga0310123, IMG submission 203505) | Marine microbial communities from Western Arctic Ocean, Canada - CB6_AW_1057 | ecosystem: Environmental > Aquatic > Marine > Oceanic | place: Canada: Western Arctic Ocean | collected...
CAAACCCGGGAAATGCTCAATGATCTTACGGTCGAGGTCGGTGAGATTTGGCGAAGTAAGTTCCGGCAGTTCCTCCGTCCTGTCGTGCTGTGCTATGGGGTCAGAGGTCATCGAAGTCACTCCCGAAGGGTTTCTGTATTTTCAGTTCAAAACTCTTATACACCACGGACTGGCTGGTGCCCGGAAGAGTTTCCTGGAGTCTCAGTTCTACCTGTTGGTTGTTGAAGTCATCCGCAGCGCGGGCAAGGGTTAACACCACCGTACTCTCCCTCAATCGGGCTTCCGGGTTCGTTGAATCGAAGTCAAGCGTCCGGACCTCCGACAGGGGCGTATCGTCTTTCGCAAACACACCAATTCGAAGGCTGCGGGGCAGGACCTTCTCGGACACCGGTTCCTCCTGGTACAGGGAGAAGCTGGCCTGGCCCGTGGTGATTTTGGGGGGAAGCCGCATCACATCCACCTCCACCCACCGAGTGTCGCTGGATCTGGTCTTGTGGATCCGCAACACCGGCACAACCACTTCCTGAAGACTGATGCCCCCATGAACATATCGCTTTCCAGAACCTTGCAGAGGGAACCTCCCCAGGGACAGGGGAAAGGCCGCGGCCCATTCGCCTGTCAGTCCGAGTTCCCCGGCCCGGAACACCTTGACGCCGGCCCCGGGCTGCACCCCCACGCCCAACGCATACCGCCGGTTTCGAGCCGTCCACTCTGTGGCCTCCGGGAGGACGGCCATATCGTCCGCTTCGACATCGTCCTGCTGGAAAAGGAATCCGTGGTCGGCAGTCAGAACCATGTGGGATGCATTGATGTTGGCAAGTTTCTTCAAGATCAGGAGAAGCTCGTCAAATGCCCTCTCCACTGCCTCCACCGTCTGGGCCTCGGTTTTCGGCGAGTCGCCAGTGGCATCGATCGTATTATGGAAGATGTAAACCACCTCGTGGTCGCGCATCAGGGCCCGGCCTTCGGTCTTGGTGTTCATTTCAAGAAACTCTTCTGCCTGAACAGCCGTTCCCTTTCCCTCCACGGCGGCAGCAAGAATATCCTTTCGGTTCTGAACGCCGGCGGTGCTTTTCCCGTCCAGCGTCACCGTGGTGGATTTGGAATCCACGTCCCGTACCGAACCGGGCAGCAGGGACGCCATTCCCAGCTGAGTATAGGAAGGCAGCGAAGCCAAAACCGCATCCACTTCGCAGGTCCAGCGGTCCTCGCTCCGAAGCCGGGATGCGAATTCCTGTGCCGCCTCGTATCGGAGGGCGTCGGATACGACAACAAATGCCTTTTGGTCTTTCTGCAGAAATGGCCGAACATATTCTTCGTAAAACACAGTCTGTGATGTCACGCCGGGAACACCCCAGCCCTGAGCGGCTCCCACAAGGTCGCCCCATTGGTCTGCCAGCGGGAGCAGGTAATTGTTCACATACGCTTTTTCAACCCAATCGCAGATCGCCTCCATCAGCGTATTCTGCGCGTAATTTCGGGCGTGAAGCCAAAACCGGCGATAGGCAGCATCGATCCGCCACCAGCTCTGCACATACCGGCCAAACCCGGTCTCCAGCGTATCCACGGTGAGTTCCGCTCCGGCTATCAACTCGCGCAGTTCAATGGCCTCTTCCAATGCTCGGAACCCATCTTCATGCCTTGGAAACCAAAACGATTGCCCCCGGCGCTGAATTGCCGAAATCAAGGCGTCCTTCCCCTCTCCCGCCTCAAAGGACTTACACAGGGAATGAATCACTTTCTTCTCAAACACCTGGAAGGCATCGGCATCAAGAATCGGCTCCAGGTTCTCCAGTGATTCGAGCCGGGCGGAAACGTGGAGTTCAATCTCCAGTTTGCCGGACCAGAACTCGAAAGATCCGGCATGGGTCTGGCTGTCCTTCCATTGCTGCAGGAACACCCGGGCATGAGGATGCAGAGCAACCCCGCTATCCAAAGGATCGGCTGCCCGGAACAGGCCTGCGGCAAAGTCCGCCAGGGACGGCTCGCCCCCGCCGTAGGCGAAAACCAGTGTTACGCTCTTCCAGAAGGCCTCGACCAGATTTGCCGAACCCAGGGTCTCCGTCACCGGATCGAGGAGGGAGCCCTTACCAGCCGCTTCGCCCAGGAAGTGCAGAAGTAATAAATCCACCTGGGGATCGGTCCCCGCTTGCACTGCCATCATCTTCAGACGAAGAACATCGGCATCGTCATCCGGCTCCAGCAACCTCCGCAACGCCTCCACCCGCTTGGAGGAATTGAAAAACGGGAGATGCTGTTCCACAACATGGTGAAAATCGTAGGGAAGCCCGGCTTCCTGGAGCGCGAGCGAAGCCCGGTCCGCATTGTACTCGTGCCCCTGCAGGTACAGATCCAGCAGCCAATTATCCGTGTCGGGCGGACGGGGACCGCGGAAGTAGAGCAGGAACCGCCGCTGCGTGTCCGGCTCGCGCAATATCCGGATCTTCACTCCAAACTCGTTGTTCTCTACGGGAATCTTGTCCACCCCTTCGTCGGAAAACGTCTCGAATTCCTTGAGCCACTCTCCGTCCCCGTCATACCAGAACACCAGGCGGTGCTTGCTGAGGACCAGCGCCAAGCTATCGTGGATTCTCTTCATGCGGTTACGGAAGTTGAACAGAAGGTCGCAAAGATAGCGAAGGGATACTGGCTCCCACTATTTGCTCTCCACTCATCCAGCCCTCTTCTTTGCGACTTTCTGTTCAAACTCTTCATTTGTTCTTCGTCTTCCAACCGGCGATGGAGGCCGCGGCTCACCCCTTCACCCATAGTGTAATCATAATAATCAGAAACAGAACAGTGTTGGCCCCCATCATGGAGAGGAGGATCGTTTGAATAAGGTTCATCCGCATCGCGGTGAACGGTTCGATTGCGCGGGCCGTTTTGCCGAGGGCCAATGAGGTCGCGTCCAGGCTCTTGGTCGCTTGCTCATTCAGCTGCCTGGCGGCCTTGAAGCTTTCGATCTCCTTGACCAAAGCGTCGCACTGTTTTTGGCAGTCATCCAATACATCTTGAATATCGGGCATCGATGATCTCCTTCATTTGCGAGTTAGTAATGTGGAGGCGGATAATGTCCCGGTGCGGATCTGGGATGTCTATCGTATCCAGCAACTGCATATAGGCGGTCTTTCGCTGTTCAAACAACCGGAGGAAAAATTGAGCCAAGAGCCCCTGACTAACCGCATCTCCAAAAGTCTGATCAAGGCGAACAAGAGAGGAAAGTAATCCTCCCAGAAACTCTCTCGCCGACTCCTCGTTTACTGATGTATCCTCGTCCAGTTCGCGCACCAAAGTATCAAAAGCCTGCAGCATAGCATCCGACGCCTGCCCAGCATCCCGATAAATGACCGAATACAGGTTGATCGCAGCCCAATCTGCCCTGAATCGCTCGTCCAGTAGCCTTCGAGTCTCCCAGTAAAGATGCTCCACGTCGTCAAAGCCATCGATTTGATCCAGAAGATCTGCGACCGCCACTGCGTCCACCGCGGTGTCAGCCATATCCAGCAAACGCTCAGAAAACTTCTCCGAAGTATCAAAATATGCGCCAATCCGGTCGCGCAACCGTTCCGGGGATACATCGTCCTCGTTGCAGAAACTTACCATGGTCCCGATGGCGGCACGCCGCTGGTACTCGATCTGCTGGTAGATGAACTCAACCAGGTGACCGATACATCGCGCGCTCAGCCTCTCTTCCGGTCGGGACTCGATCGCCCGCTCGATTTCGTCCCGCGCCACCGGTCGGTATCGGGAAAAATACTGGTGCAGGCTGTCAACAAGATGGTTTTGGAGCGCATTGGTGTCTTGTGTCTCCAGGAACTGTTTTACGTTACTGTGGCGTCGCACATGGTAGACGGTATTGTGGCCCATTCCCGTAACCGCGTAGTCCTCGAGCACTCCTAGAATCAGCCAATAGGACACGTAGCGTTCTGTCCTGTCCTCTCCATTTCCAGGAACTTGAACCAATCCGCTTTCGCTCTCTTGTCCCCCAAAAATAGTTCCGAAGACTTCGGCGGCACCGTTGCAATCCTCTTTCTGACCTGGAAAATTCCCTTGGTGGAACCACGATACAGTCCCAAGATCGTCCCTGCGGTATGGCATCCTGGGGATGGTACGGTTCAACCAGTCCTGCGTGATCGCAGGTTGGTCGTCGGAAAAAATCAAGTAGCATTCCGAATGTTGTTCACTTCGCCCAGCCCTACCACATTGCTGATAGTAAGCCTCCAATGACTGCGGCATACGGTAGTTGATGACGTAATTCAGCTGCTCATTGTCAATCCCCACGCCCACAGCCGTGTTGCCGAACAGCATCCGCATGTCGCCACGCTTGAACGCAGCAAGGGTCCGTGCCTTGTATTTTTCCCATGCCCTTCGATCGAGCCCTGAGTCTTGGGGCGGGCTGCCGCTGAACATGCCATACCGGATATTATTGTCTCCTCCTGCATCCTGCATCACCGTCTGGACGTGCGCCTCAGCATCGCCCACGAACGAGCCGAACAATTGCCATAGCTCGTTGGGGATGTAGGCGAATATAATGCCGCAGGCGTCGCGATCCAGGGCCTGGACATTCAGGCGTTGAGCGATCGTCGTCATCACCGTTCGCAGGGTCTCCTCCTTGTCGTCACTTGGACACCGCACGAGGCTGAAGTGCAACTCCGGCCGATCAAAGCTGTCCGGCCTGATGATCGCCTCCATGTCCTGGATGTTGAGTTCCCGTTTGAGGTCGATCAGGACCAACTGGGAGGCGGTCCCCGTGAGCGCAACAGTCACCGGAGTGTGGCCCTGGAAGGAGCAGTAACGCTTGAAATTCCGCTCGAGCGTAAGATACGACGGCCGAAAATCATGACCCCACATTGAAACACAGTGCGCTTCATCGATTACCGCATAGTTTACATAGATGTCGGCCGCGTTGAGCGCCTGCATTGCGTCACGGAAGTTCGGGCGCAGAAGCCGCTCAGGGGAAAGGAATACGATGATGTTTCCGCTGAGAATCGACGCGACCTTCTGGTCGTGCAGTCCGGCCCCTGCATGCCATGCCAACACCCGGTCGATACCACTCTGTTCCTGAAGGCTCTGGACCTGGTCCGTCATCAGGGCAACGATTGGATCAACCACGATGGTGGTCCCGGGCGTCAGCAGGGCGGAAAGTTGGTAGCAGATTGATTTACCGGCACTGGTTGGCAGCAACCCAATCGTGGCCTTTTGCGCCAGAACATTTTGTAGAATCGGATATTGGCCGGGCCGAAGGGCATACTTCCGAAAGAAGTCTTGCAGAAACGACTCGAGCAAGGGTTGATTGTCTTCACTCAATGCGACCGATCTAGGCATGGATCGGAACGAAAAGCGGACAGGCTGGTTATGCTGATGGTGCTTACGAACCGCGCCAAAGCATGGCGCAGTCGATAACCGTAGCGGCGTGAGCCCGTTGCACTTTATACCCACGTCCAACAGCAGATCCAACTCAACGCCATCAAGTTCGGCAACCGTTTGGACTTGTACTCCCATTTCTCCGAGCAGGTGGGTCGGAATGTTGAGATCGCCAAACCGATACCGGGCATTCCGCTGGACGAGAATCCGGATCTTTGGCAGTGCGAGATCCATATCGTAGAGCCGGGCCAGGCGCGAGAGCCTGTCGAGAAAGGCAAACATCGTGATTTCCGCACACTCCAAGTCTCGTTCGTGGATCCCAATCACCAACTCCTCACGACACACCAATCCGCGAAGGAAAAAGAAGTCGATCAGAATCCTCTCAACCTGAGCGATAAGCGTTGGCAGCAGGAACAGATAATTAGCCGCCAGTGCTTTCTCATCCCGCGTTTGATCTTCCTCAAGAAAACACAGCACGCGGAGCCCATCGAGACGCTCTCTCAAATCCCGGTAGAAGTCGTCTCCATCAATGTCGCTGTTGCGGGGACGGAGAGTTTCAATGCCCAGGTGCTGAAATGCACGGTCCCGTTTTCTGTCCAGATCGATCTGGACCACGTCATCATGGTCACCCGGCTCCAGGACCAATGCCTTGCCATTGGGGAATGTCAGAAGGAAGTCTGCGCGCTGACCAAGAAACGGGTTGGCGCCGATACCTGAAAAAACTGACGCTAGCTCCACCTGCGGAGAGATGCAATGAGCCAAGCGCGAATCAAACCGCTGCAACATCTTTTGGAAAAGACGGCGCTCGTTGTCCGGATTCTCCGGATCGAACGCTACATCTTCGGGCGAGCCACCCCAGGGCTCGAGGAAGTCCTTGAATTCTCGGTAGACCTCCGGAAGAGTAGAATCGAAACTGTATTCAATGCTGCCTCGATTCTCCCGAGGAATTTCCCGGATATTAAACGGGGCCCCATAAATCGAAATGATTTCCTGCTCGACCCGGAAGGTTGGAAACGGCGCATATCCCCGCCATAACCCCTTCAACAACAAATCATGGAGAAGCTTTTCATCATCTGAAAGAGGATTCGGCGGGAGGCCGCTATTGATCTCAAGACGGCAGTATCGCAGCGGCTCCAGCCAGGAGCATTTGAACTCCCTGCCCAAAAACAGGCTTAACCTACCGCCTACCTGATCTAAGATAGTCGCCATCTCTTCACTATTTCTCGTTCATCATCGTCACAGAGTCATATTGAACAAAAGAGCGCACAGGTCGCGAAGTGTTTGGAGATTTTCTATTGCTCATGTTTGCCTTTTCCCGTCCCAAGAATCGTCAGTCTTTCGCCTTTGCTTTCAAGCCAGGAATGGGGGCGAGGGCGGAACCGAACTTAACGTAGTTGACCTTGACGCCGTCATCCAGATCCAACTCGATGCGCTGCTGGGCTAGCGGGAGGATCACGTCCCGCTCCCAATCCTCGCATTCGCGCAGGGTCTTCGTGAGCTGGTCGGATTCCTTCCTCGCCCGAGTCTTGTCGGCGGTGGATGTCGATTCGCTGGCCTGGACATGTTCCAACTGCTCCAGCCGGGTGCGGATCTTGTGAAGGTATTCCCGCAGATACCGGTTCAGGATCCGGTTGACTGTGTCCCTGTTGTACCGATGGAGGTAGACCAGGCAGGAGAACCCCTTCTTCGGACTCTGGAACAGCCAGTAGATGGGCCGTTTCTGGTAGGTCTGCAGGTGACTCTTGTAGAAGTCGGTCACACAATACTTGCGCAGGTTTTTGCCCAGGGACTCCTCGAGAAAGCTCAGGTTTTCCTCAAAGCTATCGTCACCGAACGTGACCCGGAGGAACTTGCGGAAACGGGCGACCACGTCGTCCTCGAACCATTCGTCGTCCAGTACGGGAATGATGCCGTCGTCGTCGGCCGGGAACGAAGCGTATTGGGAGGCATCAAAACCCTCGTTGCCGCTGTGGGCGTAGATGAGGCCCGGCGCGTCCAGGCTGTAGCGGCCCATCATGCAGCCGATGGCATAGGAGACCAGCTCCTCCATGGTGTCCTGGCGGAAGCGGGTCCACTGCTCCTCTTCGGTGAGCTTGCCGCCATAGCGGTAGGCGGGGTTCACCGTGAGGGTGATCTGCTCGATGGGGACGTCGGGGGTGAGCTCGTCTGCCAAACCGTAGGCGTCGATGAAGAGGCGGTTGTTCTCCTCTTCGAGACGCTTCATCTCGGCGATTGCGCCCTGGTTCTGGGTGATCCAGGCGGTGTAGCTGGACTCGAGGGTGGGCGTGGGGTCGGAGGAGGACGTCAGCAGGGGGAGGGATTGGAAGTCCCAGGAGCGTTCGTAGGCGTTCCAGTCGATCCGAGCGGTGGAGATCAACAAGCGGACCGCTTCGTCTACGTCTCTGCCGACGACTGCCTCTTCCTTCCGGAGATACGGAATGGTGCTGAAGTCACCAATCTGAAAGTGCAGAGTTGGGTTTATCGCCCGCGCTATTGAAATCACAATTGGAGTGTTGCAGTAAGCTGCAAGCCTGCCGCGATCGATGTCGTCGAACCTGAACGCGGACATCCCGGTGACGTCGTGAATAAAGCCTTCATCGAAGACTCTGAACGAAGCTGGGCCTGACGTAATGTCTGACCAACTTAGGGATGGTTGAAAGTAGAACTCGGGGTTCCGAATAACGGAGCGCGGCTTGAAGGCGACTAGCTCTCGCCCGTCGCCTTCCCAGTTGACTAGGAATTCCTGATTGCCGTACCACTTTCTAAAGTCCCCGCCCTTGTTGTACGGGAACCACTTCTTGAGAGAAGCAGCTACCTCGGCTCGGGCGGAGATTCCATACCCAACTCGGAGCCCGTCCACCTCATGCCAGAGCCGAACAAACCGGTTGTTGTCCGCTGTCGCCAACCCCTGCCTTGCGTCGACAAGTTCACCGAGAAGAACCCCTTGGCCAAAAATCTCTCGGACCCGTTCGCTCAGCCAATAGGCTACGGGGCTGCGGGGAACTTGCCTGAGCTCTGCATTGACCGTGTCAATTGGCTCGGCGCAATGGAAGCGTTGCTCGAGAACCTCGTTGCTCGAGACACTGCCCTGCTTCTCGAAGAGCTTAAAAAACCGGCCCGCTAATTGGTCCGAAACGCCCCGACGCAGCGAGAATGAGCAACTTCCGAAATCCGATCCCCATACGCCCCGACCGTTGTGAACCAAGCTTGAGATTGGAGCCGAATCGAATACTTCGTCTCGAAGGCCCTCGAACGTTGGGAGGAACATCCAGTTGGGGATTGTGATCATCCCGACATGTCCACCCTCCCTTGACATGTGAATATTGCGAAGCATGAACGCGCCATAAAGGTCAGGCTTGCCAGATTCATAGCTGGCTGCGATTAGATCTTTTACGGCAGAACAGTAATATCGACTCCCCATATACGGCGGATTCGCCACCACCGCGTCGTACTGCGCCGCCAGCAACTCAGCCTGCTCCACGAGCGGCCTCAACCGCTTGAGCGCTTCCGACACAAAAAGGTCCTGGCTGTTCGCCTCGCTCAGCTGTTTCAGCGCGGAGAGTTTTGTTGCGAGCTCTTCCGGCACTTGGATGAGGGATCCGAAGGTTGTGGCGTGTTCGAAGAGTTCCTTTAGTTCCGTAAGATCATGCGGTTTCAGCCCGTAATCGGCCAGCGCCACCCCCTTCGCCAGCCCCTCCGCATCGAACCCCGCGCTATCCACCAGCGCCATCACATTGAGCTTCACCCCTCGCTCAAACAGCCGCCGGTCATCCGCCCGCCCCTTCATCATCAGTGCAAATCCCGTCAGCTGCGCTGCCCGCTCGTCAATGTCGAGGCCGAAGAGATTCTTCTCGAGGATCAGCTGCGGGACGTCTCGTTGCCGATAGCCGCGCTCCAGGTAGATGGCCTTGAAGAGCTCATAGGCCTCCACCAGGATGTGCCCGGAGCCACTGGCCGGGTCGATAAGGGTCAAGGTCTCTGGGTTGAGCTGGCTGGGTGTGATGGCGGCGAGCTGTACCTTGACCTCGTCGGTCTGCTCGGCGGGCTCGATGTAGTACTCCATCTGCCCTTTGAGCGGTGACTGGGGATAGGTCGCCAGCCACTGCGCCCCCAGCGAGTTCTGGACCATGTACTTCACGATCCAGTTGGGCGTGAACAGCTGGGTCGCCGCCGGAATGTCTTCCGACTTCACCACCTTGCCGATCACCTCGTCCTTCTTCTCCGAGATGTAGAACTGGTAGAGCCAGCCGATGATCTCGATGTCGGCGCAGTCCTCGTCCGAAATCTCCGCTCGGAAACCCTCCGCAACGGAGGTGGGGGTGAGGAGATCGTCGGGGAGGAGGAGCTCGGTCTCGTCGTCTATTTCCTCGAAGAGAAAGGGCATGAGTTCGTGGTAAAACCGGCAGGTGGCCAGGATGAGATGGCGATAGACTTCGCCCTGCGGATTCTCCGAGGGGATGCGCCCGTCGAGGAGATCATTGACGAGGGTCAGGTCCACGGGGAGATCACCGGGCAGGGCCCCGTTGCGAGCAAGCTGCAGGATCTCCGGCTGGGTGTTTTCGGGAACGGGCGTGATGACGCGGCAGTAGAACGGGTGCCAGCCCCGGGCATCCAGGAACCGCAGCGCGGCCAACCGGTTGAACCAGGTGTAGGCCACCCGCTCCAGCAGTGCCTCCCGGCCACTCTCCTCCTGCTCGCGCAAGGCCTCCACCTGCTTCGCCGCCGCCCGCAGGTCCGGGGTATCGCCGGTAAGCACGAAGTCCAGCTTCCGCCCCACCGCCTCCATCAGCTGTCTGCGCACCGCAG
>Ga0310123_10004817_pt1 | contig 10160 bp, 7 predicted proteins | sample CB6_AW_1057_MG_FD_203505 | JGI IMG/M metagenome (GOLD analysis project Ga0310123, IMG submission 203505) | Marine microbial communities from Western Arctic Ocean, Canada - CB6_AW_1057 | ecosystem: Environmental > Aquatic > Marine > Oceanic | place: Canada: Western Arctic Ocean | collected...
GAAAAGTTCCTCTGCACACCCGCGGCGGCAAACACCGCGTCGGGGATGTCCTCGGGTGTCCGCATCTGCACCGGCACGCGAGCCTGCTGGGCAAAGTTGCCGGCACCGGACACGAAGCAGATTCCGCAAAACGAACCGTGCTCCATCACCTTCCGCCAATGAGAGCGGTACTCGCCGAGACCGGGGATCGAAAAACTCATGCTGTAGGTATCCGCTCCCTGCTCGACCGCCCACTCGATGGCCGACTCGAGTCGCCCCGAGGCAATCACTCCCGCCCAGTTCCCCTCGGGCGCAATCCCAAACTCGTACTTGCGACCCTTGGCCCCGGTCCCGCAGATGATCGCCGCACACATGAACCCGTGCTGGGCCCGCGGGTTGAAGCCTCCGCGGCCAACCGGCACCAGTGTCAGGTTGGCGTTGTGCTGGTCGAAGTTGAAACCGTGGACATCGTCTACCAGCCCGTTGCCGTCGTCGTCCTTGCCGTTGCCGGCGGTTTCCTTGGGGTTGCGGTACAGGTTGCCGGTGACGTTGTCCGAGTAGACGAAGTTGAAGTCGTGCACGACGTTCAGCGTGCCTCGACCCGTTACCCCCAGTTCCTTCCAGACCCGATCGGCCTGCAGGTAGCGGATGTACCAGGGGTGCTGGTACCGGACCGGATCGAATTTCGGCGTCTCGCCTGAGGGAAACGACACAGCCGTCCCGCGGCTGCCCGGACGACTCGCCCGCGCCGGCCCCGCCACGTAGACCTCCTTCACGCCCGCCACCTTCCTCAACGCCGGCAAACCCTTGGCGGTCGTCGTGCAGGTGAACCCGTTGATGATCCAGTAAGGCCTCAGGTCACTGATCGTGCCGACATCGACCAGCTTGTCGAGATCGGCAGAGGCGGCCTTGTGCGAGGAGGCACTGAGTGCCTTGAGTCGCTTCATCACCTCGACCCGCAGCTTGCTGCGGGTCCAGTCTCCGAACTCCTGCGACCGACGCCGATACGCGGTGCCGTCTTCGAGGAACTGCTTGTCGAACCACACCGCCACCCGGATCCGCCGCACAACCGGGTTCCGCTTCTGCTGGACACCCCGTTTCGCCGGTGACCCCTGGTTCAGCTCGCCACCTACTGCTACGCCGGTCAGCAGCAGGACACCGGCGACGAGCCCCGCAAACCACAAGTGGCCTTTCATGAAACGGCCTGTCATGCGTCGACTCCGGAGTTCAGTTGAAGGGGGCAGCCGGGACGCCATTTCATCATCCGCGGTGGCTTCCCGTCCAGTTGACCGCCGATCCGCATCACCATCCTCGGACAGCTCTATGCCGATTCGGGCACAATCGTCGCCTTCAGGCACTTCTGCTGCCGGGCTGTCGTCGTGGCTTCGATCAGTCCTGCTTCGCTGAACGGAAACCTCTGCTGCACCAGCTCCCACGGGTACTTCTCTTCGACGCGGCGCATCATGTCGATACCCAGCGGGATGTCGTTGGGCGTGAAGGCCCAGCTGCCGACCAGGGTGATGTCCTTGGTGCAGATGCGGTGCCAGTTGGTTTCGATACTGCCCGCGTCGGTGAACTGCCCCATTTCGACATAGGTGCCCCCGTCGCGGAGCATCTCGATCCCCTCGGGACCGCTCGAGGGGTGCCCACTGCATTCGACGACCAGGTCGGCGCCGAACCCGCCGACGATCTCGGCCACCGCCTCGATCCGCTCCGCTCCACTCGCATGCTCATCGATCGACACGGTGGCCTCGGCCCCGAACGCCCGGCAGATCGCCAGTCGGGGCTCGGCCGGTGCCCCGACGACAACGACCCGTCCGGCCCCCATCTCCTGGGCCGCGACCAATGCCAGCAGTCCGATCGGTCCCGCTCCCTGGATCACCACGGTGTCTCCGGCCCGGAAGCCGCCCACCGCCACGGCCCGGTTCAGGGCCCGGATGCAGCAGGCCAGCGGTTCGGTCAGGCTGCCGGCCATCGCACCCAGTCCATCGGGCAGCCGGTAGACCTTGGTGGCGGGTCGTTGCTCGAGATCGATGTAGACCATCTCGGCCCAGCCGCCCCACAGATGAGGAGCCTCATCGAAGGGAATGTAGCGGCCGTAATAGGTCGGGTTCAGGCACTTGTTGGCCCGCTCGGGATAATGCACGCAGTAGTAGCACTCGCCGCACGACATCAGCGGCGGCAGCATCACGCGGTCGCCGACGGCGAGTCGATGTCCCATGAAGTCGGCGCAAAGCTCGGCACCCAGCTCGTCGATCACGCCGACCAGTTCGTGGCCCAGGGTCAACGGCCACGGCAGAGGCTTGGGCCAGTGACCTTCGAGGATATGCAGATCGGTGCCGCAAACGCCGCAGGCTTCGATCCGAATCAGTGCCGCACTGGCCCCAACACCCGGCCGCGGCACGCTGTGAATCACCGGTTCACAACCCGGGCCGTCGTAGGTCGAAACACGGATCTGTGACATGTCACCCATCCTAGGCAATCACCCTCCGCCGCAGAACTGACCGCCGTGGTCCCCAAGAATCCCGCCTCCTGCCGGACTCGACGGCATGACGTCTCGAGGGCATCATGGCAGGACTGATGGCCTCGAGACCCCAACGACCGAGAGTTCCCACATGAAACGCCTCCACCTCGTTCTCGCCTGCCTGGCCGCGTTGCTGGCCTCACCGGCTCTGACCAAGCCGCCGGAGATACCCACTCGCGTGTATTCCAACGTGCTCACTCCGATCAAGAATCCCAAGCCGATCCTGGCCGATCATCCCGAGTTCTTCGCTCCGATCATCGAGCAGGCTCATTTCGAAGCCGCTCCGCTGGTCGTCGACGCCGACGCCGATCTGCACGTTCGGGCCTGGCGATTCAGCTACAACGCCCGGGGCATCATCGAGATGCCCAACCACCTGAAGGCGTCCGAGACGGCCGTGATCATGGTGCACCCCTGGGGCATCGATGACGGGCAGGGCTGGGACACGCCCGAGCCGGCCGGAGTGGCCGACTTCTGCACCAAGGAAAAGAACCACCTCGCCGCCCGTCACACTCGGCAGATCATCCGACCCTTCATCAACCGCCTCCGCGACCGCGTCGGCGCCGTGCTCTATAGCCTGCCCGGCAGCAAGGACCCGATCCGTCACAAGCTCTATCGAAGTTTCACTCACAAGCCCACCGCCGCCCAGCGGCAGGCCGGCGCGAAGGAACTGAAGCAGAAACTGACCCGCTTCAAGTACGCCGGACAACCCCTGCCCAAGCAACTGGTGCTCTCACGCGACAAGCCGGTGGTCGACTACTTCAAGAGATTCCCCGGCCTGGATGCCGGGGCGCGATACAACAACGACGGATTCTGGAAGCTGCCGATTCCGGTCACCGTCGATGTCGACGTGCATCACGACGACGTGGTGATCTACGACTCCGAGGGCTACGCACCGCTCAGGGAGTTCCTGGTCAAGAAGGGCATCCGGCACATCCTGCTGACCGGTTACGCCACCGACATGTGCTTCTGCGAAACCACGGCCGGTTACAAGAACCTCTCGAAAGACTTCAACGTCTTCCTGGTCGGTGATGCCTCGCTGGCAACCTTCCCCTCGAACACCTCGCCGCGACACGCGGTCAATGCCTCGATATCGTTTGCCGCTCTCAACCAGCTCGTAACCCAGGTCTCATGGGTGAAGCTCGACAAGGCCGACGCCGCAACAGGCGGTCATCGCAATCAGAAGTGATCCGGGGTGTCTCGCGAGTCACACCTGGTCGGATCATCTCGAGTGCATCGTCGCGAGTCCCGTGATGTTGGCTCTTCGTTCGGCCGCTTCGCCCGCCCTCGGCGGGCTGGGGGATGGCTGCGGGATGTCGCCCCCACCTGCGGCGGGGGCTTGGGGTCTTGGGACGACGGGTCCAACTTGTGTAGTACAACGAGGGTGTCAACCCGTCCGCAAGCAGGATCACCTACCAGCCCCCACCGCTCTCTCGTTTCGCCTTGCCGCCTTTTCGCTTCCTGACCCTGGGTGGTCCGTACGTCTTCAAAAGAATCGCGTCGACTCGCGGGCGATCATCCCGGTTCCGCATCGCGGCCAGCATCGGATCCCCGGTCTGCTTCATCCAGCCTTCGAGGCGTTGGCGGTACTTCGAGATGGTCACCTGCAAGTCCGGGTGCCCGATGAGGTTCTTGCGGCAGTCCGGGTCCTGTTCCAGGTCGTAGAACTCCTCGGGCACTCGCATGCGGAACAGCCTGATGCGGGCGGCGATCACGGGATTCGACCTGGCTGCCGCCGCCATGGCGGCGAACGTCCTCCCTTCGTTGTTGTTGCGGTAAACGTGTTTGCCATCGCTGAAGGGGTTGTAGATGTAGCCGTACTTCGCATCCTGCACGCACCGCATCGGAACGCCATCCCCGCCGGCCTTGCTGTCAATCTGAGTGAACACGACCTGCCGGCCCGGCTGCGACTTGCCGCTCAGCAGCAATGCAAAACTCCGGCCATCCAGCCGCTTCGGCTTCGCTGCACCAGTGATCTCGAGAAACGTCGGCTTCAGATCCACCGCCGAGACGAAGTGCGTCTCGTCGCGGCTGCCCGGCTTGACCCGGCCCGGCCAGCGGACCAGCAGCGGGGTCCGCGAACTGTGGAACCACGTGTTGCACTTGGCAAACGGCACGGCGATTCCGTTGTCAGAAATGAACACGACCAGCGTGTTCTGTGCCTGGCCCGACTCATCCAGTGCCTGCATCACCTTGCCAAACGTGTCGTCCAGTCGTCGCGTGGAATTCTGGTACTGGGCCAGTTCCTGCCGCACACCGGGCAGGTCGGGCAGGAAGCCGGGAACCTCGACCTCATCGGGCCGGTAGACCCGGCTGGGCATGGCCGCACCCCGTCGGAGTTTCTTCGGGTTGCAGTAGGGGCGATGCGGGTCGTGCGAATTCACCATGAAGTAAAACGGCTTGCCCTGGGCCTGGCACCGCTTGAAGAAGGCGACGCACCGCTGGTAGTAGACCTGGGGGTTTCGGCCATCTCCCAGGTCCTTGCGGTCGAACGAGTAGTCCCACTTCATGGTCGTGGTCGGAGTGGAATGGCCGACCTTGCCGAGGATGCCTGCCAGGTAACCGGCCTTCTGGAAGGCGGTCACGATGTCCGGCGTGCCGGGGCGGGCTTTCATGAAACCCATGGCACCCGAGTTGTGACTCAACAGGCCGGTGGCAATCACGGCCCGGCAGGGTGCACAGATCGCGACGTTGACATGCCCCCTTTGGAACAACATGCCCTGGGCGGCGAATCGGTCGAGGTGAGGAGTCAGATTGCGGACCTTGCTGCCATAGACGCCCAGTGACTGGGCATGCAGATCATCGGCGGTGAACAACAGGACGTTGACCCGCTCGGCGGCATCGACATGGGCAACCATCAACAGCAACAACAGCAGCAGTAGCCTGGATTTCATCGCCTTGTGGGCCTCGCGATGGCTCTTCTCTTGGAATCCTGATACGACTCTCTGCAGGGATGACGACGACGTCATCCTGCAAGCGTCGTCGTGACGTTGCATTTCGGATTGGAATTCACAAACCCACAGTGTAGCCAGGAGGCAGTAATGCAGAGGCGTATTCTGTTGGCCAGTCTTCTTATGTCTCTATATGGCTGCCAAGGACGGCCGACAATGAAGCCACAACCAACCAACCTGACTTTGGCCGAGGATGAGGCTGTTGTGAGACAAGAGATTCTGAAGCTCATTCCTGTTGGCTCTTCAGTCGCAGTTGCTGAGAACGTCATGGCCCAGAATGGATTCGAGTGTTCAATGCAACGTGATAAAGATGGCCCCTATTTGTACTGCGACCGTAAGAAATCGAAGGATGCTTTTGTGGGAACTCGGTGGCAAGTATTGCTCCACTATGCAGATGACTCGGTGACGGACGTCTCCGTGTCAGTCGGTTTCGTTGGGCCGTAATCCTCCGCAGTCGCGCTTGGTTTGAATCGCCGCCATCCAGAACCGACGATCGCGAGCGTTCCTGAAATGCTTGTGATCCAATCTACGCACTCTCTTGGGAACGATGAGGCGATCTGCCCGTGGATCTCAATGGGCATTGTCTCATCAGCCATTTTGTCATGCTTCCTGCGATTTAAGCAGCGGTCACGATGGCTGCTTTCCAACATGCTGGCAACCAAAGCCCCCTCGCACCTCGAATATTGTAGCGATCGATACCTTCACACATCACTCGAGGCAGATCAAGCCACCCAGTGCGCACACTTCAAGCATCGCCGTGACCGTGGTCCCCGTCTCGTGCTGACGCAGCGTGAAGGCAATCTGCTGTTCGCTGTAACGCTTCCGTTTCATGGCTCGATCCTCCGTTTGCAGAATGCAAGTTATCCGACAAACTCACATTCCGCGTGGATCAGGAAACGGGGAGAACGTCAGTGGCCGTTGTCCTGGAATTGCCGTCTAGCAGCCCGTTGAAGAACCACAGCTGCAATCATGTCGGGTGAAATCATGTCATCCCGAGCGCAGCGAGGGATCTCAACCGTCGATGAAATGCCACCCAGGAGATCCCTCGCTGCGCTCGGGATGACATCTGCACCACGGCTTCCGACACACCCTTAAGTTTTCAACGGGCTGCTAGGTCGAGTCTCCCACGAACAGGTCCGGCTGCAGCGGCTCGTCGGGGCAGATCGCGTATTGATCAAACTCTGTGACGCCTGCTTCTCGCAGCACGTCTTCGTCGACCAGGAACTGGCCGGTGCGAGTTCGGCTGTCACCGGTCAGGATAAAATACGCCGCATCGGCCACGATCTCCGGCGTGCGGCACCTCCGGATCGCGTCGTCTCCACCGAGCAGGTTCCGAATCGCGGCCGTTGCGATCGTGGTCCTGGGCCACAGCGCGTTGGCGGCGATTCCCTGTTCGCGGAATTCCTCTGCCATCCCCAGCACGCACATGCTCATGCCGTATTTCGACATCGTGTAGGCCAGGTGGTGCTCGAACCACTCGGGCCGCATCACCGGAGCGGGAGCGAGGTTGAGGATATGAGGGTTGGGGGCCCGGGCGAGATGCGGCAGGCAGGCCTGCGAGCAGACAAACGTGCCGCGGACGTTGACCGAATACATCAGGTCGAACCGCTTGATGGGGGTCTCGAGTGTTCCGGTCAACTGGATGGCACTGGCGTTGTTGACAAGGATATCGATCCCGCCAAACGTCTCGACGGTCGCATCGACGGCCGCCTGCACCTGGTCTTCGAAACGGATGTCGGTAATGCAGGCCAGTCCCGACCCCCCGGCGGCCTCGATCTCCTCGACGGCCGAGTGCACTGTGCCTGGCAACGTCGGATGGGGCTGGTCGGTCTTGGCCACCACGGCGATGTTGGCCCCATCGCGTGCGGCCCTCAGGGCAATCGCCTTGCCGATGCCGCGGCTGGCTCCGGTGATGAACAGCGTCTTTTCACTCAGGTCCGGCATGGTTCTTCGAGTCTCCCCCCCCCGTTCGACCGCTCTTCAGACACCGCAGGTCAACGCTGCTGGGGCCCTGAAAACCGGCAATCTGTCATAATGCCGGCTACGATTTCAATTGTAGGCCAGTCCCCAATCTTGCACGACGCTGCACGCGAGGTCGGCACCCCGTTCTCGTCCTGATCCATTTACGTTACGCACGAGTCATCTGCCATGAACAAGTTCACGATCGCCCTGGCCCTGGTGCTCTCGACTTCGCTGAGTGTTTCGGCCCGTTCGGCCAACAAGCCCCTGATGGTCTACATCCTGGCCGGGCAGTCGAACATGCAGGGCCACGCCCACGTGCGGACCCTGGGCCACATCGGGATGGACCCCAAAACGGCACCGATTCTCAAGGAGATCCAAAATGCCGACGGCACGCCACGAGTCCACCAGCACGTGTGGATCTCCTCGATCGACTCAAACGCGAAGGACGCCGAACGGCATGGCCGACTGACCACCGGGTACGGGGCATCGGGTCGCGAACAGAAAATCGGCCCCGAGCTGACCTTTGGAATCTTCATGCACAAGCACGTCGGGGCACCGGTCCTGATTATCAAGACCGCCTGGGGCGGCAAGTCGCTGCACACCGACTTTCGTCCTCCCGCGGCCGGGCCCTACCGCTTCAACGACCAGCAATTGGACAACCTGAAGAAACAGGGCAAGGACATCGAACAGGCTCGAGCCGATCGGGCCAGGATCACCGGTGTCTACTACCGGCTGATGATGACCCATATCAAACATGTGCTCGGCGACATCAAGCGAGTCGTTCCCGACTACGACGCCAATCGAGGACACAAGCTCGCCGGCTTCGTCTGGTTCCAGGGCTGGAACGACATGGTCGATCGAGGCAGCTATCCCAACCGCAGCCAGCCGGGCGGCTACGACCGGTACAGCCAGGTGATGACGCACTTGATCCGTGATGTCCGCAAGGACCTCTCCGCTCCCAAGCTCCCCTTCGTGATTGGAGTGATGGGTGCCGGAGGACCCACCGACAAGTACGGCCCCGCTCAGCGACGATACAAGCCGATTCACGACGAGTTCCGGAAGGCGATGGCGGCCCCGGCAGCGCTCGGGGAATTCCGGGGCAATCTGCTGGCCGTCAGGACCGAGAACTATTGGGATCTCGAACTCTCGGGGCTTGTCACCCGGATGGGCAAAGTGAAAGCCAAGCGGCGACAACTCTCGAAGGACAAGTCGCTGGATGCGAAAACACGCAAGGCGCTGGTCGAGGCCTACACCTCCGACCTGTTCTCGAAGCGAGAACTCGAGATCCTGAGGGCGGGGCAATCCAATGCGGAGTACCACTATCTCGGGTCCGCCAAGATCCTGGCCCGGATCGGCAAGGCTTTCGCCGATGCGCAGGCCCGGCTGGCCGGCCCGTGATCCCGATCGCCCACGGGCTTGAAACTCCACACACGCGACCCAACGCCATCCATCCCGAGAGCTTGAGAGTTGTGATGTCGAAATCACCGTCAGACACAGGTGGTCACCATGAAGCTTCTGAGAATCGGACTTGCCCAGGTCAGGCAGTCAGATGACTTCGATTCCAATGCGGATCGGATTCTCGACTCCCTCGACGAAGCCGGCAAACAGGGTGTGCAGATCCTCTGCTTTCCTGAAACTCAAACGGTCGGCTACCGCGTGGGCATCTCGGAACCGCGAGCGCCGGTGCCGGTCCAGCGGCTGGAGGAATTGCACGCGACCGTCGCCAAGCGCTGTGGAGATCTGGGAATGGCCTGCGTGCTGGGCACCGAGACGCCCTCGGAATCGGATCCCGTAAACGGCAAGCCATTCAATTCGGCCCTGGTCATCAGCGAACACGGTCGCGTGCTCGGTGTGCATCACAAGACAAAACTCACCCCCCGCGACGCCCTGGCCTACATGCCGGGCGATTCGATCGACACGTTTGAGTTGTGCGGGGTGCAGGTCGGGGTCGTGATTTGTTTCGAGGCACTTCGTTTTGCCGAAACGACCGCCGAGTGCGTCCGCCAGGGAGCGCAGCTGGTGCTGCACCCGCAAAACAACACCACACACCCGAACGACTGGAAGATCCCGCTGCACCACTCCATGATCACGACTCGCGCCGCCGAGAACACCATCTGGTTCGCCTCCTGCAATGCCTGCCTGATTCCGCACCAGAACTCCCGATCCCTGGTGATCGCACCCGACGGGCAGATCCACGCTCAGACCGAACTGAAGCGAGATGAGTTGCTCGTGACCGACATCGACGTCGACCTGGCGACGCAGGCCATGTTCAAGTTTGACCTGCAGCACTGCGACGAGACTCTGTCGCACGTTCTTGGAGACACTGATCAGGGGGGCGACTGAAAACCGTCTCATGGTTCTCATGATAAAGATTCGTCCTTCGATCATCATTGCCCTTTGGTTCCTTGCCGCGGTCGGTCTGGGCACGTGTCCGGCGAACGCACAGGTACGTTATCCACTTCCCTACCCGCCCAAGCTCGCCGGTGGCAAGAAGAGTGTCGCCCATCGGACGGCCGAGTTTCTCAAGCCGGGTCCCAATCGGCGCGACGGTGTCGAGATTGCCAGGACGCCGCCGCTGGTCGAGTTCATGTACTACCCCGGCCAGGATTATGCGGGCAATCCGTGGTGCTTTCGTGACCTACCCCCAGATCTTGTACCACTCCGAATGAGAGAGTTTCGGGTCAGTGGGAGTTCTGTGTTCTGGTGGATGAAGCGTAGCGGAATCCTCCAGAACACAGTTGGCCGCG
>Ga0310123_10004820_pt1 | contig 10155 bp, 8 predicted proteins | sample CB6_AW_1057_MG_FD_203505 | JGI IMG/M metagenome (GOLD analysis project Ga0310123, IMG submission 203505) | Marine microbial communities from Western Arctic Ocean, Canada - CB6_AW_1057 | ecosystem: Environmental > Aquatic > Marine > Oceanic | place: Canada: Western Arctic Ocean | collected...
TAGCCCCCAGCGATCTGGCAATTGCGGGGCGCTACGTGTTCACACCAGATATCTTTGCTTGCCTGGATCAGACCCGCGCCGGGGTCGGCGGCGAAATCCAACTCACTGACGCGATGAATCTCCTGGCCAAGGATCAACCTGTCTACGCCCTAGACTGGCAGGCCAAGCGATACGACATCGGCAACCGCGTCGAGTATGCCAAGTGTTTTATTGATTTCGCACTAAGACGTGAAGATACCGCTGACGCGATCCGAAACCACCTGGTTCAAGTGAATCTCTCCCCCAAGCAATGACGAAGAAGTTCGTAGTAGATCTTGGACCTGTAAGCGTATCGAAGTGCCAATCGCTTCACCCAGATCGAAGCTACCACCCTCAGTAATTTTCACCATCGGAAGTGATGATCTGCGGCAAAGGGTCGCTGCAATGTTGGCCTTGCAAGTGGGGAACCCCTTGCCCCGTATTCGACTCCACCGGCACCATGGGTGTCACCGGTGCGATTCGTATGTACGACCAAGCCCCATCGAATCCTTCCTCCACTCGCCAGGATCTTTCCATCCAGTCCACGACCCCGGTGGCGTCCTGGAGTTTCAGCGATTCCCCGACGACTCATGATTCACACCAGCGAGTCGTTCCAATGACGCTGCGGTTCTATCCAAAACAATCAATCTTTGAGATCTTTTTTCAACGCCACGATTCGACGGGCGATCCTGTCGCGCAATTCTAGATACCAAGCATCGTTCTGCGACCAATGCACGGTGCTGTAGAAGAACCGTTTGATGTCATTCAATACCGTCTCCGCTTCGGCAGTATTCACCCCTTTGGCCGCAGCTTCTTCCGCCAAATTTTCCAGAAGATACGCGTACTCGAAATCATCCACTCCCTCACGATATGCCATCACGCGTAACGAAGGAATGATCGTAAAATCAGGCAGTGGCGAGACTCCTTCCTTGCATGGTGGATAAAAAAAGGACATTGCGCCGTTTGCCCACCGGGTCCAAGGGTCTTCCCAGGGGTTGTCGATGTCCGACCCGGTGGCAGCCGCCCACATAAACGACGCCCAGCAAAGATAGCCCCCGCCCCCATAATTGAATATCTCCAGTCCAAATGCACGATTGTTGATCCCTGGAGTATCAATCGCTACGCGGGTGGTGTGGGTGACGTATGTCCATAGCTTCTCACGCACCGGCTTGACGTCATAATCGCTGAAGTAGTGCTTCTCCCACCACTGGTAATTCTCTTGCGCCTCAGGAATGTAGATGTCAAGCAACTCGTTGAAGGCATACCCTTCGTCATCAGGATTCTCCTTGTGATTGAATCCCGACGGGCCCTGCATAGTCCACATGACCTTGATCCGGGCGGTGTAGGGATCTGACTTGAGCAGCCGCAGAAAGTGCAGGAATTCCCCATAGCCACGGTAGGCAGATTCGTCGACCAGAATACACGCATGGTCGAGCCAGCCATGCCGGTCCAGATTCCGAGCAATGGCTCCGTAGAAGTCAAGCAGGAGCCGATCATATTGATTTCGACTGATCTCGATAATGTCTCTGTACTCTGTCGACCCGCTCTCCGAAGCCAGATCATATCCAACCTTAGTATTCTGGCGAAACGTCTGCCACGCCAGTGAAACATGCCCGGGGTCCCGGAAGTACGCGTCGCGCTGCGCACCGGGCAGATGCTTGAACATGTGCAGCACGCTGGGATTGGTATGGACGAGGGTAAAGGCATTGACCTTCAGGTCATCGATATAGTGCTCCAGGTCTCTGTTCAGTTCAGTAAAGTCCCAGTCATAGAGTTTGAAATAATTGCCCGGCTTGTCGTGGTTGTATCCCTCCGGGGGCGGAGACCAGTTCATTCCGATCTCACTGTATTGGGCTACATTGTGCGGAGTAAACTTGTTCTGAGCCATCACGTCGTAGTAATGACGTGCAAGCTTCTTGATTTCCTGCTTTGAAGACAGACCATGGAAATCCGCAGGAACCCTCTTGTCCTGATACGCTTTGGTGATATGAGAGCCGCCCCAGGAAGACCTAAACGGCGAAAACTCTGGAAGTTCAAAATCATAAACTTCCACCGCCAGCAAGATCTCTATCGGTGGCATGCCATCGCTGTGAATCGCAAGTTCCCCCTTATAGATCCCCGCCCGCGTTCCGGCTGGAACGCGCACCGTGACCCAGAGTACGTGATTGCCTTTTCGTGGCGCCAGTACCATTGGTGACACTGAAACCAATGCGTCAGCAATGTGGCCTTGGTAGTGTACCGGGGTGATATACGATCCGCGGCGAATAGGAACGTAATCCGCCACATAGAACGTGACCTCCGAAGACTCGATACTAGACTGCCGTCCCCTTAGGGGAGTTGCGACCACCTTCTGGAAGACCCAGTCATTATTTGGGCGCAGCACGAGTTGAAATGATTGAGATTCATTGGCGGCACAACTAATTCTCACCCCCGGTCTGGTGGGACTGGGCGGAGACGTGTTCGGCGTCAACTTGACCGTCGTCTCCGCGAACCAGGCCGTGACCTGATCATTCGAGATCAACCGGTACGCAGTCTGGCCCAAGAACTTTTCGGCATCGGTAATCCTCGTTGCGTGAACGACCGTACCTGGGATCTGATGATACCGCTTCCGGGGCACAACCAGATTGTGTCCGTTGACTGGCTGGTAATACAGAAACCATTGTTTTTTCCCGGGAATCTGGAATTCAGCGAGAAACTTCATCTCCACCCGCCTGACCGACAGATCCTTCACACCTGCCACGAAACGCTCGGTGCTGCCCAGATCCGCAGGCCCGCTGACCACCTGACTTCGCACATCAAGCCGCAGTGGCGAGCCATCTGACAAAAGCAATCGTTCATTTTTCTGCATGGTCTTGGGTAAAAGCTTCGGCTCATAGGATGAGCGGTAGGCATCGCGACGCAATTCATGTCCTAGATCAAAAGTCTGATCGTATCCAGACGCTGGTGAACTGCCCGCACCCTTGGACAGGTAACTCAGAAGATAGTACCCACCCCGCTCGGTGGGAATCTCCAATTGCTCCGTTCTGGCCACCGCCACAGGATCGACCAGTTCTTCGCTGACCGGAACAAGATAGAACCCCGCATCCACTCGCTCTCGGCTCTGCCCGTCGGCACCCATCTCGATTACCTTAAGATGGTTATAGTCAAACCAAAGAGAGTCGTAGACCATCTCTTCACGGGCATTGATCTGTGTCGCCGTAATATTGACCACGGACCAACCACTCCGCTTTGATTCCACAACAATTGGGACACGGTACTGATAGAAAGTATCGTGCCAGTCACCTGAAGCGCAGGGCGCAAACAGGAAAACAAAAAGAAGACTCCAAGTTTTCATCATATTTTCTCCTTCTGTAGAATCTTCAGGATGGGGGCCAGCGTAGCATAAGCGGTCTATAAAAAACATCCAAGCGAACCCCGGGGTTCTCATTGGTCATCCTTATAATCAACATCACCGATTTATCGCTTTGCCCACATTGACTGTCGGGGTTTTATGGATGGAATTCAGGAAATTCTAGTCTCTTCAAAACACAGGTCCTTATCCCCTTACTGGGCGATTGTTACACTCTCCACTTTTATCACCAGATCCTGCTGAGTCAGAGCAAATTCTCCCCCCCACATTTGCCCAACTGCAGGCATAAACTTCGTGAATCGAGGCAACATTCACAGCAAACGAAACGACAATCGCTTAAGATGAGCAGCCCGAATATACGGCGCAAGAGATAGCGAGATCCCATGGATTCTGAATGTGTCGCCATGTTTCGCCGGCGATATGGACCGTGCCACTGTATGGTCAGAATTCACTTCTCCTCGATCCAAGGCCTGTCACCTGGCCAAAACGATGACTCATCATGTCCGTACCGCTTGACCTGATCACCGCCAAGAAAGACTTTGATCAAGAGGGGTATGCGATCCTGACTAACTTCCTGGATGTAGCTGAAACGCGACAAACCCGCGATCGGCTCGATCGTTTCATCCGCGAATCGGTGCCCAGCCTACCCGCGAATGAGATTTTCTATGAGATTGAAGGCCAGCCGGACATGATCAAGTCGATCACGACACTGTCGAAGCAAGATTCCTATTTCCACGATCTTTTTCACTGTGAGCGATTTCTCGCCGTCGCCGCTCAAATGCTCAACGAACCGGCTTCCACCTCATCGGTACATCTGCTGAACAAGGTGCCGAGAATCGGCAAGCAGATCCCACCTCACCAGGACGCCGCCTATCTGAAGATTCCACCAGGAAAGTCAGTCACGATATGGCTGGCACTGGATGAAGCCGACGAGAACAACGGAGCGATGGTGTACCTTCGTGGCTCTCATCTGGAAGGTCTTCGCAAACATGGCGACACCGGATCCATCTACTTCGCCAAGGCGATTCTGGATTACCAGGAGCAAGACTCCAATCGGGAAGTCATGGTGACCGCCCAACCGGGGGATCTGGTCGTCCATCATGCGATGACCGTTCACCGGACCGGGCGAAACCAGAGCGATCGGCACCGGCGTGCCCTGATCGCCGACTTCATCGCCCACTCCACCCGCCCGCAGTGAAAATGAGCGGATTGCTGGCGAGGAACACCACACCATCCGGCAACAGAAGCAACCAGGCGCCACACGGCTTGAACCGCCACGCCAAAGTCCTACCCGTTTGTTGCTACTCTTGCAGTCAAACTCTGGATTCAGCATACTACGCGTCTCTTGGTCATGTGGGTTCTTCCCAAGGGGAAGTGTGCTGAAAATATTACACCAATTGTATTCACACCATGCTTCATCCCTGTTTGCCGGAATACTGCTATTCGTAGTGGCCGCTCCAGTGACCGAAGCCACGAATCCTCCCCCGGACCCTGCACTTGTCCTGTACTACAGCTTCGACAAGAACGCGGGTGAAACAGCACGAGATCGCAGCATCTATGGCAACGACGGGAAGATTATTAAGGCCAAATACCTCACAGAGCACGGTGGCCGTCAAGGTGTTCTACGCTTTGATGGCGAACAATCTGTATTATGTTTCCCCGATTCAGACTCGCTGTCTTTTGGCGGAGACATGAGCTTCGAGATGGTGGTGCGGCTTAACGCACCCAGCAAGCCGGGCATGCTCTTTGGCGACCGGAGCAACTTTGGGTTCTACGTTGGGTATTGGAACGTGCTCAACCTTGCCTACACCAACTTTGACTCCGAACTGTCCGCCAACGAATCCATAAATACTCCCGTGACACGGCGCATCATAGGCGACCGGTGGTCACACATTGCAGTCGTGATCGCGCATCCGCGAATCCGCTTCTATCACAATGGCGAGTTGGTTCGCGATGCGTACATACCCATCCCTTTTCAGAAAAGACACAAGAAAGCCACCAGCCGGATCGGGGGCTTCAAGGATCGCCATGCACCAATCGACCTGGATGAATTCCGTCTCTACCGGCGGGCACTGACCGCAACGGAAATCGCGGCACACGCCCGCGGCGAGCAGATCGATCTGAATCCAGTCCACACGAACTGGCAGTAGAACCACTCTGGTTCGAGGATGCCTTGGTCATGCGTCTCTCCTGTCTTGGAACCGACTTGACCAACCACTCGGCCGAGATGGTCCTGCTCGACGGAAGCGAAGACCCCGTGGTCACCGCACAAAAAGTGGCTATTACCGAAGCATTTTCGGGTTCAGGACGCTACGTGGCCTCAGCCAGATGGCCACTGAAGAATTTAAAAGGCAGATTCCTAGACGGTGTGGCCCGCATCCACAGCCCAGACGGCGGCTTGGTACAAACGGTGTACCGGCATGTTTTTCTGAAGAAACCGCAGTGGGTCCACAGCCCCGAAGGCAATTCGGACTAGGTCCCCGCACCCTGGACACCGATCCGAACCGATCGAGAGCCCGGCGGTAACGTGGAGGTGGGCGTCTGGGGCCGACGTTACGCCTTCGGTTCCACGCCATTCTGCCAGAGTATCGAGACCAGCGGGGCAGAGATTCTGGCCTCGCCGATGGCCCTCACAGGGCAAGCGGACGGCGAATCCATGATCTGGCAGAACGGGCGGACCTCGATTGAGCAGACTTCTGAAACCTCGCTGTCACTCACCCAGACCGCCGAGAACGACCAGGCGACGGTCCACGTCAAGGCCACCGTGCATTTCGACGACTACGCGGTCTTCGACTGCCGGATCCAGGCCCGACGCCAACTATCGGTGCAGAAGCTTACCCTGGACATCCCGCTGCGAGCACACTACGCGACGCTCTGCCAGGCCATTGGCGTCTACCCCGCCGATCCCGACATCCCGATGAAGAGGCACTTCGGTGGCGCGGTTCGCGACGATCTTGCGTTTCGCTTTAGTCCCAGCATCTGGCTGGGCGATGAGCAGCGAGGACTCTGCTGGCAAGCAAAATCTGATCAGGACTGGCACCGTGCAAACGAACAGAAGTCGATCGAGATCCTGCCCCGTGGCGACGTCACCACCTTCAGGGCCAACCTGGTAAACGTGCCCACCCCCCTCGCTGCCGGTGATGCACTCGACTACAAGTTTGCGCCTGTTGGCGACGCCTTCCAAACCCATTGAGCGAGACTCCTGGGATCTGCGCATCGCGTGATGTGAACCCTATGGCCAATCTCTCTCCGCCCCGGACGAAACGGTTCGCGGCAAACCCGCAATTCAGTTCTACCAGGAAATGGGCATACGGCATCTGTCGCACCACTGAGTGCGACATGTGGCCTTATCCTCTCCCCGTACACGAGCGATTCCCTCCTGGAGCCCCGGAATTCGATCTCCACGGTCTTCACATGCTCAATCGACCACTCAAGCCCTACTCACCTGGCCCCAGTAGCCCGGAAGGCACACCTCGCCCTGGCCGGTGGGAATGGATTACGGAGCTGATTCACAGGCGACCATGATCTACTGCCCCCAGAGTCAAGCCCTGCAAGACGCCTACGTCCACGCCCTGGTGCGGCGAATGGATATCTACGGTGACGACGGTGTGTATCTCGATGGAACCGGTGGGATCAACGCCTGCCGAAACACGCTGCACGGTTGCGGATACCGCGCCAAGGACGGTGCCATTCGTACCACCTACCCGGTCTTTGCGAATCATCAGTTCATGAAAAGAATCTATACCGCAGTCAAGCAGAGACGACCGGATGCCGTTGTGGATGTCCATCAATCCTATGGCATCAATCCGGCTGCGCTGACTTTTGCCGACATGCTCTGGACCGGAGAGCACTGGTTCCACTTGCGGCACACGGGAGCCAAGGGCCACTACATCTCCGCAGAACTGTCCCTGGACATGTTTCGCACCGAGTTCATAGGCTATCCCATCGGGGTCGCGGCGGAAACGCTGGCGTATCGGCTCGGACCGGCTATAAAGGTGGCCGCGATCTCCTTACTGCACGACATTCCCATTCGGCCCAGCACCCCGAAGTTTGACGGAGTCTGGCAGCTCAACCCGCATGACAGCACCTACTTCGACACCATGACCAAAATCTGGAAGGTACGGGATAACTTCAAGGCACAGAAAACCCAGAAGCTCTTCTACTGGAACAATCCGGATTACGTCCGGGTGGCGCCGGAAAACTGCCACGCCACGCTCCTGAGACATCCGGACAACGGTGTCCTGGCCTTCATCACGAACCTGCGCCGTGACCCCGCAACAGTGACACTTCAGTTCAACCTGGGAAGCCTGGGACTCGGTGGCAAGCAACTCGATGTATTGGACACGCTGACGGATAAGCCAGTCACTCTGACACCACAAGGAGACCTCTCCATTGCCCTCGGTTCGGAGCAGTGGACCTATGTGTGGTTGCGGCCCAAATCCGTGGTAAAATAATGCCCTGACACACCACAGGAAAGAGGTCTTCCTGCCAATCCATGGAAAGCCGTCGGCGATGATTGGCTGATCTTGATACCCGGCTTCAGGTAATCTCGGAGAACCAGTAGGTAATACGTAATTCGGATAGCCATCGACCTGTATGAAATAGGCTTGAGTACCACACACGGGGCCAAACGTAAAATGAAAGGGGTCATGAGTAATGAAGATATGCCTGATTGGCGCCTTTGACACCAAAGGACCGGAATACGCATTTGTCCGTGAACAGATCTTGGCACGGGGACATGAAGTGCTCACGGTCAATATTGGGGTCATGGGATCCACGCAACTCTTCCCCGTCGACGTGGAAGCGGATGTGGTCGCCAAAGCCGGTCGCAGTACTCTTGAACAACTTCAACAAAAGAAGGATCGCGGCGAAGCAATGAAGGTCATGTGCGCGGGGGCACCGGCCATTGTTGAAGCTCTATACACAGACGGGAAAATCAAAGGCATTCTCGGAATGGGAGGAACGGGCGGAACGACCGTGGTCACCGCCGCCATGCGGCCCCTTCCGATCGGTGTGCCCAAAGTATGTGTGTCCACCGCCGCATCGGGTGATGTCGCCGTTTACGTTGGAACCACGGATATCACGATGATTCCATCCGTCGTGGACGTAGCTGGCGTGAACCGTATCTCAAGAATCATCTTCGCAAGGGCGGCCGGCGCGATATGCGGAATGGTTGAGGCCAAGGTACCGGAATGCGGGGAGGACAAACCCGTCATCGCAGCAACGATGTTCGGTAACACGACCGAATGCGTCAATACCTGCGTGGAGAAGCTTTCAGCAGAAGGATATGAAGTCCTGGTCTTCCACGCGACTGGGACGGGCGGGAAAACCATGGAGAGCCTGGTTCTTGAGGGGCTTGTAGATGCGGTGCTGGACATCACGACCACGGAATGGGCGGATACCGTTTGCGGTGGTGTCTTCGACGCGGGGCCAGAACGCCTGGATGCGCCGGGGCGCATGGGTATCCCACACCTGATTGTTCCCGGATGTGTCGATATGGCAAATTTCGGTGGCATGGGCACCGTACCCGGAAAGTATAAGGAAGCAAAACGGACTTTCTACGAATGGAACCCTTCGGTTACGCTCATGCGCACGAACAAAGCGGAAAACAAGAAAATGGGACAGGTATTTGCTGAGAAGGCCAATGCGGCCAAAGGCCCAGTTGCATTTCTTATCCCTCTCAAGGGGGTCTCCATTCTCGACGGAGACGATCAGATATTCTGTGACCGTGAGGCCGATGGCGCAATGTTTGATGCCATCAAGACCCACCTCGACGAACGCATTCCCATCGTGGAACTGGACCACAACATCAATGATGCCGAGTTTTCTGCGCACGCAGTGAAGGTGATGCTAGGCTTGATAAAAGAAACAACGCCATAGACATATAAGTAAGGGATCCAACAATGGCATTCACGAGACAACAGGTTATGGACCGCCTAAAAAAACGAATTGCCGAAGGCGTGCCGATCATTGGCGGAGGCGCAGGCAATGGCATCAGCGCAAAGTGCCAGGAAACCGGCGGCGTCGACCTGCTGATCATCTACAACTCTGGCCGTTTTCGAATGAATGGCCGGGGATCTCTCGCAGGCTGCATGCCCTATGGCGATGCCAATGGAATCGTCCTGGAGATGGCAGGTGAGGTATTGACGATCGTTCAGGATACTCCCGTCTTGGCAGGGGTATGCGGGACCGATCCAACTCGCCTGATGAAGGTATTCCTGGAACAGGTGCGTGCTGCAGGATTTTCCGGAGTTCAAAACTTTCCCACGGTTGGGCTCTGCGACGGACAATTCCGCGCTAATCTCGAAGAGACCGGTATGGGTTACGATCTGGAAGTCCAGACGATTCGCCTGGCACGCGAGATGGACCTGTTCACTACGCCCTACGCTTTCAATGCCGAAGAAGCCAGGGCCATGACCGAAGCTGGTGCAGATGTGATCGTCGCTCATATGGGGCTAACCACAAAGGGGTCCATCGGCGCGTCAACCTCACTGACACTAGAACAATGTCCATCTCAGGTCCAGGAGATCTGCGACACCGCCAAAGCCATCAACCCGGACATCATCGTGCTGTGCCACGGCGGCCCGATCTCCATGCCAAGCGATGCTGAATATATCCTACAGCAGACCACGAGTGTTGATGGCTTCTACGGCGCTTCTAGTGTCGAGCGCCTACCGGCGGAAATCGCGATCAAGCAACAGATGGAAAAATTTAAGGCTATTCGTTTCAACTAGATGCTCACAATCCCATCGGACCTCCTCCTTCACCGTGCCGAGTTTCGGGTTGCA
>Ga0310123_10004822_pt1 | contig 10153 bp, 10 predicted proteins | sample CB6_AW_1057_MG_FD_203505 | JGI IMG/M metagenome (GOLD analysis project Ga0310123, IMG submission 203505) | Marine microbial communities from Western Arctic Ocean, Canada - CB6_AW_1057 | ecosystem: Environmental > Aquatic > Marine > Oceanic | place: Canada: Western Arctic Ocean | collected...
CGACCGGCTCCGCCTGCCCTTCGTACAGGCGCAACCACGTGTCCCCATCCTCTGTACCCGCAAGAGGCAGACCGTAGACGGCACCATCTTCATCACGATATACATAGGCGGTGCCCTGTCCACGAGCAGCCTCTTGCAGCAAGGGCAGCGCTTCACCTGAATCTGGTTTCAACGCCACGATCTGACTTGCCGTGTTGCCCACGGCGAAGTACACCCACCCCGCCTCATCGGCGGCGACGAAACGCTGGTATTGCCGCCAATTCTGCCCATACACTGAGCCGTAGTCGCGGAATTCTCGTTGCGTCGGGTCGTAACAAGCGACGGCAGAATTCGGGTAGGTCGCGGACCAGATCCGACCGTTGTCGTCTTCCGTCATTCCCATCGTCATCTGTGGTACAGTCTCGGCGTGAAAGGTGAACTCACCTTTGTCCGGATCGTACTCGCAGAAGTGGTTGTTGAAATGTGTGTAGTAGCGGTTTCGACTCGACAGGATCGAGGCAAATGGACAGTCGCCACCGGGGTCGAAAGGCATCGGAATCTGCCGACTCTGTCCTGTATGCGCATCGATCTCGAGCAGGGCGTAACCACCGCGATGATCGAATAGCCAGAGTAACACGATGTTGCGTCCATTGCCGTCGTCGGTGGCCACCGTACCGCGGTGATTGCTTACAGGCGTCGCCACACCATGATGCAGGAAGCCGTTACCCAGATTTTCCCGTGCCATCTCAACTCACCTTGTCCCGCACGACACCACCGTCGCGCACTTGTTCCCAGAGTCTTTGCCATTCCTGTGACCCATCATCCGTCCGCGGCGGCTCCACACGCATGCCGTCCGACCAACCGGGGCCGGAGGCTGCACTGAAAGTATGTGGCCCCATCGCCCCCATATGAACACGGGTACCGTTCGGGAATACCAAGGTATTGATGATACGCGGTCGCGGATGTTCGTGTAATTGCCCGGCAGCCAACGACTTCAACGTCTCGGCAGAGACGCGATGACGTTCTACCGCAGCAACGTCTATCTGCACTCCCAGTCCGGGTCCATCCGGGACCGCCTGATACCCTCCACTGACTTCGACTGGTGACTGCAGCAGCTGCTCGGTGTACAGATTGATGCAGCTGATCGTCGGCCACGTGGCGTGCGACAACACTGCCCCCAGATGCGCCGCCCACGTCGTCGTCAAACCGTTGCCCACCAATTGCAGCCAGAACGGCAGCTGCGCTTCGGCGGCGAGTGTGCCGTGTTGCAGGACCCGTGCGGCACCCCCACTGACGACGAAGCCATCGCAGACTTCCTCGCGCACGGCGGTGATGAATGGCGGACTGCCGAAGTGCATGGCCAGCGGTCTTGGTACCACACGGCGGATCTGCCGATTGCCGAGGATGTCGTTCTGTGGAATGGGTGTCTCGAACATGGCGACTCGTTCGTATCCGGCCAATCTCGTGAGCACCGGTACCGCAGTAGCCGAATTCTGCAGCGACGCATTTGGATCCAGATCCAGCTTGAAGTGTGGTGGCGTTACCGCACTCACCGCCTCGAGTTGGGCGTAGATATCCCACCAGGGCCGCGGCTTGTTCTTGAAACTCGTGTAACCCGCCGCCACAGCGGCGGCGGCCTCCGCCGCCCAGTCTTCTGGAGACGCGTGCGAGCACCACCAGGATATCGGCGTGGCGTCACGCACCTTCGTACCCAACAGCTGATGTACCGAGACCCCCGTGATTCTGCCGACGAGGTCAAACAACGCCATCTGCAGACCCGCACCGAGCGAATCATCCCACATGGCGTCGGCGGGACTACTGTGCAACACGCGTTCGACGCTGGCATCCGTCACCCGTTGATGGGTGTAGTGGATGACGGTCTCCCCCCAGCCAACGTCCCCCGTGTCCGCCGTCACCCGACACAGTTCGAGGATGGACCAGTTGTACACCGTGCGTTGTGTGATCCGTTGCTGGCGTTCGGTGAATGGCACATCGACGAGGATGCGCTCAATGTCGGTGACCTTCATGGCAGCAACTCCGCTCCCGCCTGATCCTCGGTTTGCGCGCAGTGGGCACGCAGGCGTTCACGCCACTTTTCGAGGGTGTCTGCATGCCGTGCCTCGACAGCGAGATTCACCATCTCTCCCGGATCCTGGTGCAGATCGACAAGTTGCTCGCGGTTCCGACCCATGGCGTACACACTGTACTTCGTACGCTCACACACCAATGCCCGACCCACAGCCGGTCCCCCGGGACCATCTCCCAGACCAATGCTGGTTTCCACGGCGACGTGATTGCGCCATGTGCCGCCCTGGTCGCCTCGCAATAGCGGTTGTAGACTGCGGCCATCGGTGTCGGGCGCGTCGATGCCGGCAACCTCGCACAACGTCGATCTGGCCCCGAAGCACCCCCGGGGCCCGTGCGATCAACGGAATGCGAATCGACTCCTCCCAGAAGGCCGTTTTCTGATTCCACCGGTGCGCGCCAGCGCCATCACCATGGTCGGAGGTGAACAGTACGAGCGTGTCCTCGTCATGACCGCTTTCCTGCAGTGCCGTCAACAGTCGGCCGACTTCGGCAGCGAGCGAGTCCATCGTCGGCGTCTGCAGATCGCTGTGGCCGGCGCAACTCATCGCCGTTGACGACTGCTGATCGGTGCAGACCAGCAGAATATTCGGTCGCTCCTTCATCGGCCCGGCACACCTACACTGCGCAGATGGGCGACACATCGTGCGACCTTGTCGGCCAGATCGTCCGGTTCGTCACGGTTGAAGGCGGGACCTTCCAGTTCCATGCAATACGCGTCGGTGTAACCTGCCCGCTGCAGCACGTCGTGCACCTTGTCGAATGGCACGATGCCTTCGCCAAATACGGGAAAGTCGAAGTCCTCGAACTTGCCGTGCGTGTCTTTCAGATGCACACCACGCACGAGATCGATGCAGGCGGCGACCTGCTCGACGGTGTCGATATTGTGATTGTAGTAGTAGACATTTGCGGTATCGTAATTGACGCCCACCCAGGGGTGGGCGACCATCGTCATCGATTCCTGCATGCGTTCGGCGTTGGTGCACAGTTCGGGATGGGTCTCCAGCGCCACCGAGACCTCGTGGGCTCCCGTGGCATCCCCGAGTTTCTGCAGCCTCCCCGCCGCTTCCGCCAACGACATGTCGTCCCCGCGCGTGCTGGTGAACAGGTAGTGGGCGCCGAGGTCGGCGGCGATGGCAGCTGCCTTGCCGTACAGTGTTGGCAAGGCGTCGTCATCCAATGGGCACGGCAAGCCCAGAGAGGTCACCCGCAGATCGTGAGGTGTCAAAGCAGCGTCGGCAGCGGCCGCCGTGAGATCATCGGTCCAGTTCAGTTCGACTCCCCGCACACCGGCTGCAGCGACCCGCGACCACTCCAGGCTGGGGCGTTCGAGACTTCCGGCGCGGTAGGAAATTGTGTTGTTCACGGTGCAAGACCTCCTGTCACTCGAGAAAGACCCTGGGCAGAAAAGAGTGCGTGCTATTGGAGCCACTTCCGGGTGCTGCAGGACACAAGTTCAAACCGTAGTGTGCCATCGCGGCATGCGGTCCTTGCGTCGGGCACCTCGTAATCAACCGGTCCCATACATGTGCTCAGCTTTGGGCACGTCTAAATAGAACCCACTCACCAGCCACCACAAGGTGACAGGCCTTTCATCGGCGCCTGGTCTGGCCGAAGTTCACCCCGACCAGCTACCCTATGACCCGGAGTCCATTTCTGCACAATGCTCGACGCCGACCAGATCACCCATTTCAAGCAGCATGGATACGTCATCCTGCGCGGCTTCATCGACAACGATCTGTTACAAAACTGGCGCGATCAGTTCTGGGGGCATGTCAGCGCCCAAGCCGACGATCCCGCCACCTGGCCAGACGACTATGTGGTCAAGGAGTTTTCCGTCGATCCGGCATTTGGCCACCTGCCCCAGATGCAGTCCATCATCGAGCAGCTTGGTGGCGGCATGTTTTCCGGAGGCGGGGGCTCCATGCTGGTGCAGTGGCCGAAGCCAGACGCGGACTGGCAGGCACCGACGCAGGGGCACATCGACGGCTACGGACCTGGCGGTTGGAGTGGCGGTTTCATGCTGGGCGCCACGACCTACCTGGAGCAGGTCGAAGCCGGGGGTGGTGGCTTCTTTTACTGGCCGGACAGTCACTTGCCTGTGCAGGAGTATTTCCGCCGACATCCGCAGCAGATCGACGGCAGTTTCACCAAACGGGACGATTGGGAAGAGAAGAAGTGGGCCTTGTTCTCCGACGATGCGACCTGCCCACCACAGGAGTTCATCGGCGCTGCCGGCGATGTCATCCTCTGGCACTACTTCATGTGCCACACCGGTTCACCCAACGTCAACCAGCGGCCACGTCTGGCCGTATTTTCACGCTGGCATCGCAGTGACCGCGAGCAGATGAAGTGGGATATCCCGGAGGACTTCTGGAAATACTGGGGGATGTGATCCGAAATCCGATTCGATCTCGTTGATCAGGCGGGTCGCAGGACCTTCCACTGATCTTTGTTGCCCAGCGGCACCGTCGCCTCCTGGTAGCTGACGATGAAGGCGCGACGCAGGCGATCGGACCGGTTGCCCTGCGAACTGTGCCACAGTAGTGCCGAAAACAATAGCACATCCCCGGCACGGGCGGGCACCGACACAGCCTGAGAAAAGTCGAAATCGTCGGGCGGGACCAGCTCCTTGTTGCAGTAACCGTCCCGCCGTTGCTGCGACGGCTGCAGCCCCTTGGCGTGGGACCCCGGCATCACCCACAGACAACCATTCTCTTCGTCACTGTCCTGCAGCGGCACCCACACCGACATGCGCGTCTGGCTCTGTGAGATCTGCGAGTAGTAGGCATCGTCCTGGTGCCAGTGACAGACAGCGTCATCATGCGGCAACTTGGGCACCAGCTTCGCCGAGTAGATGGCGATCCCCGGTGTCACGATGCCCGCCACGAGATTCAACAGGCGTTCGTCGCCACAGATATCCCCCGTTAACTCCGAACGCAGACCGAGACGCAGGATCCAGCCATCATCGTAACCCTTTTCGGACACGACAGCCGTCTGCAAGCGTTCGATCTCGGCGTCCCACAGCACCAGTTCCGCAGTGGGGAAGACGCCTGGCACGAGGGTGTACCCCAGTTCGTCGTATTCACGCCGTTGCTGGGATGTCAGACTCGATTGAGTCACGCCGAAGCCATCGCGCCCTCGCCAAAAACGACGGGGTAGGTGCCACCATTGCTGGCCACCGTCGCGGCATCCATATAACAGACGCTGAAGGCGCGGCGGGATTGTTGCGTGCGATTCACGTCGGAGGTATGCAGCATCCAGTTGTGCAACAATACCACCTCTCCCGCTGCCATTTCCAGATACACGGTATCGGCTCGTTTGGCCATCTCGGTGACCATCTCCTCGGTAAGAAATCCGGAACCATGTTCGGGATTGACGAGCTCCTTATGTGAACCGGGCGCGATCTGCACGCAGCCATTTTCCTTCGTCGTCGGGTCCAGCGCCGTCCATATCGTAATCAGCGGATCGCGGTCGAGATTCGTCCAGCGATCCTGATGCCAGATCAATGGCGATCCCAACCCAGATGGTTTGTTCATGAACATCGCCCGGAGGCTGGCAATGTCGGCCCGTGCACCATACATGCGCTCGCAGATGTGGCGATACAGAGGTTTCTGCAGATAGGCGAGAAACAGCGGATCCAGCTCCAGCTCCTGGATCTTGCGATACGCGAGGGTTGCCTGTTTGTGTCCGAAGGACTGGGGGCCCGGTTTGGAGTCGGGGCCATCGGCGCGATCCAGTTGCATCATGACCCGCTCGTAGTCGATATCGGCGGTGCCCATCATGATCTCGTCGATACGCTGCTGCAGGACGGCGATTTCTTCTGCATCCGCACGGCCAAGATGGACATATCCGTGCGTCTCGAAGTGTTGCCATTGCTCGTCGGTGATCTGTTCGCTCAGCATGGATCTCTCTCCGGATTGATCTTCGTCCTCAATATAACAGAGAACCTTGCCCTCAGGCCTGCAGATTCCCTTCATCGTCGAAAACAGGCCGCTGCAGACGCTGGTGATAGGGCGGCTCCAGGATGGCACGCTGCTCCGGCGTCAGATCCTCGAGCATCTTTTTTGGCCAGGGATTGTAGCCGGTGGCATAGGCCAGGTTCCCCGGCGACATGCGGAACAACACACTGCGGCGGTCGTGTTGAGCCGTCCACGGGATCGTGCCATGGGTGACGGCTTCGGTGAAAATAACGACGTCTCCCGCCTTGCAGGTCACCTGTTTGACGATCTCCTGATGGGCCTGCCACTTCCTGATCGGCGGCGGGCAGGCGTAATTGCCTTTGTGGGTACCCGGGATCAACGCCAGACCACCGTCCCCAGGATTGACATCCGCCAGTTGCCAGGCGACGACGGTGAGTCCATTGTGCATCTGCCCGTGCTGGAAAATGTAGTACTGGTGGCGGTCGAAACCGGGGCCTGAAGAACCATGCAGCAGATGGCCCTCCGCACCCTTGCGCATGCTGATGAGCCCGGCGTTGTGATCGAGACGCCAGCCCTGACCGAGAATACAGTTGAGATAGGGCGTAACTCGTGGATGCGCGAGCATGTCACGGAAGGGATCACACCACGGTTTCTCCCAGCTGAGCAGCCCACCCATATCGCCACGTCCCGTTTGCCCCTTCAGGGTCGGTGAGTCACTCGACAAAGACGCCTCGCCGACACGTTCGACGATGCCATCGGCATGGTGATCGATGGCCGCATTCGCCGCAGCCACCTGGGCCGTGGACAGCACCCCTTCGACGACGAGGAATCCCTGCAGATCGAAGAGATATTTCTCGGTATCATTCATTCGGCTTCTCTCAACAGGCTCGGTGGCGGTGTTCCGCCGACATGGCGTAAGTTGGGCGCTCAACCACAAGGAGGTGACAGATGAGCGAACGCCCGGTCCCGGCCTTTCCGGGATTGCTGGAAGAGATGACGGTGGAGGACGTGCGCGCCTTTGATCCAGAGGTTGTCGTGTTGCCCCTCGGCTCCACCGAACCCCACGGACCCCACCTCCCCATGGGCACAGACGTGTGGCAGGTGACGCGTCTGGCGCGGCTCGCCGTTGAGTGGGCGAACTCGCGAAATGCCAGGGTATTGCTGTATCCCACCTTGCCGATCACGAACAACGTCAACTTTCGTCGGTTCCCTTTCGCCCTGCGCGTCGGCGTCCGCACCCTCATGTCGATGCTCGTCGACATCGTCACACAATGCCGTGACGACGCTGTGCGCAAGGTCGTGCTCGTCAACGGTCACGGTGGCAATCCGGATACGATCCGCGCCACCTTGCGTGAGATCGCCGGCATGGACGACATGCCCTTCGTCTGCAGTACGGGTGGCATCCCACCGAAGGGTTGGCAGTCCCCGATCGAACATGCCAGCGACCACGGTGGCGAGAACGAGACCTCGCGCATGCTGTGGATCCGTCCCGATCTGGTGCGCGAAAATAGGTTCGCCGACAACCCCTTCGGTCGCCTGGCGGTGCCATTGCTGGCTGAAACGAACTATGTGCGGCCCTGGCATCTCTACGTGCCGGTCAGTGCTGGCGGCGAAACACGGGCTTCGTCGGCTGCAAAAGGCCGTGCCGTCACCGAGGCCGGCGCCACAGGTCTGGCAGACCTGCTGGTAGAGTTGTCGACGACGCCATGGAGTGAACGTTTCCCCTACGAATAGCTGTCGTTGCCGTCGTGAGACCGTACAGGGATAACCAGCGTTGTCGCTATCGAAGGTACGAGTCACGATGAACCCTTCACTGCGATACAGACTGAGGGCGACTTCGTTGCCGCTCAGGGTGATCGTCCACGCCTGGGGGCCAGCGATCGTAACGGCATCGCGCAGCAGTCTGCGACCCAATCCCTTCACACGACCCATGCAGCTCCATGGGCCGTGCACGATCATGCACCTGGCAGATCGCCTTCCAGTCGGTGACAGCGTCGTAGTCGCGGATGGTGTAGTTCATTCCACACTCGGTCACGGCGTGGCATCACCCGTCTCGACATACAGACTCTCCGTCGGGATGTCGGTGATCATTGCGTGACCCGGCGTGTACGAGATCATGAATGGTAGTTCCGCCTGCTGCGCGACGATGCTGGGCGTGATGCCACAGGCCCAGTAGAGACGGTCTGTGCCGGCAGGCACCTCGAAGGGCCTGCCGTGCATGTCGGCATCGAGTTCTTTAATGCCAAGTTCGGTGGCGTTGTTCTTGCCCAGTGGCGCACCGTGACAGTTCGGAAAATGGCCCGTGTACTGCCACACCGCATCGCAGATCTCAGGCGCAAAGCTGCGCATCGTCACCGCCATTTTGCCGTGGAACTCACCCACCGGTTCACAGTCCACATCCGTCAACTGAATACAAGGACCGAAGGCGGGGCCCAGACCCTTGTCCACCAACAAGCCGTCGAAGGAGACACTCGAGCCTATAAAAAAGGTGACCGTGTCCTCGTCGAACAGATCGACCACATCCTGCCGCTGCTCGGTGACACCGCCGTTACGGATGATATCGTACGACCCCAGATCCGTGCACAGATCCAGCTCTTCGGCCAGGTCGGGGCAGTCCGTCTGACCAGGTTCAGTGGTGAACAGTAGCGGACAGGGCTTGGGGTTGGCCTCACAGAAAGCGGCGAAGTCCTGTGCGTACTGTCTGTGCATGAAGACCACGTTGACACAGAGATATCCCGGCAAGGCCCGGGAGGCGAACCCTGTGAGACGATTTGCACGGATTGCCTGGCGCACGTCGAGGGGGCAAGAGAATGCCTTCGTCGCCATCGGTTAACCCGCCGCCTCTGTCGCCGGCTCGCCAAACTCCGGCGCATCGTTGCGATTCCTGCCGTCGGGTCCAAAGGCCTGCCAGGCGGTGTTGAAATAACAGCGCTGTTCGTCTGTCATCATCGCCAGGGCGGCGTCACTGGGGCGACGACTGCCCTGCTCGTGGTAGATGGCAGCACGATCGTTGTATTTGTAGAACAGACCGTAACGCGGCACGTCGTCGCGCTGCCAGCTGCCGGCGCCGTGGGCGAGGGTCTCGGTGAAGATCACCGCCGCGCCCCGGGGTGCCGGCACGCTCTGCACCAGCGGTCCACCAAAAGCGAACAACTCTTCACGCTCTTCCGCTGTCAGCTGAAAGTCCGCCTTGTGTGAGCCGGGAATACAGGAAAAGCCACCGTCCTGCTGTGCCACGTCATGCAGGTTGTAGGAGACTACGGTCAGACCCGTGAAGATCTGCCCATTGCGCGCGTCATATCGAAAGTTCACCCGGCCACCCCGATTGCCGCCGTGCATCTCGAACACGGGGCAATCCTTGTAGCGCACGAAGCTATAGCTGCTTTCGCAACGCAGCTGCGGTGCGATGATCTCGCCGAGCACATCCACCACCTTCGGGTGGTCGATCAGGTTGATGAAGGGATCGCCCACCTCCCACAGATTGGCAGCAGAATGCCAGGTGCCGTTGCTGGCGTAACCATTGGGTGTCTTTTCCATCGGTTTCATGCGCTGCTTGATCTTGTCGGTCGCCAGATCGCATTGCGCGTCACTGAGCACGTCCTCGACGACGAGGAAGCCCTGCAGGTCGAAGAGGTACTTCTGCTTGTTGTTCATCCTCCACACCTTCTCTCTTTTGCCTTGATATCAGTCGGTGGCCGGCTCGAAAGATTAGCGGCAGAGCCCGGCGCCGTCCATCGATGCTGCCCTTCGCTTATATGGCGACCAGTGTGTGCCGAGTCGAACAGTTTCGTTTCCTACCAACATTTATTTCAGCAAATCACAAAGCCAATTTCTGGAGACCCCATGGCCGGTCGGGTCGGAAATGGTTGTGTCGGCCACGACCGCTCACCGGGCCCATCGGACTGCGGCACCACTCGTTCCTCGATGGGCCAGATCGGCTCTCCCGTCACCCGGTCAAAAACGTAAGCGAAGGCCTGCTTGGTGACCTGCACGACGATCTTGCAATCCCGTCCGTCGATGACGACGTCGAGTAGCACAGGCGCCGCCGGCGGATCGTAGTTCCACAGGGTGTGGTGGATGAGTTGGTCGTGCAGCGCGCCACTCGTCCCAGGCGAATTCACCGGGCTGCGGGATCGTGTGGAAACGTCACAACTGCGCACGGGTGC
>Ga0310123_10004825_pt1 | contig 10150 bp, 5 predicted proteins | sample CB6_AW_1057_MG_FD_203505 | JGI IMG/M metagenome (GOLD analysis project Ga0310123, IMG submission 203505) | Marine microbial communities from Western Arctic Ocean, Canada - CB6_AW_1057 | ecosystem: Environmental > Aquatic > Marine > Oceanic | place: Canada: Western Arctic Ocean | collected...
CTTTTAATTAAAAAAAATGAAAAATACAATCAACATTATATTAAGTATTATATTTTGTATCCTTATAAATTCATGTACATCTTCTATCAACGTATATGAATCGATCTTTCAAATAGAAAATCTAGCAGAATCAAAATCAGACTGGGAAGCTAGAATGTTCAGTAGTTATGACCGCACAGGAGGAAATGATGATGGGTTTAATGGAACCTACTCGAAGATTAGATTGCAAAATGGAAATAGTGTATTGGCTGAATCTACAGGTGCAGGGTATGTGAGTCGTATATGGTTTACACATTCAGAAATTGATAAAGACGGGCTTCTTGGCTTCAAAGGAGAACATATTAAAATTTATATAGATACTGATACGATACCTGTTATTGATATTCCTTTAGAAAGTATTTTCTCAGGAACGGCATCTGGATTTCCCAAAGGATTGGTGGGGCAAAGTTTAGGGGGATGGTATTGTAATGTACCCATTCCATATTCCAACTATTTCCGTGTAGAAGTAGAAGGAAATGGCGTAAAATTTTATCAAATTAATTTTCAAAAATATACAGGGAATAAATTAATAGAAAGCTATAAAACAGTAAATGCTGAAAAAAGAAATGCATCACTAGAAAAAATTGGAAAAGAATTATTGAGTGGAGCAACAGTAAGTGGCAATCTCTCAAAAGAGATTACCTTGACTGTGAAGCCAAATAGAAAGACAATTTTAGAGATTGAAGAAAGTTTTGGACAAATAAACCAACTTACAATTGAAACAATACCAGAAAAACTGGAGGAACTATTAAAAAGTAACATTAAAATTTATTGGGATGACAATACAGAAGCATCTATAGATGCGCCTGTTAATATGTTTTTTGCAATCCCAGATGCTAACAATCTGCATCAATCTTTTTTTACGGGATATAAAGACGGTAAATTATACCATAAGCTTCCCATGCCGTTTTTGAAAAAGGTCAAGATTGAAATAGAGTCAGAAGATGAATTTCCAATAACGTTTCAATACAAGCTCAAAAAACAATCCGTTACTGCGGGATATTATTTGTCAACGTTTTATAATGAAGAGTTACCAACACTTAATAAAGAGCAGCCTTACCTATGGTTAGACACGAAAGGCGAAGGGCATTATGTTGGAACCTTTTTAATGACCGAAGGAAAAAACTCTGTTAAAAATCAATTACCTAATGCTTCAGGAGTAATGCCTGTTTGGCTTGAAGGCGATGAAGTTTTTGTTTGTGATGGAGAAATGCGTATACATGGTACAGGAACAGAAGATTATTTTAATTGTGGATGGTACGGTGTACCCGGGAGATTGTATAATCCAGAAAGTTATCCATTGCATGGATTTCCACAGTATGAGATGAATGAGATTGATAAAGCAGGCACAGCAGCTGCGTATCGTTGGCATTTTTTAGAACCTATACCTTTTACAAAAGATATCCATGTTACCGTTGAACATGGGGTCAATAATGGTGTTGAGGCTAACTATAAAAGTATTGCCTTTTATTATTTAAAAAGAATATAATAAGTATAGAAAAATAAAATAATTCTAAAATTGAAATCAAAATGAAACTATCAGTAAAAGCCTTAATCTTTTTCGTGCTATGTACATCGGTGGTGTCAGCACAACAATTAAATAAAAAATGGCCTGTATTAAAAACCTATGAAGGGAAATATATTGACGAAGTTGCTATGCCTCTTGGAGGGATAGGTACGGGTACAGTGTCCATTGGAGGGAAAGGAGATTTAAGAGATTGGGAAATCATGAACCGTGGTGCATTAGGATATTTACCAGCCTTTAAGTTTGTACAACCTACCATTGCCAATGGGCCGTTTTTCGCCTTATACTATAAAGAACAAAATAAAGAAGCAGCTGTAAAAGTATTAGAAGGACCTGTTTCAACCAAAGATTATTACGGAGATTGGGGAGCAGATGCTGTAAATTCTGGTTTTCCACGATTTGAAGAAACCACATTTTCGGCAGCATACCCTTTAGCACAAGTTAATTTTAAACATAAAGATGTGCCTGTAGATGTGCGTTTAGAAGCGTTTAATCCTCTTATTATGGGTGATGCAGATAAAAGTGGTATTCCAGTTGCTGTACTACGTTATGTGATTACAAATAACACAAATAAGTCTATTGAAACTTCAGTGGTAGGTATGGTGCCTAACTATATTGGCGTTGACGGTTGGACAGGGAAGCCTAAAGATAATTATAATGATTATAAAGAATCAAATGGAGTAAAAGGGCTGTATATGTATTCTGAAGGCGTAGATAAAAAAGACACGAATTGGGGAACCATGGCACTAACGACCACTTCAAATGGAGATATTAGCTATAGAACTTCTTGGGCAAGATTAGGGTGGAATTGGACGTTTCGTGAGTTTTGGGACGATTTTATTGCCGATGGGAAGTTAACAGATCACCCTGAAAGTAAAAAAGTAACCAAAAATGATGGTGAAACAACTTTTATTGGAGGGCATAATGTAAAAGACAATAAAAAGATAGAAACACCTCCAGCTACTTTAGCAGTTAAGCAAGTGTTGCGGCCAGGAGAATCAAAAACGGTAACATTTATGTTGACTTGGCATTTTCCAAATCGTAGAGCTTGGGATCATGGAACACATAATGGCGGTGGCGGTAAAGAAATTGTTGGTAATTATTATACAACTTTATACCAAGATGCTTGGGACGTAGCAGAGCAAACAGCCACAAGTTTAGAAGCATTGGAAAATAAAACAGTAGATTTTGTAAGTAGCTTAGCTAACAGTGATATACCAGATGTATTGAAAGAAGCAGGATTGTTCAATTTGAATAATTTAAGAAGCCAAACGGTATTTCGTACTGCTGATGGATTACCTTTTGGTTTTGAAGGTACAGGAAGTATTAAAGGAACAAAAATTGGTGCAGATAAATCTTCTGGTTGGGGATTTGGAACCTGTACTCATGTTTGGAATTACGAGTCTACCACACCTTTTGTGTTTGGTGATTTGGCTACCAAATTCAGGGAAGTTGAATTTTTGCACAGTGTAAATGACAATGGAGGTCAAAGTCATCGTGTTGGTTTGCCTATAAAAAAAAGAGGCAAAGACTATAAAAAGTGGGCAGCGGATGGGCAAATGGGAACGCTTATAAAAGTATATCGCGACTGGCAACTATCTGGTGATGATGAAAAACTGAAAGAAATGTGGCCAAATATAAAAAAGGTTATGGCATTTGCATGGACTGGTATTTGGGATGTAAATAAAGATGGAGTTATGGAAGGCAGTCAACATAATACTATGGATATTAATTATGTAGGTCCTAACCCTCAAATGGCAGCTTGGTATCTAGGAGCTTTAAAAGCTTCAGAAAAAATGGCACATCATTTAAAAGACAAGGCTTTTGCCAAAGAATGTAGAGGACTTTATGAAAAAGGGCGTAAATGGATAGATGGTAATCTTTTTAATGGAGAATTTTATGAACATCATATTCCAGAAGGGTCTAGTAAAGTAGCGCAGTTGGGTAAAGGTTGTTTGGTTGACCAATTAGTGGGGCAGTATTTATCGCATACCTCTGGTTTAGGTTATGTTTTAGATAAAGAGCATGTACAAACTACCTTGAAAAGTATTATGAAATATAATTATGTTGATAATTTTAATGAACATTTTAACACCTTTAGAAGCTTTGCTTTAGGCGATGAGGCTGGACTTGTTATGGCATCGTACCCAAAAGAAGGAACTTTATTAGATTTCCCATTTCCTTATTACACTGAGTTAATGACAGGTTTTGAATATAGTACTGCTGCGCACATGATTTATGAAGGTCAGGTTGAATCAGGTTTAAAAATATTTGGCGATATTCGTAATCGTTATGATGGTTATAAAAGAAATCCCTTTAATGAGGGAGAATATGGTCATAGATATGCTAGAGCTATGGCAGCATGGGCAGGCATATTAGCTTATACGGGTTTTCAATATTCTGCCGTAGAACAATCTATGAGTTTTAATGCTAAAAACGGCAATTTTTTCTGGTCTAATGGCTATCAATATGGAACTGTAGAAGTGCTTGATTCTGGTTCGGGTAAAAAAGTGATTCTTACTTCTAAGAATGGAGATCTGACGATTAGTTCATTTACATTGAATGATTTTAGAAAAATTAAATTTAAAAAAGGAAAAACTTTTATTAAAGGAAAATCTATAACGTTTGTAGTTTCTAAAAAATGATAAAAAAATCAAAGTTTGTAGTAATGAATTTGAATGGTGAAAAAATAGATAGTTCACATAAAAATTTTAACGATAGATTGAGTATTTCTTTTAACAAGCCCTTTTTAAATATGAGGAAGTATAACGGACTTATTAATAAACACTTAAAACAACTGAAAAATTTAATTAGAATATTTAGTCTGTTAATTTTTGCAACAATTTACCTGACAACAATTTCAGCATGCGTCAATAGTAAAAACAAAAACCCAAATTTTATTGTGATCTATGTAGATGATGTAGGATACAACGATCTTGCTTGCTATGGTGCTAAAGATCCAGCAATACAAACACCTAATATAGATCGAATGGCTGAGGAAGGAGTTAGATTCACAGATTGGCAATCTGCCAGTAGTGTTTGCGCCCCTAGCAGGGCTTCTTTACTTACAGGAAGATATCCTAATCGATGTGGTTTACCCACTGTTCCAAATGCCATAGCCCATTTTGGCGATAATTATCAACAAAATATTGGCTTGCAGCAATCAGAATTAACAATTCCAGAAATACTTAAACCTTTGGGTTATAGCACTGCCATGTATGGAAAATCTCATCTCGGATGGGATTCAAAATTTTATCCTCTACGCCATGGTTTCGATGAATATTATGGAAGCCTTGGAAATTTTCCCATAGGCGGAACACATCCTGTCCATGAAGGTGATGAAGTTGTTAAAGATTCTGTTCGTTTTCAAGATATCCATCTTGAATTGACAGAGAGAACAATAGAATTTATGAAAAAAAACCACGAGAAGGACAAACCATTTTTTATCTATTTAGCTCATTACCTTGCTCATGGCCCTTGGGACCCTAACCAACAATTTGCCACAGAGGCAGAATGGGAGATTTATGAAAATCAACCTATAAGGGGGCATCTGCGAGATGGTGGAGATAAGATCTATCCTGCTTTGATAAGAGAACTTGATTGGCATGTCGGGGAAGTTTTAAAAGCAATAAAAGATTTGGAAATTGATGAAAATACTCTTGTGTTTTTTATTTCAGATAACGGACCATGGCTTCCTGCAGGATCAGCATGGCCATTGAAGGGTTCCAAGTATAACACGTTCGAAGGCGGCCATCGTGTACCATCTATTGCCAGATGGCCCGGTGTGATACCACCGGGACAAGTGAGCGATGCGATTTGTTCAACAATGGACATATTTCCAACAATTGCTCATCTTTCTGGTTCGGAGTTGCCAGATGATAGGAAAATTGATGGTCTTGATATAACCCAGATTTTAAAAGGTGAAAGATTAAAAACAGGACATGATATTTTGTATTATTATAATGGAATTACACTTGAAGCTGTACGTGAAGGGAACTGGAAACTTCATTTACCGAGAACTCCTGAGAGCAAAGTTTTTTGGTCGCGTTCAAATCTGGGAGGTTTTCAAAGACTTGACAAGCCTGTCCTTTTTGACCTTGGGGCTGAAATAGGTGAACAAACGGATCTGGCAGATAAGTATCCCGAGGTTGTTCAAAGGTTATTATCTCATGCTCAAAAAGCAAGAGAAGAACTGGGAGATTGGAACACTATTGGAAAAGATCAGAAAAGACTCCTCAATTATACTGGAAATATTAACAATCCAACCCGGGTAATTGGGGTGAATCCGCACCTGAAAGATATAGAAAACAAAAAAACATATTAACTATGAAAGCTAAATTCATTTTTATTACCCTTAGCCTTATTTTACTGTCTTGCACTAACAATTTTAGACATTCAGAGGAAATATCGTTGCCGAATATTATTTTTATCCTTACAGATGATCAAGGATATGGAGATTTAGGAAGCTATGGTTCGAAGACCATTAAAACTCCTAACATTGATCAATTGGCAGTTGAGGGAGCTAAATTTACTGACTTTTATGTTCATCCGATCTGTTCACCTACAAGAGCAGCATTGCTTACAGGTTGCTATGCCCCTAGAGCAGGATTTCCAGATGTTCAGCTTTGGGGATCCCCTTTTGGGCTAAACCCAGATGAAGTTACTATTGCGGAAATTCTTAAAACTAAAAATTATAAAACGGCATGTATTGGAAAATGGCATTTAGGTGATGAAGATGTTTTTGCTCCTAACCAACAAGGTTTTGATTATTTCTATGGTATCCGATTAGTCAATGGCACACAAAAATTCGAAAATTTTGCAGTTCCTTTTTATCGTAATGATTCATTACTTACTATGCGTCCAGATCATTCAAAAATGACACGAGACTTTACAGACGAAAGCCTTTCTTTTATTGAAAAAAATAAAAAAAATCCTTTCTTTCTATATCTAGCATATACAATGCCCCATATACCAATTTATCCTGGAGAAAGTTTTAGAGGTAAAAGTGGGAACGGACTATATGCAGATGCTATAGAAGAAATTGACTGGAATGTTGGTCGTATTGTTGAAAAATTAAAAGCGCAAGGATTAGAAGAAAATACTTTAATTGTTTTTGCTTCAGACAATGGCCCATGGGCAGGACAAGGAGAACAATCGGGAAGTGCTGGCAAACTCAAGGGAAGTAAAATGACCACATGGGAAGGTGGTGTTCGTGTACCAATGATTATGAAATGGAAAAATGTTATTCCAGCCTCTAAAGTATACAGTGAAATAACTGGCATTATTGATATGGCCCCTACTATTGCAGCAGCAGCGGGAGCCTCTATGCCTGATGACAGAGTAATAGATGGTAAGAATTTACTTCCATATATTTTGGATCAAAAAAACACGAAAATACCACATGATATATATTATCATTATGCAGGTACTTGGTTGCAGGCAGTTAGGTCAGGCAAATGGAAATTACATTTTGCTAGACCTGAAGTTCGGCCTGGAAGATATGGCGAATGTGCTGATTGGTTTACTAGAGGAAGCTATGCAGGTATATTCAAAGAGGATTTATTGTATAATCTGGAAACAGATATTGGAGAAACAAAAAATCTTGCGAATGAATTTCCAGAAATAGTTCAAGAGCTTAAGAGCATGACAATCAAGGCAAAAGAAGATATTGGAGATTACTCAATACAAGGTAAAAATAGTCGACCAATAGGATCTACTTATCTAGAATTAACTGATATTAATCAATATCCCAATAGTGAATATGCTAGAAAAGTAGGTGAAGAAATGATGACAGAAATGTTAGCTTTTCAGAAAAAACGTTTTAACAAGTTGTCAAAGTCTAATAAGTCATTGAATAATCAAGAAGCGCAGGAATTAGAATTTTATTTAAAGAAATTTATCAATGAAAAAGCTAAATAGAATAATAGGGATAGACTTTATAGCCCGTGCAACCTATAAAGTATTATACAGTTAATTATCAGCAATATGGATGATAAGTATGTAATTGGTATTGACTTTGGAACTGATTCCGTTCGAACTATAATTGTAGATACGGCTAACGGGGAGATGTTGGCTGTTAGTGAAAGAAAGTACGAACTTTGGGCTAAAGGAATGTATTGTGACCATTTAAAAAACCAGTACCGGCAACATCCTCAGGATTATATTGATGGATTAATTTATACAGTAAACGATGTACTTTCCCAATGTGACCAAAATGTTGCTACTAATGTTGTTGCCATAGGATTTGATACTACTGGAAGTACTCCTGTACTTATAGATGAGCACGGCACACCATTGGCGCTTTTGCCCGAATTTAAGGATAATCCCAACGCCATGTTTATTTTATGGAAAGATCATACGGCTATAAAAGAAGCCAATGAGATTAATGAATTGGTGAAGGAATGGGAGATAAATTATACTAAGTATATTGGAGGGATTTATTCTGCTGAATGGGTTTGGTCCAAAATTTTGCAGATACTTAGAGTGGATTCTCTTGTAAGGAGTAAAGCCTTTTCTTGGGTAGAACATTGCGATTGGATGCCTGCTCTAGTGACTGGAAATACCCTTCCAAATCAAATGATCCGTAGCAGATGTGCTGCAGGACATAAAGCAATGTGGCATGAGGATTGGAATGGGCTTCCTTCAAATGAATTTTTAACAAAATTAGACCCTCTGTTGAGTGGGTTTAGAAAACGTTTATTTTCAGAAACCTTTACCAGTGATTTATCAGTGGGGAACCTATCAAAAGAATGGGCAACAAAACTAGGATTATCAGCCAATGTCAAGATCGGTGCGGGTATCTTGGATGCCCATGCGGGCGCCATTGGAGGAGGAGTGAAAGAGGGATCCTTGCTTAAAATAATTGGTACCTCAACTTGTGATATTATGGTGGTTCCGAAAATGGAGTTTCAAAACAATCTCATTCCTGGAATTTGTGGACAGGTCAATGGTTCTGTGTTGTCTGGCTATATTGGGTTGGAAGCAGGGCAGAGTGCTTATGGCGACTTATTTGCGTGGTTTAAACGCATTTTGGCTTGGCCTCTTAAGTTTGCAACGAATAAGGAGTGTCAGGAGATTGAAAATAATATTTTGGAAAAATTATCGGAAGAAGCTAGTTTATTACCAGTTACAACCGATGATATTATAGCTACAGACTGGTTGAACGGAAAACGAACCCCAGATGCAGATCAATCTTTAAAGGGAAGTATTTATGGTTTAACCTTAGGGACCAATACTCCCATGATTTACAAGTCTTTAGTAGAGGCGGCGGCTTATGGTTCTAAGGCTATTATTGATAGGTTGTTGGAAAATAATGTTCACATAACCGAGGTTATCGCTGTCGGGGGAGTGGCTAAAAAATCAGATTTCGCCATGCAAACCCTTAGTAATGTGTTAAACTTGTCAATAAAAATTGCGAGTTCTGATCAATCTTGTGCTATGGGTGCATCTATGAATGCGGCTGTTGTTGGCCAAGTTTATAACCAGTTAGAAATTGCCCAGCATAAAATGGGTGGGGATATCGAAAAAGTTTTTATTCCCAATTTGGATAAGGTAAGTATTTATGAGAAAAATTATTTAAAATACCTAAATGTAAGTGTAAAGAAGAGCCTCAAAAAAAATTAGCAATTCCGCTAGGGTGGTTTTTATTATTTTGATATAGTTAGGTTTAAAATTAGGAGAGAAAATTACAATCATAGGAAAAACAAATAATATAGATGACATCTTCGCATTAGGAGCTATTACGTTCGATATTTTTGTCTCCGGGGGGAAGTAGCTCAGTTGGCTAGAGCGTTTGACTGGCAGTCAAGAGGTCGTGGGTTCGAGTCCCATCTTTTCCACTAGTTTTCCTAGGTAACACTTGCAATTGAAAAAGTAGTTACAGTATAAAGTTAGTCAATTTCTTGGCACTTATTTGGCACTAATCTTCTTTACCTAGAAAATCTACCCAACTTTTCCATTCATTAGTTCTTTTATAAACCACTCTAGGTGAACTTGGGATGTCAAACTTTTTATAACTCCAATTAATTGATTTCCCCCATTTTTCGTAATCAGTTCTTGAATTAAAATTTTTTTTAAAAACTATTTTCATTAAGTCGTCAAATTTAATATAATCGCGTTTTGACCTATTTCCTGTTTTTAGATATCCTCCCCAACCTCCTTGTTTTTCCCAAATACTTTTATAATATCCTGGAGGGTTTTTTGGTACCCCCTCTGGTAATCCGTTTAATTTTTTTAATTCTCTGAACTTACTACTAGATGTTATATTTAGGTTTATCAATATTTTACCAGAATCATTAAAGCTTAAGGAATCTTTATTCTTGTTGAAATACTCTTTTGATCCTAAATATTCAGACCAACTATTCCATTGTTCGATGTAAATATCATCAGGCTTATATGGAACTTTAGCAGGTCTTTCTTTCCAGAATTTGTATTGATTTCTTGAACTAAATTTTTTTTGTAGAACAATTTTTTTTGACTCTTCATAAGAATAATATTTCAAATGCTTCCTTTCATTTCTTTCAAGGTAAGTAGGACCTATCCAGTCTTTTATGCCTTTCCATTCTTTATAAACACCTCCAGGATTTT
>Ga0310123_10004826_pt1 | contig 10149 bp, 19 predicted proteins | sample CB6_AW_1057_MG_FD_203505 | JGI IMG/M metagenome (GOLD analysis project Ga0310123, IMG submission 203505) | Marine microbial communities from Western Arctic Ocean, Canada - CB6_AW_1057 | ecosystem: Environmental > Aquatic > Marine > Oceanic | place: Canada: Western Arctic Ocean | collected...
TGGGAAATATCCGAGATCCGGTTCCCAACCACCACCTTTTCGATACCCTTGTAGAGCGACTCCCTGGTGACGTCCAGCAAACTCTCTAATTCCTTGGAAATGGCTCCGACGGAGAAGCTCCAGGCCGAGTCTCCAAAGAAGCCCTTATAGCAAACCCCAACATCCAAGCCGATAATGTCACCCTGTTTCAAGGGATCGTCGTTGGGAATACCGTGGACGATCCGATCGTTGGCAGAGGCACATACGGTCGCTGGGTAGCCCCGATAACCCTTGAAAGCCGGCTTGGCACCTGCCTTAAAAATCATATCCTCGGCTACCGCATCAAGTTCACTGGTCGTGATGCCCGGCTGGATCAGGCTGCCGAGATGGTCGAGAACCTGGGCCACGATTAAATTGGCCTCTCTCATCTTGTCCAGCTCAGCTTTCCCCTTGCAGACGATCACTCTTATTCCTGTCTACGCCGGCACCCCAAGCCCTGCTCTGGTGTCCCGCAACGAGGGACGAGAGCTCCTCGAAGACCGAATCCATGCCTAGGCTGCCGTCTACCTCGAAGTAGCCCTCACGGCTCCTATAGAACTCAATGAGAGGCCTGGTCTGCTCCTGATAGACTCTGAGACGCTCCCGAACCACCGTTTCGACATCGTCGGGACGCTGGAGCAACCCTCCCCCACACCCATCACAGATACCTTCCTCTGTGGGAGCAGAGTAGTAGCCGTTGTAGATTCTACCACAGCCAGCGCAGTGCCGACGCCCCGCCAGCCGCTTGACGACCTCTTCTTCACTCAAGTGCAGATTCACTGCGATCTGTTCGAAATCTCCCGGCAGGGACTCCAGATACTCAGCTTGCGGCACCGTCCGTGGGAAACCATCCAACAAGATATCCGGGGGGACATCCTGGCTGCCGAGCCGGTCACCGACGATCTCTGCCACCAACTGATCCGAAACCAGCGCACCGGAATTCATAATCTCTTCGACCTTCGTTCCTACAGGTGTACCCGATCGAACTTCCTGCCTCAGGATGTCGCCAGTCGAAATATGAACAAAGTCAAACTTCTCGGCCAACATCTTAGCCTGCGTGCCTTTTCCGGCACCTGGAGGTCCCATCAGGATAACAACGCTCTCGGCTGCCATCTTATTACTTCGAAAGAGCCATCAAACGCGACCAGAAACGGTCTCGCTCTCAGCCTCTTCTGCCTCGAATTCTTCCCTTCTTCAGAAAACCCTCGTAGTGACGCATGATCAGCTGGGACTCAATTTGCTTCACCGTATCCATAGCGACTCCGACTACGATCAGCAGCGAGGTCCCTCCAAAGTAGAAGGTGACCCCCAGTCCGGTGGTGATGAAATCCAGATCGTAGTTGACCAGGAAATTGTCAATCCCAGGCCCTATCCAGGGAATGGGCTGCACCTTGAATCCGGTGATCAGGAACTCTGGAAGCAAGCACACCAAAACCAGATACACCGCACCTGCCGCGGTCAAACGACTGAGGGTACGATCGATATACTCGGCGGTCCTCCTGCCAGGACGAATCCCGGGAATGTAGCCGCCATATTTACGAATGTTGTCGGCAACTTCGTCGGGGTTGAAAATGATACTGACGTAGAAGAAGCAGAAGAACATGATGCCGCTGATGTAGAGCAAGTTGTACAGCGGAAATCCCTGCCGCAGCTGTTCGGACATCGCCTGCATCCAGGACACGTCGGGAAAAACCAGTCCCAGGGTGGAGGGAAAAGCGACGATAGAAGCCGCAAAGATGACTGGAATGACGCCTCCCGAGTTCACCCGAAGGGGTAGGTGGGTCGCCTGCCCCCCGTACATTTTTCTACCGACCACACGTTTGGCGTACTGGATCGGAATGCGCCGTTGACCCCGTTCAACATAGACGATGGCAGCGATCACCAGTACCATCATGGCCAACAGGGCAAGGATGGCAACGATGTGAAGCTCTCCCGCAACCCAGTCCTGCAGCAAAGAGTAGGCGGCACCGGGAAGGCCCACCACGATGCCCGCGAAGATGATCAACGAGATTCCGTTCCCAATGCCGCGCTCGGAGATCTGCTCTCCAAGCCACATGACGAAGGTGGTCCCGGTAGTGAGCGTCAACATGGTCATCAGGCGAAAACCCCAGCCCGGATTGGGTACGATCGGAGGAAGGGCTTCGGTTCGTTCCAGTGCGATCGAGGTCGCCATACTCTGGAACAGGCACAACCCGACGGTGAGGTAGCGCGTGTACTGATTGATCTTCTTTCTCCCCAGCTCGCCTTCCTTGGATAGACGCTCCAGGAAAGGCCAGACTACCGTGAGGAGCTGCAGGATGATCGAAGCGGTAATATAGGGGGTGATGCCCAGAGCAAAAATAGAAAGCCGACTCAGGTTTCCGCCCGAGAACATATCCATAAAACCAAAGATCGTGCCTGTCTGTTGACTGAAAAACTCCTGCATGGCAGCGCTATCCACCCCCGGCGTGGGGATGAAGCTCCCGACCCGGTAGATGGCCAACAGGCCTAACATAAAGAGCACGCGCTTGCGCAGGTCCGGGATTCGGTAGATGTTTAGAAAACTACCGAGGACGGGGTTGAATTCCGCCATCAGGCCAACACCTCGATCTGACCGCCCGCTTCCTCAATCTTCTTCCTGGCCGACTCGCTGAAATGATGGGCTTTTACGGTGAGCTTTCGAGTCAATTCCCCAGAGCCCAGGATGCGCAGCCCATCCTTCATTTTCTTGGCCACTCCCTGCTCGATGAGAAACTCAGGAGACACCTTACTGCCGCTCTTGAAGCGATTCAGATCGCGGACATTCAAGACCACGAACACCTTCTTGAAAGGGTTCTTGAATCCTCTCTTGGGAAGACGGCGATGGAGCGGCATCTGGCCACCCTCGAAGCCGGCCCTGGCAGCGTAACCGGAACGAGACTTCTGCCCGTTGGATCCGCGCCCGGACGTCTTGCCGCGGCCCGAGCCTGGACCTCTGCCCACACGTCTTCGCTTCCGGTTTGCTCCCTTGGCTGGCTTCAGCGTATGCAGCTGATGGGTCACAACTAATCTCCCTGAACGATTTGTACCAGGTGAGGTATCTTGGCAACCATCCCTCGGATTGAAGGGGTATCTGGCCGCTCCACCACCTGATTCATCTTCCGAAGCCCCAGGCCCTGGAGTATTCGCTTCTGGCGATAAGACCTGCCAATAGCACTGCGGAAGTATCGAATCTTGATTTTAGCAACGTCCTTGGTCGGCGACTTCGCACTTGCCTGCTTGGGCTTCTTGGACACCGCTTTCGTCGGAGCAGACGCCTTCGGAGCCTCTGGCTGGGACTCTTCCGCCGCCGTAGCCTTTGCAGCCGCTTTCGGTTCCTGTGCAGCCGCCTGGGGCTTCGCGCTAGTCTTCTTCGGTTTCTCCGTCTTTGGCGGAGACTTCGCGGCTGTCCTCTTGGGCTTGGCTCTCGGAGCGGACTTCGTGGCCGTCTTCTTGGGCTTGGCCGCCGCCGATGTGGTTTTGGTAGTCGACGCGCCGGCCTTCTTCGCCGCGCTCGCGGACTCAGGCTTCTCGCTCTTCTCCGCCACTACAGATCCTCCACCGCGAGGCCTCGAAGCTTCGCTACCTGCTGGGCATCTCGGAGCTGCGATAGACCCTCGAAGGTCGCCTTGACCACGTTGTGGGGATTCGTGGTCCCCACCGACTTGGTCACCACGTCCCTGATACCCACCGATTCCATGACGGCCCGAACCGGCCCGCCCGCAATGATACCGGTTCCCTCTGGAGCCGGCTTGAGGATCACCAGACCCGCACCGAACCGGCCCCTCACGCTGTGAGGTATGGTCGATCCCTTGAGGGGAACGTCCAGTAAAGCCCCTCTCGCCTTCTCAACACCCTTGCGGATGGCCGCGGGTACTTCGCGAGCCTTGCCCATTCCGTAACCGGCCCGCCCATTCTGGTCTCCAACCACCACCAGAGCGCTGAAAGTGAGGTTCTTTCCGCCCTTGACCACTTTGGTCACCCGATTGATCGAGATGACCTGATCTTTCAGTTCGACTTCAATATTTGATTGATTCCCCATCGATCGTCTTCGGGGCCCCGTCTCTCAGTCGTTACCGCGTCCCACTCATCCACCCTGACTTCGCTACGCCGTGAAGCAAGCTTTGCCGGGGCGGCACCTGTGACGCCTCATTACGGCTGAGAACTAGAACTTCAGCCCGCCTTCCCGAGCCGCCTTGGCCAGCGCCTCTATCCGTCCGAAATAAAGATAGCCATTACGATCAAAGACTACGGTCTTGATCCCCGCCTCCGCGGCCTTCTCTGCAACTGCCTTGCCCACACTGCGAGCAGCCTTTATGCCGCCTCCATTGCCCAGCTTCTTGCCGTCGAGCTTCAGCGTCGAAACGGTTACAAGATTTTCCCCGGAAAGATCATCGACAATCTGAGCGTAGATATGCTTGAGACTTCGAAACACGCAAAGTCTCGGCCTTTCCGAGGTTCCCGTGATCTTCTTGCGAATTCTCTTGTGGATCCTTCTTCTCCGATCCGCTTTACTGATTTTGCTTGCCATTAGCCTGCTACTCGAAAACTCAAACCCATTCCACTTGCCCGCCTAGGAGGCGATATTCCGACCTGCTCCAGTGGGCCCGACAACCTGAAACTTGCAACCCAGGGAATCAAGCGCCCTTCTTGCCCACCTTCAGACGTATTCGTTCGTCACTGTAACGGATCCCCTTGCCCTTATACGGATCGGGGGGTCTCAATGCCCGGATGTTGGCCGCGACCTGTCCCACTTGACACTTGTCAACTCCCTCGACCACCATCGAGGTGACGTAGTTCTGAATGGGCTTGTTGGTTTGTTCCACGTTGACCTTGATGCCCTCGGGGAGGGGAAATTCGATCGAATGCGAGTATCCCAAGGACAGCGTAAGAGTGCCCGAATCTGACTCCGCCCGATAGCCTATTCCAATGACGTCGAGCTCCTTTTTGAAGCCCTCGCTAACTCCCGTGACCGCATTGGCCAGCAGGGAGCGAGTCAAGCCGTGGAGTGACTTCAGTGTCTTGCTATCATTCCGTCTCTGGGCGGTCAAAGTTTCGTCCTCAAGACTCGCCGTGATGCCCTCAGGCACCGACATCGTCAGCTCCCCCAGGGGCCCCTTGACCATCACCTGGCGACCTTCCACTGAGACCTTAACGGTCCCAGGAACCGAAATGGGTTTTCCACCTACGCGCGACATAATGAATCACTCAAAAGTTGATGGACCGTCAATCAGTAAACCTCGCACAGCAGCTCGCCGCCCACACCCTGCGCCGAAGCCTTCTTACCGGTTAGCAATCCCTTCGAAGTCGAAAGAATACTGATCCCCAACCCACCCAGCACCGGCCGGATCTCGTCCTTTCCCACGTAGTAACGGCGACCCGGCTTGCTGACACACTGTAAAACCCGGATCGCCGGCGTCTGGTCCGCGGTATACTTCAGCACGATCGACAACGTCCAGAAGGGCGTCTTTTCATTGACCTTATACGCGCTGAGATAACCCTCTTCCTTGAGGATCCTGAGCACTTCGGCTCTCAGCTTCGAAAAGGGAACTTCCACCGAATCGTGCCGCGCACTCTGGGCGTTGCGAATCCGGGTTAGGAGATCTGCGACTGCGTTTGGGACTGGCATCTTCGTTACTCTCGACTCTGCTCAGGGAAGATCCCTGTTTATACCTAGAATTGGGTCACTACCAACTTGCCTTGGTCACTCCTGGAATCTCACCCTGCAGTGCCAGCTGTCGAAAACAGATCCGGCACAGCTGGAACTTCCTCAGGTAAGCTCGGGCCCTGCCACAGCGCCGGCAGCGCGTGTAACCCCGGACCCCAAACTTGGGTGTCCTCTGCTGTTTTGCTATAAGCCCTTGTCGCGCCATCTACCTGTCCTTCCTCCTGCCCAGTCTCTCACGGCCTGGGACTCGCTAATCCAGCCCATCAATTCCTTCACTATAGAACGGCCATCCGCCTTTCTTCTTTCCCTGCGAAAGGCATCCCCATCCCAGCCAAAAGAAAACGCGCCTCATCGTCTGACTGAGCCTTCACCACGACGGTGATGTTCAGCCCATGGATATGCTCGGTCTTCCCCAGATCGATCTCCGGAAAGATCAACTGGTCCTTGATCCCGATCGTGTAGTTGCCTCGACCGTCGAAGGAATCGGCAGAAACCCCGCGAAAATCTCTGACTCGAGGCAGACAGATGTTGATGAACCTGTCGAGGAACTCGTACATCCGTTCTCCCCGAAGGGTAACCATCAAGCCGATGGGCATACCGGCACGAAGTTTAAAGCCGGCGATCGCCCGTCTCGCCTTGGTGATGATGGGCTTCTGACCGGTTATGGCTGAGAGCTCTGCGGCAGCGATGTCCAGCAGCTTGGCATTCTGGATCGCCATACCGAGTCCCATGTTCAGCACAACCTTCTCTACTTGGGGCAGTGCCATGACGTTCCGATTCTCGAAACGCTCGAGCATGGCAGGCCTTAATTCATTCAGGTACTTGTCTCTGAGTCTTGTCATCTTCCTCGAACCCGATTGACCGGCTCAAGCCCGGCCGACTACTTATCGATGGACCCGTCGCACTTCTTACAGACCCGGACCTTCTTGCCATCGGCGAGCCGACTGAAGCCAACCCGGCTCGGCTCTCCACACTCGCGGCACACCACCTTCAAGTTGGAAAGGTGGATGGAACCCTCGCGCTCCAGGATTCCGCCCTTGATATTCTGCTGAGGATTCGGACGCGTGTGCTTCCGAATCATGTTGACGCCTTCAACTATGGCACGGTTCCTGGTCGGCAAGACCCGCAGGACACGGCCCTTCTTGCCGCGGTCCTTACCCCCAAGCACCACCACTTGATCTTCCTTCTTTACGTGGAGCATCGCCGAAACAATCCTTCAGTGCGCGGCAGAAAGTGATCTACTGCTAAAACAGTAGAATCGGTCCCTATTTCCCCGCTCTATCGCCACCATCAGTTCTATCCTGAATACTGCTAGAGCACCTCAGGTGCCAGCGAGACAATTCTTGTAAACTGTTTCTCTCTCAGCTCCCGCGCTACTGGACCAAAGACGCGGGTACCAAGCGGCTCTCTCGCATTGTTGATCAGGACGGCAGCGTTTTCGTCAAACCGGATATACGACCCGTCGGGTCGCCGACTTTCTTTCCGCATTCGAACCACGACGGCCCGCACTACTTCACCCTTCTTCACTCCACCATCGGGACTGGCCTCCTTGACCGAAGCCGTGATGACGTCACCCAAACCGGCGCCTCTCCCCACGTCTCCCCCGATTGTCGAGATACATGCAAGCTTACGGGCCCCCGAGTTGTCTGCCACCCGGAGGATCGTCTGCATTTGAATCATGAGCCCACCTCTCGCGACGGGACGCAGTCAACCCGACACAAGTAAGACGGGGGATACTGTCCTTGTACTAAATGATCGATTCCGAAATAACATGACAATTGTTGCGCCCATAATTTGAGCTGAATGTTTCTAGGGTACTTGTCCGCACAAGCGAGAGGCTGGCTTCGTACTCGGGCGCGCAACCCGTTTGGTAGACGTAGGTTGCGGGCGATCTCTTCGTTGGTCGTCGTCGAAGATGGCCAAGCATCTCCCTCCTCCTCCTGCCTTGATCTCGCCTCACAAGCCCCACCGGAAAACCCGTAAAAATCTGTATTACAACGTACTGGACCGATCATGATAGTCTCGCCTAACTCTTGGCCCTGTCGAGTACTTCCAGCACGGTCCAGCGCTTGCGCTTACTCATCGGGCGCGTCTCACCGATCAGGACCGTGTCGCCCACTCGACAGTCGTCCTTTTCGTCGTGCGCCATGAAGCGGCTTGTCCGACGAATCGTCTTCTTGTAAAGGGGGTGGGTCACCAGGCGGTCTACCCCGACTACCACGCTCTTGATCATCGAGGCAGAAACGACTCGACCGGATTTCGTTGCCCTTTTCTTCTGGGGTGCCTGCTGCTCGGTTTCATTCATTTCCGGATTCTGTTCCTCAATTGGCTTGGGCTTCCGACTCCCGCTGCTTTTCGGTCAGGACCGTCTTCAGGCGTGCCAGATCACGTCGTATCTGACGGGTCTTCATCATGTCTTCCAGCTGCCCTGTTGCCTTCTGAAGTCTCAGACGGAAAAGCTGCTCCGAGAGCTTCGTGCTCTCATCGACCAGCTCTTCAACCGACATCTCTCTCAACTTCGATGCTTTCATCACTCTCCGGGACGCGTCACGAAACGAGTGCGGATCGGAAGCTTCATCGCCGCCCTTCGCATGGCCTCACGAGCCAGCTCCATCGGCATGCCTTCCATCTCGTACAGAATACGGCCTGGCTTCACCACCGCAACCCAGCCCACGGGAGCGCCCTTGCCCTTTCCCATGCGGGTTTCGGCCGGCTTCTTGGTCACCGGCTTATCGGGGAAAATCCGGATCCAGATCTTACCTCCCCTTTTGACGTAGCGCGTCATGGCGATCCGAGCCGCCTCGATCTGTCGGTCAGTGATCCAGCCAGGCTGTACTGCCTTCAACCCATAATCGCCAAATGACATGCTGCTGCCGCGCAAAGCCTTGCCCGCCATACGGCCGGTTTGCTGCTTTCTATAGCGTACTTTCTTGGGCATTAACATGGTCCAGCTACTCCTCTATCGACTCGTTTGCTCTCTGTCTAAGGCTCCTGTCTCCTTAGCGTCGAAGACCTCGCCCTTGTTGACCCAGACCTTGATGCCAATGACTCCGTAGGTGGTGAAGGCCTGCGCAAAACCGTAATCGATCTGGGCACGCATAGTATGCAGCGGAAGACGTCCGTGGAGATACCATTCGGCCCGTGCTATTTCCGCCCCATTGAGTCGACCTCCACAGCGAACCTTGATCCCCTGGCCGCCAAAGCGGATAGCCGTATCGACGGATCTCCTCATGGCCCGGCGAAAGGCCACCCGTTTCACCAGCTGCTGCGCGATAGACTCTGCAACCAGTTGGGCATCCAGCTCGGGCTTCTGCTCTTCCTGGATATTGATGTAGACCTCACGACCAGTCACTGCCTGCAGCTCATTTCTGAGCTTGTCGATTTCGCTGCCCTTGCGCCCGATGATAATGCCCGGTCGCGAGGAACGGATGATTACGGTCAGCTTGTTAGCAGCCCGCTCGATCTCGATCCTGGAGATTCCGGCGTGGAAAAAGCGGGCCTTGAGCTTCTTCTTGATCTTCAAGTCTTCGTGCAGGAGATCCCCATAGCCCTTGTTGGCGAACCAACGGGACTTCCAGGTAGTCGTGTATCCGAGACGAAAACCGTACGGATGTACCTTTTGACCCAAAACTTCCTCCTATTCCTTACCGTCCGAGACGCGTACCGTGATGTGGCTTTGGCGTCTGCGCTCACGGAAGGCGCGACCCATTGGGGCAGGTCTCGTCCTCCAGCGGAACTTCGTCGGTCCCAGATCCACATAGGCTTCCTTCACAACCAATTCTTCCAGATCGACCGTCGGCTCCTTTTGCTCGGCATTGGCAATCGCCGAACGCAGGGCCTTTTCGATCGGCACCGCTGCCCGCTTTCGCGAGAAGCGAAGCAAACCCAAAGCTTCTTCGACCTTTTTGCCCCGAATCAGGTCGATGACCAGGCGCGCCTTCTGAGGCGAACCCTTAACATACTTGGCAATCGAAAATGCTTCCACAGGCGTCTCCACGACTCCTTCTGTTCGGGCGACCTAAAACTCAGGCCTACCGGATTCTGGCAGATCGATCTCCTCTGCCAGTGTGCCCTCTAAACGTTCGGGTCGGAGCAAACTCTCCCAGCTTATGGCCGACCATGTTTTCCGTAATGTATATAGGGACAAACTTCTTCCCGTTGTGGACTGCGATGGTGTGCCCCACCATGCCAGGGGTGATAGTCGACCTCCGAGACCAGGTCCTGATCACAACTCTTTCGTCTGTCTCGTTCAGATGATGAAGCTTCTTCTGAAGATGGTCATCTACAAAAGGCCCCTTCTTAACCGACCTCGGCATTATTCCTCCCGGCCTACTTTCTCCTGCGGACGATGAACTTGGAGGTCCGCTTGTTTCTCCGAGTCCGGTAACCCTTGGTCTTCCAGCCCCAGGGAGAGGTCGGATGGCGTCCGCCGGACGTCCTACCCTCACCACCACCCATGGGGTGGT
>Ga0310123_10004828_pt1 | contig 10146 bp, 8 predicted proteins | sample CB6_AW_1057_MG_FD_203505 | JGI IMG/M metagenome (GOLD analysis project Ga0310123, IMG submission 203505) | Marine microbial communities from Western Arctic Ocean, Canada - CB6_AW_1057 | ecosystem: Environmental > Aquatic > Marine > Oceanic | place: Canada: Western Arctic Ocean | collected...
ATGCTACGGATTTGTTGCGGCCGCTGTATCGGCTGTCGGTGTCAGCAGCGTTGTTGACTCAACAACCGAATCGATCTTTGTACGTGAAAAGAAAATCGGAAAATAACGGTCTCGAGCCCACAGTTCAAACAAGTCTCTGTAATGTGGATTGTCAGGGTCTCCCGACTGACCCGGACTGCTTAGGCCAACCGAATTATCCCAACTTTCGGTATCCGTAATAATCATGAACGACGCGCCGGAAGACTGGTTGTCGTTCCCACCAGTATTGTGAACCGTGTCGCCGTAGCCCCCGCGCGGCAATGGTCCTACATCCAGTTGGCGCCTAAGGTCTTCATTAACCGCGCCACTCATTGGGTGACGAATAGTCGCATGTTTGAACTGTTCACTACCATATTGCCACCTGGTCATGTCAGTCGTGCCAAAGCGCTTCTCTAAATCCTCTAACGCAACCGCCAGGCTATCGACAAGCATGGCATCTCGCGCGGCAATGGGATCCGCTCCGAACCGACCGTCTGGTGCCACTAACCAATCAATCAGTCGTTTCGTGCTAACCCGTCCGATGTACGCTTGAACCTCCGTCGGAACCACTACCTTATAAACCGCCTCTCCGAGTCTTCGCCGCCAACTGACATACAGGCTTGCTTCAGTCGAATCTCTACTGAGTACGAAATCCCAATCAAGCAATTTCTGTCTGGCAACAGAAACTTGCTCGTCCACTCTCGGTATATCTCGAAGCAACGGTATGAGGCTCCGCGCGGCAACAGACAACTCGTCCATCTGAAGTTGCATATTGTCAACGATACTAAGGTGTTGACCATTCGAAAGAACTTCTTCTATGCGAGCCGCCCGTAACTGATTCCCCCAGGTATAGTGCAATGCTTCCCAGTGTGGATAGGTTTCAGGAATCGCGTGCAGCGTGTAGTTGTTAGCGGTTGCAAAGTAACCTTTGGCAGGATTCACGACCCTTGGCAACGCATCAATTGGAAGGTAGCCGTCCCACTCGTATCGGCCATCACCAGGAACCGGTACGAGGCCACTGTGATTCGGTCGAATGGGAGAAATGCCAACCGCCTGATATCCGATAACACCTGACCGGTCAGCCCACACCATGTTCTCTGAGGGTAGTCGGCTATAGCTACACGCCTCGACAAACTCCTCCCACGTCGTCGCTTGGTCCATCCGAAGGCTCGCAAGATACGGTGCCGAACCGTACTCGAGCCACGCAGCACGCAGCGCGTAGGCGACTTGATTATCGGGATCTTCAAAAAGAACAGGACCGTGCCGTGTGTATTTCAGCTCGACAGCAACCTCGGCCTCTCCTTTGACCGGAATGGTATCCGGAACAACGGTCATATCCTCCCATTGACCGAGATACTTGTACTGCAGTGGATTACTCGGGTTCGTCTCATAAACAATGAGGTCCTCATTATCCTGTCCAAAAACTGTCAGTCCCCATGCACCATGCTCGTTATGTCCGATGGACACGCCCGGCAGGATAGGTTCCCCACCACCGATCACGTTCCACCCCGGTGCGACTAGATGCACCCAGTAGCGAAGCGACGGAGCCTCCACCGAACGATGGGGATCGTTGGCCATAATGGGATATCCGGTAACCGTACGCCGTCCATGGATTACCCAGTTATTACTTCCAATGGACTCACGGTCAGCGTCACTGAGATCCATTTCCGAAGGCGTTGCTGCAGCGAGCCTATTGAGCGCCCCTACATCCCCACGATAGTTCTGAGCCACGTGCTTAGGTTCAAAATTAATCGGTCGACGAAACGCCCGGTACACATCGAGAATTTGATCATCCAACAGTGAAACATCAATGCTTGGATCAATCGAAAGGTCTGGATCGCCGATCAGATAATCCAACTCTTTCACGCGCTCAGCACCAATGGCAGCGATGGCCCTCGCTCGATTGATTTCACCAGTTACGTTCGAAACGAGCCCCTGGTGTCTGGAGATGACCACTTCAGGAGTCCAAGGCTGTGGCGTAATCCCTAAGAGGGTGAACTCAATGGGAAGCACATCTGGATGCTGCTCTGTGTAATCGATATAAGCGTTGATGCCGTCGACAAACGCTGGAATGATGACATCGCCACGATCGTGATAATGGCGCATTTCGGTAGTCATATCACCGCGAAATTGGTGCAGTCTGGCCCCAATATCCCGGTTCAACTCCTCTCGTCCCAAAATCTCTGCAACAGTCCCTGTCGCCCTCCGGCGCCAGATTTCAAATTGGAAGATACGGTCGCGAGCAGCCGCATAGCCCTGCGCGAAAAAGAGGTCATATTCGTTTTCCGCGTAGATGTGTGAAATCCCCCAACGGTCTGTAAGTATTTCAACCGGTTCACGAAGCCCCTCAGCGGTGAGATTTTCTACTTGAGCACTCGCCGTCCTATTGCTGGTAACAAGTAGCCCCAGCATAAAAATCGCAATTACGTATTTCCGAGTAGTCATAATTTTGCCTTCAGCGTTTCGCAGTAACTAGATTGTTGCTCTGTTAGAAAAGTGTTACGGGACCTGGATGCGAGCAATTCGAGTCCCCCCAGCAATTCCACCAACCCAAATCTCGTCTCGTACCTGAATCGCTGCGGTTCCGAGAAGCAAAGAATCATTCGTGGCATACGTGAAAATCTCTTGCGCGGTCATAAGCTCCACGTCCACTCGTGCAACCCTCGATGTAATCCCATCACAAAACCTCTCCCGCATGCACTCGCCAACACGTGTTCGAGTCGGCGTACTGTGACCAGCGGCCAACAACGTGCCATCGGAAGACCAGTGAACGTTGTCGATGTTGAAACCAACGTTCACCACCGTATCTTTACGGACTGGCGTTTGACCACGGGACAATCGGATCACTGACTGGCTTCCATAACCAGCGACATAAAACCACTGCCCATCCTCGGAGATCTCAAGCCCGTTGGGACCGATTTCCTCACTGCCGGGCACGAGCGTCCAGCCGGTATCAGTGTGCCACTCCCACACGTTACTCGTTCGAGGACTCGTCGCTGCAAACCCTCCCTCAGGAAGCGGAACCACTGCATTTAACCCGAGCTCGTCTGGAGCTACGGCACATCCTACCCAGGTAAGTTGTGGCAACGACCCACGAACATCTACCTCAAAAATCTCAATCGACTCACGAGCCCCATGCCGCACCACATACAGCATGTGCAACCCGTTCCGGCCGGGACGAACACTGATACCATGAGGCCGAAATTCGGTCTGCACTAAACCCGGACACCTGGGATAGGTTGTCGTATCATGCCGTGCCAGCGACGAGCTGGTCGGAAACAACCGGGTAGAGCTGTGGTCCCGGTTATCAGTCGCAGACAGATATCCATCATCCACCATGCTCGACACGACTACCCAGGGTGAATCAGGAATAGCGATTAAATCCTCAGGGCTAACTGGGCCACAGACGAATTGGATGTCACCATCCGGGTCACACTGCGCCGAAGCACTAGTGGCAAAGCCGAAAACACTCACGGCCAGCACGGCGGTAAAAGAAAATCTGCGTAAAACTGTCAACCTATCGCCATAACCCATTTTGTGTCCGGCTCCCCTCTGATTATTGCACTACCTTGAGGACGCATCGGCACTAATCCTACAGCTGCTTGCCATGGGCTTCAATGAATTGAGTCGATGATCAGCACGAAGCCAAGTGCGGCGTCAGAACTCGCGTGGAGGCTGGTCATCCAGTTCGTTCGTTTCGCTAAGATTCTGGTTGGAAGCACGATGTCTGGTCGTCTATCGTTGCACTGAGACGTGGCACCGCTGGAAGGAGATCACATGACAGAACGGTATCTCGCATGTTTGTTAGTCGTCGCTGCGATCGCCGTAAGTCCGTTAGCGGCTCAGGAGCGACCCCGTACACCTTGGGGGCAACCAGATCTGCAGGGCGTATGGGACTTCCGAACGATTACGCCTATGGAACGCCCAGAAGAACGCTCGGACCAAGAATTTTTATCGGCTGAAGAGGCGGCGAATCTCGGTCAAGAAGCCGTGGACCAGGAAAACAACCTGGCCAGCCGGCCAGCACAACGTACGGAAGTCGACCCGAGTGGCAATGTGGATCGAGGCGTCGACGGTGCACCCGGGTCCTACAACAATTTTTGGTTTGACCGTGGCACATCAGTGATTTCAACAAGACGCACTTCGCTCGTTACTAACCCTGGAGATGGTCGCGTGCCAGCTTTAACACCAGAAGCGCAACGGGCGCGTGACGAAATGGCGGAGGCGCGCAAAAATACTGGACCTCACGAGCCAACACCAGGAGGTTGGGTTGAAGATATCGGCCCAAACGGTCTACAGGTACGCTGTATTACTGGATTCAATGCTGGGCCACCGATGACACCAGGTGGATATAACAACAACGTACAACTGTTTCAAACTCCTGACGCCATCGTCATCTACAACGAGATGAACCACAACCCGCGCGTTGTGCCACTCGATGGTCGCCCACGTACGGGACTTAGACAATGGAATGGAGAATCTAGGGGTCATTGGGATGGTGACACGCTTGTAATTGAAACCGCGAATTTTTTTCGAGAAACCAGCTTTATGCGCGGCGGCGCCAGCGCTGATTTACAGTTGACTGAACGATTCACTCGCCAGTCACCGGACGTTCTGGTCTACGAGGTCACCGTCGACGATCCTACGACGTGGACACAGGCTTGGACATACGAATTGCCGATGCAATTGAATCCTAATCCAGTTTTTGAATACGCCTGCCACGAGGGCAATTACTCAATGGCCGTCATTCTGGCCGGCGCGCTCGACCCCTAAGAGGTATTGATGACGCGGTTGTTTCGTTCCCCCGAGAATCTAACGTGTCTTTCTGTTCTCGGGTTGTTTCTAGCTGTGTCGTCACTTGTCCTTGGCCAGGAATCGGGTAACTCAGTAAGCAAAGAGTATTACGTGTCTGCTGACGCCGGGCCGAATGGCGATGGGAGTCGCCTGCGTCCGTTTCTTTTGCTTTCACAGGCGGAATCGACATCGGCTGCTGGCGACACGATTTACTTGCTATTCAGCCAGAGTGGGAAGGTTCTCGACGGTGGCATCGCTCTTAAGGTGCAGCAACGCCTGATCGGTCTTGGAACGGACGGGAAAATTCCTGAGAACACAGCTGGCCGAGTGAAGTTGACCAATACAGCCGATCTTCCGGGCGGTATCATGGTCCAGTTATCCGAGCAAAATGAGGTGGCGAGAATACACTTCATGAATATGGCCACCACCGCTATTTCCGGTGCAGAGACGAACTATTCTGGAGCCTTTATTCACCACACGACGTTTTCGGGTAACGCGGAGACGCATCTCGAAGACAACTATCTCAGCACCAAGGGCAAAGGGCTCGTATATGCGATCAGTCTTGAGGCGACCTCAGGATATCTCGATGGGATCAGAATAGAAGACAGCAGTTTCTATGACGGTGAGGATTTAGGGGCGATTAAAGTATTTCACTCAGGCGATAGTCGTGGGAATTACCGGTTTCAACGGAATGACTTTTCTGATCTCGGTGGCCGTGCTTATTTCGTGCGTACACAAAATAGCAGTAGCGTTGAGACTGTTATTCTGGACTCAGTCGCTGACAATATTGGCCGAGGTGAGAGAAATTCGGACAGTATCATTCCTTACTTAATGGGTGAGTCTGAACAAATTATGCTCATTCGGAACTATCGTTATCAAAATACCAAACAAGAAGGGAATCAATCCAACACGGGAATTGAGGCCTATATTTTTGGCGAGCCGGACCAGGCTGTGGCGATATCTGACGCTGCATCCAAAGCCAACTGGTGTACTGGCTGTACGTTAACGTTCAAGATATTTGATGGCGTCATTGAGAATGCAACCACCGATCCCGTTCAGTTCTCAAATTCGGGTAGGAACTCCGATCTGTCGTATGAAATTAGAAACACGAAAATTATCGGTGGCGATCCGCAAGAGGGGGACGGCGGCATCTCGCTGAACCTACAGAGTGTCCAGGCTAGTGGGGGGCGTACAACGTTGTTGGTGGAGCACAGCGATATTATTGGGACGACGGGCTACGGTTTCTCACTCAACGATCGCGGCGGTAAGGGCAGTCAGTTGTAGTCGATCTTGGAGGTGGCGCACTCGGCAGTCTTGGAGGAAACCGATTTGTCGGGAATGAAAAGGGTGCGATGCGCGTGCCTCAAAGCCGAATCACAGCAGCCAATAATTGGTGGAACGGTGCGAAACCAATACTGTACGACAGCGAAGATAGGCAGTCTGATGACAGAAACGTGGTGGTTGAACCTGTGTTGAGTGAAGACCCTCGCTAGAGAAAATTTAATAGAAATGGTTTAGTCAGTCACAACACTGTCAAAAAGCCAGGCTTTTACTGCAGGCCGAGTAGTTTGACTTCAAAGATTAACGTTGCGTTGCCAGGAATAGTTCCGTCCCCAGTTCCGGTCCCCTCTACACCGTATGCGAGGGCTGGTGGTATGACAAGAAGACGGCTTCCACCCACTCGCATACCAGGAATTCCTTGGTCCCATCCAGCAATAACCTCGCGATTACCCAGATTAAAAATGAATGGATTCGCGGCCGTCGTCGAGGCGAACATAAACCCCTTGTTCTCAGGCTTATTAGGATCGTAGATCCACCCCGTATACTGCATTGATACCCGCTTACCGATTGTCGCTTCAGCCCCTGTTCCAACCTCAAGATCCGTACTGCTAAACGGAATATTGATCGGCGCCAATAACTGACCCGGCACAAAGGGATTCTCGTTTCCACAGGACACGGTAAGGAGAGCGACAGATATCGCAAAAGCGAAACGCTCCGTCAGTAACACGTAACGGTTCCTCCAAAGAAATACTCCGTATAGCGTACTGCACTTCATATATTTTCGGTCCGTCGCATTAAACAAAATGGAGTATGGTGACAGAATCCAGATGATGAGAATTCTCTTCCTATGTGTCGCTAACTCTGCGCGGAGCCAAATGGCAGAGGGGCTGGCAAAAACTCGATTCGGCAACCGCGCGCATGTAATGAGCGCCGGATCAACGCCATCCAAAGTAAATCCACTTGCGATCGCCGCCCTAGACGAAGTTGGCATAGACATTAGTGGTAACCAATCGAAAAGTGTTGAAACCGTCGATCCAAAAACTCTCGATCTTGTCATCACACTCTGCGCCGAAGAGGTGTGTCCAGCCTTCCTCGGTCAAGCACACCGCATGCACTGGCCGCTTGAAGACCCAACCGGCTACGGTGGCTCTGCGGACGACCAGCTCGACAGGTTTCGAGCAATACGTGATCAAATTACGCATCGGCTGGCAACACTAGACGAGGAGGTCGGCCTCTAGGCCTTTCATAAAATGTTTCTTCCACTTGGCGATGAACCCAATCCCAGCGGCGTTCCAGTCGTCACCTACGCACTACTTGGTTTAAACGTTGCGGTGTTTTTGTTGGTCACGCTTCCACTTGGCGCAATGCGACCAGATTTCGATGACCCTCTCCTGGCCGAGTATGTCCAAGTTTTGGCAACACAACGTTTCAGTGTTGATGACGTGCTCCAATTTGTCTCAGCGTACGACCTTATAGTGTTCAGTTACGGATTTCGTCCGTCTGATCCCAATGGAATTGCATTGTTCACTTCAATGTTTCTGCATAGCGGGTTCATGCACCTTGCCGGTAACATGTTGTTTCTCTGGATCTACGGCGACAATGTAGAACATCGTCTCGGGCGTGGTCGGTTCTTACTTGCCTATCTTGGAACTGGCGTACTTGCTACGTTGTCACATGCCTTTCTTGACCTAAGTTCAGTGCTACCAATGGTAGGTGCATCCGGTGCTATATCGGGAGTGCTAGGGTTTTATTTTGTCTGGTTCCCCAAAAACAGAGTACGCCTGTGGGTCATGTTGTTTCCATTTTTTATGAATGTTATCTACGCGCCAGCCCGTTTTGTTCTTGGCATGTATCTGCTCGTGGATAATCTGTTCCCCTTTTTGGTGTCGCGTGGCCTTGAAGGTGGCGGTGTCGCCTATGGCGCACATATTGGAGGTTTCTTAGGCGGCCTCGCCTATGCCTGGTGGAGCGACCGACGGGAGGTAGAGCACGCTCCGGACGAATATGAACCAACGGTTCAGACGATAGACGCTGATCCTGCGTCCGTCCGCGGTATTCGACAGCGCATCGAGGACGGTTCGTACGAAGAGGCGGCTCCCGCATACTTTCAACTCAGCTCAGCTCGTACAACCCGTATGCTGATGCCCGAAGATTCAATCCGCTTTGGTAACTGGCTTGCGAATCACCAACACCCAGATGCTGCACTCATCATTTATCAGCGTCATCTTCGGGACTATCCACTCGGACCTTACACAGCTGAAGCCCACCTCGGGGCAGGCCTCGTGCAGTTACACGCGCGCGATCAGCCAACAGCAGCGTATCAACATCTCGTTGCGGTGCTTGATATCGATCCCCACCCAGACACCGAAGCACACGCCCGCCGGGCGCTAGATGGCATCTCGAAACGTCAAAAATTTCAGGCGAGCCGCCACTAGTAGTTGAAGAGAAGGGAAAAGTACCGTTTACATCTTCCCTAACCAGCAAACGCCACGGCCACTCACCTGCCTCCTCGCCTCCAAACGTTCTGGCGCCACTTCTGCCCACAACCGAACCCGGCGGCCGGACGTTGTCCAGCTTACATACCGTCCACCGCATACTTCGTAAACGCAGAGCCCGCATCGGTGAGCGAGGCTGGTCCCTCGGCCACGAAGACGTTACCGTCCTCGTCCACTCCCACACCCTCTCCCGTTACCCCATGGTTCGGCCGGCTGTCGGACTCCCACGGCGGAATGAAACCCACGAGCACGTCCCGATCAACAGGCCCAATTCGGACGCCGTTCCTCCAATTTATGTGCCGGAGTCGATTTGACTCGGAGTCGATGGCATAGACCATCTCGTCCTCGGTGATAAAGAGGTCGCTGATGCGCCCATACTGATAACGCGACTCCAAGTAGTTACCCTCTTGGTCGAAGATCTCAAGACGGTGGTTGCCACGGTCAGCGACCCAGAGCCGGCCCTGAGCGTCGAACTCCAAAGCGTGTGGCGTGCGGAACTGACCGTGATCTGTACCGATCTCGCCCCACTCCGTGATGTACTCGCCGTCGGGGGAATATTTGACGATGCGACCGGTTAGCCCGGCCTCGCGGGCCTCGGTCATTTGCTCGTCTGTCGTCAAGTTCTGCCCGGCGTGACCGTCTGCGACGAAAATGTTCCCGTCGGGCGCGACGATCACGTCAATGGGCTGATTGAGGTGCTCCGGGCCGTTCCCGGGTTGACCGGCGGTACCGAGACTCAGGAGCAGCTCTCCGGTCGGGCTAAACTTGTGGACTTGGTGCCCCTTGGTACCATCATCATTACCAGCGAAGTCCGTCACCCAGACGTTCCCCTCGCCGTCAGCGTAAATGCCGTGGGGCGTCACGAATATTCCCGTGCCAAAGTTGGCGAGGATCCCCCCTGTGTTACGGTCAAACTTGAAGATGGGGTCAACGGGGTTATTGTCACAGTTGACGCCCGGTCCACCCGCCGAGCCAGATCCGCAGCGCTCGTAGCCCCAAACATGCCCATCCGTCGGGTCGATGTCTAGGCCGGCGGTAGAGCCCCACTCCCGTCCTTCGGGCAGTGTCGCCCAGTTCCCGATACGTGTCGGGGCCGGGTTCGGCAGTCCCTCACCCGTGATCGGGTTAACTGCCGTAACCGGGTTAACCTCCGCAGTGGCCATCTCGGCCGGCGGCTCAGACTCCCCAGTGCACCCCGTGAGCATCGCAACACAAATAAGCACGGACATCAGGAAATGTTTTGATGACATAAGTCCCTCCTAAGCGAATCTCAATTTCGCCGCGCCACTCCCGCGGGTGTAGACGCATATTCTACCGCTGGCGGGCAGATGGGTTCAACGTAACTCATTGCTGTCGCTGACAACAGGAGTAGACGAGGGCAGGAACAAAATGAGTCGCAATCTGTTGCCCCCCCCTGAAAAGACTAGTCCGGTGAGTTCTTGAAAAGATTGACTCTCCATGCTCGGGAACATTCCGGCTGATCGCCGCCTTGCCCATTCGTACTGAGTCACATGGTGTGTCACAAATGGTGCCCCCACTCTGAACATCCTCGGATATC
>Ga0310123_10004829_pt1 | contig 10144 bp, 8 predicted proteins | sample CB6_AW_1057_MG_FD_203505 | JGI IMG/M metagenome (GOLD analysis project Ga0310123, IMG submission 203505) | Marine microbial communities from Western Arctic Ocean, Canada - CB6_AW_1057 | ecosystem: Environmental > Aquatic > Marine > Oceanic | place: Canada: Western Arctic Ocean | collected...
CGCCGAGAACAGTAGATGTATCTGTGACACGGATGCACACGGGGAAACCGTGGATGACTGATTTTGCCAACCCATTTGTGCAGGCCGCCGGGCGAGCGATTGAGCGGGGCTTTGGCCGGAAACCGGTGTTTACTCGCGAAGGAGGATCGATTCCGGTAATTGCAAGCTTTGAGGAAAGATTTGGACTACCAGCGGTATTGTTCGGGATTGGCCTTCCTGATGAAAATGCACATGCTCCAAATGAGAAACTTGATCTAGATAATTTTCATCGTGGCGTTATATCGGTGGCAGCGTTGTACGAAGAAATTGGTGCGTTAAGGTAGCGTACGAGTGGTATCGTTGTGACAAATACGTTGTGTTGGTTTCCATGAATTATTTGAACGGTTAGTCAGAGAGCGATCTCGATTGGCGACTGCCGGCTGCTAGTTGAAGCTGGCGACACGGCGGCGTAGAGCTTTTACATGTTCCCAGATTTCCGCGTGCTCGCTTATTTCTTCCGTCTCTACGTGGTTATCGATTTCTTCGGGCGTTCTGATCATTTCTTTGCTCGCGGTGAATCGAAGGTAAGCTTCCAGGTCTCTTAAAGCCGCCGCATATCTATTTAAGTGGTATGCGAGAAGGCCCCGATCGCGCAGTTCTGTGATTGCCGACGGATCGAGCCCTAGTAAAAGCTCGGTAATAGTGTGTGCCTGTGGAAATGACTTCATGTTGACATAAAGACGTTTAAGGTTGACGAGCATACGAACGAGTATTTCCGGTTTGGTTGCACGTGAGAGCACATGTCGGTCAAAGGCCGCTTCCTCGCCAGCATGCTTTTGAAGTAAATCTCGACAGTCAGATTCCGAAAGCACTCCGCCTCCATGGAATGGATCAATGATGACCTCGGTATTAAGAGAAAGTACAGCCTCAGGAGGCATTGGAACCTTGAGTAAGAAGTGACCGGGGAAATTTATGCCATGTACTTCAACGCCGGCGCGCCTTGCAACTTCGATGTAGACGATCGATAAACTGATGGGAATGCCAGTTTGTCTGTCGAGAACTTCATTTAGAAAACTGTTTCTCAGGTCATCGTAATTGTTTTGATTTCCCGTAAAACCTTCTTGCTTGAATAGGTAAGAGCTTATTTCCGTAATGCGTGACATAGGGTCTGCGGCCTCGCCGGAAGCGGCGATACGTTTGGCGGCAGCGGCACCCATTTCATCAAGCTTCGCAAGGTATCGTGAAGTATCCAATCTTGGATACTCAAGTTTCGCGATGAACAGAGCGGCCGACGCGAGATCAGGTTCTGGAGTTGTCGCAATTTCCGTAAATCGATGGACAAAGTCTGGCGTGGTCATAGTCTTCTATCAGTACAGCACACTACGGCTTGTTACTGCTAGTTTGGCTATTTTCAACGAGTGCTTCTAAGGTCTTGACGTCAATGTCGTCTAGGCTCGGCACAATATGATTTGCGACCGTAAGTGTAGTTGCGGAGTACGTGGTGGTGACGGCAATGCATGGAAGTCCGGCTGCATGCGCGGACTGAATTCCCCATAGGGAATCTTCGATGGCAACGAATTCATTGGGTGAGGGCGGACGTCCTATCGCTGTGCAGAGTAATTCGACGGCCAAACGATATGTATCCGGTTCCGGCTTAGAGTGCTCCACATCATCGGCCGCGACGATCGTTGTGAAGTACGATCGTAGCGACGATGCAAGCAAGATCGTCTCAATTTCTTGATGGAGTGCTCCGGATGCGATTCCGAGTTCACAGGTTCCAGCAAGACGCTCGATGCAGCCTCGAGCTTCCGGAAAGATGACATTTTTACTTTCGACAAGCTGGGTATAGCGCTCACCTTTGAGAACGATTAAAGCGGATATCTCGTCTGGCGAGAGAACGATGTGTTGGTCTTTCGCCAGACGAGTAAATACGCCTATATCGTCGTAACCGAGATAGGTCGATTCGTACACTTCTTTGGAAAGTATCATTGGTGTTTGGCCTAGTACGTCTTGGTAGGCTTGTAGGTGTAGCGGTTCGGTATTCGCGATGACACCGTCGAAGTCAAAGACAACACCGAGACAAGGCACTGTAGTTATGGTTCGTTCCGAGGTGCCGGGGGCGTCGTGGCCATGTCCGTTAGCGGAATGCGACGTTCATTTTCTGGCGGTAGCTTTTCCCCTGCGAGGATTGCTGTCGGTAGACGATTTTGCGGTGGCGGATACGGGCAGTCAAATTGTTCGTCAAAATAGCATGTTGGGTGGTATGCCCGATTGAAATCAAGATCATAACTACCAGTCGAACTGAATGGCAGATCAAGATATCGCCCGGCCGGATAGGTGTCGTTACCGTTCGTCTGGTCTCTGAACGGGATGAATAATCCGTCACCTTCAGAGAGTAGTGCTGCTAACCGATATTCCTCACCCTCGAGTACAAATTCAAGGTGTCCGATGTGACGCATTTGTCGAATCTGTCCAGTTGATGTTGGAATATCAAAAATCGGTTGTTCATCAAGAAAATTCAATTGAGCCGGGACGCGGTACGAAAGATTAGGTTCGTAATAACGCAGAGGCACCATCCAGGATCTCCGGTCAAGCGGTACTGGAGAGTCTGCACCGTTTTTGAATACGTCGTCTTTGTAAGAACGGTCGTCAAGCAGCCTCGTAACGTAGTTACTTTCGTCAGGTTCTGGCGGTGAGCAAGCAGTGACACCAAGGCATAGGCTCGCAATGAGCGTAAGGCTTGAAGTGTTCGTGTTCCGCCGTGGTTCATTTACTCTACGGTTCATATGTCGACAAAAGTTTTCAGGTCGTCAAAATTATACTGCTGCTGTTGAAGTCTTAGTCGGTGTTGAACGGCTACTAAGCTACTGATCTAAAAGATATAGCCACCTCTTTTCACCGTTTCGTCAGCGAGCGTGCGACGAATTGCGACTGTGTTGACTGGTGTTACCTTGAGTAATCGCCTGAGCGCTGCGAGATGTATCCGCAATTCGTCGCCCTCGGTCATGGCTGCCAATGCGGCGCGAGCGCTGGTATCAATCCGCATGGCTGCATCATTAACAAAGCAAATGGCTGCGTCGCATTGAAATGAACTAGTGGTGACCGAATTCGCCTCCGCTGCACGTGCTCGATTGACGACAGTATCGGCAGCGAACGCATCGATCAGAATATCTGAGGCAAATGACAGAACTTCTTGTTGATCGCTTATTTTAGATCCATAGGTTTGAAGTCCGAGCCCGATCACAGCCAGGCTGACTTTTTTAAACATACCGACCGATATAGTTTGGGCCGCTAGCGGTTCGTCGCTCGTTGGTGGCGGTATGGAGGGGCTTAGAAGTTCTTCTTGTATTGTTTTTGCCGCGGCGATCAGTGGAAGCTGTCCTTTTGTCGCACGCTTGATCAGCATGCCTGAAATTAGCAGACGGTTAATTTCATTTGTGCCTTCAAAGATTCTGTTGACGCGAGAGTCTCGATAGTGGCGCTCGGCAGGATAATCCTTCACAAAACCATTTCCACCGTGAATCTGGATATTCTCATCGAGAATGTAATCGAGCGCTTCGCTACCAGCGACCTTAAGAATTGATGATTCGATAGCGAACTCTTCAAGTGCTTCAAGAACGGCAGCGCCTTTAGCCGATTCGTCCTTTGTGTCTTGGTCGTCACGGGCGAGCGCTTCGTCAATGAGCCCAGCGGTTCGAAAGACCATTGATTCGACCGCGTAGGCTCGGACGGTCATTTCGCCGAGTTTATGTTTGATGGCTCCAAAGTTGTTGATCGCTTGCCCAAACTGTTGTCGGTGTGTCGCATAATGTGCGGACTCTCGGATGGCGTTCTGGCCACCGCCTACGGTTGAGGCTCCGAGTTTAAAACGACCATAGTTGAGAACATTAAAGGCGACTTTGTGCCCCTTTCCAATTTTTCCAAGAAGGTTTTCACCTGGAACATGGACATCCTGTAGTACGACGGAAGTGGTTGATGATCCATGCAGTCCCATCTTGTGTTCTTCGCGACCACTTGAAACACCATTAAATGCACGTTCGACGATAAACGCGGTAAAAAGTTCTCCATCGACTTTCGCAAAAACAATAAACAAGTCTGCGAACCCGCCATTGGTAATCCACATCTTTTCGCCACTGAGAATGAAGCTGCCATCGTCTTGCCTCGATGCGAGCGTTTTTGCGCCCATTGCATCCGACCCAGAACCAGACTCGCTCAAGCAATAAGCTCCGATGGTTGTTCCTGAGACTAAATCAGGCAGGTATTTCTGTTTTTGACTCTCAGTGCCAAACATTCGGATAGGCAGGATTGCTAGACCGGTATGGGCACCAAACGTTGTGCTAAATGATCCAGCGTGGCCGAGACGACCGGCGATAATGGCCGCGCTGACTTTGTCAAACTCCAGGCCTCCATAAACTTCTGGGACATCGGTGCCGAGGAGGCCAAGTTCTCCTGCACGCATCAGGAGTTGTCTAGTCAGGTTCCAGTCTTTCGTTTCTAGCTGGTCATTGTGTTGAACGATCTCGCGGGCAAATTCACCTGAAGTTTGGTAGACAAGTCGATGTTCTTCAGTCATCTGTTCGGGCGTAAAAAAACCGTTCGGTGTAATCGCCTCAAGAAGCCAGCTGCCGCCTTTGGTCATTGTTTCGGAGTCAGTCGTTATAGGCATGTGCTATCGCTTGGTTAATATGCTGAAGGTTGATTATTGAATTCGTTCGAAAATACCGGCAGCACCCATCCCACCTCCGACGCACATCGTTACCATTCCGTAACGACCGTTTCGCCGCTTAAGTTCATGGAGAAGAGTTGTTGTGAGTTTGGCTCCTGTGCAGCCGAGTGGATGACCGAGTGCTATTGCACCGCCATTCACATTGAGCTTATTTTCGTCGATCGGGAATTCGCGCAAACACGCGAGTACTTGGGCTGCAAAGGCTTCGTTGAGTTCAACGAGGTCAATGTCATCAATGGTCAATCCAGCCCGTTTTAGGGCTTTCTGCATGGCTGGAACGGGTCCCAGGCCGAATAGCTCTGGTTTTACGCCTGCGGTTGCATAAGCGATAAATCGTGCAAGTGGCATTACACCGGCTTGCTTGGCACGTTCGGCTGTTGTGACTACGACAGCAGCCGCACCATCACTCATTTGTGAAGAGTTACCAGCGGTAACAGAGCCGTTTATATGAAACGCCGGACGTAGTTTCCCGAGCACTTCGAGTGAAGTGTCCGCTCGAGGTCCTTCATCAGCTGCGAAGGTAATTCGTTCAACGCTCGGCGCGCCACCGTTGTTTGTGCTGGCAACATTGACAGAGACAGGAATGGTCTCGTTCGTGAATCGTCCTTCCGCTATGGCCGAGAGGGCGCGTTGGTGACTCCGCAAGGCAAAAGCATCTTGTTCTTCTCGTGATATTGATGACTCCCGTGCATGGTTCTCTGCGACGAGCCCGGTACTCAGATATACGTCGGGATAATGCTGAACGAGATCTGGGTTTGGTGCGATCTTGTGGCCGCCCATAGGTACCAGACTCATCGACTCTGTGCCGCCAGCGATAATTGTATCGGCCGCGCCAACCATGATTCGTTCTGCAGCATAAGCAATCGATTGGAGACCAGACGAACAAAACCGATTAATAGTGACGGCTGACGCTTCAACGGGGATACCAGCACGCAGGCTCGCTATACGAGCCACGTTCATGCCTTGTTCGGCTTCCGGCATCGCACACCCGATAATCACGTCGTCGACTTCGATTGGATCGATGCCATTGGATTGACTAAGTGCTGCTTGTATTGTGACAGCGGCCATTTCGTCTGGACGGGTTGTCCGTAGAGTTCCTTTCGGGGCCTTGCCAACAGGTGTGCGAACAGCCGAAGCGATTACTGCATCTCTCATGTGAACATCCTTCTATTGGTCAGTGTTGAGTATGTAGTCCCTAAGTAAATCTTCGATGGCGTCGCCGACTTCACTGACATGCCCATCAAAGAGGTGATCAGCGGCGTCGACTACGACTAGTTCTTTCGGTTCTTCGAGAGAGCCGTAGAAGCGCCACATCTCTTTTAGCGGGATCAATTCGTCAGACTCTCCATGGATCAGAAATTTGTGTTTTTGACTACGGGTCACTTCCGAAAGGTCGTATTTGTCCATTAGGGGAGGCGCGATTCCAATCAGTGCTGTGACACGTGGATCTAAGACACCGATACTAAGGGCGATAAAGGCTCCGAATGAATATCCAGCTGCCCAGAGCTCAACGCCAGGGTACCGATCAACCATGACATTAAGGGCAGCACGAAAATCCTCCTGTTCGCCACGGCCTTCATCGAAGGTGCCCTCACTTGTTCCGACGCCGCGGAAGTTAAACCGCAGTGTGACACATCCGATACGACTAAGCGCTTTTGCCGTCTGGTACACAACTTTTGAATGCATTGTGCCGCCATGCAGCGGGTGTGGATGTGCAAGCACAACAGCCGACCGAGGCGAACTGATTTCGCCGCCAAGAACCGGTTCGGGTTCTAAAAGATGCGCTTCGAGTCGTCCGGCTGGGCCAGTAATCTCGTGCAGTCGTGCTACTGATGTCTTCACGCTGGCACCTGCGTTAGTAGCGAGTTAACACCGATTGTTCTCCGAGCGTAGTCGGAAACAACGTGCGCAAAATGTTCGGGGCGCGTCGCGACTCCGATATGCCTGGTATTCTCAATTGTGACAGCCTTTGAACCGGAAATGGCAGCGAGGTATTCACGAGAACTGTCGACTGGTACCACGCGGTCAAGGTCCGTCTCTCCCGTTACGATCTGTGTCGGAGCCAGAATGCGCGTGCAGTCCGATTCAAAGTCGACTTGTTGAGCCAGACGCATCCGTTCAGCCATTCGCGTTGGTGTTGCTGGTGATGATACGGCACGTGCTAGGCGCTCGGCCGCGAAGCGCAATCTTTTTCGGAGAGACGGAAATGCTACTGCAATTTCTGGGTAGAGCCTGAATGGTGAGAAGGCTGCAAATACTGGCGCCATTAGTCGTGGCGCCCACAGATAACGCTCGATACGAGAGGATGGTTGCCAGCTTGGTGAAGGCGTTGACACAAGGCTTAGGCTCGAAATTTTCGTTGGTCTTGTCGCTGCGTAGTGAACAGCGACCCACCCACCGTACGACACACCGCAAAGCGCGACTGTGTCTACATCGGCCCTTACGAGGAGCTGGTCGAGCCAGTCAATGAAACTGTCGAATCCTCGCTTTGCGTTTATCGATGCAATCGACCCGGTCTCACTTGGAAGTGAGTCGGTGATCACTCGATTTTTGGTAGCGAGTGCATTCACAGCTCGTTGCATCCATTCCCAACGTCCTTGGATACCTGGGACTAGTACGATCGGAATGCCGCTGCCATGGTCAAGCATTAATTTCTCAATGTTTTTCCGGTCTTTAATGTGTGCGCGATACGTTCCTGTGTTTTTTGTTGACCACACAGGGAAAGGAAAGCTTCTCGTTCGAGGTCGAGAAGGTATTGTTCGGACACCGAGGTTGCGTGCGGCACGTCGCCACCCGAAAGCAGATGGGCGATGGTACGCCCTAAATGTACGTCGTACTCACTAATGCGACCGCTTCGCCAGGCAAGATGCACCCCGAGCTCAAGAGCAGCTTTGGTATCGGGGCCTCCGACCGGGATATCTGTCCGACGGTTCGGCGGTCTATACCCAGTCTTGGCTAAATGCATCGCGGTGTGTTTAGCGTCGCTCAGCAGGCGCTCCCTATTCATCGTAATTTGATCACTGTCTTGAAGGAGGCCAAGCTGTTTCGCGTCGGCGCCGCTTGAGGAAACCGTACCGAATCCGATTAACTCGAATGCGCGTTGTATGTAAGGGAGTCTGTCTGCCGCGCCGGCCGGGGCCTGGTCAGAAAACCGCGCTAGTAGTTCTTTTGTGCCACATCCAGCCGGAATGAGACCGACACCCACTTCCACTTGTCCCATATAGGTTTCGGCCGCTGCCTGCGCACGGTCACTGTGGAGTACGACTTCGCATCCGCCGCCGAGCGTTAATCCAGCTGGAGCAACGACAACCGGGACATCGGCGTAACGCAGGTTAAGGACAGCCGATTGAAATGAGCGGATCATGAGATCGATTTCGTTCCAATTTTCTTCCTGTGCTTCCAGCAGTACGAGCATTAGGTTTGCACCGGCGGAAAATGCTGGACCGTCATTACCAATGACAAGAGCGTCAAAATGTTTTGAGGCTTCTTCGACCCCCATCGTCATCATGTTGATCGTGTCTCCACCGATTGAGTTCATTTTTGAATGAAATTCCAAGCCAAGGACGCCATCACCAAGGTCAATGAGACTAGCGCCTTGGTTTTGTTTAACAGCCGGTCGAGAATCTTTTGCACGTCGGAGAAGTTGTAGTTCGGGTCCGGCTGGTTCCACCTGACTTGGTCGGAAATGGATTGCGTCGTCGGTTTTCTTGAGTAGCGACTGGATTAAGACAGGCGGGTTCTCGCTACGTTCGGCGGTCCTTAGTACTGTCTCAATTCCGAGGGCATCCCAGAGTTCAAATGGTCCAAGCTCCCATCCGAAGCCCCAACGCATTGCTCGATCGATGTCGTCGATCGAATGAGCGATCTTTGGAGCAACCTCGGCGGAGTAAATCAAAAGTGGAGTGAGCGTGGCCCGAAGAAAGTCTCCGACACGGTCTTTACCAGTGAAGAGTGTGCGTATGCGTGTGCCAAGATCATCGATTGTCTTTGCGTTGTCTAGTGCTGGTAACTGAGGACGTGTTCTGGCACGGTATTTCATTGTCTGTGGGTCGAGAGTGACAATTTCAGTGCCTGATTCAGTACGCATCTTCTGGTAGAAGCCTTGCCCAGTTTTCTGGCCGTGCCACCCACGAGCGTTCAAATCCTGGATTAGTGGTGGCAGTTCAAATGCGGCTCGTTCTTCATCAGTCTCAAGTTGGGTGACGAGGTTATTCATGACATGGGTGAGAATGTCGATTCCAGCAATGTCGAGTGTTCGGAACGTTGCTGATTTGGCCCGGCCTAGTAGCGGCCCGGTCATTGCATCAATTTCCTCGATGGTGTATTTCCCGTTGGCGAGTTGGTCAAGGACTCGCATAACGCCGTACAGCCCGACGCGGTTTCCGATGAAGCTCGGCGTGTCTTTTGCCACCACGACACCTTTACCGAGGACAAGGTCAGCGAATGAAACGATTGACTTTACGACCACCGGGTCAGTTTCAGTGGTAGGGATTACTTCAAGCAGCGGAAGATAACGAGGAGGATTGAAAAAATGTGTGCCGAGCCAATGTTGTCGAAAGTTGTCACTGAATCCTTCTGAAATTGTTGCAATTGGGATTCCGGACGTGTTTGAACTGACGATAGTATCTTGTGCCCGATATTGTTCTACTTTTCTTAACAACTCCTGCTTTACGGCAAGTTGTTCAACGACGGCTTCGACAATCCAATCAGATTCGGCGATCTGGGCCAGATGTGAGTCAAAGCCACCAACCGTGATAGTGCGATATGTATGCTTGGTAAAGAATGGGTCTGGTTTTAGTTTTCTTGATCGGTTCAGGCCGTTAGTAGCTGTTTTCGCATCAAGGTCAAGCAGGAGTGTCGGGATACCAGCGTTCGCGGTATGAGCGGCGATCTGGCTTCCCATCGTTCCAGCGCCAAGTACTGTTACGGAGCGAATATGTTTCATAATTTTAGTATCCCACTCATCATTGCGCTGGCGACGATTTTTTTGATTGAGTGAATCAGACTACTCGTCCTGTTGGAATATTTCGCATGGAGATCTTCGCCACCTTGTTTTCTTTAAAGACAGCAGGTCACCGGCGTTTGAAGTTCGGTTTTGGAATCAGTTGATGCGTTTTCTGAAGACAGGAGTCCCTTGATCAAGCTGTACACAAAGGTGGCTGTCGAATAACTTGATGCGCTGACAGCTTAGGGTAAGGCTGACAAGGTCGCCTGCGCCTGGGTACCTTCTTCGGAGTCAGGAGCAATGTCGATTACTTTTTGAAAATGTTCTTTTGCCCCGGCCATGTTGCCCTTATTGAGTTCGACCATCCCGAGTTTGAAAAAAGGTTTTTCCCAGGTGGGGTCGGCGATCGACGCCTTTTCGTACCATTCGGCTGCCGTTTCAATATTGTTTTGGGCGAATTCAATTTCACCGAGGTTATAGAGATCTTCACGTGA
>Ga0310123_10004831_pt1 | contig 10144 bp, 9 predicted proteins | sample CB6_AW_1057_MG_FD_203505 | JGI IMG/M metagenome (GOLD analysis project Ga0310123, IMG submission 203505) | Marine microbial communities from Western Arctic Ocean, Canada - CB6_AW_1057 | ecosystem: Environmental > Aquatic > Marine > Oceanic | place: Canada: Western Arctic Ocean | collected...
AACGGTGAAGCGCGTTGCTCCGCTGGCCGAAATAGCCACCACAGCATCGGCTGGAGAGAGGTTTCGATCGCGGAGCTCTTTCTGTCCAAGAACTGGATTGTCGTCGGCTGTTTCACCCGGGCGCCACATTGAAGGGATCCCCCCGGAGATGATGGCCAGCACGCTTTCCGGGCTTATCCCGTAGGTGGGCAGGCATTCGGCGGCATCCAGAACACCCATCCGGCCACTGCTGCCGGACCCTATATAAAGCAGACGACCACCGGCTTCCAGGCGAGCCGTGATGGCATCGACTGCCTCAGCGATTTCAGCCAGGCTCTGCTTGACAGCCATCGCTACTCCTAGATCTTCTTGACTGATCAGGCTGACGATTTCGCTCGAGGAAGCCTGATCGATTTTCATCGTTCGGGGATTCCGGTCTTCAGTCAACATAGGCGAGATGTAACTTGACCCAAGTGCACAGGGTTTGCCCCTTTTACGGGCACCTGGGAGCCACCGGGCAGAGCAAACCGAAAACGAGCCTGGACAGGCTCCAGGTTGGGGTCGTCCAGGCTGTCTCTTTTCGAGTTTTGAGTCTTATCTAGGATTTCGTATTTCGTATTTCGAGTTTCCCCCTCAAGGTCTAGCTGACTGCAGGAAGCGCAGAAACTCGCCGTCGGTGGACAGAATCAACCAGGAGTCTTTGTCAAAGGCGGCTGGATAGCTCTCCATGGTTTTCAGGAAATCGTAGAAGGCCGGATCCCGGCCGAAGGCGGCGGCATAGATCGACGAGGCTTCCGCGTCGGCTTTTCCGATTAACTCCTGGGACTGTCGGTATGCTTCCGACGTGATCTCTTGCAGGTCGCGTTCCTTTTCCCCTCGGATACGCGAACTTTCTCCCAATCCTTCCGAGCGAAAGCGCTGAGCGATCCGGTTTCTCTCGGCGATCATTCGCTGGTAGACGTTCTGCCTCACATCGTCGTTGTAGTCGATGATCTTGAAGCGAACATCGACCACTTCCAGGCCCAAATCGACGCTACGCGCCTGAGCGACTTCCTGGATCTGATCCATGATGGCGGTTCGGCCGGTGGTGATTTCGGCCAACCCGGTGGCCAGATCAGCTTCCGGCAGGTCTGGATCCACGGTGACCTCACGGTTCGAGGTGCGAACCAATTGGAGCAGATCGTGATTGGCCACTGCGTCCCGGGTGGCGCCGTCGATGATGTCATCCAGACGGGTTTGGGCCTGCAGCTCGTTGGTCATGCGCACGTAGAAGAGCAGAGGATCCACGATGCGCCAGCGGGCATAGGTGTCGACCCAGATGAACCGTTTATCCTTGGTCGGGATCTGATTCCGGTCTCCGTCCCATTCCAGGTACCGTTTGTCGAAGAAATGAGCGGTCTGCAGGTAGGGTAGTTTGAAATGAAGCCCCGGGTCGGTGATGGCATCCCCTCGCGGTTCGCCGAACTGGGTGATGATGACTTGTTGGGTTTCGTCCACGATATAGAGTCCACTGCCCAAAGTGATGAGCACGAGCAATACCAGCGCGATAGTTGCGAGTCTAGCGGTCTTCATTATTGGTACCTTCCTTTCCCAGTTGCAGCAGGTTGACGACGTTCTGGAGGTCCTTATCGATGACGAGCTTTCGCCCGATCTTGGGCAAGAGTTCGCTCAAGGTCTCGATATAGATTCGGCGCCGTGTGACTGCGGGGGCCTTCCGGTATTCTTCCAAAACTGAGATAAAGCGGGCGGCTTCACCGCGGGCTCGGTTGACCCGTTCGATGGAGTAGCCCTCGGCTTGCCGAATCATCTGGTCGGCCTCGCCGCGGGCGGCCGGCACTGCCAGGTTGTACTCGGCCCTGGCCTCGTTGATGACTTTCTCTTTCTCCTGTTGGGCCTGGTTGACTGCGTTGAAGGAGGGTTTGACGGGATCGGGAGGAGTGATGTCCTGCAAGATGACTTGATCGACCCGAATTCCGGTTTGGTATTGATCGGCCAGCTCCTGAAGTTTGGCCTGGGCGGAAACTGCCAACTCGGTCCGACCCACTGTCAAGACTTCGTTCACGGTCCGGTCGCCCACGATCTCCCGCATCACCGCCTGCGACATGTCGAAGAAGGTCTCCTCGACATTGCGCACCTGGAACAGGTAATTGAAGGGGTCGGCGATCCGATACTGGACCGTCCATTCGACATCCGCCACGTTCAGGTCCCCCGTCAACATGAGGGACTCAATTTCAAAATCTCGCTCCGAATAACGGGTCCGAATGCCGGGTTGCTCGGTTCGGAAACCGAACTCTGCTTTGAATTGCCGCCTGATTTGGACATGGGTGACCTGATCGATTCCGAAGGGGATTTTTAAGTGCGGCCCGGGCTGTGTGGTGTGACTGTATTTACCGAGTCGCAGCACCACACCAACGCTTTCGGCGCTCACCGTGTACCAGGACGTGAAGACCAATACCAGGGTGAGGAAGGCGACCACAGCCAAGCCAATTGTGCGCGGGCTGAGATTGCCTTTCATTTGAAACTGTTTGAGATCAATGAAGTCTCGAGCCATGAGGATTTTTCTCCAATTCTAAGAAATAAGACGGCTGCCAGCGCGAAGCCGGAGACGTCAACTTAACAAACAAGCCTTTTTCTAGTACGGTAGTCCGATCCTATCTATTTAGCAATTCTACTGAAGAAAGGAGGGTGGCCTGATGGGAAGTGTCCTGAAGAAGAAAAGGAAACGACGTGGAAAGCTACGCCGCAAGCGACGGCATCAGATCCGCAAAAACTCTCACTCCAAGTAGGATCGGCGCTTTCTCCAGGTTGGACATTGGGAGACGCGCCGATCCTCTCATCGAGCCAGTGTCCCAGCCGCACCAGTATTCCTTTGCTAGCAGGGTCTCCCCCTTGCGTTGAACCATTGCTCCATCGGGATGGGCAAGGTATAGTTATGCCTTATATCATCCCTGAGAAACCAAGGAGGCCTAATGTCACAAAAGGGAAGGGACAAGAAGGGACGCCCGGGAGTTTCTCGCCGTGATTTTCTCAAGACCAGTGCTGCCGGGACGGTAGTCGGCGGGATCGCCGTGGGGCCCCGTAGCCGAGAGGCTCAGGCTGCGGTTGACGTACCCATAGCCGGGCCGGGGCAGGTGCCGATCAGTCTGAGGATTGACGCGAGAGATTATCCAGTCGAGGTGGAACCGCGAGTCACGCTGTTGGATGCCATGCGCAACCAACTCGACAAGACCAGTGCAAAAAGAGTTTGTGATCGAGCCACTTGTGGGGCTTGCACAGTCTTGATGGACGGGCAGTTGGTGTATGCCTGTTCCGTGTTGGCGATCGAAGCCCAGGGGCGACCGATCGAGACCGTCGAGTCGGTGGGGACTCCCGAGGAACTGCATCCCTTTCAGGCTGCTCTGGTTGAAAACGATGGTTCCCAGTGTGGTTTCTGTACTCCAGGATTTGTGCTGGCCTGCAAGACGCTGTTGGACGAGCATCCTCAGCCCTCTCGCGAGCAAGTTCGGGCCGGTCTGGGCGGCAATCTTTGTCGTTGCGGTACCTATGCCGGGATCCGTGGAGCACTGGAGGATATGGCGGGAGGTAAGAGCTGATGGCAGACGAATATAATTGGCCGGAACGAGAGAAGCGCGACTTGATCGGTCGCCGAATCTCGCGCCTCGACGGACCCGTCAAGGTGACGGGTAGAGCCAAGTACAGCTATGACGTGAATCGCGAGGGAATGCTCCATGCTCGCTTCGTCACTTGTCCGTACGCCCATGCCAAGGTCGTCTCGGTAGATGTCGAGCCGGCCCGCCGAATGCCTGGAGTGAAGGCGATCCGGGTCATTCAAGATGTGGGTTCGGAAATCAAATGGGCTCTCGATGAAGTTGCAGTGGTTGCCGCCGAGAGCGAAGATATTGCCAAGGATGCGGTAAAAGCGATCCGTTTCGAGTATGAGGTTCTAGACCACTTTGTGACCGAGGAAGATCGCGACTCGGCGCCTGATGCCAGGGCCGCAGATGCCCAGGTCGAGGGAAATCCGGATGAGATGATGGCCGCCTCCGAGGTTAAGGTGGAAGGCCTATACCGGATGGCTCCCATCTCGCATTGCTGCCTGGAGCCCCATGGCCAGGTCTGCGAATGGGATGCCGAAGGCAAAATGACCGCTTGGTGTTCCACTCAGAGTGTTTCGATCCTGCCCAACCAGTTTTCCCAGGCCTTGAAGATCCCGGCCGCCGATGTACGAGTCCTCACTCCTTATATGGGAGGTGGTTTCGGGAGCAAGTTTGGGATCGATCGCTGGGGTGTCGAGTGCGGTGAGTTGGCCCGCGAGACGGGTCGCCCCGTGAAGCTCATGCTGGAACGGGATTCTGAGATGACGGTGGCCGGAGATCGACCTTCTGCCTTCGCCAAGATCAAGGTGGGATGTCAAAAGGACGGAAGCATCCAGGCCTGGGAGTCGGAGTCCTGGGGTTCCGGGGGCCCGGCCGGCACCGGCAGTACGCCCATTCCTTATGTTTTCCAGATTCCCGATCGGCGCCACCAGCACACGTCTATCCCAACAAATATCGCGAGTTCGCGAGCCTGGCGGGCGCCAAACCATCCCCAGGCCTGTTTTCTCACGATGTCGGCCCTCGAGGATACAGCGGCTGCCCTGGATATGGACCCGCTCCAGTTCCTGCGTAAGAACTTGCATCTGACAGGCCGTCAGGCAGGGACCTATGAGCAGGAATTGAGCGTGGCGGCCAAGCTCATGGACTGGGAAGAAAAATGGCGTCCTCGCAGTCAGGCTGAGGGCGACCCGGTTCGCCGTGGTCTGGGACTTGCGATCCACAGGTGGGGGGGGCGTGGACACGCCAGCCAGTGCGATGTGTCGGTCCATCCTGATGGTTTGGTTGAGGCGCGGATAGGCACCCAGGATCTGGGCACCGGGACCCGGACCATCATGGCCATCGTCCTGGCGGATACCTTTGGTTTGAAGCTGGAGGATGTACGGATTGAACTGGGAGACAGCCGTTTTCCACAGTCGGGTCCCTCGGGCGGAAGCACTACAGTAGGAGGCGTCGGATCCTCCACTCGAATGGCCGCGCAGGACGCGCTCAAAGAGGTTTTCAATCGGGTTGCCCCTGACCTGGGAGTCGAAGCCAGCGATCTGGAGACCTGGCAAGGCCGGATCCGGTCCCAGACCGATCCTTCTAAGAGCCTCAGCTGGAAGGATGCAGCGGCCAAGATCGGAGTCACACCTATCGTCGTCCGGGGCGTTAATCCCCGGGGCGGACCGCTCACCAACAGCTCGGTGGGGGGAGTTCAGATGGCCGATGTATCGGTCGATATCGAAACCGGATTGGTCAAGGTCAACAAGATGGTCGCCGTCCAGGATTGTGGCTTGATTCTGGACTTGAAGACCGCCGAAACACAGGTCTACGGCGCCCTCATTATGGGAATCGCCTATGCCCTGACGGAAGAGAAGGTCACCGATCCCGTGACGGGTCGGATGCTCAATGCTGATATGGAGTTTTACAAGCTTCCAGGGCTGCTCGATATCGGCGATCTGGAAGTTCACATGATGACAGGTCCAGGGTATGACGAACGAGGAGTCATCGGATTGGGCGAGCCTCCGGTAATTTCTCCCGGCGCCGCTCTCGCCAACGCGGTGGCAAACGCCACCGGTGTTCGAGTCCCCTATCTTCCTCTCACGCCGGAGAGGGTGATCAACGCGCTGGAGAAAGGAGGCGTGGTCTGATGAGTTCATTTCAATACGCGCGCCCCACGAGCCTGGATCAGGCCGTGGAGCTCCTCAAGCAGCAGCAGAATCGAGCTCTCATTCTGGCCGGCGGGACCGACCTGCTGAGTTCCCTCAAAGGGGGATTGGCTGATCCTCAAATGCTGATTGATATCAAAGGAATAGATTCCCTGAGGGGGATTCAATCCCAGTCCCGAGGGGTCCGGATCGGGGCTCTGACGACGATCAGCCAGCTCCTCGAAGATGAGAACATCCGTTCCGGCTACCCGGCTTTGATTCAGGCAGCAGATGGCATTACCAGTCCCCAGATCCGCAACCGGGGAACGGTGGGCGGCGATCTCTGCCAGCGTCCTCGCTGCTGGTACTACCGGAATGGGTATGGTTTGTTGGCCCAAAAGGACGGCCGATCCATGGTCCGTGATGGAGACAACCGCTACCATGCCATTTTGGGGAATTCCGGTAGCGCTCTCTTTGTTAATCCTTCCAGCCTGGCCCCCACTCTTTGGGCCTACGGGGCCACCCTGAGAGTGGCCGGCGGCCGCGGTGAACGGGAAGTTCCGTGCGCGGATTTCTTTCGTACTCCGCAACGCGAAGGAGAACTGGAGTACCAGTTGGCCCCCGATGAGATCTTAGTGGGAGTCGATCTACCCCAACATGGTGAACGGAGCGCGACTTATGAAGTTCGCCAAAAGGAAGCACTTGACTGGCCACTGGCTTCTGCTTCTGTGTCCCTGGTCATGCGTGCGGGACGAGTGATGGAAGCCAGGATCGTGCTCGGCCACGTTGCCCCCATTCCCTGGGAATCCAAAGCAGGTGGTGAGGCTCTGGGGGGCCGTTCAATTAGTGAAGAGGTCGCCCGACAAGCCGCCGACGCGGCCCTCGAAGGCGCATCTCCGTTGAGTCGAAATGGCTACAAGGTTCGACTGGCCAAGACAGCGGTCAAGCGGGCAATTCTGCGAGCTATCGGTGAGGAGGTTTGAGTATGGATCGACAACCTCGAGAAGAAAAGCGCTGCCGGCATCTGCGTAACAAAGGGATGTACATCGATGTTGAGCCGGATCCGGAAGTGCCCAGCATGAGCGATGGCTTCTGCTGGTGTGCCCACACTCAGAACTGTCTGGGGCCAGATGGCGACGCCGTGTGCAAAGAGGATTGCGGTACCCAACGCAATTGCTTCGAAGCCGTTTAGGCTAAAATGATTTGGGTGAGAAACTTAACCGGAGAGGTCGATATGCTTCGTGTCGTTTTGCTCAGTGTCGTAACGGTAATGCTGTGTCTGACTAGTGCCTGGGCAGGTTCCGATGCCCGCATTGTCGGCGACTACCTCGAAGTTCGAACTTCAGATGTCTACACCGGGCCCTGCTTCGCCAACGGAGAAGTCGGCCTGACCGGCAAGGAAGCCATAGCCGTCTGGAGAATCGAGAGCGGGTACTATCAGGGTGTCGCCCTTGATGGGTTGGCCGTGGTGGCCGTGATCAAGTCCGAGACCACGCTGGGAGACCCCTACGCGACCGGGCATTCGAGAGCCGTGGTGGTGGTTGACGAGCAGGCCGATAACCGGCAGAGAGCTGCGCTCGTCGCCTTTGCCCGCAAGATGGCTGGTGAACTGCTGGACGATGTGGTCAAAGTCGTCCCCGCCCCGATCCAGATTGAGGTGGGTGCGAATCAGGGTTTTGCCAGGATGGAAGCCGGAACCATAGCCCGCTTCGAAACTCGCGCTCTGAATGAGCACGATCACCTGTGCGGCAATGAAATCGTCTATTACCCCCCGCTGTCTGAAGCCAGTGTCATACCGGCATTCACGAAAGTCCACCAGTTCCAGGGATCGGGACTGAACAGTACCTGGAGTAGTCCTTTCAAGCGCAGCGCTTTCATCGGCCGTTTCGAGTTCTGAGCCCGAGGCTCCTGAGTCCTGAATAAGTCTAATCCAAACATACTGAGCTGGCTGGAGGGGTAGCTCCAGAGGGATAAAATATGTGCGCCCGAAAGATAAGTGCAATTCTCGCGTTGGCTTTCCTGTGCTCTGTTCGTTTGGTGCAAGCTGCCGGCTTTGAGCTTTCCGTCTCCGAAGAAGCTCCTCCCGACGAATTACCAGCCTCGGTCCTCGGCTTCCTGAATCCCGGGAGTGTCCAGATCAAAACCCCTGACGGATTGCTCTTTGAGTTTTGGTTGGGCAAGGATGCGATGCTCGGAGGCGAAAATGTCGGAGCCTTTGGGATTGCCTTCGGCGAACTGAAGCCGGGGAGCTTGCTCGGTGTAGTCCGAGTTGGCCAGGCATGGAAAGACTACAAGAACAAGCCGGTGAAACCCGGCCTCTACACGGTAAGATATGGGCTCCAACCGGCTGACGGGAATCACATGGGGGTCTCGGCGTATCGTGATTTCGGCCTATTCCTGCCGGTCGCCGAAGACACCGACCCCAGTATTACGTTCGAATATGCCGACCTCGTCAAGATGGGTTCACTGGCTTCCGGCACCCCCCACCCTGCAGTGATTGGGCTGTTTCCTCTGGATGAGGAGATCGAGGGTCCCGAGCTGTCCGAGAACGAAGAAGGTCAGCCCATACTGGCAATCCGCATCGGATCTACCGGCTTCGGTTTCGTGCTCGAAGGGCATGGCGAAATCGAAGGATATTAGCGGTACGAGCGAGGGATCTGGGCGAAGCCCTTCGGAGTGCGCGCGGCTTGCCGCCGCCTTCGGGTCCAGGGCTGTGGCATGGCCACAGCACTCCAAGGCGCCTCCGGCCCAAGACTAAATCAAGTTTCAGCTCAGCGCTACCTCCGGCTGCGCCGGATCGTTCATGAGAGAGACTTGAATCAATCGCTCCCTCGCTCACGCTTCGGGCTCCGTAAGAGTGTTTCGGAGCTTATTCGGCGTCAGGCCAAGATCTTTCGGAGCTTGAAGCGTCAGCGAGAGAGCGATTCGCGAAAACGAAGTTTCAGCTTAGCGCCGCCTCCGGCCGCAGCCGGATCGTTCTGGACCGAAACTTGCCAAAGTACCGAAAGGTGCCGGGCGGAGCCCCTGTAGGACAGCCACCTTGGGTGTCATCTTCTCACTCCGCCGCGAATCGCAGTGGTCGTGCCAAGCAAGGTGCTCGGCCTACTCGAGCGTCCCGCCACATCCCGCTAAGCAATCAAGTTTCAGCTAAGTCTAGTTACGGCTCACGTTCCCGAAGGTGCGATCCACTTCTTCCGGTTCCTCGACCCACTCGGCAACGAAGATATTGGTATCCCGACTGTCCGTCCGATCGACATTTCGGTTGGAGGCAAACACCAGTTTCGTGCCGTCGTAGGAAAACATGGGGAAGGCGTCAAATGTGCCGGAATGGGTGATCTTCTCGAGATCTGTGCCATCTGTGCGAATCATGAAGACGTCGAACACCCGTCCACCCTGGTCCAGCGAGTGGTGATTGGAGGCGAAGAGGATCCGGTCGCCCCGGGGATGAAAGAAGGGAGCCCAATTGGCCCCCGGAAGATCGGTGATTTGACGAACGCCGCTGCCATCGATGTTGGCTACGAAGATATTCAATGCGGAGGGTTCGACCTTATTGTCGGACAGGAGTTCCCGATAGGTTGCGGCCAATTCACCTTCAGGTCGACTGGCTCGCCACACTATCTGCTGGGAATCTCGCGAAAAGAAGGCCCCCCCATCGTAGCCCAGTTGGTCGGTCAATTGAAGCAGTTCTCCGCTTGCCAGTTCGTAGCGCCAAAGCTCCAGGTCCCCCGATCGGGTGGAGGTAAAAGCCAGATACTTGCCATCGGGTGAGAGGGTTGCCTCGGCATCGTAGCCAGGGCCTGCGATAAGCGGCTGGATGTCGCTTCCGTCGGCATTCGTCGTGTAAATGTCATAGTCGGCATAGATCGGCCAGACATAGCGGTCTGCCGAGAACATGACGGTAGGCGGGCATTCCCGTTTGGCAGCATGAGTGGATGCAAAGACTACCCGTCCGTCCGCCAGGAAATAGCCGCAGGTCGTGCGCCCTTGTCCGGTGGAAACCAACTGGTATTCCCCTCCATTTTCGAGAGGCGACCCGTCGACATTCATGACAAACTGCTGGTCGCAACCCTGAGTATTAATCTGGTCCCAGTCACTCTGGAAAATCAGCTGTTTGCCGTCGAAGCTCCAGTACGCTTCCGCGTTGTTTCCGCCGAAGGTCAACTGGCGGACGTTGCGGAGGTGGATCTCGTCGGCGAAGCGTAAAGTATCCTGCGAACTATCATAGGCCGCCGGCGTTGAGACGGTCGGGATTTCGGAGCCGGGCGCACAGGCTGCGAAGGCGACGAGCAGGGTTACGCCATATCGGTAGAGTATTTCTTGAGGTCTCATGACAGTCCTTTGGTTAGCAAGAATTTTGCAAGAGCGAAATCTACCCTATTCTTCCTCCCGGGGGAAGGGCAGACGGCAATCGGATTCGTGGCGCCGGGTGGAAATGCAAGCGCA
>Ga0310123_10004832_pt1 | contig 10143 bp, 8 predicted proteins | sample CB6_AW_1057_MG_FD_203505 | JGI IMG/M metagenome (GOLD analysis project Ga0310123, IMG submission 203505) | Marine microbial communities from Western Arctic Ocean, Canada - CB6_AW_1057 | ecosystem: Environmental > Aquatic > Marine > Oceanic | place: Canada: Western Arctic Ocean | collected...
ATTGCCTCGGGCCTCTTCTTGTTCTTTCAAGAAGTCCTGGTAGCCGATCTTGTCGAGCGCGATGTTGAACGCTTTGGCACAATCTCCGCTGTCGTAGCTGAGCCCGGTGGCCGTGGCAAAAGGAAATTCTCTCGCCTCCGGGAAATTCTTCAGGCGTATTTCCGCCGGGTCCATGCCCAGCGTGTCAGCCAGCTTGTCAACAATACGCTCGACGACATAGGTTGCCTCGGGCCGCCCTGCACCGCGATATAGATCGGTCGGCGCAAGGTTCGTGAAGACGCCCGTCAGGTCGGCGCTGAAGCTCCCTATCTTGTAGAGGCCGGGGATCATCAGGATCGAGAGCGTCGGAATGATGGGCGTGAGAAGCTGGTGGTGGGCTCCGATATCCTGCAGGAGCTTGAACTTGATCCCCGTCAGCGTGCCGTTGTTTTTCGCCGCCAGTTCCACATGATCGATGTGGCCACGCCCGTGAGCGACTACTTGGATACTCTCCCGGCGGGTCTCGATCCACTTGATTGGCTTCTTGAGGTCGATCGCCGCGAAGCATGCAAGAGCCTCTTCGGCCCAGACGTTGCATTTACTGCCGAAACCGCCCCCGACCTCGGGCGCGATCACGCGGACGTGATTTTCCGGCAAGTTCAACTGCACCGCGAGCTGGATTTTTAGTAGGTGAGGAATCTGGGTCGAGGAGTAGAGCACCAGCTCCTTCATGCCCTCGTCCCACTCAGCCACAACGCCGCGGGTTTCCATCGGCGAGGGAGCCAAGCGCGGAACTGTAATTCGCTGGCTGACGATGACGTCGGCCTCGGCAAAGGCCTTCTCCACGTCGCCTCCGTCCTGAGTGATAGGTAAATGCGATGTTGTCGGGATATTCCGGGTGAACCCGAACCGAACCCTCTTCCAGGGCCTTCTCTGGATCCGCCACGTGGTCGGTCGGTTCGTAATCGACCTCGATCAGGCCCAAGGCGTCCTGTGCGACATAGCGGTCGGTCGCGACAACCGCCGCTACTGCGTGGCCGACGAAGTAGACGCGATTCTGCGCCAGGATGGCGTGGTGAGGCACTCGAAGAGTGGGCATCGAACCGGCACAGGGTACCGGACCGACGCCCTTCACGTCTGCCCCGGTATAGACCGCCCGAACTCCCGGCAGCGCCGCCGCCTTTTCGATGGAAATACTCGAAATCTTCGCGGCCGTATGCGGGCTTCGAAGAACCGTCGCGTAAAGCATGCCCTCGCGCTTGATGTCGTCGACGTAGGTCGCGGTACCCGTCATCAGCCGCGGATCTTCTGTCCGCCGGATGCGTTGCCCGACGTAAGCCTTGCGTGGTGTCGTTGTCATGGTCGCCATCGCTTATCCCTCCGCCGCTATCGCTTTTGCGGCCGATTCGACGGCCTTCACGATGTGCTGGTACCCGGTGCAGCGGTACAGGTTCCCGTCGATCCCGCGGCGAATCTCATCCCGGGATGGATCAGGATTGTCGTTTAAAAGCTGCTGGACTGACATGATCATGCCCGGCGTACAGAACCCGCATTGCAGGCCATGCTCGTTCCAGAAACCCTCCTGGATCGCGTGCATATCGCCGTTCTGGGCCAAGCCCTCAACCGTCTCGACGCTCTTCCCATTGGCTTGAACCGCCAGCACCGTGCAAGACTTGACCGTGCGGCCTTCCAGCATCACCGTGCAGGCCCCGCAGACGGACGATTCGCAACCGACATGGGTGCCTGTCAGCCCCAGCGTTTCCCGCAGAAAATGGACCAGGAGAGTGCGCGGCTCGACCGAGCGCTCATGGTCCTGTCCATTGACAGTAACTTTGATGGTCTTTTCCATGAAATCCAGACTCCTGGCGTGCCAAATAATCATGACCGAATGGCGGCTAGAGAGTCAAGAGGCGTGAGCGAAATCAGCCGCGCCTGAAACATCAGGCCCCCAAATTGTTAGCGAGCTTGGCACTTTCTGATGGCGCAACTATTTTTGCGTGCCGTGTCGCCATTCCTGGCGATATCTCTTGGGCCTTCAGGCCCGAGTCCGCACTGCGAGAGGTTGATGACGGCTCGGAGTTGCCAGATTGTAAACAAGACTGGGGCCGGAAATGCGTTCTGCCGCGGCACGGCAACAAGCCTCCAGGTCCGTTTGTCCATACCGATAGAAATGCGGCCTCGGCAATTCCCAATCCCCTCAGTCAGGTACAATCAATAGCTTGGCCGCCGGATATTCGGCGGGGGCCATCGGGGTCGCGGTGTTGTTCTCAAGATGCGGCATGTTCTGTCAACCTACTTGTTCGTCGAACACCGTTTAACGGTGGCGCTGCTCGACCGCATCCTGCGAAGCGGCGTCGACGAGGTCGAGATTTTTTGCGCCCGTCAGCACATCGACTATCACAATCGCGCGCAAATTGACGAGCTGAGACACTGGTTTCTGGACGCTGAATTGAAGGTGCATTCGATTCACGCACCGTTGTTTAGCGATGAAATTTGGGGCTGCAGCGGCCCCAACGCCCACATCTCGCTGACCGAAACGTCCAGGGCAAAACGCATCGCCGCCACCGATGAGATCAAGCGCGCCATCGAGCTCGCCGATTCGATTCCGTTCAAATACTGCATCCAGCACATCGGCGTTCCCGAAGAGGAGTACGATGACGCCAAGGTCGAGGCAGCCTTCAATTGCCTGGATGAGCTGATTGTTTTCGGAAAGCAGCTAGGAGTGGAAATCCTGGTCGAGAACATCCCCAACGATTTCTCGCGAGCCGAGCGCCTGAACCTGCTTATCGGGACCACCCATCTGCCCCTGAACTTCTGCTTTGATACGGGCCACGCCCATCTCAGCGGCGGCGTCGAGACCGAGTTTCGCCTCATGAAAGACCGCGTCCGTTCGACCCACGTGCACGACAACGACGGCGAACTGGATAACCACATCTTCCCTCTGCTAGACGAAGGTTCAGGCGACGGCTCAGGCGACGGCGGCTCGATCGAATGGGGCCCGGCGATGGAACTGCTCGACTCATGCGCCGGCGATGTTCCGCTGGTTCTCGAGCTGCGGGAAGTGCCCGAGATGGAAACCCCTCTCGTCGAAGTCCAGACTTGCTTTGAAAAGCTGGAGAGCACCTTTGATGGCCGATAAGTCGCCGGTCATTAAGATTGAACACGCCGCTAAGTTTAACGGCCAAACCGTCACCCTCGAGGCCTGGCTCCACAACCTTCGCCGCTCCGGTAAGCTGCTCTTCCCGATCTTTCGTGACGGAACGGGCTTCATGCAAGGGGTCGTAGTGAAGGCCGCCGTGGCCCCCGAAGTCTTCGACCGCTGCCGCCATCTGGCCCAAGAGTCCAGCGTTCGCGTTACCGGGAATCTCCGCGCCGATGAGCGCGCCCCCGGAGGCTTCGAGATCGAAGTGAGTGGCGTTGAAGTCTTGCAGGCGGTGGATGCCGAAGAGCCCTTCCCCATTACGCCCAAAGAGCATGGCGTCGAATTCCTGATGGACCACCGCCATCTCTGGCTGCGCAGCCGGGGGCAACATGCGGTGTTGCGGGTGCGTCACGCGGTCATCCGCGCCGTCCGGGATTTCTTCGACAACAACGGTTTCACGCTGGTCGACACGCCGATCCTGACGCCCGCGGCCTGCGAAGGCACAACGACGCTTTTCGAAGTACCCTATTTTGATGAGGAAACGGCTTATCTGGCGCAATCGGGGCAGCTTTACAACGAAGCGACGGCGGCTGCATTCGGCAAAACTTACTGCTTTGGACCGACTTTCCGCGCGGAAAAATCCAAGACCCGCCGTCACTTGACGGAGTTCTGGATGGTCGAGCCCGAAATGGCCTACGCCGAGCTCGGCGACGTGATGACGCTGGCCGAAGACATGATCGTCTACGTCGTGGAACGCGTGCTCGATACCCGGCGACAAGAGCTGCAAACGCTGGAGCGAGACGTTTCCAAGCTCGAATCCGTGCGCAAACCGTTTCCGCGCATCAGCTACGACGATGCGGTCGAGGTACTGAAAAAGAAGGGAAGCAAGATCGAGTGGGGCGGCGACTTCGGCGGTACAGACGAAACGTTGGTCAGCGAGGACTACGATCGCCCAGTTGTCGTGCACCGGTTCCCAATGGCGATCAAGGCCTTCTATATGCAGCCGGATCCGGTGCGGCCCGAGTTGGCGCTCGGCGTCGACGTGCTCGCTCCGGAAGGCTACGGTGAACTAGTAGGCGGCGGACAGCGCATCCACGACTACAACTTGCTGGTTCAGAAACTCGAAGAGCACAAGCTGCCGCGAGAAGCTTTCGAATGGTATCTGGACCTGCGCAGATACGGCTCGGTACCGCACGGCGGCTTCGGCATGGGGATCGAGCGCTGCGTAGCCTGGCTCTGCGGCATCGAACACATCCGGGAAACGATAGCCTTCCCGCGCATGCTCTATCGCATGAGGCCGTGAGGCCGTTGGGCAGTTGACCCGCAGTTGAGCCGTTGCTCGGAAGCCGTAAGGTGGCGTAGGTCTCAGCTTGCCGCGTCGAGACTCTTCTCGACGCTTGGCTTACGTTCGTCGCATTTCACGACACACGGATCAACGGCTCAACCGCTGAACGGAAAAACGCATTGAACCCCCGCATCGCAGTTCTATTCGGTGGCCGCTCGGGCGAGCACGAAGTCTCCATTCGATCCGCGGCTTCCGTCATCTCCGCGCTCGACCGGGACAAATACGATGTCGTCCCAATAGCCATTACAAAACAGGGCCGCTGGCTTCCGCCTGCTGAGTCCGTGCGCCTGTTGCCCGCCGGAGCACGCGAAGGGCTGTCAACCCATACCGCCGTTGCCCTTACCCAGGAACCGGGTATGGTCTCGGGCGTCGACGTTGTGTTCCCGGTCCTGCACGGTACCTTTGGCGAGGATGGTACGGTTCAGGGCTTCCTCGATCTCGCCGATGTGGTCTACGTCGGAGCCAGTGTCCTGGGATCAGCGGTAGGCATGGATAAGGACGTGATGAAGAGGCTGTTCCGCGAGCGGGGCCTGCCAACGGTTGACCACATAGCCTTGCCGCGGCGCCAAAGGCACGAGCGCGTCAGCGAGTTGGAGAGCCGCTTCGGGTATCCGCTTTTCGTCAAGCCGGCAAATCTCGGCTCTTCCGTGGGCATCTCAAAAGCCCGCAACCGCCAGGAACTCGAAAAGGCCCTCGACCTCGCCGCCGAATACGACCGCAAGATCATCGTCGAAACCGCGGTCGACGGGCGCGAGATCGAGTGCGCGGTCCTTGGCAATGACTCGCCCGAGGCTTCGGTGCCGGGAGAGATCGTCCCCTCACGCGAGTTCTATGACTATGAATCGAAGTACGAGGACGATGATTCCGAGCTGCTGATCCCCGCGCCGATTACGAGCGAGCAAACAAAGGAAGTACGGCGGCTGGCCATCGCGGCGTTCCAAGCGGTAGAGTGCTCCGGTCTGGCTCGGGTAGACTACTTTTTGGATAACAGCTCGGGCCGAATCCTGCTGAACGAGGTCAATACCATGCCAGGATTCACCTCGATCAGCATGTATCCGAAACTTTGGGAAGCCAGCGGCGTCCCCTACCCCGAGCTGATCGACCGCCTCATCAAGCTAGCGCAAGAGCGCCACAAAGACCGCCAAGCAACCAAATTTATCAGGAGCGATTCGCCCCGCAGGGATCCGCGCGCGTAAGCGAGCGGTCTGTCGCAAACCGATCTAGACGCACTTAGTCCTGGCAAACCCGCGGGCCTCAAATCCAGCAACTCCATGCCCCAAGTCAACATAGGCTCCCTCAAGATCGGCGGTGATTCCCCTCTGGCACTCATCTGCGGCCCCTGCGTCATAGAATCCGCCGAGCACGCACTCGCCACCGCGAACGCGGTCAAGCAAGCCTCCGCCGACGCCGGCATCCCGGTTGTCTTCAAAGCCTCCTACGACAAGGCGAACCGAACCAGCGTCGATTCCTGCCGCGGACCGGGCATCGAAGAGGGCCTGGACATCCTGGAAGCCGTCAAGCGAGAAACTGGCTTGCCGCTGCTTACCGACGTTCACGAGGCCGCCCAAGTTGAGCCCGCGGCTGAAGTCGTGGATGTCCTGCAGATCCCGGCATTCCTGTGCCGGCAAACCGATCTGCTCGTCGAGGCTGGGCGGACCGGGCGTGCCGTCAACATCAAGAAGGGGCAGTTCCTGGCTCCCCAGGACATGCGGTTCGCTGCCGAAAAGGTGGCATCCACCGGAAACAATCAGATCCTGTTGACTGAGCGGGGAACCAGCTTTGGATATCAGAACCTGGTCGTCGACTTTCGCGGATTGCCGATGATGCGGCGACTGGGTTACCCGGTCGTGCTGGACGTGACGCACAGCCTACAATTGCCCGGCGCCCAGCAAGGCTCCTCCGGGGGGCAACCCCAGTACATCGAGCCACTGGCCCGCGCCGGAGTGGCGGCCGGGATCGAGGCCGTTTTCATGGAAGTCCACGAGGCGCCGGAGCGAGCCCTCTCCGACGGCTCCAACGCCTTGTGGCTGGACTTGTTGCCCGGGCTGCTGAAAAAGCTTGTCGCGCTCGATCGGCTCGTCAAGTCGTGGTAGGATTCGAACCCCGTCTCGACCGATTCATCGCCGCCGGCGCAAACGGGAGATCATCGGGTTGGCAACCCTGGAGCCGAAGTCGGGGTTCCAGCCCTTAGCCTGCATTTCTCACCACGTGGCGAGACGAAGTGCGTGAGAGGCGCGTCAGTACGAGGCGCGCGCCGCTGGACGAGCGGAGCCGTACTCGGACAGTACGTTGAGCACGGCGAGCAAGCGCAACGAAGTAATGGCGGGCCTAATTGCCGTGCTTCGGCCGTCAGGTGGTGAGAAATGCAGGTTAGTTAGCCCTTGATCTTTGCCAGGACTTGTTCATCGGCCAGGACGCCGAGTCCAACTCCTAGTGCTATTGCCTGGTGCCAGCTCGAAACGGGGAGGCCATCCTTTCCCATGACGAGCAAAGCTCCGAAGCCAACGACGATCAGGGTGACCAGTGCCGTGATACGGACTCCGAACAGGTGCCCGCCGATCGTAAGAAGCCTGCGCCAAATGCGGTCTTGGGCGCCGAAACTCCCGATGATCTTTTCTCGATCCTGGGAAGTGATCTTGACAATGTGGCCCAGCAACACGCCGAACATTCCAGCCGCCAGGTAAATCCCAAGCGCCGTGGTATAAGGCAGGGTCTTTGAAAGGACTCGCGATTCTCTTGTCGGAGAGCTGTCCTTGTCGATGGTGTAGGAAATATTGAATCTGAATTCCTTGGGCTCCCGTGTGGAATAGCGTGACTCCTTGGCGCCTCCTTTAGGGCGACCCCACAGATCCGGTGGTGTGACTCGAAAAGGAATCGCTACCGTACTCCCTGCGCTAAGTTCGTCGATCGTCGTGATATGTTCCTTCGTCTCGGTTTCTGTCCTGCCAAGTGGCTCAATGGTAAAACCGTCCGGGGCAATGGGGGATATCAGGATCTGTCTTGTGTTTTCCTTGGCTTCGATTTCTATCCACATTTGGAAGTGGACTCCTTTTTCAGCTGCCTCGGTAGTAGTCTTAAGTGTCAACTCCGGGCTAGCCACGCACGTAGCCGCGAAGGCTATCAGGGGGACGAGACAACGCAGCACGTTCGAAATCGTTTTCCCCGGCGCAACCCGAGTACCGAATCTCATCGGAAACCCTGCGCGAATATTGCCCATGTCTATTCCGTCTCCTCAAGCGGCTGGCTGATGCCGAAAATCGTTATCAGCGGATGCTGAACCACTGCCCGGTATTCATAGGGCCGGCCAGGCTCAAGCCCCTTGGCCTGCGCGCTGTAGGCTCCCAGGCTCGCCTTCGAAACCATCTTAGTGTCCACCCACGGGAAATCCGCCTCATACATTTCCGCCGACGTCTTGCGCCGCCGATATTGAAATCCCACCTCGACTGAATCCACCTTGCCCAGCGCATTCAATTCCGCCTGTAAGGTCGCCGTCTTGGTCCCGGAACTCCACTCCGCGCCGCTAGTGATCACCGCCGGCGGCTCCATGCCGACTTCGGCGTTCGTGATCTTGAGGACAACGGGATTCGGCCAGCGGCGGTTGTTGTAGACGCGCTGCGCCCGATAGGCGGTAATCGCAATCCCCTGACCGTCGCTACGCCAAGTGGTTTTGGGATCTGCCTCGGGACGATACTCCAATACTTCATCGGACTGCCCCAGGACGCTGACCCTTGTCTGACCCGTTGCCCCCACCGATTTCAGGGAGATGGATTTCTTCTCGCCCCAAGGCCAGTCGCCGCCGGTCACAAACGCGTAGACGGTCTTCTCATCTTTCCGCCTGGTGAACCAGACGTCGCCCTCATTCGTCACGACCCAGGGACGAACCTCATAAACCGCCTCCGAATTAATAAACATCCACAGCGCCATCTCGCGCAAGCGCTCTTCTTGCTCGATCGGCAGTTCTCCGTTCGGCTTGGGGCCGATGTTGAGCAGCAGGTTGCCGCCCTTGGCGCGTGTCTCGATCAGCGTCTTGATCAGTTGGCCGCCTGACTTGTAGTCCTCGTTGGTGGGCTTGTACTGCCACTGGGTCCCCATGGTCAGATTGCCTTCCCAAGCGCCTTCGAGCGGAACGCCAGGCGTATACTGCTCGGGCGTTTCCATGCCTCCCCGCGTGACAACGACATCAGAATCGATTGCCCAGCAGGCTTGGCTGAGCTCTTCCGAGGGACCGTCGAGGAACATCATGTCGACCTTGCCGTATTGCGTCATCAGCTCGCGAATTTGCTCTTTGTCGTACTTCATCAGCGCGGGAATTTCTTGCGGCGTCACGCCGGGCTGCCGCCGAGCGATGGTCTTCCCGTTCTTGTGCAGGAAGTGGAAATCATCAGGCGAGTGATAAAAGCCGATGGCGATTCCCTGATCGCGATACGCCCGGACAAGCTGCGCCGTCAAGTCCTTGCCGTAGGGAGTGTTCATGATGCTGAAGTCGGTCGTCGCCGTGTTGTACATGCAAAATCCGGAGTGATGCTTGGCCGTGAAGACCACGTACTTGAAGCCCGCCAGCTTCGAAAGCACGGCCCACTCGTCGGGGTCGAATTTCGAGGGATTGAACGTGCGAGGCAACTGATTGAAGAACCGCTCGACATAGTCGGGCGAGGCGCCAACGAGCGAGTGACTGATCACCGAGCCAATCTGGCTGTCGAGGCTCCAATGGATAAAGAGCCCGAAACCAAGATCGCGAAACCACTCCAGCCGCTCGGCCTTGTTGCCCTCAATGGCGGGAACCTGCGCCAGTGCGACGCGGCCCGCCAGCGATAAGACGAGGACCGCCGCTAGTGTCGCCGCCGCCAACCGTGAAACTAAGATTTTCTTAACATGCGCCATAAACAAACTTCCTCCGGGACCTGCCGAAACGCGGTCATGAAGCTGTCTACCCGCCGCTTGTATGCGGGTCCGCATCCCCTAGGAACTGGGCAATTGTATCAACTTTACGGGCTCCACTGGAGTGCGTAATCCCTCCGCAAGGCATTTGGGGTAGCCTGCGGATCCACTCGAACCTCCCGTAGAGAAGATGGAGTGACCTGTCCAACCGCGAGAGTCGCGGGTTACGCTTCGGCAGATGCGCAGAGCCGCATCGAGGAGGACAGGTCACTCCATCTTCTCTACGAGAGGCTGACAACAGCTCGGAATGGCGAATACGGGGTCACGGACGGATCTGGGTTGAGTGCGGCCCGGAACGGCCCTGTTGTATAGTTGTTTGTCCGTCGTCATAACCCCCTGAATCCTGGTTGGAATGCCCGGCCGAACGACGCTTGGATCGAGAAACCTATGTCCGCTGACAATCTATACAACCCGCCGGAAAGCTTTTCCCGGAGCGCCCATGTGGGCAGCATGGAGCAGTATCACCAGCTCTACAAGGAAGCCACCGAGACCCCCGAGGAGTTCTGGGGAAAGTTCGCCGGGGAGCGGCTGCATTGGTTCTCCAAATGGTCGCAAGTCCTCGAGTGGGATCCGCCCTTTGCCAAATGGTTCGTCGGCGGTAAGACCAACATGGCCTACAACTGCCTGGACCGCCACCTCACGACCCCGCGCAAGAATAAGGCGGCAATCATTTGGGAAGGGGAGCCCGGAGACGAGCGCGTCCTCACCTATCAGGAGCTATATCGCCAAGTCGCCCGTT
>Ga0310123_10004835_pt1 | contig 10139 bp, 5 predicted proteins | sample CB6_AW_1057_MG_FD_203505 | JGI IMG/M metagenome (GOLD analysis project Ga0310123, IMG submission 203505) | Marine microbial communities from Western Arctic Ocean, Canada - CB6_AW_1057 | ecosystem: Environmental > Aquatic > Marine > Oceanic | place: Canada: Western Arctic Ocean | collected...
CTGTGGGGCAATGGCAAACATGCTGGCCAAGATCGTTTCGTCGTCCCGGTACAATACGTGCTTCATCTGGATAATGGGGTTGGAGAACATGGCGGGTTGTTCGACGTCATCGAGAGGTGAAACGTACTGGGCCTGAACCGCGATGCCGAAGTCTGAGGTCACGGCATATTCGAACCCGGCACGGTACAGGTTGGTGTTCGGGTTGCGAAGGAAGGATGTTGAACGACCTGTGTTGTGCGTGGCGTACCGTCTTTCAAGCTCTTCTGCCGCGCCGGGCAAATCGGGGTTGACCGTGGAGTTGGGGGTGTTGGGCGCACCGAGGTCATCGTAGGTTCCGATGCCACTGCCAAGACCGGACGCCTCGATGAAGAGTCGCCGTCCCGTGTTCGTGGTGAGGATACTCAAGAGTTCTAGACTCGAATCAGAGAGCCTGACGGCGTTGTTTTGGCTGATGGCATACTGGAACCCGACCCAGGCTCGCGTTTCTGGTTCCAGGGACATGTTGTCGAAGAGGTTGAGCCGGTTGGCGGTGTCGGCTCGGCCACCGATTCGTCGACGGATTCGTCGTCTCTTTTGAGTCACCCGCGCAGCTGCCGCTTGTTGTTCGTCAGGCGACGGCGGATCCGGATCGTAAGAGCCGTCCTTGATCTCAACGTCCTGGCACAACAACAGTGCCTCTCCAGCTGCGTATCGGATTCGCACTGATGGTTCGAAGTAGAGACCATTCTTCAACTGGAAGCTGTTGACCTTGATCAGGGCCTTCTTGATTTCCGGGGTGGCGGTGTCGCGGTGAACATCCCGCCGGTGCTGAAATCGATGTTGGTTCTGCTGAAACCTGCGGTCCTGGTAGGACGGCAACAGGTCGTCCAATGGCATGGGAGGCGAGAAGGTCAACAAGAACCCCAACTGGTCCCAGATCAACGGGTCGGGCAGGTCTCTCCACCCGTACAACGCAGTGAATCCCAGGGGAGGTTTGCCCCGTTGGATCTGCCTGGTGATCGCCTTGACCGCCGCAAGACGGACCTCCTCGCGAGGGTCCTTCAGGAGGTGGCTGATCAGGACTTCCTGGGTCTCGGGGTACCAGGCCGAGTCGGCCGCACCGAGGAATTCTATGGCGAGGATGTCGGACTCGGTCGGGTCGTCGGCGACCAGCGACTGCCCGAGAAACAGAGGCAGTAGGCAGCCCAAGCAGAGTGCTGAAATCCACCGCGTCCGCATCGGGACTCCTCCCTCTTCCCGACACGAGCGTGCGGGTACGAGGGCACCTGAGAGTTGTACCAACTACAACGTTTATCGGCTCTGTAGCAGTTCTACTGGATGCTTATTGGTCGGATACGGCGAGAAAAAAGACGCCCCGGAGGATGGTCCGGGGCGTCTGAGAGGTTGGCCGAATGCAGAGACGGCGGTTGTCGAACCGATCCGCCCGGCTGCTCGAGGGATTACTCGGTCAGAGTAAACGGTGACTCGTCGAGCGTCTTCTTGGCCGACTTGTCGTCCTTCTTCTTCTGCTTCTTCTTGGGCGCGGCCTTGTCGGTTGTCTTCTTGGCCGGAGCCTTCTCTATGGGCGTGGCATTTGCCGGCGCCGCTTCAGTCTTTTTCGGAGTCGCCTCGGGCTCCTGCTCCATGCCTCGCTGCTTGCAGAGGTCCCTGCAGATCTCCACCGCCTTGGCCGCCTCCTTGCGGACTCGCTTCGACGGCTCGTACATGCAGTCCGGGAAGTCCGGGTCCATCTCGTAGGCGACCTTGTAGACCGCATCGATGCCCTCCTGGGTGCAGCAGCCGCGGCAGGTGTCGTAACGGCGTTTTTCTCTCTTGCTAGCCTTCTCGCAGTCGAGCCCACGCGAGAAGTGTTCCTGGATCGCCTCGACCGCCGCCAGGCGGACTTCCTCGGACGGATCTTCGAGAATCAGCTTGATCAGCTGTTTCTGCGCTTCGGGATAGGCCCGGCAATCGACTTCCGCGAGGAACTCCGTGGCGGCGATGCGGTTCTTGACGTCGATCTGTTCGGCTTGGATCTTGGCAGCGAGTCCCTTGGCCGAATCGACCGGGGCCCCGGCAAACGGCTCACGCAACAGCTTCGGAGTGAAGAGCTCCTTGACCTTCTTGGCGACCGGCAAGCCGGTGACGAAATCGAGCAGGCTGGGACTCAGATCCGGACTCTCGAACGCCGGAGCCGTCTCGACGGGAGCCCCCCCCGCAAACGGAGCGCCCTGGGCAAACAGGTGGGTCGCTGTACCTGCTACGAGGAAAGTGACTGCCAGCGGGATCCGCACAAGGTGCCGGAATCGTGAGTGTGCAGACATGGGGCTCGCTCCTTCTGATCTGATCGAGGCGGCGCGACCGAATCGGCCCGGTACGATGCCCGGGCCGGTGGCAGGTCCGTGGTCCTCAGGGAGTGTTCAGGACTGGGGGTGAACCTGGCGGGCCGTGCCCGGGAACCAGGTGCGAATCTCAATGAGTGAAACTGCAACTCCGTGAGAGTCCGTGAGAGTCGAAGTACTGCACTTATCGGTGGGTTCACATGCACCGGAGAAGTGTGTTGTGACGATCAACCCTGTTTTGCAGGGCGGTTGGCACGCGGAATCGTCCGAATCGCGTCGACCGTCACAGCTTAACTCACCCCTATCTCTGCCTCCTCATCCCGCTCGCTCGCCTCGACAAATCTGAATCCCAAACAGGGCTGAAATGGGGAACAGGGCCCAGGAGGTGTGTTTCAAAATACAGCGCATGTGGTGGTTATCGCGCCGTGATCTTCCTCGAGTAACCCGGCTGAGGGCACAGGCTCTTCACCGCGGCACGTCGTGACCGGTTGCGCCGCGGAACGTCCCTGCTAAGACCATCTCCTCAGGGCTCTGAACTCGGGCTTGAGACGCCGTAGAGGTGGCTCTTGGTCCTCAGAAGCAGCAGACGGTCGGTGACGGCCGGGGAGGCCATGAAACTGGCATCCAGCGTGTTGGTGGCCAGAGCGCGATAGCGCTTGGGGTCGGCAGCAAACACGTGGCAGATGCCTCGTTCCTCCTCGAAGCAGAAGATCCGCTGGTCGACCAGGATGGGTGAAGCCGAGTACTTGCCGGTGATCCGACTGCTCCAGCGGGTCTTGCCCGTGGCGATGTCGACGCACGAGGCGACTCCGGCGTTGCTGATCATGTAGATCGAGTCACCGCAGAGCAGCACCGAGGGCCGTGAGGGAACACCTCGCATGGTCGACCACACGACATGGGTCCCGGTGACGTCGCCGCTTCCATCGGGCCGGACGGCGTACAGCCGGGTGGTCACGTCGCCGCTGGTGAAGAACACCACGCCGTCCCTGAAGATCGGCGGGCAGGCGGTGTTGGCTCCCCCATGGACCACTCGCCACAATTCTCTGCCGGTGCGAGGGTCGTAGGACATCGTGGCCAGGGCACCGGGAATCACCACCTGGGTGCGACCAAGGTGAGTCAGCACCCGCGCGGTGCAGAACGCCTTCCTGTGCGCGCCGCCGAGGCCTCCGAAATCGACATCGCGATCGGTCCGCCAGAGAGTCTTGCCGGTCCGCTTGTCCAGAGCGGTGACGTATTGCAGGTCCGAGCCGTCGAAGGGGAGGAACAGGGAATTGCCGTCGATCGAGACACTCGAGGCGGGGCCGCGGAAATGATTACACGGCAGGTCGTCGCGTTTCCAGATGACCCGGCAGGTCGAACTGTCCAGGCAGGCGGTGCCGAGGCTGCCGAAGTGGATGTAGACCCGGCCGGCTTCGACTAAGGGAGTGGGCGACGCGTAGCTGTTGAAGGGGTCCGAGTACTGGGGTTTGCGGGGAGTGAAGATGGTGCGGTCGAAGAGGATACTGCCGGTCTTGCGATCGAGGCAGAGCACCGCCAGTCGGCGTCCATCGACGGTCGCCGTGGTCAGCCAGATCCGGTCCTTCCAGACGACCGGCGAGGACCATCCCTTACCCCAGATCGCAGTCTTCCAGGCAATGTGCTGCGACTCGCTCCAGGTCGACGGGATCCCTTCCGCCATCGAGGATCCGTCACCCCGACCTCCACGGAATTGGTTCCACTGGGGCTCGACGGCAGAACCGACCGCGGGCAGTCCGCAGAGGATCACGAGTAGCAGTCTGCGGTTCATCGATCGGTCTTCGCGGGTGACGGGGCGGCGGGTGACGGGGCGGGCTCGGTGTTGTGCTCGATCACGATCCGCCGGTCGGAGCTGCTGTGTTTCCCGATGAGTGGGGAGCGGGTGCTGGTGTTTCCGCGAATCACCACGTCGCGGTAGCGGCCTCCGCTTTGCCGATCGAGCGTGATGGCGAACTGGAATCCGTCGAAGGTGTTGTTGAGCAACTGGATGTGCGACTTGACCGAGCCGGTCCCACCGGCCACCAGCTGGATTCCGACATTACGGGTGATGGGTGAGTGGATCCGGTTGCCGCTGACCAGCAGGTGCCAGGCGTGAGGCGATCCCACTCGGCCGATCCGGATCCCGCAGCCTCCGAAGCCGCCGCCTTTGACTGTGCCCTTGCTGACTCGCAGCAGGTTGCCCGAGATCACTCCGTGCTGCAGGGTCGACACGTGCAGGCAGATCGAAGTCGGGTGACCTCCGAAGACCTGGTTGCCGGTGATGCTGACGAAGCTGGAATCGTCCGAGGCGATGCTGATTCCCGATTGGCCCTGTGCGCCCAGGCCGTTCATGTCGACGATGTTGTTCGAGATGGTGACGTGGTGGATCGAGGTTTCGGTCCCGATCCCGGCCGCCCCATTGCCCATCGTGATCATGTTACCGGTCACCAGCACGTCGCGGCAGCCTCCCAGTGCGATGCTGCGTCCGTGACGGATCCCCTCGATCACGTTGCGGGCGATCAGGATCTTGCGGTCCGAGCCGTCGCCGAGGTCCTTGATGCCCGCGGCGCAGTTGCGAATCGTATTCCCCACGACCTGCAGGTTGCGGGCTCCGCCGCCGCTGATGTAGATCCCCCAGTCACCGGCGTCGACCCCGCAGCCTTCGACCGTGTTCCAGCCGATCAGCGAGTCGATCATGCGGGCGCCGTTGATCGCACTGCCCCCCTTGCCGATGCGGCCCATCTGCTGCAGGTGATTGTGGATGAACCGAAACCGGGTCCCCGGCATGTTCATCCTCAGGGCATAGTTCGTGAATCCGCTGAAGCGGCAATCGCGGATCGTGATGTCGCGGCTCTTGCCGGTGCCCACGTTCATCATGGCGAACATCGCCGCCTGTTTGTCGTTGCTGGAGACGAACCGGATTCCGCGAATGACGACGTTGTGAGCGTCGCTGAACCGCAGCGGACCCTGTTGACCGGCGACCAGGCATTCCAGCACCGCATGACCGCCTCCGTCGAGCGTCGTGTTGGAGGGCACATCGATAAGCGACCCGGCGTTGTCCAGGCGATAGTGACCCGGCAGCAGTCGGACGGTGCCACCCAGTTTTCCCAGCCGTGCCATGGCGGCTCGCAGCTCGACGGCATCGTCGCGACCGTCGGCGACCAGGTCGGCCCGTTGGGGATCGGGGCTGTCGGCCGCGGCGACTGTGACCGTCGCGGTTCTGTTGGGCAATTCGGCGACGGCCCCTGTGGGCAGTTGTGAGACGAGCAGACCGGCAACCACGAGCGAGGGCCAACTGAGGTGCATGCTGGGTTTCCTTCACGGTTCCCGGGACGAGCTCCGGCTGTTGTACCACTCCGGATCAGAGTTGCCGAGTCGTCGCGCTGCCTTCGCAGGCTGTTGAATTACTCAGGTTCTTCTGGAAACAGCGACACCAATGTCATCCCTCGCTGCGCTCGGGATGACATGATGCCACGGGACGAACATGCTGTTCGGGGTTTCCACCCCGGGCTAAGACATGCCGTCCGCCTTCGGCGGACTCGGTATTGGGTACGGCGATGGCACCGATCTCGAAATGACCACTAATTCAACGGGCTGCTAGTCTGGGTCTCAGTCACTATCGTAACTTGGGGGGCAGCCGGCAAAGCGCCGTGCTGGTGAATCCCGAGCAGGAAGCGGAGAAGGGCCATGAAGCGATTGTCACTACTGGTGTGCCTGGCGGTCATTCCCGCCGCGGCCAAAGCCGACACGGTGGGTTTCTGGCGGTTTGCTGAGCAGCCCGCCGGGCAGGTGGCCGAGGCAGAGGGATCGATCCGGGATGCGAGCGGGTTCGGCAACCACGGTCGGCTGCAGGGCAAGGCGAAGTACGTCACCGGCTCGGGGTCCGACGGGACCGCGATCGCATGGACCGGGTCGGGGTTTCTGGAAGTGCCCGATGCTCATGTCTTCGATTTCCAGGCCGACTTCACCATCGAGGCGATGGTGCGGACAAAGAGTCGCGGCAGCCAGTACATCTTCATCCGCAATGGGCCCGGTGGTGAGATCTGGATTCGTCAACACGTCAAGGGTGGTCACGATGCGGCGGTTGCCGCGCTGATCAAGTCGGACCGGGGCATGGACCTGATCGTTTCAGGTCCCCGCGCCATCTCCGACGGCCGCTTTCATCACGTGGCCCTGGTGCGGCGAGTGAAGGGTGCCGGCGGCATCGGTCAGCTTGTGCTGTACGTCGACGGCAAGCCGGTGGCGAGCAAGCAGAAGCCGGTGAATCTCGGCCCGATCAAGATCTCGTCGCGGATCTCAATCGGAGGTCTGCGGCGCGGCGGCCCTCCGGGCGGATCGAAGATCACACGCGGCCTTGTCGGTGCGATCGACTTCGTGCGGGTCAGCGACACAGCGCTGGACGTCTCACGGTTTCTCAGGACCGGCGGGACCACGTCCGCACAGATCCTCTCGGCCAACCGTGACCCGGCCGTGATGGCCAGGATCAAAGCGGTCCGCTCCAAGGCTCAGCCCGCACCACTTCGCCCACGATTCAACATGACTGCGACCGGAGACCTCGGCAGCTTTCCTCGCGACTTCCAGGCTCATGTGCAACTGTTCGTGCCCGAAGATCAACTCGGTGCCATCGATCCGTCGCCCTACAAGGATCTCTTCCCCGACGCCCTGATCCATGACTTTGACCGGGACGGGCACAAGGACATCTGGACCGAGAACCGGTTCTACCGCAACACGGGCAAGTACCGAAACGGCGTGCCGATCTTCGCCAGGTTTCAGGACAGGCCGGCGCCGGTGCTGGGACGAGCGATCGGGGACTTCGACGGCAACGGCGTGCTCGAGGTGATCTCAGCCCGTGCCAGGCCTCCGATGACGATGAGCCGTCACGAGTTGGTTCCGCCGTCGGATGGCGCCCGAGGGTGGTCGGCCACGAGTCTCGGCACACTCAAGGTGGTGACCCTTTCGGACCCCAGCCACACTCCGCTTGAGGCTCTGACCAGGACGTGGCCCTATGAAACGATCGACGTTGTCGACTGGGACGGCGACGGCCGCCCGGATCTGCTGTGCTCGGGGCATCCGGCTCCGGGCGGGTATGAGGTCGGCTGGAGACCGTTCCTGGGCTGGGGGTTCAAGCGTTCGTTCTGGCCGCGCAACAATCCCCGGGGCATGTTGCTGGCCAGCCAGATCTACGGGACCGTCTGGTGGCACCGGAACCTGGGCACACGGGAGAAGCCGGTGTTTCATCCCGGCCGGATCGTCACGGCCGGGCGAGACGATCGGTTGCTGATGCACTGGGGTGGCGTCAGTTCCACGGTCACCGACTTCGACGAGGACGGCGATCCCGACCTGCTGGTCCACAATGCGATGGGGTTGTTCCTGTATCGTAACCTCGGCCGGCCGGTCGACCAGCGGGTCTATGACAACCGACGCGCCCGGCTGTCCGATCCCGAACAGATCCTGTTTGGCGGGCACGACGAGCCACTGACGGACCCGGGCATGCTGAGGGTGGTCGACTGGTGTCCCGAGCAACGCAAGTGCCTGGTGTTCCGCGAACAGGGATACGGGTTGCTGTACTTTGCTCCCAACCGCGGCACTCTCAAGAAACCTGCCTACGCCCAGATCACCCCGTGGGTGACCCGCGGCGGGCCACTGACCACGGGGATCTTCACGATTCCCAAGGTGGCCGACTGGGATGGGGACGGACATGCGGACCTGATCCTGGGCTCGCAGGCCGGCTATGTTCACTTCTGTCGCAACCTGGGCCGCACGGGTGAGATTCCTCAATTCGGGACACCGGTGATGCTGCGGGCGGCCGGTCGCCTGGTGCAGCCGCGGACGATGTCGGGGATGACCGATGTCACGTTCGGCGTGCACTTCTGTTACACGAACCCCGAGGTCGTCGACTGGGACGGGGACGGCGACCTGGACCTGCTGCTCGGCTGGCAGGGGGCCACGCTGTTGTACTATGAAAACGTCGGCAGCCGCAGGAAGCCGCGGCTGGCACGGGGCATCGAAGTCCGTCGAAAGGGCAAGCCGATTTTTGCCGGAGCGCGGTCCCGCCCGGCGGCGGTCGACTGGGACGGCGACGGGTTGATCGACCTGCTCGCTCCGGACATCGAGGGCTACCTGGTTCTGCACCGTCGAGCGCGAGACTCAGGGCGTCTGGTGCTGAACAAGGGGGTGCGGCTGAGCCTCGAGAACGGCAACAAGATCTTCGTCTCGGGCCACACCGGCGACCAGAACGACGGCAGCTATGGCCAGAGACTCAACGCGAGGATCAAGTTGAGCGTGTTCGACTGGGACGCCGACGGTGATCTCGACCTGGCTGTGGGCAACCGCGGTCACGGGCTGAGGCTGTTTGAGAACGTCGGCAGTCGCTCGAAACCGCTATTCCGGTTGACCGGTAACCCCGGCTTCCTGACCAACCATCCCGGCGGCCATTACCGTATGGCCGAGCCGTGCGACTTTGACGGCGACGGGCGATTCGAGGTGATCACCGGTGCCGATTTCGGTCCGGTGTTCTACTTCCGGCGATCGGTGAAGGACCGCTGATCGGCCTGCGGTCCGCTCGCAACCCGTGCGATTCAAGCCGCCGCAGGCGGGCGAGCCTACCGGTCAGGCTGATTCTCGGGCTGGACCGCCACCAGGAGCCGCTCGTGGAGAAACTCAGGGGCAAAATCCGCACCGTTTTCCCAAACGATCGTCTCCAACTCGGGATCGAGCTCAAACGCCCGGAACTTCTCGACGTCTTGCAAGGGAGCGAACATCTCGCCATGCATCTCGTTGGACAGATCGACAAGTCCCTCCGAGCCATTGTTGAACTTCAAGTGAATGACAAAGTCCCGCTCATAGCGTGCTGCGATCACATGCAGGATCATTGTTCTACTCCAGTGGATCCAACTCGAGCAGTGGACGCCGCTGTTCAGCTCGCTCCCAGTTGTCGAGCAGATCTTCGATGTGCAACGACCGCCATTCCTCGACCAGCGTCCGTGCTCGCCTGGGCAGGGCCCCTCGTATCACATTCCCCGAGCGAATGTCGATCAAAGCCTCGTGGCCGCTGTACCTGGCATGAAAGTGTGGTGGCGGATGATCTTCCTAATAGATGGCGATGACGATTCCAAAGAATCGACAGACAACAGGCATGCCGACATGGTAGGTAGGCACATGCATCCGATCAATGACCTCACGGAGCAATCAGCAAACGAGGCTGCGGTCACTCTTGCCTAAGGCGCACGGGCTTCGACATGCTGTTGTGCTGCCTCTGGAAGTTGCCGGCTGCGGGCTGCCGATTCGCGCGTTGGGGCCGATCGGAATCACGACTGAGAGTTGGAGCCAGGATGTCGCTGAGGCGTGTGTTCGTTTTGACATCGATCGCGATGGTTGCGTTCGCGGGGAATTCGTTGCTGTGCCGGATGGCACTCAGGGACTCTCAGATCGACGCTGCGAGCTTCACGTCGATTCGCATCATCTCCGGTGCGCTGGTGCTTTGCCTGATCGCCCGGACACGACGCGAAGCCACGGGCAGTTTCGGCGATTGGCCCTCGGCGGTGGCACTCTTTTGCTACGCCGCCGGATTCTCGTATGCCTACGTCGACTTGTCGGCGGCGATCGGTGCCTTGCTCCTGTTCGGAGCGGTCCAGGTCACGATGATCGGCTACGGGCTCTCGACAGGAGAGCGTTTGGCACTTCGACAGTCGGGGGGGCTGGTGCTGGCGTTCGCTGGCCTGGTGGGCCTGTTGCTACCCGGTCTCTCTGCGCCATCTCCCGGAGGTGCTGCCTTGATGCTCGGAGCCGGAGTCGCCTGGGGGGTCTATTCGATACGTGGCAAGT
>Ga0310123_10004836_pt1 | contig 10135 bp, 8 predicted proteins | sample CB6_AW_1057_MG_FD_203505 | JGI IMG/M metagenome (GOLD analysis project Ga0310123, IMG submission 203505) | Marine microbial communities from Western Arctic Ocean, Canada - CB6_AW_1057 | ecosystem: Environmental > Aquatic > Marine > Oceanic | place: Canada: Western Arctic Ocean | collected...
ATGGGTTTGTGTCAGTTCGTGCAGGTTACAATGAAGGCGAGTTTGTCACGAGACCCATCATCTTCCGAGGGGAAAAACTGATCCTTAACTATTCAACCTCTGCTGTTGGTAGCATCCAAGTTGAGATTCAAGATGCTCATGGCAAACCTTACAAAGGACATACACTTGCCGATTCGCCGGAACTCTATGGTGACGAAACAGAACACACGTTCCAGTGGAAAGATGGAGCTGATGTGGGCCACCTTAGCGGTCAGCCGGTTCGTCTGAGGTTCGCTCTGAAAGACGCCGACCTGTATTCTATTCAGTTCCGCCCTTAACATCCGAAGGTTCCCCAAGCGTGGTGGCGGCTGGTCGAGCACTTTCATCGAACCGGAATCGTATCGCCGTGCCACGGAAACGCGTACGTCGGCCGGTTCGCGAACCGCGTCAGCCCGAAGTCCAGTCGGCTGATCGCCGACGGACCGAGCCGCACCCAGTCGGTTTCGAGCCGACTTACTTTGTTCATGCAAAATCATTGGCTCTACCGAGCAAGCTGAGCGAGTCATTACCCGAACTGAAACCTTTCATTCAGTAAGTACAGCAAAACATCTCGGACGTACCCCCGGGAACACCTCGAACCTTGATCGCGCTCGCTTGGCATGCCTGCCTACTCCGACGGAACTACGGCGACGCGGAAGCCGAGGGCGGCGCCATGGGTGGCCGGCGCATCTCCAAGCCGACGCGCCGCCCGGCAGAACCACGCGCCGTCGTACCAGCTGCCGCTTTTACACACGCGGAGCCTGCCCGAAGTCGGGCCCGTCGGATCGTCACTCGGCGACTTCTCGTAGTAATTCGGAGCATACCAGTCCTGACACCACTCACTTACGTTACCATGCATGTCGTAAAGGCCGAAATCGTTCGGCCGATAATGGCCAGTCGGGGACGTCCCCCTGTAGCCGTCGTCGAAGTCGAAGTGAAAGTTCCAAGCTTGGCCGTTCGGGTTCCCCTCTTCGCCGGCCCCGTTCAAATGGCCTTTGCCTTCGTCGGCGCTGTCACCCCAAGAGAACACCGTGCTTGTTCCCGCTCGGCACGCATGCTCCCACTGGGCCTCCGACGGCAAGCGATATCGCTTGCCCTCCTTCTTACTCAACCAATCACAAAACGCCTTCGCGTCGTGCCAACTGACACAGGCCACCGGATGACGGTCGGTCTGCGGATATCCAGGTTTCCGCCAACTGAGTCCCTTGATCTCCGCCCACGCGCCCGACTTCCCTAACCCCAACGAGGAACCTCCTTTCTCCGCCGCCGTCTTGTAGCTCGTTATCGCAACGAACTTCTTGAAATCGCCAACCGTCACCTCATGCACGCCCATATAGAACCGTCGCGTGATGCGAACCTTGTGCCGTGGGTGCTCGGCCTTGTAATACGAGGAGTTTTTGGGGCCGCCCGGGTATTTCTTGTACACCTCTTCCGTCGACAGCTTCGCCCCCATCAGGAACTCCCCCGCCGGGATTAGGACCAACTTCATGCCGATCGAGTTGGTGATCTCGCTAGGCGTACCGAGGGTAATCTCACCAGCGTCAGCTCTTGACGGAAGACCTGCCAAAGCCGCCAACAAGAGAACTGGTGTCCACCACAGGCGGATTCTCTGCGACCGGATTTCATGCATGGGCTTACCTGGTGATGACCTGTTGATGAAGATTACATAGACTCTGCTGTTACCCGCGAAAAAAAACGCATACATGGTCGGACCTTGGAAATCGACCCCATACATATTTCGTAGCCGTTCACGGGTCTCAGAACCATTCTGAGTCGATTGCCCCTTGAACGGCATGATTGGCATTTTACAGTAAGATGACCCGGAAGGTGCAGCTTCCGGCCCCCGGTCGCGCTCCGACTCGCATTATCGTCAACGATGGCGAGAGGTGCGACATTCCGTTTCAGGTGGGCGGCTTTCTTCGACCGGAGGATCGGATTTCGGACTTCGGTATGGCAATGTACAACATGGAACGCGAGATCGACGAGCTGCGCATCTCGAAGGTCATGCGGTATCCGGTACGGTCGTGACGAAAATTGACGGGAAGAGAGGCGATATGATATGAAGAACTGCATGGGTGTACGGTGTGTGACGACTGTGTCGGGTCGGCGCCTGATGGCGGCGGTGTTCGCCGTGAGCCTGGGGATGTCGGTGGCGGCAAAGGCCGATCCCCCGGTGACCTCCGGTCTGACAGCCTGGTACGAAGGCTCCAACGTCACGCTGGTCAACAGCGAGGTGACCGCGTGGAACGATTCGGCCGGCGGCGACGGCGCGCAGAACTGGACCAATGGAGGCGCTTATGGGGGCGGCCACTGCCCGTCGTGGGTGAACGACGGCACCGGCCCGAATGGCCAACCCTATGTCTTTTTCGACAGGGCCGGCTGGGATCACCTGGTGTATGACGACATCCGGGACATGAACATACGCACGAGCTTCACGATGACATTCGTCATCCGGCCGCAGAGATACAGCGAGACTGGTACCCGGGCGGGTACCGTCTTCTCCGACTTCGGGGCGACAGGCAACGAATACGTCGGTTTGGAAATCTCGGCTGACAACACGACGTGGAATGCAATGGTAAGAGATGGCGGCGCGCCGCCTGTCAAGGTAGACGTCTCGTGCGCGAGAGCTGCGTACAGGGACAACTGGTCGATCGTCACACTCCGGTGGGACAGCGGCACGGACACGCTCACACTGTATCAGAACGGCGAGGTGGGGGATTCGAAGACCAACGCGTCGTTTGATTCGAAAACGGAGTGGGGAGACCCGGCTGATTTCGGAGACGCGCGAATCGGCCGCACTTCCCATTACGGGAATCGTCTCGCGCACATGGGCATCGTGGAAATACTGATGTACGACCGGGCGTTGAAGGAGAAGGAACTGAATCAGGTGCACGACTACATCAAGAACAAGTACTGGCCGCCGGGGTCTGAGAAAGGTACACGACGAGACCGGGAACAGGTACGCCGCCGTCGGGGAGGGGCGGAGACGGGCGCGGATGAGCGGCCGGATGTCGCGGGACTGGTTTCGGATGGCCGGACCCGGCACAGCATCGTTCTATGTGACGGCGCGATCGAGCCCGAGAAGACCGCTGCGGAGGAGCTCGCGGCCTATCTCGAAAAGTCAACGGGCGCGGTGTTCCCCGTCACAGGTGAGAACGATATCGATGCCGGTGGGCCCGGGATATACCTCGGCTGGACGCAGTTCGCGCGCCGGCACGGCATCGAGCCGGAGGAGCTCGATATCGACGAGTTTGTGGTGCGAAGCGTCGGCGAGAATCTCGTGCTCTGCGGCTCGAGGCCACGCGGCACGCTCTATGCGGTCGGGGAGTTCCTCGAGCGCTTCTGCGGCGTCCGGTGGCTGACGTTTTACGGTGAAGAGTACGTTCCGCCACGGAAGCACCTGGCGATGCCGAACGTCTCGATCAGTCAGAAGCCGGCCTTTGTCGTGCGCGACATGATGCCGGGCGCGGCCGGCGACCGGTCGTTTGCGTTTCTGCGCATCAATGGCCATGCCAGTGCGCTTCACATGGGGCACGTCCCGATGCCCTCGGAGAAATGGGGTGGGATGCAGGAACGCTGGAGAGGGCCTCATCTTGCCCACACACTGCAGCTCTATCTGCCTCCGGCGAAATACTTCACGTCACACCCGGAATACTTCGGCCTGGTAGACGGTAAGCGCGTGAAGGACGCTCAGATATGCATGACCAGCGAGAAGGTCCGGCAGGTTTTTCTCGACATCCTTCTCGAGCGAATCGCCGCCGAGGGCGACGGCATCTACAGCATCTCATACATGGAACACCCGAAGCAATGCCGCTGCGAAGGCTGTCAGGCGCTAATGACCCGGGAAGGAACGCCTGCCGCGCCGCTGGTTGACTTCGTCAACGATCTGGCCGGCAGGATCCGCGACAGGCATCCGAACGTCCTGCTGGAGACGTTGGCCTACAACATGACGTTCGTCCCCCCTGAGACCATGACGGTGGCCGACAATGCAATCGTCCGCCTTGGACATCTGAACCGGCACTTCTTCGAGCCCATGACGTCTTCGGAGAACAAGGCCGGGGCGGACTGCTGGCGCGGCTGGCGGAAGATAGCGAAGAACCTGGCACTGTGGGGCTACCCGTCGTACGTTCTCCCCCATCCGAACATGGCCCGGGTATACAGTGAGGATCTCCAGTTCTACAAACGCCTCGGGGTCCCCCGCATCTTCTACCAGTATGGCGCGGCCAACGACCGATGGACGCACGGCCTGGCGGATCTGCGGCAGTACCTGCTGGCGAAGCTGATGTGGAACCCTGAGCAGGACACCGATGCCCTGATCGAGGACTTCTGCAGGCACTATTACGGCCCCGCCGGTCCGTTCGTTGCTCAGTACGTAGACTTGCTGGATGACACGTACAATCAGAGCGACCGTCAGGGCGTGTATTACGACAAGCAGGCGCTGGCAAGAAAGAAGGACGCACGGCTCCCCGATGGGGTTGGACGGTTCCGTGCGGATTGCCGCGCGGGGGTCTACCCCACAGGCCTGCACATGTGGATGGCCGGGTTTGGCTTCGAAACGTATCGTTATCTGAGCATGGACTTCCTGACGGCCGCGCACGAGCTGTTCCGGCAGGCGGAGGATCAGGCCAAAGACGATCAGTGCCTGCTGGCAAAGGTCCGGCGGGCGCGCCTGTCGTTGGATCGAATCAGTCTCAGCCTGTTCAATCGCCTTGCCGAGGAGTACGGCAGCACAGCCGGGACACTGGAAGGATTCCCCCTGAACCGCGAAGAGATCGGGCGGCGCTACCTGGACACGATGTCCCGGGATCGTTTCGGCATACCGACTGAGGAACACCAGAAGACGGCTAAGTTCCTCGAGACGGCTAAGCAGGCCGACAAGGATAAGTGCGAATGGCTGCGCGGTAATTACGCTGAGTTTTTCAAGTAGGAGGTACAATCATTGAGGGCAGGTCAGCTGCGGGGCCATTGCGCTGAGTTTTTCAAGGCCAGGAACCCGACGAGCGTCGCCACTCTAGCGAGGCGGCTACGGAACTGGTTACGAGTCGAGTCGCACATTGGCAAAACGGGAGCTCGCTCGATGAAAAACGTTACCACTACTTTGCCTTCGGAAATTGAACTTGCTGAAGTGACATCAGATAGGCAAATAGATCGCGCGTCTGTTGCTGCGTGAGTTCATCGAGCAGTCGTTCCGGCATCAGCGAAAGTTTCGACTGTACTATCTCTTCAATCGCGTCGCGGTCAATCACCAGTTGTTCGGTTGGCGTTTGCACCGCGCTGCCACCCAGCCGACCGCGAGCCCTCCACCCGAAGAAAGTACAGCTGCTGGCGATCTGGCCACCAGTGGGTTGTCCTCCAGCAACGCGCCGCCGCGCAATACCTCCGCCCACGACACCACTGATCTAGCCACAGTCCCGGTTGATCTAGCGCGGCCGTGGAACAGGATCGACGACCCCACCCGCGACGGCTGGCAGACCGAGGCGTTCAGTACGGCCGCCAGCAAGCAACTGAAGCAGCTGGCGGACATCATCGCAACGGCCCCAGCTGCCGGCACCGACCGACTGGCACCGCTGCTGGCCGACGGTTTTACGTGTGGCCCGCTTCTGCCAGCCGAGCTGCGCACGGTATACGAGGGCGAATTGCTGACGGTCGAGCGGCCATCGAGCCAGGACAAATCGCAACAACTTGGCGCTGAGGCTCGTCCTCTGGCGTCGTCGCCGACACATTCCGGGGCCGCGGGTTTCGGCCGGGCCATCGCCGCGCTCACTGCGCCGTTTGCGGGCAGCGAAACGTTAGCGTGCAAGTTCAAACTCTTTCGTGTCGTCGTCGACGGATCGACGATGATCACCCGGCAGTATCTCTCGCTATCTGGTCCCACTTCCGGCGGCATGCTGCAGCAAAACGCAACCTGGATGATTCGCTGGCAGGCAGATACCGAGGGACCGCCCCGGCTGGTCTCCATAAAGGTCGTTGAATTCGAGCAGATTCAGTCGCGTCAGCAGGGCAAGGGCTTGTTCGCCGACTGCACAGGGTCTGTCCTCGGCGAATGTCCCGGATACCACCGCCAATTACTTTTCGGATTGAACTACTGGTTGGAGCGCCTGCAGGATCAAGGCTATGCATCCTTGTTTGGCCGTCCCGGTCTCGCCTTGGGCGATATCAACGGCGACCGCCTCGAAGATTTGTACATCTGCCAGGAAGGGGGCCTGCCCAATCTACTATTCGTGCAGCAGCCCGACGGCACCCTACGCGACGCTTCTCGGGTGTCGGCAGCCGACTGGTTGGAAGATACGCGCGCCGCCCTGTTGGTGGATCTTGACAACGACGGCGATCAGGATCTCGTCACGGCGATGGTCGTCGCGGTCGTCGTGTCGTCCAATGACGGGTCCGGTCGTTTTACGATCCGCACCAGTTTGCCCACCAGCGACCACACGATTTCGCTCAGTGCGGCTGATTTCGACCACGATGGGGACCTCGATCTCTATGTCGGGTGTAATTCAAAGAACCTGGCCTTGACCCAGCGCGGCACCGTGAGCGTGTCGGTGCCGTCGGCGGACTTTGTCTATCACGATGCTAATGACGGGGCGCCCAACAGCCTGCTGCGCAACGACATTGCCGCTGACGACGCTGACTGGAAATTCACCGACGTGACGCAGGAAGTGGGGCTGGACACGAACAACCGTCGCCACACTTTGGCGGCCGCCTGGGAGGATTTCGACAACGACGGCGACCAGGACCTCTATGTGGCAAACGATTACGGACGCAACAACTTGTATCGCAACGACCGGATGCCTAATGGAACGTGCAAGTTCGTCGATGTCGCAGCGGCGGCGGGCGCCGAAGACAGCGCGTCGGGTATGTCGGTTAGCTGGGCCGATTACGATCGGGACGGTTGGATGGACGTTTACATCGGCAACATGTTCTCTGCGGCGGGAAATCGAATCACGTATCAACCGCAGTTCAAGGCGGATGCTTCCCAGGGCGTCCGCCAGCGGTTGCGCCGCTTCGCGCAGGGAAACACGTTGCTGCACAACCGTGGCGACGGGTCGTTTGAGGACGTCAGCATGTCGGCAGGCGTCACGCTGGGCCGCTGGGCCTGGGGCTCCAACTTCGTCGACATTAACAACGACGGCTGGGAAGACCTGTTCGTCGCCAACGGCTACATCACGACCGATGATGCCGGCGACTTGTGAAGCTTCTTTTGGCGGCAGGTCGTGTCGCGGACCCTCAATTCCGATGACAATGAGCCCGGCGACCGGTCCAGCTCGCATGCGGACCTTACCGCCATGATGAGACAGGGCCGTTCCTTTAGCGGTCACGAGCGTCACTGTTGCTGGTTCAACACCGGTGCGAGCCATGGGTCCGATGGGCGGTTTGCCAACATCTCGGCGATCAGCGGGCTCGATTTCGCTGATGACGGCCGCGCGGCGGTGCTGGTCGATTGGGATCACGACGGCGATCTGGACTTGTGGGTCTCCAACCGAAACGCTCCGCGGCTGCGTTTCCTGCGCAACGATGTCAGGTCAAACAACCACTATCTGGCCCTGCGATTGCTCGGAAACGGTCGCACCACCTGCCGCGACGCCATCGGAGCCCGCGTGGAGGTAACGGTTCTCGGTTCCCCAGCCAACCGGGAACTGAGAACGAAGAACCGAGAACTTTCTCCTCTCATCAAGACCTTGCGAGCGGGGGAAGGATTCCTAGCTCAGTCGAGCAAATGGATCCATTTCGGCCTTGGACAGGCATCACGGATCGACAAAGTAGTGGTGCACTGGCCGGGTGGGCAACTTGAACGGTTCGAACCCGTTGACATCAACCACCGCTATGAACTGGTACAGGGCACGGGTAAACCACAGCTGTGCCAGCCGGAACGACCGAACCTACAAATCGTGCCGCATGCGCCGCAATTGCCGCCGCAGTCGCGCAGAGCGCGGGTACCGCTGGTGACGCTGCTGCCGACTCCCCAATTGGAGTATCAGCAGACGGATGGCACGCACCGCCGGCTTAATTTTGAGTTCGGTCGCGCGACGTTGATCAATATTTGGGCCAGCTGGTGCGCGCCGTGCACGGCCGAACTCGACCAATTCACGGACCGCGAGGCGGACATTCGCGCGGCCGGCATCGACATCTACGCGCTTGCTGTTGACGGGGTAGGGGATGATCGTTCCGACCCGCGTCAAGCGGCAAAGCTGCTCACAAGGATCGGCTTTCCCTTCGACAGCGGGCGCGCCACGCCGCAATTGTTGGCTACTCTCCAGTCACTGCACAACGCCGTTCTTCCTCTAAATCGAAAACTGCCGGTACCGTGCAGTTTTCTCATCGATGCCGATGGGCAACTGGCGGTGATATACAAGGGCTCGCTCCACGTCGATGACCTTCTGGCCGACCTGGCCCATACGAGCAAGACACGACAACAACGCTTTGCCAGCTACGTTGGCCTCGAGGGTGCTTCGATTGAATGTGCGCGTGTGGAGCGCGCCCACACCGAGAACGACGCCCGCCTGCTCTTCCATTTCGCGTCCGCATTGCACTCCGCCGATCGGCTTAATGATGCGGAGCGTGCCTATCGCCAGGCGTTGAAGTCGGTTGACAATTTTGACCAAGCTCACAACGATCTGGCAATCGTTTACGCGAAATCCGGTCGCGTGGACAAGGCCAAACGGCACTTGGCACGGGCCGTAGAAATCAACCCCGAGATGGCGGAAGCGTGGAGTAACCTCGGCAGCCTCTACGCCCGGGAACGAAAATTCGACAAGGCAACCGGGTATCTGCGGCGGGCATTAGAGATCGACAACACGCATGTCGACGTGCACGTTAACCTAGGTAGCATGCTCATACAGCAAGGCAGGCCAAGGGAGGCCGCCGATCACTTTGCCGCCGCCACAAAGGCCAATCCCAGCGACGCCAACGCCCACTACCTGCTGGGCGTCGCTCAGGCGCGGTTGGGTCGGAGGGCCGACGCGATCGCTAGTTTGCGGCGAACGCTCTCCCTTGAACCAAGGCACCAGGGCGCCCGTCGCGCCCTGGTCCAACTCCGTGCGTTGCCCGGGCTGAGTAACTAACATTGCGAAAGTGTCGGTTAAGTCAATCGGTCAGGTCGAAACGAAAGTCGTTTGGTTCATCCTTTTTTACGATCACGTTAAAGACCGGCGCCCCATCACTCCTGTAGCGGAGAGGCAGCACGGGAATCCACCGCGGATAGTCCGCATCTTGGTCTTCCGGGTCGATTTCGTCCTTGGCGATCAGCACGCTATGGTTGCCCGGAATAGCCCCGTCGCCCGGCTCAAAGGTGGTAAGCTCGAAGCGGCCCTCGGCATCTGTTTCGCCCCACGCGCCCGGTGGTTGCCTCGTGAGAAACTGGACCTGGGCACCTTCGACCGCTTGGCCGTTGTAGGTTACGGTTCCGCGAACAGGTACTGTCAGAGCAACGCCATCGTTGCCGCAGCCTGCGAGGAAAAGCAAGCCAGCCAGAAGCAGCCCGCTCCGCATATATTTGGATTTGCGAGGTAGGTGAGACGTTGTCGGAGTGGAACAATGCACGGGGAACGTGGAGACGTGAAAGTTGCTAGTGTGGAAGAACCTTAGCCTTGATCATAACTCCGGCAGTTGCTGGAGGCGATAGCACGTCGCATCGCTCTGCATTGACGCGACTCAGCAACGCAATCGGTCGTTTCCGTCCTTTCTGACGTAAAACGAGTTGCGCTTCGAGCTACCGGTCGGGGCGAACCGGGCGCGATGCAAGAAACCATTTGAATTCTGTCGTCAGCGAGCTTTTTCCGTCTGCCCACGGGACATGCTCGACTTTCACTCCGCAAGTCGACCAGTTGACACGACGCATGTGGTAGATCAACACGACGGGAATCGTCCAGAGAGGTACAAAATCAAAGCGCCGTGGCGATGAAGAGCGATCGTAACCCGGGCGACGTTGTTTGCAACCGGAACAAACAGCTTGCCCGTTGGCACGATTACGCATCGTTAATTCTATTTGAGGAAAGTGGGCATCCACTTCCCTCAAGTAGATACTATATGTTGTGGTTTGATCAATGTTTTGTAGGGTGCCGGATCGACGGCAAGCGCGTGTTCCACGAGACGGAAAAAGAGCTTGCCGCGGGCCTTCGAT
>Ga0310123_10004837_pt1 | contig 10133 bp, 8 predicted proteins | sample CB6_AW_1057_MG_FD_203505 | JGI IMG/M metagenome (GOLD analysis project Ga0310123, IMG submission 203505) | Marine microbial communities from Western Arctic Ocean, Canada - CB6_AW_1057 | ecosystem: Environmental > Aquatic > Marine > Oceanic | place: Canada: Western Arctic Ocean | collected...
TCCTGACCGCGGCTACGTGCGCGCCGGCCAGAAAGCTGACTTGATTGTGCTGGACTTCGACCGGCTTGAAGACCGCGCAACGATTCTTGCCCCGGCGCGGTCTCCTGTCGGGTTTGGTTACGTGATGGTGAACGGCACATTGACCGTTGATGACGGTCAGCCGACTGGTGCACTGCCTGGTGTAGTCATAGACCGTAACGAGGTCTGGCCTTGAGTTGTGTTCTCGAGACCAGAGCCCTCAACGCCAGCTCGTGACGTCAGCGCCGACAGGTGCCGTTTCGAGAATGTGCTCTAGCATCCGTGGGAGCACCCTCTGATAGGACGTCTGTCCAGGAAACTCTGGCATGCCCGAGTAGCAGTGCGGCTGCCGGACGCCCCAATCGAATGAGCCTTCGTAGTAGGGGTCAGTCGTCTGTTCGAGGAATGCTTCCATGAGTCGTGTCGCTTCTTCAAGGAAATAGGTATCCGTATCGCCCATAAAAAAATGCAACTTCCCGACCAACTTCGGCCCGAGCGTTTCCCAATCGCGCTCGAGAATGTGCCGGAGGTCGTAATTGTCACGCCAGTACTCGACGATGCTCTTATCAATTTCTCCGGTACGCTTGTCATAGAGCAGCTTTGGATACCCGTCATCACCCACAGGACCATAGACGCTCATGAAGATGTCCATCTGGTCGCCGGAGCGACCGCGGGAACCGAGGACCGATTCGAGGTGACTCGCGTCGCGCTGGCTGAACCGTACTTGGTCGTCGGTTCCGCGCTGCCACGGGCGGACAGCGCTTGTTTTCCAAGTTGAGTTGGGGTGAAAAGCATTGTCGTCTTCGTAAATATTGACTAGCTGGAAGTATCGAAAATCGACTGGGTCCGGGCAGAACGTCCACACCCCATTAAACATGTCGGGATAGAACACCTGCCAGGCTAGTGACTCCCATCCCCCGGTGGATCCGCCTGAGAGCGTACGCGCCCACGGTTCACCGATCGCTCGGAACTGCTCCTCGACCCGAGGCATCAACTCCTGTGTGAGGGCGTCTCCATAGGGTCCGTTATTCACTGAGTTAACGGCATATGAGTCGTCATAGAACGGTGTGGGATGCTGCATGAGAACGATCAAGAAACGTGGGAGCTTACCCGAGACCCAGTCTTGAAAGAAGGAGTGGCGCCCTTCAGCACGTTCACGCGCCGCACCGGTCAATTCCTGACTGGGTGGTTCTTCCTGGAACCCGGTGAAGGTACGCGGAAAGTGGCCGTGCCAATACACAACGGGGTAACGTGCTTGTGGGTTTTCGTCAAAGCCCTCCGGCAGCACGATGACTGCACCGAGGTCGATGTCGTGGCCCCACCAGTTACTCAAAATGTCGCTCTTGAATTTGATGTGTTTGACGAACTTCGTATCCTCGACTGGCTCAAGTGGTGGAATGGTTTCAGTGAGCGCGATCGAAACGGCACCACCCGATGACGGAGCGATGGTGATCGATTTTACGGAACTGTACAAATTTCCCGGTGAGCGATTCCACTGTTGACCTTCCCAGTGGTCCATGTGTGCTTTGACTGTGTGGCCATCTGCTCGGTTAAATGTCGTGTAGATGTTTAAGACTGCCTGGACGAAGTATTCTCCAGGTGGGATCTCCGAAATTGATTCGATCGGGAATCCCAGTAGGTTGACATCCAGCACCGTCGGTTCACCGGGAATTAAGTTCTCGACGTCACTGCCAAAGATAAGCGGTGTTTCGAGACTCCGGAGACGTTGGAAGCGAGGTTCTGGTTCATCAGAGTTGGATACGAGTAGCAAGATCCGTCCGTCCAGTGGACCCTCGGCTACCTCCGGTGGCACGACGATCTCAAAATGAAATGCTGCCGGGCTACTATTGCACGTCCACGATGAGACCGTAACTAGAGCTATCAGTCCACTCAACCTTAAACGACGCCATACCATGAGGAGCTCCTTTGCCTGCAAGAATATTACCTTGAGTGGACCATGCACTACACCTACTGGTAGCGTTTGCGATTCGACAGTCCGAAACTGAGATCCAAATTGACGATAGACTAGGCCCATTCTATGAAGACTGCCTTAATTTAGTGGCAGTCGTAGACCAGCTTTGATTGGAAGAGTGGAGGTGGCTATGTGGCGATGGTTCACGGTGCTCGCGGTGGCGATTCTGATGTCAGATGGGGCGATGGCCCAGAGCGACAACGGACTCGGGAACGCACGAGCATACTTGCGAATCTCAACTCAGCTTGGCACAGCCGGGCAAATTACGTACGACGAAGTGGCAGCAGTAAAAGCTGCCGGTTATGACGTCGTTGTTAACTTAGCACCGGCTCATGAAGAACGAAACGCGCTCGAAGGTTTCCATGTTGCACAGGAAGGGATGACGTATGTTCAAATACCGGTTTCCTGGGAGGAGCCTAGTCAACGCGATTTGGAACTCTTTTTTGACGTGATGAAAGCTAACGAAGACCGGAGCGTCCTTGTGCACTGCTTCGCGAACATGCGTGCATCAGCCTTCGTATATCTATACCGCACGATAGTCGAAGGTGTCCCAAAGGATGACGCTCGTTCTGATATGGCTAAGATTTGGGACCCCGCGACGCAACCGCAGTGGGCGGCTTTCATTGATGAGGCGGAGCGGCAGGCGGGGAGCCAGTAGGGTTCTATGCCTGACACCGACCCGGTCTCTCTTACGTGCGACCTGCTCAGATTTAACACAATCAACCCGCCTGGCGAAGAGCGTGCCTGTGCGAAACGGATCGGTCGGTTACTGGAGGATGTTGGTTTCCATGTCTCGTACTACGAATTCGCAGAAAAGCGGACAAGTCTAGTTGCGACACTCGCTGGCTCTGGTGATGGTCTACCGATCTGCTTCACCGGTCACATGGACGTTGTGCCGCTAGGGATGAACCCGTGGCAGCACGATCCGTTTGCCGGTGAACGCGACGGTGATCGGCTTTACGGGCGTGGATCCACAGATATGAAGGGCGCGCTGGCGGCGATTGTGCTCGCGGCACGGCACTTTGCCGCGTTACCAAAACGGCAAGCCGGCCTAGTGCTTGTTTTTACTGCGGGTGAGGAAACTCGCTGTGAGGGTTCTCATTACCTAGCTGCGCAACCTGACGCACTCGGCTCAGCGGGTGCCATCGTTGTGGGTGAACCGACCGCAAATCAGCCACTGGTGGGACACAAGGGGCTCGTCAGGTATCACATTAAGACGACGGGCGTCACGGCCCACGCCTCAATGCCCGAGCAGGGAGACAACGCGATTCATAAGATCGCCGATGTGGTTAGGCAGTTGGCCCACTTTGATTTTGGGGTTGTGCCGCACCCCATGATGGGTCTACCCACCCTTAATGTTGGGACAATTACTGGCGGGCTCAATATCAATTCGGTGCCTGACGAGGCGGAGATTGGCATCGACATCAGGACGATTCCGGCGCAAACGGCTGAAAGTATTCAGGAACAGTTGCAGGCGGCGCTTGGTACTGAAGTCGATGTGACGAACATTGCCAGCGAAAATAGCATCCTCACGGATTCCCGGGATGAGTGGGTGCAGCAGGTCTACGAAGTGATGGAAACGCGCCTTGGGCGGCGACCAGAGCCGGCGACTGCCGTCTACTTTACCGACGGATCAGTAATGAAACCGGCCTATGGTGATCCGCCGACTGTGATTCTCGGCCCTGGCGAACCAAAGTGTGCACACAAAACCGATGAATACTGCTCAATTGAAAATTTGGCCATGGTGACTGATGCTTACCTGGAAATCATGTGCCGCTGGTGTACGAGCCCGTAGCGATCACGTGAGGTGAGCAGCGCGCTAGGCGATATCCAAAAGGACTTCGGATTGCTTCAGGTTATCCTACCGCTGCAGCAACGCACCCGCGCCAGCTCTGATCAGCCCAGCTTCTCCAGAGGCCTGGAAGAAGCTAAATCCTTCTCGGTCACGCCAGCCGAACGGACCACCAAGTTTCTTGCCGGCGTCGAGCGTATCGTTACGGATCTTATCGATAAGAACCTGATATTGCGGATCGTCCTGCGCATAGCCGGTGAAACTACCGATATCGCCGCTCGCGGCAAACACAACATCTATGCCAGGCACAGCAGCGATCTGATCGGCGATCTCAATTCCGTCTGGCGATTCAATCATTACGATCAACAGGATGTTGTCATTCGCGGTCTCACGGTAGTCTTGGCCCCATAGCGCACCGTGCTGTCCGCCACCGCGACTGCGCCGTCCTTCAGGCGGATACTTCGCGTAGCGAACGGCGGCTTCAGCTTCCTCTACCGTTGCGACCATCGGTACAATGATTCCAAGCGCGCCGATATCGGTCGCCTTCTGGATGTCGCCTTCGGTTGCGTCCGGTACTCGAATGACCGGTATTGCAGGTGCGTCTTTGCAGGCCCAAATCATTCTGGCAACTTCCGAGTAAGTTAGTGGACTGTGTTGCATCTCGATCCAGAGGAAGTCAAAACCAGCGTTCGCCATGGCGCAGTAGATATTTGGATCGGAGGTTGAGACCGTGCCACCAACCACTTGCTCGCCGTTCATCAGCTTTTGTTTTGCCGTGTTATACATCCGACCCGGCTGGGCTTCAGCTTTTGGCACGGCCAGTAAACACACTACTACCGCCAGTGCAGCGCCAAGAGCGATTGATGATCGTAAGGCCATGATCAAATTCCCTTCCTAAGGATTACCATCAACTACTGCCTGAGGGCCGCGATCTACTGATCGTTGACTGATTCTCATACCACTTTAAATTCGCGGTACCTGAGCCGATGCAGGCAATATCCAACAAACCATCTAGATTCAGATCGGCAAGGGTGCACCCTGCTGCGGCCATGTCGCCATTGTCAATCACCTGTTTCGTCCATCTGTTCTCTACCAGCTGGTAGAGCATGACCTGCGCGCCTCGACGAGCGCCAGCTATGATCTCGTCGTTGCCGTTCCCGTTGAGGTCGCCGACAACGAGCGTGTGCCCGTCTTCAAGGGTATCGTCGATCACGGTACGCACCCAGGTTCCATCGCCTTGAGTGTAGACAACAACCTCATGGCCATGCCATGGTTCAATCGTGGCAACAAAATGCTGACCGCCGACATTTCCGAGGTCGACTTCGCTCGAACCACTGACTGGCCAGTCGGATGGATTGCCTGCGTGGATCAGAGAACGGCTCCACGACCCGTTGTCATACTGATGCAAATGTACACCGAGGAAACTCGCGCTCAGCAGTGACTGCTGAGAGGTTGGTTCGCCCCATTCGACGGGTTGAATACCATGGACGACACCGCCGTCGTTCGCGATAAGCGATCGACTCCAGTCGTCCGAGTCGTACGCGTATAAAGGGGTATTACCGCGATACTCTGGTGGCTGTGATGTTGCACCAGCGAGCGGAGCGTTGACGAGCCAGACGTCGCTATCGAGATTGATCCAGCGCAGTCGGTGCGAAGTTGGAACACGGTCGATCTCTTGGATGGACCATGGTGCTTTTGGGTCGCCCATGTGTCTGAGGATTGAAATAATCCCTGCGCTTCGGTCAGGACGTGTGGAAAAGCCCTCTGCCAACGCGATCTCAGGGATGCCATCGCCAGTGAGATCATGCGCCGCAAGATTAATCATGCCGGCACGGTCTGCCGCGATGACGTTCCGCTGCCAGTTGGGGTTTTCGAACCAGATGAGCTCGCTCAGCCGACTGGCGAGGGCGATGAGGTCCGTTCGTCCGTCTGCGTTCAAATCGGTAGCTACGACCTGGTAGCCTCCACTGAGATCGGTAGCGATCGTGTGCTCAGCAAAAACCAGCTGTGCCCGGGTGGCTTTCGGTGCTAAGGCGAACACGCCAATGACGAAGGTGACAAATATGAGTTTTCGCATGGGTTGAAACCTAATTTTAGGAAAACTTAACCTTGTAGCGGACCTCGTCGTGGTTACTGACTACGGTAATCAATCCAGTCGACGATTTCGGTAAAGAGGCCTGCTCAAAATATCCGGCGCCAACCATCCACTGCCTGGTAATGTACTGGGCACCGAGGATGATACAGTAATCGACCGTGTCTGCCGCGGCACGTGACTGCTCTACATGAATAGGTGGCGCGGATTCCATCTCTGCTAGTCGGGAGGGGGTGCTGGTCATGCTTCGCACCAAACTTGTAATCGTGGCTCTGTTAGTGCTCGTCCTCTCGGGCGCGAGAGCTTCTAACGCCCAGATGATGACGAGTACGTCGTCGACGTTCACGCCCGAGTTGTTCGCTGGGCTTAAGTATCGCACGGTCGGGCCATCTCGTGGTGGGCGCGTGACTGCTGTCGCTGGTCATCGGGCACAGCCCTCGACTTTCTATATGGGCGCGACTGGTGGCGGTGTGTGGAAGACGACCGACTACGGGAAGTCTTGGCACAACATTTCTGATGGGTACTTCGCCACGGGTTCGATCGGGGCGATCCGTGTGGCTGAATCCGATCCGAATGTGATTTATGTGAGCACAGGCTCTGATGGGTTACGCAGTAACGTGATCATCGGAAAAGGGGTGTACAAGTCGGTCGATGCCGGTGTGACTTGGGAACACCTGGGTCTTGAGAACACGGGTAATTCTGGGGCGGTGCTTATTCACCCTGCCAATCCTGACTTGGTGTACGTCGCGGCGATTGGCAACCCGTTTGCGCCTAATCCTGAGCGTGGTGTCTATCGCTCGGCCGACGGTGGCCAAACCTGGGACCTGGTACTTTTCGTGTCGGAGAGGACGGGTGCTGTTGACCTGGAGTTCACTCCGGACAATCCTGAAGAAATCTATGCCACGATGTGGCTCGCTGAGCGTAAGCCTTGGACAATCATTAGTGGTGGCTTTGAAGGTGGGGTGTACAAGACGGTGAATGGCGGTGATTCTTGGACGCACCTCGCCAATGGACTGCCAAACGGTTTGCGTGGAAAAGCCGACCTGGCCGTTTCGAACGGTGACCCGGACCGGGTCTACGTCTTGATCGAAGCCCCAGGTAATGAAGGCGGTGTCTATCGCTCCGACGATCGAGGTGAGACTTGGCGACAGGTCTCGGACTTTGCGCCAATCCGCAACCGTTCATTCTATTACTGTAATCTTGAGGCCCATCCGACGAACCCCGACGTTCTGTGGGGAATGGCTGAAGGGCAGTGGATGTCTCAGAACGGTGGTGAGTCATGGACGCGTGTGTCGACCCCCCACGGTGACAACCATGATATGTGGATCAATCCTGATCAACCGGAGTTGATGATCCAATCGAACGATGGGGGCGCGAATGTCTCTCTCGATGGTGGAGTAACTTGGTCGACGCAGAACAATCAACCGACAGCGGAACTCTATCAGGTGGATGTCAGCGACGAGTTTCCCTACCGGCTATTTGCAGGCCAGCAAGACAACTCCACAATCTCGGTGCCGAGTTTGGTGACACAACGGAGACCGGGAGGTCACGTTGCGCTCTGGGAGTCGCATGGAGGGTGCGAGACGGGTCCCGTCGTCCCCAAGCCTAGCGACCCCGCCATCGTTTATGCCAACTGCAAGGGTCGGTTTGGACTTTATAACCGGCGAACTGGTCAGGAGCAGCATTACTACGTCGGGTTTTGGAATATCTACGGTCACAATCCGAGAGACCTTGCGTTCCGCTTCCAGCGAGTCGCACCGATCCATGTGTCGCCCCACAATCCGAACCGGGTCTACCATGCCTCGCAGTTCGTGCATGTGACAGAGGACGGTGGTGAGAATTGGAACACGATTTCGCCCGACCTGACTGCGTTCTCGCCAGAGACTCAGGTTGTGTCAGGTTCTCCGATCACCATTGATGTAACGGGTGAAGAGCATTTCGCCGTCATCTATGACATCCAAGAGTCGCCGCATGAAGCCGGTGTGATCTGGGTCGGTGCGAACGACGGGCCGATTCATGTGACCCGCGACAATGGCGCGACTTGGACCGATGTGACGCCTCCGGATATTGGTCCACATGGTCGCGTACAAAACATTGAGGTGTCACCCCATGATCCGGCGAAGGCCTACGCGACGATCCTGCGGTACCAGATTGGTGATTTCGCACCTTACGCTTTCAAGACTGAGGATTACGGTCAGAGTTGGGTGCGGATTACGACTGGAGAGAATGGTGTGCCGGTTGACCATCCGGTTCGTGTTGTGCGAGAGGACCCGGACCGCCAAGGTTTGCTGTATGCGGGAACCGAATTTGGTCTGTTCGTCTCATTTGATGATGGTGTCCGCTGGCAGCCGTTGCAGCTTAATTTGCCAGTGACTCCTGTAAGCGATATCAAGGTGGTTAATCAGGACTTGCTTCTTTCCACGATGGGACGTGGGTTCTGGATTCTTGACGATCTGACACCCCTACATGAGTTATCACGGCAGATTGCGTCGTCAGACACACATCTCTTCGCGGTCCGTGATACTTACCGGCTCTACGGTGTTCGTCGCTTCGGGGGTGAACCCAGACCCGATGAGCCGCAGTATCCAGATCCTGGTGCGAACATTGACTATTATCTGGCGTCTGATGCCGCCAACGAAGTACGACTCGAGATTCTTGATGACACAGGAAGACTTGTGCGTCGCTTTTCTAGCGAGTCAACGCCCGAGCAGGGGTTGCCGTCTTCAGTGCGGATGGGTGAGTGGCACCTTGAAGAAGTGGGTACGGCGCAATTTCCGAAGACGGCAGGAATGCACCGTTTTGTCTGGGATTTGCGGCATGCTGGACCTTGGGATCCCCTAGATTCGCGCTCTGGCCGCAATGGCCCAATGGTCGTGCCTGGCATTTTCCAGGCGCGACTCACCGTCGGTGGATGGAGTAATACACAGAATTTTGAGGTGATGATTGACCCGCGTGTTGTGGATGAAGGAACTGTGTCCCAAGCCAACATCGAGGCGCAGGTCCGCCTGGGTCTTGAGGTGCGGGACGCTCTGAGTGATGCACGTTTCGCCGCCATGAAGCTGGATGAGGCGCGGGATGGAGCTCCCGACCAGCTACTTGCCCTTCTGCAGGAAATCAGGGAAGCACTGGTGACCGCGCCGATCCGTTACTCCCGACCGGTCATCATTGACCAGTTGAGTTATCTCTACAGTAACCTGATCCGGGCTGACCAACAGCCAGGGCAGGATGCCTTCAATCGGTATCAAGAACTGAACAGCATGTTGAGCGACTACATTGGCCGGCTGGAGCAACTGCTGCAGACCAACAACTTCCGTGGCGAAAACTAGAGTAAGTTCTTTCGTGCGACAGTGGAGCCTAGCGGCGGCTATGGTGGGTTTCGGTGTTGTAGCCCTGGCCTGGTCAACAGACGGCTCTACGGTCGAGACGATCTGGGAGTACGAGATTATTGGTGAATACCCCCACGATCAGAATGCATTCACGCAGGGCTTGTATTTTGAAGGTGGGTATTTGTTTGAAGGTACCGGCCGGCGTGGCGAATCGGCACTACGGAAACTAGAGGTGAGTACGGGACGAGTTCTTCAGCAGGCTGATTTACAGCCATTTTTTTTCGGTGAAGGGATTGCTCCATGGGTCGATCGGATCTACCAGCTGACCTGGGTTGCCGGAGTGGGGGTCATCTACGACAAGGACAGTTTTGAACCTGTAGGACAGTTTCGATACGACACCGAGGGATGGGGGCTCACACACGATGGACAGGCCTTCATCATGAGCGATGGATCGGCTGATTTGTCGTTCCGGCATCCGATCAGCTTCCGTGAGCTCCGGCGGTTGCGTGTTTCTGATGCAACAGGGCCGGTGACTGGGCTTAACGAACTTGAGTACATCGACGGAAACATCTGGGCCAACATCTGGCACCGAGACGAGCTAGTGTCGATTGATTCTAAAACCGGTTACGTTAATGGGCGACTCGACCTATCCGATCTACTGGCCGACGCACGTCCCCTGGATCCCGAAGGTGTACTCAACGGCATAGCCTATGACCCGTCAACAGGACATCTTTTTGTCACGGGTAAGCTGTGGTCCCGTGTGTTTGAGATTCGCATAAGCGAGTCTAGCTAGCCTGTGCCTACTCTCCTGAAGCAGCCCAGTGTTGTGAGGGCGGTGGGAAATCTTCCGAAACACTTTGAGGAATTTGTTGGACACATCAACTCGGGTGATTCAAATGTCAGTGTTGCGCGCATGTGTTCTTTCGAGGGGTG
>Ga0310123_10004838_pt1 | contig 10131 bp, 8 predicted proteins | sample CB6_AW_1057_MG_FD_203505 | JGI IMG/M metagenome (GOLD analysis project Ga0310123, IMG submission 203505) | Marine microbial communities from Western Arctic Ocean, Canada - CB6_AW_1057 | ecosystem: Environmental > Aquatic > Marine > Oceanic | place: Canada: Western Arctic Ocean | collected...
TTCTTTTTTGCTGCAGAAAGTAATTCAATATGTCCCCTATGGATTATATCAAAACATCCATTTGTGAAAACAATAGTACAACCTGCTTCTTTCCACTGGTTTATTTGATTATTTGCTATGTCCCAGTCAATGATAATCATGGGATTTAAATTCTAATTAAAATAATTGACAAAATTTATACTAGAGCACGCTTTTTTGGATCCCACTCAATGCGACGACCTTGGAGATAGGATTCTGTAGCCATATGACAGGCTACAGCTTCATGGAGCGCCACATCAATATTACATTTTGGTTGACTGCCACCTCTGATTGAATCAAGCCAATCTTTAATATGTAAATGGGTTGGATCGACTCTTTTACCTTCTCTGTATGTATATAAAAGGCCTTTATTAGCAAAATACCTTGAAGTCGCTGATGTTACACCGTCAATTTGTTTCGAGCCAGGCGAATACGTATAAATCGGATATTTTGTATTAATAATTCCTTTTTCAAGACGTTCTTTGTATTGAGTTGATTCGGAATCCGCTGTCACTATGAAGCCATGAATGGATCCACCTCCACTTTGTCCACCCATCTGCATCGTTGCATCATGTCCCATGATTCGATTTCCACGAGGTTCATTACTGGACAATGTTGCACTGTATAAAACAGTCAAATCTTTATCGGGGTATTCAAAAGTTGCATTCCAAACATCTGGAACATCGCGCCCATCTTTGTAAAAATAGATTCCACCAGTCGATGAAGCATACTTAGGAATTCCCAAATCCATGATTTGATTTATAGCATCAAAATCATGAGATAGAAGGTCGCCAGAAAGACCAGTACCATAATCAAACCAGCAACGCCATCGAAAAAAACGTTTAAGAGCTTCCTCGCCAAATGGAAATTTATTTGGCGATGGTTCTTGAAATGTATCCCAATCAATAGTTTTGACATTGCCTTTTGGATGAATATTCCAAACCCATGCTCCCCAAGGGGAATTACGATTTGTTGCTAATTCGACCAGATTTACCTTGCCTAGCAAGCCCTGACGAATAATCTGCTTTGCTTTTTCATTGGCTTCTACTTGCCTATTTTGGTGACCTAATTGAAAAGTAATTCCAGTTTCTTTCACAATATCGTGTAGGGCGATAGCTTCATCAAAAGTCCTGGTTAATCCTTTTTCACAATAAACATGTTTCCCTGCTTTCGCAGCATCCGTAGCAATTCGAGCATGCCAGTGATCAGGGGTGGCAACAATTACAGCATCTATTTCATCATTAGCCAATAATTCAGTATAGTGTAGGTATCTGGTTGCCGTTGACCGAGGTTTCTCTCCCGGGCGGATTTTATTTTTTGATGCGTCTAAACCTTGATTTGCACGTACATCGAAAAGATCACAAACACCTATGAGTGAGCAATTTAGATCTTCCTGGGTCATGTATGTTTCAAATTGTTTATCCAATTTATTATTTTTGGCATTATTAGCTGCTGTATCTGTCCAACCTTTTGTAGCAAAACCAGCACCGCGAATAAGGTGTGAACCCCGGCCACCATAACCAATGATACCTATATTTAAGTGTCTACTATCTGAGAGACCTTTGATAACCGCAGGAGCGGAATTTTCTTGAACCAGATTAGAAAGGATATTTGATTTTTTTATGGCGTCTCGGCGCATCTTTTGCCAGAGATTTACAAGAAAGAGACCAAAAACCGGTACAGTGGCAAGCCCTTTTAATAGTTCCCGGCGTTCCATATTATTATTTTCACTCATAGTTTTCCTCCTTTAATTTGGTTCTGATTTGGCAAAAAATCGATCCAAACCAATTACATGGCCTGTAGGGAATGCATACAGTACCCACAGAGCACAGGCTTCAATTAAGTTTTTATTTACAATAATATAACTGCCTTCTCCCGGTCTAGAATATTCTAAACCTAAAAAAGGAGGGGCAAAAAGATAATAGAGTAATACAAAGCCCATTCCCACTAAAGCTGAATAGCGACTAAATAGACCTAAGATGAGAGTTGCACCGACCAAAGTTAAGCCCCACATATTCACAAAATCAGAAATTCCTAATAATGTAGGGTTTGATACAATTGTTTTAGCTAATGAAGAAAAAATCCATTTGGAATCAAGTAAATAGGCGGCAGAACTCCAATAGGGATTAATCAATTTGGATACACCTTCATATAGAAAATGCCACCCAATTAACACGCGTAATAATACTAGGCCGTTTAATTGTGATCCTACATATTTATAGTTACCGGATGGATTATTTTTCATACTGAACCTTCCTTGGTTAATGAATACTAAAATGTACGCAGAGAAACTGAAAATTAATAGGCAGCTTTATTATTGATATATTATCTTGCTTGCTTGGGTTCCCAGTGGTCTGGGTGCATGTAAAACTGGTGCAATATTGAACAGATAATAATAAACAGTAGAATTAATTATATGATTGAACTTATATTTTTACGAGTTTGAGGAAAAAATAGACTATGATGTTCAATTTCAACAATTTTGGCCAGATCCAGATCGATCGTGAAATTCACCAGCATGATATTGTTTTGAATGATAAAACAGTAGAACGTCGGCAAAAGAAAAAAAGTAAACCGCTTCGAGCTCAGTTTGGTCACACGCCCCTTGGCCCGCAAGAAAATATTCCCTGGGATTGTAGAGAACTGGTGATTGGTACCGGTTATTATGGACGACTACCGATTACTGAGGAAGTCATTCATGAAGCTGAGCAAAGAGGTATTACATTAAAGATCATGAAGACTGTGGAAGCGTGTAAGTACCTTTCTGAATCCACTACGGATGCCAACGCTGTATTACATGTAACCTGCTGAACCATAGATATGTTAAAGGATGGTATAAATTAAGTGATCTGATCCTGTTGGATTATTACCAATAGGTTCTCATTTCAATTATATTATTTAGAGTCTTATTTGTTTTTGTTGGATAAACGTTTAAATTTCTTTCTTCCCTATTTATAGATGAGTTACAGAATTATCAAAGAAAAGCTTGCGGCAAAGGAATCTATTCTGTTGGATGGTGGTATCGGGACTGAAGTACTTCGCCGCGGTATCCGCTGGCGTCAACACGGCATCGAAGATGCTCCTGATGTTATCCGTAATATCCATGTTGACTATCTGGAAGCTGGAGTAGATGTGTTAACCACCCACACTTTCAATTTGACCAAGCGTAACTTTATCAACTTTTTCCGGGATGCTGAACATATGTCTTTGATTGGCCCCGTCGGCCTGCCCACAAAAGCCATGGAGTTATGCCATACCGCAGTATCGCTAGCTAAAGAAGCATTAGCACAGACAGGTAAAGCAGAAACGATCCCATTGGCTGGTTCAATAGGACCGGTCATGCATTTATTCCGACCTGATCTGTCACCATCTAAAGACGATTGTTTAACTCATCATAGTGAGTGTGTAGAAATTCTATCAGATTGTGGTGTTGACTTTATCTTTTTCGAGGGCATGAACAATATCAGGGAAGCACAGGCGGCCCTGCAGGCAGCCGCAGGGTTTGATTTTCCTGTGTGGATGAGCTTTGTTCCCGGTATGGATGGGAATTTATTAAACGGTGAATCTTTATCGGATGCGGCTGATCTTGCTCGGGGAAATGGCGCTGAAGCAGTGCTTGTTTCTGCTGGGAACATACCTATGATAAAGAAAAGTCTACCTAATATTATTAATGGATCACCCTGTGGCGCCAAGGCGATCATTGGCCGATATAGTCCTCCCAGTTGGAAGCCAGACTTTTATCCTCGCTTCGAAGACACCGATGAAGTATCACCGGAAAAATATGCCAAAGAAGTAAATAATTGGATGGATCAGGGTGTTCAGATTGTAGGTGGTTCCAGCGGCACAACACCCGAACATATCCGTGCTGTCCGGGGAATAATGGGGTAAACCTATGAGCTATAAAGAATTAAAAAGCAGGATAGATGCCCAACAGGTAGCATTTCTTGATGGAGGTATTGGCACAGAAATTTTACGTCGCGGATATACCTGGGCTAGCCACCAGTTAAAAAGCGAACCGGAATTGAATTTGGAAATTCACCAGGATTACATAAATGCTGGTGCGGACGTGATTACTACCAACACCTTTCAACTTAGCAAACGTAGCTTTCGAAATCATTTTGCTAATAATGAACACCTGGAAGCTATTGGCGCCAGGGGGCTATTAAATCGGGCTGGTAAATTAATCCATGAATCCGTTGCCCTGGCGGATAAAGCGCGCCGTTCATTTGATCATAATGATACTCTAATTGCTGCTTCTATTACCACCTTGGAGTGGTGTTTCCGGCCGGACCGCAGTCCGGATGTTGAAAAAATATATGATGAATATCTGGAAGAGTTGACAGACTATGCTGATGCCGGCGCTGATATTTTCCTGTTTGAGACATTCAATTCAACTCCGGAAGCAGAGGTGGCAATCAAGGCTGCAAAAGAAATTAACATACCAGCATGGGTTGCCTTTGTACCTTATAAAGATGGCCGCCTTCTAGGAGGCCAGTCCATGGCGGATGTAGCAGATGCCATGGCCCGTAATGAACCAGATGTATTGTTGTTAAACTGTGCCCCGCCCGATCATATTACAGCAGGTCTGGAGCAGCTAGCACCTTTGTGGAACAAACCTTTAGGTGTCTATGCCCATGTGGGCAAATTTAATCCCCCCGAATGGCAATTTACTGATGAATATAATGCGGATCAGCATCTGCAGGAATGCAAACACTGGCATGATCTTGGTGCGACGGTTATTGGAGGTTGCTGTGGAACAACGCCTGATTATATTAAAAAACTGACCCAGTTTTTCAGCTAAGCCAGATCCCCCTTTTTCTTGTTTCCTGATATCCTCTTAAGGATGATACTGTTTAAGTATCTCGTGGGCAGCGTTAAAGCCATTAGTCCCGTGAATTCCACCGCCGGGATGAGTGCCCGAACCGCAAAGATACAGATTTTCTATAGGTGATTTATACTGGGAAGAACTCATGGTGGGGCGCATGAAGAAGAACTGATCCAGGGTCATTTCCCCATGATTTAAATTGCCTTCAGTCAAGCCAAATATTTTCTCTAGATCCATAGGAGAAAACACAGCGGAAGATTTAATCTGGGTCGAAAATCCAGGGATATAATTTTCTAAAACTCGGACGACATTATTTTTTAATTGGGCCTTTAACTCTTCCGACCAAGTTTGATTTCGTAAGTGATAAGGTGCATATTGCACCGTGGCGGATAAAACGTGTTTACCTTCAGGCGCGAAGTTAGGATTAATTACCGATGGAATGGTAAATTCAACATAAGGATCTTCTGCGATGTATCCATACTTGGCTGCATCAGCAGCCCGTTCAATATATTCGATGGATGGGCTTATGGAAAAAACAGATTCCATTTGATCTTGTGAAACACCTTTAATTCCTGGAAGACTGTTCAATGCAAAATGGATCCGGGCCGTGCTACCGCGATTTTTGATATTTCGGACCTGGGTAAAAAAGGATGGGTTCAGTTCTGCCGACCCGACCAATCGGATGAATGTATGGGTAGGGTCCAGACCAGAGACAACCTTTGCGGCTGTGATTGTTTCTCCACCTTCCAGTGTAACTCCGCTGCAAACCCCATTGGCCACGTCAATGGATTGTACTGTTGAACGGGTGCGAATTTCAACCCCTACAGATTTAGCAAACTTAAGCAATGTTTCCGCCAGGTTTCCCGTTCCCCCTCTTATGAAATGTGCATTGTGAAAAACTCTATCAGAATATACATGCTGATGAAGAAGATTATACCCAGTAGCCGCAGCGAAAGGTCCCAATGTGATATGGTGAATCCCGGCTGCAGAAACAGCACCCCGGAGCAATTCTGATTCGAACCATTCGTCCATAAGCTCCGGCATCATCATAGGTGCCACGCGCAAGAAATCTACTAAACCCCGGGTGCCATGTTTTCGGACAGGTGTTAACATGGTGCGCATGGACAGGGCTTCTTTGATACCAACATTCGGTAGTTTTGGTGGGGTCAATTCATAGAGCTTTTCTAAAAAGTGGGTAAGATTATCAATATATTTAGTGAATTCTTCCCAGGCTTTGGCGTCTTTGTCAGAATGGGTTGAAATGGACGCGGCAGTTTGGTCCGTATTGCGGTGAAATAAAATATGTTGATCATCAGTATCCAGTGCGATTCGCACCACATCCGGTGAGAACAGTTCCATACCATGGGATTCAATATCTAGTTTTTTCAGGACTCTTGGATCGATCCACTTAACTACATCATTCACCAGATTACATTTATACCCCGGCGCAAATTCTGTTGTGGAAGCTAAACCGCCAATCTGATTTCGTGCTTCCAGTAAAAGTACCTTTTTCCTGGACTGGCCGAGAATCGAAGCGGTAACCAAACTGTTCACACCACCGCCAACAACGATTATATCAAACTGTTCCATTACCAGTCCCTTAAGATTTTTTTGCCGGCCATTTCCCCAGGTGATCCTGTAATTCCGCCACCGGGGTGTGTGCCAGAGCCGCATTGATAATAATTTTTGATCGGTGTTTTGTAATTAGCCCATTTCGCTGCCGGCCGCAGGATAAACAATTGCTGGAGAGATAGTTCACCATGGAAAATATTACCTTCGGTCAGGCCAAAAGTGGATTCCAGATCTGCCGGAGTCAGGACTTGACGGTGGATGATGATATCCTTGATATTGGGTGCGAACCTGGCAATTGCATTAACGACCGAGTCGCCGAAGTCTTCCCGTTTTTTATTATTCCAGCCACCTTTGATATCGTAGGGTGCATACTGGACAAAACAGGACATAACGTGCTTACCAGGTGGTGCCATTCCCGGATCGATAACGGATGGAAAAATTATGTCCATGTACGGTTCTTGGGAGAAATTGCCGTACTTGGCATCGTCATAAGCCTTTTCCAAATAATCATAACTGGGGCTGATGGAAATAGCGCCGCGAAGGTGGGGACCATCGCCGGGCAGGGATGTAAAATTGGGAAGTCCATCCAGGGCCAGGTTTACCTTTCCCGATGAACCGCGGATGCGGAAGTTTTTGATATCTGTCACAAAATCCGATGGCAGATCGCTTTCATCCACCATTTTTAAAAAGGATAGTTTTGGATCCAGACCAGAGATCACTTTGTCTGCTTGGTATTCATCTCCATTTTCAAGCACAACACCAACAGCACGACCATTCTTGACGATGACTTTTTCAACCGGTGCTTCGGTTAGGATATCTGCGCCAAAATGTTTAGCTGAGCGGGCAATGGCCATACTGACAGCACCCGTTCCGCCGCGTTGAAATCCCCAAGTACGAAATGCACCGTCAATGTCGCCCATATAATGGTGTAGCATCACATAGGCGGAACCTGGCGAACGGGGCCCCATAAATGTACCGATGATACCGCTGGCGGCCATGGTAGCCTTCAAGGGCTCACATTCAAACCATTCATCCAAAAAATCCGCGGAACTCATAGTCATGAGTTTGGTCAGATATTCGAATTGTTCGTCGCTCAATGTTTTGAAATGATTCAAAAGTTTTTTCATAGCGCCCAAATCTGCTAGACTGGGACGAATTGCATTGGGCGCAATAGTTTCCAGAATAGGGCGAACGGCCATACCGATCTGGCCCATAAGCGGACCGAAACGCATATATGTTTCTGCGTCTCTCGGGGAGTGGCGGGAAATTTCTCGATATGTTTGATCCTTATCGGCAGTACGTAGCAGGTAATCATTGTCCAACGGCGTAAAGGTGCTTTCCAGCGGAAGAAGTTCTAGGCCGAACTTCGGCAGCATCAGTTCACGAATGATATTGGGCTTTAACAGACTCACCACGTAGGAACAGACAGAAAATTTGAATCCGGGAAACACTTCTTCGGTAACAGCCGCACCACCGAGTACATAGCGCCGTTCTAAAACCAGCACCTTCTTTCCGGCACGGGCAAGGTAGGCAGCAGCAGTTAAGCCGTTATGCCCACCACCAATAACAATAGCATCATATTTGATTACTACGGACACGAGCGTTTCCTTTCGGGATCAAAAAATGGTGTTTTGACTACGATTGCAGGTGTGACTTTTCGATAGTGTTCAACTTTTAATTCAAAATCCAACGTTGAACCTGATTGCGCATATTCTGATTTAACATGAGCCAAGGCGATGTATCGCTTCAGGATAGGAGACCAGCAACCACTGGTGGCATAGCCCACTTGTTCGTTGCCTTTGTATAATGGCGTACTGGTTCTCCAAGCTGTGCCAGGAAGTCCCGGTGCAAGACCAACCTTGCGGTAATGATTTTCCAGTTCAGTCCACTGAATGTCAATGCCAACAAACTCCCATTCCGATCCTCGAGCTAATTCAGCTTCCAAAGCTCTTTTACCGATAAAATATTTTTTCTTTATTTTTACGGCCCACCCAAGTCCCAGTTCATAGGGAGAAGATTTCCTGGATTCAACAATGGCGTGCCGTGATGAAATATAATCCACGTCCAACAGGATCAGTCCCGCTTCGATGCGCGCCATATCCAGCGCTTGCAGTCCAGTGGGTGTAATACCGAAAGGCTTGCCCTTATCCATGAGCAAATCCCAGACGGATAGTGCATCTTTGGAATCCATCCAGATTTCATAACCAAGATCGCCCGTGTACCCGGTACGGGAAATAGAGACAGGTATATCGCCGAATCGGGTTTCCATCATCCAGAAAAATTTGAGATTGTTCAAGATATCGCTGGTAACAGCATTCAAAATAGTCCGGGAGTTTGGACCTTGAATAGCCAGGGCTGCGGTTGCATATGAATCATCCAAAATAGATAAGTCCATACCAGCGGCGTTGTATTCAATCCATTCTAAATTGGGTTCAGCGCTGGTAATACGAAATTTATGATTAGATAAGCGCTGGACCGTTCCATCATCAATCTGTTTACCGTTTTCGTCGCACCAAGGGGTGTACATAACCTGACCTACCTTGCAGATACCTATATTCCGCGTCACCATGCGATTTAAAAAGCGCTGAGCATCGGGGCCTTCAATGATGTATTTGTATAAAGGTGTGATGTCTAATAGAGCGGCTTTGGTCCGAATGGCGAAATATTCATTCTCGTGGGTCAGTTCATAATTGGTGGCTGCAAGATAACCGGACCATCGACGCCACTCCTGGGATTCATTCAGTTTGGAAGTGCGTTCGAAAAAGGGAGACAGCTTGAGCTGGGTATGGGCCTTGAACTGGTTTCCGTAGCTCATAATGCAAATCTCAGAAATGGACGTGTCAAACAGGTCGGTCCGCCGGCTCCTTTCAGTGAAATTTCAGATCCATCATAGGTATGAACTTCCACTCCTTCCGCTTCTAATCTGCCCTGTGTGATAGGGTTACCCTCAATCATGATGCATTTTCGTGGTGCCACTGCCAAAACGTTGCAGCCCATGGAATCATATTCTTCATCGGGAACTTCCACCAGATTGATCTCACGCTCAATCAAATACTGACGAAACGAAACAGAAAGTAAACGAGAGTAAACCAGGTAAAGATCGTGGTCAACGGGGCTCACATTGCTCATTAAGTGCAGGCAACCACTAGGGCCGGTCCAGTGGGGGAGTGAAACTGAAATGACTTCATCCACCAGGTTACCCAACAATTCCCCGAACTGCCGAATCCCTTCCGCATTAGAACGATAACCTACACCAATGGCAACGGTGCGTTCATCGATCCATACCACGTCGCCGCCTTCCAGGGTTCCCGGTGCTTCAATCCGACCGAGAATTGGAACATCAATTGATTGAAAATAGTTTTCCATTGCGGCTGATTCCGGTAACCGATCCTTTTTCCCCATGATGCAGAGAATCACTCCGCCGTTGGCAACAACACAGGGGTCATGGGTATAGATTGAATCAAGAGATGTGGATTCATTTTCCGGGAGATGATGAACTTCGATGCCGAAGGAATCAAGCAATCCAGCGAATGTGTCATAATCGTTCAATGCCTTTTCAAAATCCGGAACACCGAAATAATTGAGTTGCCGTGATTGATGATCAACATTTTCTTGATCTCTGTACGCATCCTTAGGATGTTTGATTAAGGCCCGGCGGATGGGGTCCACCATATTCTGGCAACCGAAATTCTTAATCAAAGGTACCCCCGCACCAA
>Ga0310123_10004839_pt1 | contig 10130 bp, 12 predicted proteins | sample CB6_AW_1057_MG_FD_203505 | JGI IMG/M metagenome (GOLD analysis project Ga0310123, IMG submission 203505) | Marine microbial communities from Western Arctic Ocean, Canada - CB6_AW_1057 | ecosystem: Environmental > Aquatic > Marine > Oceanic | place: Canada: Western Arctic Ocean | collected...
CAAGGGGATGACACAGTTGCGGTCGCTCAACCTCGGCGGCACCAAGATCACCGACGCGGGACTGGTACATCTCAAGGGACTGGCCAATCTGGAGACGCTCGAACTCTACGAAACCAAGGTCACCGATGCGGGCGTCGCCGACCTGCAGAAGTCGTTGGCCAACTGCGAGATCGTCAACTACTAGCCGTCATCTCGCCGCCCCACCGCCCGACCACGCGATAACCGGAGTCACGCCGCGAGCGAGGGGCGGTACCGTGGTTCGGATCTGGCGGTCAAACGGCCAGGTGTTACCTGAAGTGTTACCTGGACCCGACTCTGTTCGAGTTTTCTCGGGGTTTGCTACACACTCAAACCCGGCGTCTACAGGCTGTCGCATGTCTGCCGCAGGGCTATGAAGGGACTGAACGGAATCATAATCCGCGTGTCGGGGGTTCGAGTCCCTCCTCCGCTACTTGACGAACTGGCACCAGTTCGTAATACGCCGCAACCCCTTGCACTGCACGGGCTATTGGCCTGGGCCGGTTTCCTCCTCGCGACGCCTTGCGGGTCGTTGCGGCGGATTTCTGCACCGCTTTTTGCACCGCTTTTTTGAAGTGGTCGTCGGTGACCTGCAGGTAGTGCTTCGCCGCCACCGCCAGCGAGTTGCCGATCCACGCGCAGACGACGTGGGAGGGGAAGGTCTCTTCCAGTTCGGTCTGCCTGGAGCTCCGCAGGTTCTGGAAGAGCTTCGGCCAAGGCGTCAGCCCGGCGCGGCGGATGATCTTCAGAAACCTGGTCCTCAGATTGACGTTCGTATCGCGATAGCGGGTGATCACGAACTCCTCGCCCGGCTCGGCCAGCTCGAAACACTCCTCTAGGTACGGCAGCAGCTCAGGGAACAGCGGCACCATCCTGAAGTCCCGCCCGGGGTGATGTTCGGTCTTCGGGCTCGACACCCGAATCCTCTCTTGATCCCAATCGATGTCACCCCAGCGTAGCCCGAGATGTTCCGACGGGCACCGCAGTCCGCCGTACCGGCTCAGCGCGAAGATCAACCGCCACTGAGCATCAGGGCAGGCGTCCAGGACCTTCCGGGCATCCCGCCTCTTCACAAAGTAGAAGCGGCTCGGATTTGGCTGGACTGTCGACCGGAGATCGGAAAACGGATTCGACGCAACGAGCCTCTTGCGGACGGCGGCATGAAAAAACTGCTTGGCGATCGAGGCGTGCTTGCGAACAGTGTTTTCAGCCAGTCCGTCGTTCAACAGGTCCAGCCGCCAGTCGTCCGCGTCCCCGGGAGTGACATCCCGCAGGGCCCGATTCGGTCCCAAGAACTGAACCAGGCGTGTACGCGTCGTCTTGAGCTTCTTGATCGTTCGATCCTTCAGGTCCGCCCGCGACTTGATGTACGCATCGAGAAAATCAGCCAACGAGGTCGACTCCGCGCGGGGGATCAACCCGACCTTTGCCAGACGATCTCGCATCGTTGTTTCCAAGGACGCAACCCACTGAGCCGTGTGGTCTGCAACGGCGTGGCCGGTGATCAACGCCACCACAAGCCGCTCGACGTTTTGCTTCACGGCCTGCGCCTGACGCTTAGAGACCTTGCCGAGTCCGATTGAACGGCGTTTGCCGTCGGCACCGAAGAACTGGATCCTCTTGCGCCCGTCGCTAGCTGTGCTGAGGCTGGCCATTGGCTTCCTCCCTTGATCGTCGGAGCTGTGGTGAAATCGACGCCCGTTCCTGTTCGCGGATCCACTCCTCGAGGCTCGACAGGTTGTAGCGGACGTTCCGTCCAAAGAGAACGAACGGGATCTTGCCATCCTCCTTGAGCTGCCACAACGTTCGCTCGGAGATCGACAGGGCCGCCGCCGCTTCCGGCGAGGTCAACAACAACCGCGGTAAATCACCGTCGGCCGACTGTGTGCCGTTCATCAGACCTGTCATTCCGTCGACCCTTGCGATGGTCCAGAGCGTGGGTGCACTCGGATTTCTCGTGGTGGGTCGCCCCAGATCCGGAGCACTTCATCCTGTCGCTGCTCGGCGGCATTGCGGCAGTTTTGGAATTCCCGCTGAACCAAGTGACGGCTGTACCGTCGCCGCCCCGCCCCGTCGATCCCGTGCTCGAAGCGGCGTAATCGTCCTTCTTTGGCCCTCTCGGAGGCGGTTTGTTGCGAGATGGCGAGGAGCTCCGCCAGCTGCGCCTGCGTCAGCCAATCGTCCGGTCCTAGTGATATTTCAGCTGGCATCAGTTCACTCCCTGCCTCGTGAGGCTTGTATCTTCGCTTGACGGCTGCCTACGCCCCGAATAAGATCTGTGACATAAGTTTCATATTTACGGTCCTTAGTCTACACCACCAGATCCGAACGCGCAAGAGGATTGACGTGCCAAACAGTCCCATGGCCAAGCGGGCAGCCGCTGCCGACACCACAACCGGTCGTTTCATCTACTTGGTTGAGGCTCTCTGGCGTGGCAACCGCTCGCGAGCTGCTGAGGAGCTCGGGTGCAGTCACACAGCCGTCTCGCGGGTATTGACCGGCAAGCGACCGCTGGGAGCGAGACTGCTGAAGCTCGTCACCGAGCACTCCCGCGTGAATCCGCTTTGGATAATGTCGGGCGAAGGAGAGCCGTTGCTGGCCGAGCGAAGTGACGACAACTCCGAGGGCTGGCCGCTGCCGGTCGTCACCAGACCGCTGCCGGGGACACCGTCGAAGCACCGGGCCCTGCTCACCGGGCAGACCTTCCCCGTGCCGGGGATCTGGGCCAGCGCCACGAGGTACTGGTTGCAGATCTCCGGCGAGCACCGGGCCAAGGACGTCAAACGATTCCGGATAGCAATCGGCGACCGACTGCTTGTCGAAACCGATGTCGGCGACTTTCGCCGAGAGCTTCGACGGCTCTACGGCCGTCTTGGAATCGTGAATGTCGGCACCAACGCCGACCTCCGGCTCGAACTGGTCCGCTTCGACGCCGACGAGACCGGCGACGCGGCGGTGGTGACCGGGAAGACCCTCGGCGGGTTTGTTGTTGAAATCAAAACCACGAGCGGGCTCGGTAATCAGGAATCAGAAGGCCGAGCAATGGTCTTCGACGACGAAGAAGACGGCAAGGAAAAGAGCAAGAAAGACACCAAGCCGACACAGAGTCAGCAACCACTGCACCGCGAGCCTAACTCGCTCGTCGGGGTAGCCGTGGCCCTAGTGCGTCTCGAGCCCTGAAGCCCGGAGGCTGATTTACCCAGGCATCCACCACCAAGAAAAGTTGCCCGCCGCGGCGGTCACCGCGACGGGCGACGCAAAGCGAATTCCACGGCTATGACACCATTTGGAGAACGGCGATGCGTGATTTAACCCTATCCGGTGCCAAGGACGGCGACAACTCTGATCCTGACCTCGAACTACCCATCATCACCGACGAGAAGTCGCCGATCGCGGTTTACGACGGCGACATCGAAGAGGATCTCTGCCGGTTCGGGTCCATCAGGGATGCGGAGAGCATCATCGGCCGCCTGAGCTCCCCGGGGAAGATGCCGGGCCCGGCATTCAACCTCCCCGCCTCGGCATGTCGGATCGGGTCATTTCTGAAGGACAACCCGAACTCCGTTTGCTCCCATTGCCTCGCCGCCGACGAATGGGAATGGCGAAAGCAGACCGCGTTGATCGAGGGTCACGGGCCAAAGCGCAACAACTTTATCAAGCTCAACGTGCGGCGAGACAACGCCAATCGGCTGCACCAGCTACGCCATCCGTTTTGGGTACCGGCGATGGTGTTCGTGCTTCGAAACCAGCGATTTGGCTGCGGGATCAAGTGGATGCGGTGGTTCTCGTCGGGCGACCTGCAGTCGCCCGCTCATCTGAAGAACATCGAGCTGGTCGCCAGGTACACGCCGCGCACCAGGCACTGGATGTCGACACGCGAGCAGGTGATAGCACGTCAAGCCGAGCAGCCAAAGAACCTCGTGGTTCGCGTCTCTGGGCACTGGATCGACGGGGCTCCGCCGAAGGGGTTCGAGCAGGTGTCCTCGGTTTCGCGTGGCGATGAGCCGACACACGGCGGGTTCCGATGCCCGGCCGATAAGGCGGGTGACTACGTATGTGGTAACTGCCGGGCGTGTTGGGACCCGGAGGTGTACCACATTGACTATCCGCTTCATTGACTGCTTGGACCGCAACACCGACGACAAATTCGGCGGAGCCGAACGGCATGAACAACTTTGACGACGAACTCCAGGCGTGGCAGGCCCGATCTGCCGAGCTCGCTCAGTGGGCGGGGCGGCTACTGGTCAATCGGCACGATGCGTGGGGTTCGTACCTTCCGGTGGAGCAGCGTGGCGACCGAAACACCGCCCGGACCGCGCACGGCGAGTTGACGGTCGAGATCCTCGAACAGCACTTCGCCGGTGCCGATGTCGGCGACCTAGTTGGCCTGCACGCCATCGCTCCTGACAACACCTGCCGCTGGGTCGCCATCGATATCGACCACCACGGCGATGACGATGAAGAACTCGGCGTGCTGAACTTCAACGCCGCCACGGCCTGGTATGACCGGCTCAGCGAGCTGGGCTTTAGACCGCTCTTGATTGACAGCAACGGCCGTGGCGGCTTTCACCTGATCGTGCTGTTCTCCGAGCCGGTCGCGTCGACGGTGGTCTTCAACTTCGGCCGGTGGCTTGTTTCCGACTGGCAGGATCTCCACCTACGCGAACAACCCGAGGTCTTCCCCAAGCAGTCGGAGCTCGACACATTCCGGCAGTACGGGAACTGGTTGAGGCTGCCCGGTCGGCACCACACGCTGCCTTTCGTCAGCCGCCTCTGGTCCGGTTCGGCGTGGCTGACGGGAGAGTCGGCGGTTGAGGCGATTCTTGAGGCTGCTGGTCAACCCGCCGAGCAGATTCCGGTGGAGGCTGGCGAGTACACGCCACCAGGGACTGCCGCGGCGACGTTCGGGATTGTCGATCCTGACGGTTACGAACGGCCCGTGCTCGCCGTGCTGCGGCGCCTGCACAACGTTTCAGATCAGGGCAGCGGCTGGTCGGCTTGCTGCCCGGCCCACGACGATCACGATCCCAGTTTGTCGGTCTCCGAAACTGAGGACGGCACAGTTCTGGTGTGCTGCCATGCCGATTGCACGGCGGAGGCGATCGTCAGCGCTATCGGGTTACCGATGCGGGCGTTGTATCCGACCAGCCGGACTCGCCGAAACGGACCTGCCAGCAGGATTCGCTCGGCGGATTTCCAGCCTCTGGCCGACAGCCTCAAACGAGCTGAGTTTGGGCGAGCACTCGATCACACCCATGGTGAAATCACAATCGATCTGCTTACGGAACTCGCCGAGTCCCTCGGCGTACCGGAGTCATCCCTGGAGGAGCTTCACGTTGGCTGGTCCGCGATGGACCAAGCTTGGACGATTCCCGAACGGGACGGTCACGGAAACATCATTGGCCTCATGCGGCGGTACCGCGTCGGCACCAAGCGAGTTCTGAACGGAAGCAGTCGCGGCCTCTACATTCCCGCCGGTCTCGGTGATCGGCGCGGTCCCGTGCTGGTCGTCGAGGGTGCCAGCGACACGGCGGCAGTGACGGCAATGAACCTCGCCGTAGTCGGTCGGCCGAACGCCACCGGCGGCGTCCCCTACTTGGTCGAACTCCTCGCCGACGATCATCGCGACGTGCTCATCGTCGGCGAGATGGACGCTGCCCGTGACGGGCGTTGGACCGGTCGTGACGGTGCCCAGTCTGTCGCCCAGCGACTCGCCGGGAGACTCCGTCAGCAGGTGGGCTGGGTCCTGCCGCCGCGTGGCTTCAAGGACCTGCGCTCGTGGTTCAATCGGGAGGTTCGGGATGCCTCCTGACCTCGCTGAATTCGGATCGCGACTCGTCGACGACCTGACGGCCCACGCCGTGGCCGTCGAACCGGGTCAGCAGGGCTACACCGCCGACTTCATCGACTCGGCCACCTTCGACAGGGAGGACTATCAGCAAACCTGGCTGGTCAGCAAGGTTCTCGTCGAGGGGCAACCGGCCGTCGTCGGAGGATCGAAGAAGACGCTCAAGACGAGTATCTGCATCGACATGGCCATCAGCCTCGCCGCCGGAACACGAGAACGATTCCTCGGTAAGTTCGACGTTGAGAATCCCAGGCGGGTCGGGGTTATCTCCGGCGAATCCGGGGAGGCGACGATTCGTGAAACGGCACGGCGAATCTGTCATTCAAAGCGGCTCGACCTCTCTCGTCTCAACGTTTTCTGGAGTTTCATGCTGCCGCAGGTCAGTCGCGAGGAGCAGCTCGACAAGCTGACCGACGCCATCACCGCGAACGGGTTGGAGGTGGTCATCCTCGATCCGCTGTACCTGAGCCTCCTGGCGGGTAACTCGACCGCCAGTGCCGCGAATATGTTTGATATGGGGCCGTTGCTGTCCAACCTGTCCAACGCCTGCCTCAACGCCGGTGCGACGCCGATCCTCGTGCATCACACCAAGAAGCTGGGCAAGGGCGATCGGTTCAGGCTGCCGGAACTGGAGGATCTGGCCTTCGCCGGAGTGCAGGAGTTCGCCCGCCAGTGGATCCTGCTCGGCCGACGGGAAGCGTACGAGCCGGGTAGCGGTGAACACAAGCTCTGGCTGGGCGTCGGCGGGTCGGCCGGACACTCGGGCTCTTGGGCCGTCGATATTAACGAAGGTGAGCTGAACCAGAACTTCGGCGGCCGCAAGTGGGACGTCGATGTCCGCACAGCCGGGGAGGAGTACAGCCGTGCGGATACCGAGCGGCAGGAAAGCAAGGCCGAGAAGGACCAGGCACAGCGGGAGCAGGACATTGAGAAGCTGAGGGACGCACTGGAGAACTACCCGGACGGGGAGACGCGGAACTTTCTCAGGGACCTCACGGCGATCCGCGGTCCTCGCGTACTTGCAGCCCTCGAGCATCTGGTAGACGCGGGCGAGATGGAGAAGACGTCGATCACGAAGCGAGCAGGTAACGGGACCCGACAACATGATGCCTATCGGCTCGTGAGGGAGGAACCGATCAATGAGCTGGAATGACGTTGGGACGGACGGGCCGGACGGGCCGGACGGTTGGGACGGACACGGCCCTGTCCGCCTGTCGTTGGGTCGGACGGACAGCCCCCCTTTTAAGGGGGCTGTCCTGTCCGTCCGACCGAACGATACCCCTCAACGTCCTAACCATCACTTGTCCGGCCCAATCCGCCGCCCCACGCGCCGGAGCGGCGGAACCACCGCGATGATCATCTTCACCAGCGCCATGCCTTTGGCCGGGGAACCAGGAATCTGCACCGCGGCGGCTGTCTCGACCCAGAGGACCAAGGAGGAGTTTGATGTTGTGAACAAATCGACTGACCGCGACGGACGTCCTCTGTACAGGCCGCCCGTCGGATCGACCCCTACTGTTCCTAGTTGCTAAAGGACCGAACGATGTCTGAACGTGAACCACAGCCGAATACCGAGCCGCAGTCTGATACCGAGTCGACGTCTGATGACGAAACGACGTCTGAGGCTGAAGCAACTACAGAGACGACGGAGCTCATACGCGTCGAGCGAGAGATCCCGGAAGACGTCGCAATTGAAATCGAGAACCTGCCTCGTCCTCTGAAAGAGCGCTGCGAGAAGATCTTGCCACTCGTCGACGACACCGTGCTGACCGTCCTTGTAAACAAGTACCGAATTGGCGAACACGTCATCAAGGCGGGATCGGAGATGGACGAGTACGCCGCGAATATCCCAACGTATCGGAAGATCGCAGACAGGCACGTTGAGCACATGGCCGCCGCTCTCGGTTTGCACAAGCGAACGCTCTATGACTGCCTGCGCCTTGTGCAGACCTACAGTCGAGAAGAATACCAAGCGCTGATCTCGAGCCCTTGGATTACCTGGGAGCACGTCATTTACCTGCTCAACGCGGGTGGCGAGCCACTGCGAGCTGAAATGCAGCAGAAGATCGAGGCGGAGGGGTGGTCCCCAAAGGAGGTGCAGGCGGCAATCCATGCCCATTGGGGAAACCGTCGCCAGGGAAGTGGACGCCTACCGGCAGTCCCCAAGAACATCGATGTCGCTCTCCACCGGTTGACCAAGAACGGGGTGACATTCACCCGCTACGTCGACGAGGCCTGTTGCTGTGACAAATTCGACATCGCCACGAAGATCGGCGAAACGCCTCCGGACGAGATTACCGACCAGACGCTGCAGCAGTTGACTGAGTGCAAGGCGACCATCGAGTCGGTTGGTGATTCGGTCCGCAAGGGCAAACAGAGTCTCCAGCGGGCCGAGGAACGAGTCGAGCAGGTCCTACGCGTCCGAGCGGAACAGGAGAGCGAGAAGGGATCATGACGGCCGACAAGAGCCCTGTCGCGATTGGCTCGCACCCTTGCAATCGCTCGCCGGGGTCCACAACACCGCCGCGCCGGTCCTCACGCCCGGCGCGGCGGCTAACGGGGACTGCCCTCGATTGCGACAATACCCAGCCCCGCAATCGGACCGGGGGTCGGGCTAGCGTGGTAGCACGTCTAGGCGCGCTCAGAGAACGCGAGAACGCACGGATCGCGTCGGTAAGACAAGACCTCCCGGTCGTGGCCGTAAGGCGTGTAGAGCGCATCCTGCACGCTCAGGAACTGAATGGTCTCCATCAACGGAACCAAGATGCTGTGCCTCAGGATGATTAACGAGCGGTGCAATCTGCTTTGACCGGCCATGGACCGTCGGCGAGAAAGTTGAAGTAGATCGGCACCAAGAAGAACCCGGAATGTCGGGAGGACACCAATGAGCGTTTTTGATTCTGCTGCCCGCGCTGAGATCGAAGCACTACTTGAGCAGCGTCGACAAATCACCGAGGAGAACCTGGACTTGCTGGAGTCGTGCCAAAGCCAAGGAAGTCGCTCAATTCAACGCGAGATTGTGAGAGGACAGCTCGCCGCGGAACACCGGGAAACGTTGGGTGCTGGGCTGGAGCGTCGACCTTCCGAAGCGCGTATCAACCAAGCTGTGGCAAGCGACCATCGATACCAGGCATTCTACGACCGAGTGTGCCGCGAGCGTCGAGAGTATCTCCTGGTCAAAGAGCGACTCTACGCGAACGCCGTGAGGATCGGGCTTCTCCTCAGGGCTGGCCGTCTTTCCGACGTCGACATCGATGACGGTGAGCTTGCGCCGGAATACGACGACCCAGCACCGCATGAGATCGACGAGACCCAGGGTTAACGCAGCGATTGGCCAACGTAAGTGCTACGAAAGACGTTGATTCCGTACAGTATTCAGGCCACCAGCCCCGCCCCCCGCGACCGGCGAGGTGTTTTGAAGCGTCGCCCGTCGCGCTGGCGGGGTCTGAAGAAACCGAGGCCGCTAGAGGGCAACGGTGCCCCTTTACCGGGTCTTGCGCGGCCCGATCGGCCCGCGTATCATCCATGTAGCGAAGAACGGCCCAATTACGATGGAGACCCTGGCAATGGAGTGCACCGAGCAGACCAGCCCAAGTACGCCCACCGTCCACGAAGGCTCGCAGCAAGAAGAGTCCGCCGGTCATCCTGCATCGGCAGTGGAGCGGATGCTGAATCAGGTGGGGTGCCTCAAACACTCGACCGCAGGCATGTACTTCTACGGCTCGCTGACGGCGTGCCACGGCGAGAAGATCGGACCGGAGGCGTACAAGACCTATGTGGTACAGCTCTTGAAAGAAGCGGGTGACCCCTCAGACCCGGTCGAGCGGATGTTGGTTGAGCAGTTGGCCTTGGCCCACCACAACGTCGGACGGCTGCACATCGAGGCTGCCCGGGCGGAGGGGCTGGAGCAGGCGAAGGCGTTCAATGCCGCCGCCGCGAGGTTGATGAATGAATTCCGCCACTCCGCATTGGCGTTGAAGTCGTACCGGGCCCCAACGGTGTCGACCGGCGATCGAATAGACTCCGGCTCGTCTCGAACGGCTGCCGACGGTAGAGGCAGCCCCAAAAGCAACGGTGCTGCTCGAAACGGAGCCACGACACCGCGAAGTCGCGAAAGCAAAGTAAACAGTAAGGGAAGCCACAGGCATGCCAACCGGATCACCGAGCACCTGCAAGAATCCGCTCCGGGTCGCAGCAGGTAGACGCAACTGGCAGAAGCGGGGACCGTGGACTGACGAGGCCCGAAATCGGGTCCGCCAGGCGA
>Ga0310123_10004844_pt1 | contig 10125 bp, 8 predicted proteins | sample CB6_AW_1057_MG_FD_203505 | JGI IMG/M metagenome (GOLD analysis project Ga0310123, IMG submission 203505) | Marine microbial communities from Western Arctic Ocean, Canada - CB6_AW_1057 | ecosystem: Environmental > Aquatic > Marine > Oceanic | place: Canada: Western Arctic Ocean | collected...
CTGATGATAAACGAATTATTTTCTCTTCAAACATGAATGATCCAAAAAAGCGAAACTTTGATCTTTATGCTATAGATGAAAATGGGGACAACCTTGAGCGCATTACATATTTTGACGGATTTGACGGGTTTCCCATGTTTAGTTCAGACGGTAAGTATTTAGTTTTTTCCTCAAACCGTAATCAGGCCAAACCCGGCGACACTAACATTTTTATTTGCGAATGGGTAGGCCCATGAAACTCTATATCATTCTGAATATTATGTTCGCTCTTGTATATAACACTGATTCGTATTCTGCGGCCACAGCGGACCCTGTTTATAAGGCAATAAAACTTGCTGCTATTGAAAACGGTATACCGGATTATTATTTACGAAAAGCATTCTTAAACGACAGCATTCAAATTCATGCTATTATCCCAGAACGTTTTGCACGGCCGTATGAAGAAAAAACCTGGGCAGAATACAAAAAACTCTTTGTAACAAATGTGCGCATAAAAAAGGGCAAAGTGTTTTATAATAAACACGGGGAAGATCTTGAAAAAGCAGCAGGTCATTATGGAGTAGACCCCTATTTAATATTGAGCATCATCGGCGTGGAAAGCAATTATGGCAGTCACCATAAAGAATTTACTGTATTTAATTCCCTCTATACGCAGATTGCCGTCATGCCCAAACGAGCCAGTTGGGCCAAAAGGGAAATGATAGAATTTCTAAAATATTGCTATAAAGATAATGTGCCACCCCACAGCGTATATGGTTCCTATGCCGGCGCGTTTGGATATGGACAGTTCATTCCCTCTAGTTTTAATAATTTCGCTGTGGATTTTGATGAAGATGGAGTGCGGCAGGCTTATACGTGGCCGGACGTTATGGCCAGCATTGCCAACTATTTGGTGATGAACGGTTATCCTGTTACACAGGATATGGATATGAATTTAGAAAATAAGGATCAGAAAAAAATTTACAAAGCAGTGTTTGCCTATAATCATGCGGACAATTATGTAAAAGCAGTTTTAGAATTAAGAAATGAGCTTCGGAATAATATCAGTAATATGAAAATAAATTCATCTCACAAAAAGTAGCTATTGGAGGTTAAAATAAGTGATATTAATAAATATGCGACTTTTCTTTTGGTCCTGTTTATAGAATTTTATACTGTACCAACAAACCAGAACCCACGACTTTTTATACTGGGAGATTCCGGAATACAGTGGACAGCAAGCAGTTAGGATAGGAAATTATAAAGCTATTAGAAAAAATATTTTTAAGGGATATTTGGAAATTGAACTTTATGATTTGAAAACGGATATCCAAGAAACAATAAATGTAGCAGAACAATTTCTGGGAATTGTTAAACGGGCAGAAAAGATCATATTAAGGGAACACGCATCATCTGAAATATCTAGTTTTAAATTTTCTATTTTAGGAGATTAGAAGGAGCAACCAATTATTATATTCAAGGGGAAACAATTAACTTTAGTGTGTCTTCACCACGCTTAACCATTACAGCGACCTCCTGTCCTTTTTTAAGTTCGCCTAGGCGGTGCATATAATCATAAATGTCTTGAATGTCTTTACCATCAATTTCTATTATAATATCGCCTGCTTGAACTCCCGCGGCCTCCGCCGGACCGTCGGGCCGCACACCGTCGATTGTCAACCCCGGCCCACTACTGGCATATGATGGAATAATTCCAAAAGTAACATTAAATCTCCGCCGGCCCTGTGGCCGCTCCCGGGGCCCAGCGGTTGTAAAGACAGGTTTTTTATCCTGGGCTCCGATATAGGCAGTAACATCGTAAATAAGCTCAAGGATTTTCTGTTCCCCGGCCGCGTTAATTTTTTCCCAGTCATCGCTGGGTTTGTGATAATCTTCATGTGTGCCAGTGAAAAAGAATAATACTGGAATATCTTTAATGTAGAAGCTACTATGATCGCTAGGCCCGAAACCCTCCTTGCTATAGGAAATTTTTAATTTATGGATGTTTTGTAATGAATCCAGCAGAGGTTCAAATAGGGGAGAGGTGCCTGTTCCGCCAACAGTAAGCGATGAATCTTTTAGGCGTCCGATCATATCCATGTTAAGCATTGCTGCCACGTTTTCTAAATTGATAACACTGTTATCAACAAAGTGTTTTGATCCCAGCAGCCCCTTTTCTTCAGCATCAAACGCGATAAAAAGAACATCCCTTTTTAATGGATATGGATTTGCAGCAAGTTTCTCGGCCAGTTCTAGCAAGCCGGCTGTTCCGGAGGCGTTATCATCGGCGCCATTATGAATTGTGTGTTCATCGGGTTGAAGGGAACCGCTCCCCGTCCCTCCGTAGCCTAAATGGTCCATGTGCGCACCAAGAATGATGATTTGATCCGAAGACCCATCTCCTGGGACAAGGCCCAAGACATTGGTCCCTTTTGATTTTTTTGTCCTTAAGCCAACGGTTGCTGAAATACTGACATTTAAATCAAAAGATATACTCGATCGATTATTATCCAACTTCTCCTGCAAATCTTTAAGCGTGGTATTGTTAGGAAGCAATTGCTGAGCGATCTCCTGTGAAACATGAATGACTGGTATTGTTCCAGCGCTTGCGGAGGATCTAAAACGTAAAGGAAGCAATTTTTCCAGGTTATTATCATCGTAAGGGTTAACAAAAAGCACTCCTGCGGCGTTGTTGTCTCTTGCAACCATATATTTTTTACGCAGGGGCATGTGCTCTGCGAAAGCAGAGTGGGGCTGGCTGCCATCGGGGCTGCCGCGAAAAACTAACACCCATTTATCACCAACATCAATATTAGCATAATCATTCCAAGCAACACTGTCCTCTACGCCAAAACCATATCCAACAAACACTGCGGAAGCGTTAAATGAACCGGTCCCAGAAAACCCAAGGGGCATAAAATCTTGTTTTACCCGAAATGTTTTTCGTGTTTCATTAATCTTAAAGCGATTATAACCGGAAAGGGAAACGCCGCTGGTAAATTCAAAAGACTGTTGATAGCCCTTTTCACCAGCTGGGATTACGCCGGATGTTTTCCATTCTTTTTCTATGTATCGGATTGCTTTTTTTGAACCGGAAGTTCCTGGAGCACGCCCCTTAAGAGGGTCGGATGACAGGTAACGAATATGACCTAATATTTCAGCGGAAGTTATACGATCAGAACCCCCGCCTGAGAAACAAAAGTTTATTAACAATAAAATGATTAAAATAAGTCTGTAAAACGGATTTCGCATTAGCGCTAAATTATAACCTAAAACAGATAAGTTATATTACGGAAATCCACAATGTCTAATACAAAAACAAAGGGCATACGGATAAATGTTGAATCCGAATATTTACCGCAGCGCTCTGACCCCACAAAACCCATCTATTTTTTTGCATATCATATTACCATCACGAATGAATCAGACGATAAAATCCAGCTTGTGAGCCGCTATTGGCATATTACAGATTCGAACGGTAACGTAGAAGAAATCCGTGGGCCGGGAGTAGTTGGACAGCAGCCAAATTTAGAGGGGGGAGAATCTTTTAAATATACAAGTTATTCCCCCTTGCCTACAGAATTCGGGGTTATGCATGGTGCGTTCCAGATGGTTCGCAGTGATGGCGTTGCCTTTGATGCCCGCATAAAACCATTTAAGCTTGCTGTGCCGTTTTCGGTGAATTAAAGAAGCCCCTTCATTTTGAAAAAAAGTTAGTTTCAATATGTTAATTTTTAATAGAACTAAGATCATTGCAACGGTTGGTCCCGCCTGTTTAAAGAGGTCTATCTTGAAAAAAATGGTCACGAACGGCACCAATGTCTTTCGAGTGAATATGTCGCACGGCAGTCAAGAAGATAAAAAAGAAATTATCCAGCATCTTAAACGACTGGAAATGCCCAACGGTGAGCGGCCCTGCATTATTGCCGACTTGGCCGGTCCGAAGATTCGTGTACGCAAAGTAGTCTCTGGATTTGAAACTAAAAAAGGAGAAACTGTACGGATTAGTAGCAGTGGAAAGGCAAATAAAAATACAATTGTTGTTTCCAAGGGAATAAAATTTCCAAGAATAAAAAAAGGTGCCAGCATCAAGATCAATGATGGTCGCATACAATTAAAAGTTGATCAAAGGGGATCACAGACACTTTTACAATGTATTACTACAATCGGCGGAAAGATCGAAACGGGTAAAGGTGTCAATTTTCCCGGAATTACGCTTAAACTTCCAGCCCTTACAGCTCAGGATCGAAAAGATTTAAAACTAGCAATTGCTGAAGAGGTAGATTGGATTGCCCTGTCTTTTGTTCGTTCTGCTAAAGATAAAGCTGATATAGACAGAGTATTAAAAAGGGCAAAAGCAAATATCCCGATCATAGCCAAGATTGAAAAATGGGAAGCACTGCAAGACCTTGAAGCGATTATACATCAATTTGATGCTGTAATGGTTGCCAGGGGAGATCTGGGAGTAGAAACGCCCCCTGAGCAGGTTCCCCTGGCACAAAAGAAAATTATTAAACAAGCAAACAAAATGGGAAAACCGGTAATTATCGCCACACAAATGCTGGAATCTATGGTTAATGAGCCTGTTCCCACACGAGCAGAAGTGAGTGATATAGCTAATGCTATTTTTGATGGCGCCGATGCATTAATGGTTACCGGAGAGACGGCCATTGGTAACCACCCCATTGAGGTTATTAGGGTTCTTAAAAAAGTCATCCTGGAAACCGAACACACAATTGACTTTGACATGGCGCGCCAACCCATAGGCCGTCAAAGTACAGCTGATGCCATCAGCCATGCCACATGTCAGGTTGCTCAAGATCTTTCGGTTGATTGTATTGTTACCATGACCCACAGCGGCAGCACGGCTCTAATGATATCGCGGTATCGTCCCAATGGTCGCGTGGTTGCGTTAACACCGGTGGAACGCACATGTCGGCAATTGGCAATGGTCTGGGGCATTTCTCCCTTTAGAATAAAAGAATACAAACGCACGGAGGATATTCCTGCAATTGTTGAGCAGAAACTACTTGCCAAAAGAGTTATCAGAATAGGACGAAAGTATATTATTACGGGTGGTGTTCCTGTAGGCGTTCCCGGCACTACAAATTATCTTTCAATACAAACCGTTTAATGAAATGAAATACGTTTATTCCTTTATGTTGGATAATGCAGAAGGATCTACTGCAATGAAAAATGAACTGGGCGGTAAAGGCGCCAACCTGGCAGAAATGTGCAACATGGGGTTACCTGTTCCGCCAGGATTCACAATCAGCACTGCAGTATGTACACATTATTATAATAACAATCAAAATTTGCCAAAGGATATTGACGATCAGGTTTTAAAAGCTCTACAAAAAGTTGCTGGGGAGATGGACAAAATATTTGGAGATGAAAAGGATCCTATGCTTGTTTCTATCCGTTCCGGCGCCCGGGCATCCATGCCCGGCATGATGGAAACAGTATTGAATATAGGGCTTACCACCAAAACCATCCCCGGCCTGATTGCTAAAACCAATAACGAACGCTTTGTTTATGACGCCTACCGGCGCCTCATTATGATGTATGCTGACGTGGTCATGGAAAAAGCAGCAGGGATCGAGCCGGAAGAAGGGCGCGGTATCCGCCAAAAACTGGAATCTATGTTAGAGGATTTTAAGAAAAAAAATGGGTATACAAAAGATACGGACCTTGCTACGGACGATTGGAAAAGATTATCAGAGTCCTTCAAAGCAGAAATAAAAAAAACTTTAGGTAATGAATTTCCTGACGATCCAATGGACCAGCTTTGGGGTGGGATTAAAGCCGTATTGCGTAGCTGGAAGGGCAAACGTGCTGTGAATTATCGCCGCATAGAAAAACTGCCGGATAAATGGGGTACAGCAGTTAACGTTCAAGCTATGGTGTTTGGTAATACAGGAGAAAATTCAGCGACGGGTGTGGCGTTTACCCGGAACCCCGCCACTGGAGAAAATATGTTTTATGGCGAATGGCTCACTAACGCCCAAGGAGAAGACGTGGTAGCAGGAATTCGAACCCCCAATCCCCTGAACGAAGAGACAAAGACACAGAACACAAAAAATTTAACATCTCTGGAATCTTCAATGCCGGAGCTGTACCAGCAGCTGTCAGACATTCGAATGAAACTAGAACTGCACTATAAAGATATGCAGGATATAGAATTTACCATAGAGGATGGCCGCTTGTGGATGCTGCAAACCCGCATTGGTAAACGCAATGGTGCTGCTGCTATTAAAATGGCAGTTGACATGGCAAGCGAAGGCATGATAGATAAGAAAACAGCATTAATACGCGTCAGGCCGAACCAACTGGACGAACTCCTGCACCCCATGTTGAACGCGGAAAGTGAAAAAAGTGCAACATTGTTAGCCAAAGGGTTACCCGCTGGTCCTGGCTCCGCAGCTGGAAGGCTTGTGTTTACAGCCGATGATGCCGAAACATGGCATAAGCGCGGAGAAAAAGTTATTCTATTACGCAAAGAAACATCTCCAGAAGATATTCATGGCATGCACGCCGCGGAAGCAATTCTCACCGCTAAAGGAGGAATGACTTCCCATGCGGCACTGGTAGCCCGGGGTTGGGGCAAATGTTGTATTGTTGGCTGTAGCGAGCTTCATGTTGATGTACAAAAGCGAGAAGTTCATATTGGAGATACTACATTAAAAGAAGGCGACTGGATCACCATGAATGGTACGCTGGGAAATGTTTATAAGGGAGTATTGGAATTAGTACCAACCGATCCTAACACACATTCGGAATACAAACAATTGATGGAATGGGCTGATGAAGTACGCACCTTGAAGATCAGGGCTAATGCCGAAAGCCCAGCGGATGCCCAGCAAGCTATCAAATTTGGAGCCCAAGGCATTGGTTTGTGCCGAACCGAACATATGTTTTTTGATGAAACGCGAATTCTGGCCATACGTAAAATGATATTAGCACACAACAAAGACGATCGCCGCGCGGCTGTAATGGAGTTGCTTCCTTACCAGAAAAACGATTTTAGGGGCATTCTGAAGGCTATGGAAGGTCTGCCGGTGACTATCCGTTTACTGGATCCGCCACTGCACGAATTTTTAACTCTTACCGATGAACAGATACAGGAATTGGCTGAACAGGTTGGTCAGAATAAGACAGATATTGAAAAACGCATAGCAGGCTTGCATGAACTTAATCCTATGCTTGGCCATCGAGGTTGTCGACTGGGAATTGTCTATCCGGAGATTACAGAAATGCAGGCACGTGCAATCTTGGAAGCAGCCTCCGAATTAACCAAAGAAGGTATAGCTGTTGCACCGGAGATTATGATTCCACTAGTAAGCACAGTTTCTGAATTCACCGATCAGGAAACGATTGTTAGAAAAGTAGCACAGGATGTTTTTAAAAAAGCAGGCATGGAAACGAATTATATGGTTGGAACTATGATTGAACTTCCCCGGGCCTGTCTAACAGCTGATGAAATCGCAGAACATGCAGAATTCTTTAGCTTCGGCACAAATGATTTAACGCAAACCACGTATGGATTCAGTCGTGACGACATTGGTTCATTCCTGCCGGATTATCTGGAAAACAATATTTTGTCCCATGATCCTTTCCAGAGCCTAGATGTAAATGGAGTGGGAAAACTTATCTCCATGGCAGTTAAACTTGGACGAGGGGTAAATGGGAATTTAAAAATTGGTATTTGTGGTGAGCACGGCGGCGATCCGGCCTCTATTAAATTTTGTAAAGATAATCAATTGGATTATGTAAGCTGTTCCCCCTTTCGCGTCCCCATTGCTAGACTGGCGGCAGCACAGGCAGAATTATAAGGAATGCATTTTAAAATTATAATGCTCTAATTTGGTAGAATTGCAATATTTACAAAACAATTAAAAATATTGATTACTAGCACTGATGATCACGGTAACACTTATGCTGGTTTTAGCAAAATATTCCCAGATAAAATGAACATTAAATATTGTTTACCATACACGGTACGCAGAAATTATATTATGTATTATTCACATTATATTTAACTCAGTTGACAAGGAAACAATAAATGAATTATTCTCGATATCAACTAATAAGTTTAACAGTTTTAAGGGTATTGGTAGGCTGGCATTTTTTATATGAGGGCATTTCCAAGTTAATCAACCCCTACTGGTCATCGGCCGCCTACCTATTGGACTCCAAATGGCTATTATCAGGTCTTGCAACAACAATCGTATCAAACCCAACCTTATTGGGGCTTTCAGATTATGTGAACATGTGGGGACTGACGCTTGTGGGTGCTGCATTATTATTGGGGTTATTCAGCCGCTATGGCGCTTTGACCGGTATGGTGTTTGTACTGCTATACTATTTATTTGCACCGCCTCTATTAGGATTGGAATATGGACGGCCAGGTGAAGGCAGTTATCTTATTGTAAATAAAAACCTGATAGAAGCCTGTGCGCTCTGGGTACTTTATTCATTTCCCACAAGTCATATCATTGGTTTGGACCGTTTCTGTGTCAAACCGGAATCAAATTAAAGGGAGTTGGTCATGAGCGATCAAACAAATCAGCAAAAAAATACCAATGTAGAACGCCGTGAATTGATCAAAAGCCTAGCTACCGTGCCGGTTTTTGGCTTATTTCTGGTCAACCTCTGGCGAAAAATGCGTCGGGATTCATTGATGAAATCAAATCTTTTATCCGATCTCGTTCAAGAAAAATCCGCCCCTGCTATTATCAGTAGCCTTTCCGATAGTCGCCATTTAAATATTGGTATCATTGGCTATGGAGGGCGAGGGTCGCATTTGATTCGCGGTGCCGGTTTTGCCACCAAAGGCTGGACTGACACTGTATCAGAAAATGCCCGTAAGAACAAGCTTGATAAACAGTTTAAAACATATATGACCCAAGAAGATTTGAATTGTACCCTGGTTGGTGTCTGCGATCTATTTGATGTCCGGGCCGAGCAAGCCATTGATGCATCAAAAAATGAAGTTCGATCGGGCGGGAAACCAAAGGCAACAGCAAAACGGTACCGCCATTATACAGAACTGCTGGCGAATGATGATATTGATGCGGTTATCGTAGCCACGCCGGATCACTGGCATTCCCGGATTACGATCGATGCTGCCAAGGCAGGGAAGCACGTGTACTGCGAAAAAGGTTTAACACGGACATTTGATGAAGCGATCAAGGTTTATGATACCGTTAAGAAAACAGGCATCACCTTCCAGCTTGGACACCAGAACCGACAGGTTGAAGCCAATGAAAAAGCAAAACAGATCATTAAACAGGGTCTACTAGGCAAAATAAACCTGGTTGAGTTGGCTACAAACCGTAATTCTCCATGGGGGGCCTGGGTTTGGGGTATTCATCCGGAGGGAAATGAAAAAACCATCGACTGGAAAACCTTCCAGGAGCCAGCACCTAATAAAATACCGTTCGGAGAAGAAGCACTTAGACGGTTTTTCCGTTGGCGTTGCTGGTTCGATTATGGCACTGGTCTTTCAGGTGATTTGTTATCTCATGATTTTGATGCTTTAAATCAAATTATGGATATAGGTATTCCAAAATATGCATCTTCATCAGGGGGAATCTATTATTACAAAGATGGAAGAGACGTTCCGGATGTCTGGAATGCAACTTTTGAATATCCAGATAAAGATCTGACCGTTCTTTATAGCGCAACGCTTTCGAGTAATGATCCTCGTGGAAATCGGATTATGGGTCACGATGCCACCATGCAGATGGGCGGTCAGAGTGGTGGTGGATCAGTTCATGGTTTTATTGTCACGGCAGATTCTGAGTCTACTCAATACAAGGAGCGTATTCAAGATGGGATTATTAATACAAAATATCCTATATATACCTATTCACCGGGATCCAAACAAATTGATGGTGTAACCTCTGCTACTTCTAAATACTTTGCGAACAAAGGTCTTCTCTATACGTACCGAGAAGGCAAGCGAGTTGACCCAACTCATCTTCACGTCAAAGACTGGCTAGATTCAATCAGGAGCGGTGGACAGCCGAAATGCAACATAGAAGTAGCACTCCATGAAGCAGTTGCCTGTCATATGGCGACAGAGTCTTATTTTAAAGGTCGTCGGATGGAATGGGACCCGGTAAAACAGCGGATCATTTGATC
>Ga0310123_10004845_pt1 | contig 10125 bp, 7 predicted proteins | sample CB6_AW_1057_MG_FD_203505 | JGI IMG/M metagenome (GOLD analysis project Ga0310123, IMG submission 203505) | Marine microbial communities from Western Arctic Ocean, Canada - CB6_AW_1057 | ecosystem: Environmental > Aquatic > Marine > Oceanic | place: Canada: Western Arctic Ocean | collected...
AAGGATGATCCAGCGGCGATATCCCATCGCAGCGAATTCCTGCATCAGGTCGGCTGGTGGCGACCGCCGCCAGTCGGGATATTGAGCGATCGGAGATCCGGACCGCAGATCCAGGCTTAACACCAGTGTGGCGGGATCAAACTGCGCCAACAAATGTCGTGCTGCTTGCGGTCCTGGCAGCGATTCCAGTGCCACAACAACGCTGTGGATTCCGAGGTCAAACAACTCTTGGGCATCCTCGGGCGACTGGATTCCGGCGTCCACCAGCAGACTCAGGTCCATCCGTGACAATTCGGCCAGTGTGCAGCGGTTGGGTTCTCGGCCCATGATCGCGTCCAGGTCGGCGATGTAAGCCATTTGGGACTGACAGACGGGTGTGAGCTGTCGCAGCACAACGGACGGGTCCACAGAATCTGTAAGGTGGCTGCGAATCGGACGATACTCGCTCCGGCGACCGGCAATCGCCTGCACGGTGATGCCGTTGAGCAGATCCAGAACCGGAATAACCTTCATCATGTTCGTCACACTAGTCCGCCGGCGTGCCGTGGGATCCGGAGAACACACTGAGTTTCCCGCCTGTTGTGAGCGCAAATATCGTTTTGATGTGAGGATCTGTGATCAGCAGTCCGTTTTGGTGGCGACAAAGGCCAACGGGACGATCCAAAGGAGCGCCCTGCACCCATTTTTCCGTGGAGCCGTCCATGGATACCTTCCACACACAATGGCTGTAGTTGTCTGTGACGCAGAAGGATCCGTCGTCTAACTGCACAATCTGGTGCGGCAACTGAAACGGGTGGTCCCTCACGAACGGTTCAACGGTTCCGTCCGGCAGGACCTTTTGAATCTGGCCATCCTTACTGGACGTCGACAGGACCCACAGATTGCCATCGGAATCCAACGTCAGACCGCGCGGGGAATTGATAACGGCGAATTCTTCCGGTATTTCGGAGCCTGCCGCCGGCATTTTCCAGATGCGATGCAGTTCCAGGTCCGCCGTATAAATCGTGCCATCCGGAGCCACGGCCACCGACATCGGAATGCCGATCCAGCCGCCGGTCAGTGGCTCCGGCTGTCCGTCATCTGTGAAGCGATATACGTCGCGCGTTGAGGAATCTCCCGCAAGCAGTCGTCCCTGGTGATCGATGGCCAGACACCGAACCGCGTTCAGCGGAGTTCGAAACTTCCTGGAAGCGTGAAAGTAAATGGTCTTTCTTCCATTCTCGATCTTCCAGATGCCCGGGAGATTTCGGTCGGCGACAAAGACCGTGCCGTCGCCAGCGGCGACAACGGCGAGTGGATAGCGGAATTCCGCATGTTCCTGTGACACAACTGTTGGGGAGCACACGGTGAGCAGGATCGCAGTCAGGGTCGGCTTCACGATCGGAATCTTCTTCAAATGATTTCAGGATCGACACCGGCGCCCACATGCACGTTCCGGCCAGTCTTGTCGGCCCCGTCAGGAGTGCTCCGGCGGCAATCCGGAGGCTGCAGAATCATCATGGTGCAGGATCTGCGCACATGTGTCTAGTCCCGTGAGTTTTGTCCATTCCTGCTGGAGCAGTCGGACAATCGTTCCCGGCGCTGTCCCTGGCAGAGTGTGGTCGTCAATGGATGCGACTGGCAGCAGGCCAGACGGAGTTGAGGACAGAAACGCTTCCTGAAAGGAATCAATCCGGTTTACATACAAATCAGAAATTCGAAACCGAACACCCACTTGGTCACAGGCCTCCCGGACGATTTGTCGTGAGAGGCTGTTCAGCACAGCATAGTGCGGAGTGATCACCGTCTCATTGAGGACGGTGTAAAAACAGGCGGTGGCTGTCTCTGTGATGCGATCTTCGGCATCGAGCAGCAAAGCGCGTGCGCCGGGATCCCGGGCGGCTACATCCCGGTCCGCCAGCCACCAGTGCAGTCGATTGCGAGTCTTGTACTCCGCCGGAAACGAATCCGCCGGCAACTGACGACGATCGGGAATCCGCAGTCGGACACCGTGTGACACAGCGTCTTTCCAGCGATGAAACGGCAGGCAGAATGAATGTACGCACACGGTTGGCTCCAGGCTTTCCGTGGCGGCCAGATACGTGGGGTTGGGACCGGCGGTCACGAACATCACGATGCCAAGATCGGCTGTCACGGCAAGGTCTCTGGTGTTTGCCGCGACGATCCGGTGGACTGCGTCACTCAGTTCATTCACTTCATACGGCAGGCGGAATCCCAGCGCAGCACAGGACCGCTTCAGCCGTGCCAAGTGATCCGCCAGTCGAAACGGTCGGTGATGATACGTTCGGGCCATTTCCGAAATCGATGCTCCCGCGACGACACCCAGATCCCAGACCGGCACTGAGGCCTGCGAGTACGGGACAAGCTGTCCGTTCAGCCATGCGATATTGGGCGATTCCGTCATTTTGAAATCCCTGACAGGTCTGAGGTCGGCCACGACAAAGACTCGACCTTGCCCCTCTTCATTGAGTATCCTCCGACTGGTCTCAATCATCCCGTTCATCAGGGAAAGAATCATGTATCGATTGTCAGTCGTCGGTCTGTGCAGTCTGGCTTTGCTGGTGTGGGCAGGTGCGCTGGGAGCAGCCGATGATGTTGCTGATGAACGTCGCGAGCAGTATGAACTGATGAAACTGTTTGTGGAATCATTCCAGCAGATCGAATCCAACTACGTGACTGAAGTGGATCGTCGTGAATTGATGGAAGCCGCGATCCGCGGCATGATCCGTCATCTCGATCAGTATTCCAGCTACATGACACCCGGCGACGTGGAGAGGTTTACTCAGGTTGTGGACCAGGAGTTTGGCGGCATCGGGATTCACGTGAACTTCCAGACAGGCGTATTGCGGGTCCTGAGTCCGCTGCCCGGGTCACCGGCTGCAAAGGCCGGGATTCGATCCGGCGACGCGATTCTGGAAGTGGACGGTGAGTCTGTCGAGAACTTCGATGTTTTGTCAGACGCAGTGAAACGAATTCAGGGTCCGATTGGCAGGCCTGTCAGACTCAAAGTACTCCACGAAGGTGAGCGTCGGGAGTCCGAAGAAATTACCGTGGTGAGGGAGGTCATCCAGGTGCCCACCATCCACGGCTTCCGGCTGAACGAAGACAAACAGTGGAATTTCATGTATTCGGATGAAGAGGAAATTGGTTACATTCATCTGGCCCATTTCAGCCAGCGGACTTCCGAGGAACTGCGGACGACGCTGCATGAACTGGTCGATCAGGGAATGAACGGACTGATTCTGGATCTGAGGTCCAATCCCGGGGGTCTGCTGGACGCGGCAATTGAAATCTGCGATCTATTCCTGAAGAGCGGCAATATTGTCAGTGTGCAGGGTCGCAATGTGGCCCATCAATCCTGGGACGCAAACGAGGAAGGGACGCTGCCCGAATTTCCAATGGCCATTCTGGTGAATCGCTACAGTGCGTCTGCTAGTGAGGTGGTGAGCGCAGCACTGCAGGACAATCAACGAGCCGTCGTCGTGGGTGAACGCACCTGGGGTAAGGGAAGCGTTCAAAACATGATCCGGCTGGAAGAAGGTAACAGTCAGCTCAAGCTGACCATGGCGACCTATCACCGTCCCAGCGGTGTCAATATCCACCGCATGAATGCGGCCGGAGACGAGGATGACTGGGGCGTCCGGCCGGACGAAGGACTTGAACACCGATTCGACAGGCGCCAGTTCAGTCAGTGGGTCACGGCAATGCGACGTCGAGAAATCCTGCGGGAAAATGCGGGTGAGACTTCCACTGACGGGGGGAATTTCGTGGACACACAGCTGAACGCAGCGCTGGATTACGTTCGCAATCGGATCGCGTCCGAATGATCCTCGTTCATGATGACATGTGAGTGAATTGAATACGTCGCTTCAATGCCGTCGTCACGGAAGGCAGCAATCCCCGGGCAGTGCGGCCTTCCGTCGCACTCGTACCGGAGCCTTCCTGCATGACCTGCTGTGACCGCTGTACCCTCCCGACGCTGACCGCACTCGCCTTCGTTTGTATTGTCTTTGCCGACGGGATCAGGCTGGCGGCGCAGCATCAGCCGCTGGATCTGCAGCAGTTGCTGAAACGGCTCCGCGGTCTGGACAGTTCTCTGAGACACGTTCTCTCTGCAGTTTTGAGAACGCTGATTCTCGTTGGTGGAATCCGACGTGGAAGACGTCCCGCTCTTAGTTATTTAAGAGGTGATGATTGCGCCTAAAAGCGAGAATTCTGCGCTGTCGGCGGCAGTCCGCCTTGCAGGGAAAACAGCAACAGGTATAATGGTGATATTGAGACTCAGTCGCATTACATCTGGCGTTGAAATGACAATGACAGGGATTCGGCCGGCTCAGCCAGCCAGCCGATTCCAGATCGGAGCCATGTTAGCTATGTCCACTCGCGCTGCGAAACACGGATTTACCCTGATCGAACTGCTGGTGGTCGTTGCCATCATTGCCATCCTGATTTCGCTGCTGCTGCCGGCGGTGCAGCAGGCCCGTGAGGCGGCTCGGCGCACTCGGTGTAAAAACAATCTGAAGCAGATTGGTCTGGCACTGCATAACTACCTGGACACACACAGCGGGTTTCCGCCGGCCTTCGTCTCTGATATTTCCACGACGAATACTCCTGGCGGTGAATGGTCGATTCATGTCCGGATTCTGCCATTCATCGAACAGGCCAGTCTCTATCAGCAGGCTGATCTGTCACTTTCCTACTCAGACGCGGTTAACATCGGGATTGCGACTCAGCGAATCGACGTGTATCTGTGCCCGAGCGAAATCAATGATCGGACACGTACCGACGCCGGCGGGAACCCCGTTCACTATCCGATCAGCTATGGCTATAACGGCGGAACGTGGAATGTCTGGGACAATGCGACACGGCAGGCGGGCAATGGAGCATTTGCTCCCAACTATTCAGCGCGCCCTCGGGATTTCACGGATGGCACAAGCAACACGCTTGGCTTCTCCGAAGTCAAGGCCTACACCCCCTATAATTGCGATGGCGAGACCGGCACAGCTGCGATGCCCTCGACTGCCGCAGAGCTGGAAGCTCTGATTGCAGCCGGAGGCAGCAACAAGGCTGACAGCGGACACACCGAGGGTGTGGATGGTCGAGTTCACCAGACCGGCTTCACGGCCTTACTACCACCCAATTCCAAGGTTATTGTGTCCGGTGGTGATCGGCCTGAAGGCGACTACACTTCCTGCCGGGAGGACATGGGCTGTCGCGGGCCGACGTTCGCCGCGGTCACCTCCCGCAGCTGGCACACGGGGACAGTCCAGTCACTGCTGATGGACGGTTCCGTTCACTCGATGAGTGAGAATATCGATCTGAGCGTCTGGCGCAATCTCGGCCAGCGCAATGACGGAAACGTGATCGGCGAGTTTTAGTGATTCGTCAGCCCACGAATGATGGATTGCGCGACGTGCTTTTCGGAACCACGGGGCACTAACCACCCGGTTGCAAACTGCCGACACTGTCGTTTGCACCGCCGGTCAGCTGTCCCGCGTATCTCGTGCGCCATGGTCAGGCGCGCAATCCACTGCTCGGGGATTCCCGATTTGCCGTAGACGCTGCCCGGGATCTGACTGCAGACAGCCGCCGTCGTGTCCGCGTCTTCGCCGAGCTTCACGCTGGCCAGAATGGCGTCTTCGAAGCTGTCAGCAGGAGTCCGAGAAATCGGCAGACGTTTTCATTGTCGGGCACTCGACAGTCATGCGGTCGGCCACTCATCGAATATCGAACACACAGAGCGCGACGGCTGCAAGACCGGGCAACCGACAGAGATGCGAAAAGTGGTTTGGGCTGCCACGGCTCCGCGCGCCGCTCAACGAATATTCGGCCTGATGAGCTGATGACCGCCGTCAACAGGCCGATTCCAACCGCTGCAATTGTGACGACTGACGGGATTGTCCGGGTCAGCCGAAGCCAGATTTCTGTGGTGTGTTGCGTATTTGTCACGCCGGCTGATCTCGCGCATGACATGCTTGGAACGACCCGGAAACCGTTCCTTCTTTACAGAGTGTCAGCGCATGGAATCCCGCCAGACTATTCCATCGTTCGGACGCGGACAGCATCTCATCCTGGGATCGCTTGTCGTTGTCGGTCTGATCGCATTCTGGCCGACCGTTGAATTCGACTTTGTCAACTGGGATGACCCCGCCTACGTGTGGCACAACGACCTGATCAAAAGCCTTTCGCCTGCAAACCTCTACGGTGTCGCGACGGAAGCGGTGACGCGCAATTATGCTCCGCTGACAATCAGCACGCTTCTGATGGACCACAGCATCTGGGGCATGCAGCCTTCCGGATACCATGCCACCAACGTGCTCCTGCATGTACTCAACGGGATTCTCGTCTTTCTGCTGACTCGTCAGCTGAGCCGCAGTGATTTCGTCGGCTGGCTGACGGCGGCTCTGTTTCTGGTCCATCCGGTGCAGATTGAAACGGTCGCCTGGATCTCTTCCCGCAAAGGACTGTTGTCGGCCAGCTTCATTCTGGGCGCACTCATCGTGCGTCTCAGACCGGAGCCATCGGCGAAACAGGATCTCTGGTACGGCATTCTGCTGGCCGCGGCACTTTTGTCGAAGGCACTGGCCGTGGTGGTGCCACCGATCGTTCTGCTTTACGACGTTCTCATTGCACGTCGTCGATTCAGAGACGCTCTGGTGCGGCAGGTGATTCCGGGTCTGATGGCACTTCTTTTGCTGCTGATGACCATGTCGGCTCAGCACTCCATCCTTGGCGGTGTTCGAGGCCACATGGACCTCAGTCTGCTGCAGATTCTGGCTGTCGACTCGGTGATAATGTGGCGGTATATCGGAATGCTCATCTGGCCGGCCGACCTTTGCGTCTTGTACGACCCTCCGACATCACGGATTTCCGGTCTGGTGATCGTATCGTCGGTCGGCTGGCTGTTGTCTGGCCGGCTGATGTGGAAACTGCGGAAGCGATTTCCGATGCTCCTGTGGAGCAGCCTGGCATTTCTGCTGCTGCTGGTTCCTGTGCTGAACTTTGTCCGCATCACAACGCTGATGAATGACCGTTACCTTTACCTGCCGTGCGTGGTGTTCTTTGCTGCTGCCTCCGCGGGACTCCAGCGACTGCTCACAGTTTTGGCCACCGCCTCTGACAGTCTGGCGCGACCGTTTGCAGCTGTGATCCGGTGGAGCCTGAGCATCGGACTGGTGCTTACGGCTCTGGGGTGTACGTCGGCGCATCTGCCGGTCTGGAGAAACTCATTCACGCTGTGGAATCATGCCATGGAGTACGTGCCACATCTACCGGTAGTCCGCATGCAGCTGGCACTGACTCATTACGACAGCGGCAGAACACGGCAGGCCATTCGCATCCTGCAGCGGGCTCTGCTGGAATGCGAGCCCGACGAGGCGGATCGGCGGCGCATGAACGATGCCGTCTTGAGCTGGACGGAGGAGCTCAGTCAGCGAACCGCGTCGCGACCTGCAGCGCTCCTGAAATAGCACGTGGCATCAGCGATGCGTCGGGACATAGAGGGCAGCGAAACCGATCTCCGCATCCAGCGGCCCGGAGGTATCTGTCCGCCGTGCTTCAATACGAATGCCCCAGGGATGCCGTTCGGGAATCTTCAGGCGAAGCGTTTCTCCGTCCACTGATTCACATTCCACTTCCGGTGTTCCCGGCAGCGGCGGTGCGAAAGGAATGTGCAGGTTGGCTCGCTTTTGCCCTTGGTCAAAGCGGATCCTCATGGTGCCTTCCACGAGTTCGCCGCCGAACTCATCCTGAATCCGTTCAAAGTCCTGCTGTTGCGAACGGTCTGCCACCTGCAGTGTATCCGCCTCCGTCACAGTTACATCAGGACCATCGATTGCCGTCTGCTCACTGCTGATGTCTTCATCCGACAACCCGGTCACCGATTCGGCTGCGAACGGATCCGCAGCATACTTCGATTCGAAGTCTGCATCTGCTCGTGAAAAAGGACGTTCATGCAGTTGGATCACTTCCTCATCGGCGTCCGTTACAGACGTCTGCTGCCTTTGCAGCGAGGCATCGTTGATGTCTTCAGATTTCTGCCCGTACGGAGCTCTTTTCCTGCGGCTTTCCGGCCATCTGACAGGAAAAATACCAGCGGATCGGGAGCGTCGGTTTCCTGGTTCGAAATCTTGTGTCGACTGGGATGCGTCCGATCGACCGGATTTTTCCTGCGACGTCGTGGCAGATACCGAGTCCCGACCGGCGGAGTGGGGCGCATCGGTCCCGTCCACTGCTGAATCAGTGTCCTTCCTGCTGCGGCGTTCGGATCTCGAAGGCGGCCGGTCCTCCTGAAATCGCCAGGCATTCGGCGCCAGCGACGGCCCTGATGATACCGGAACTGTTTCCGAGAGATCGGTTGTCTTCAGCCAGTCCGGATTGAGTTCGAGCACGGACTGATGCGAAATATTGAGGAACGGCGTGGGTTCTAAGTAGCTGTGGCGATCCCGGGGAATGGCAAAGAACTCATCCGGGACCGGGCTCATCACGGCAATAGCCAGCAGGACAAACAGACCGCCGGCCAGCCAAAACCGCAGCGGGGAATCGATTGGGATCATACAGAACCCGATGAGGCATGGCGGGAACAATGTGGCGGCTCCTGCCAGCATCAGGGTCGGCGTCTCCGCGGAAATACCTCGCGGAGGATTATAGAGCATCCAGGCGAACAGGCTGACAAACGCGATGAATGCGGCGAGAAGAAATGCGACCGGTTCCGATGTGACTCCAATGACTTCGGCTTGGGTACGTCCGTTCCACAGAACCATCGCTGTCGTGATCAGCCCGGTCCAGATGGTCACTGCGATCCAGCGCCGGTGACGCGAAGCGTGAGATGTTGTGAGCCGTCCTGCCATGGCCTCCTGCCGTGATTGCTGACCGCAATGGGGAGAATCCCGGAACACAGCCTGAAGCCGGATTGTAGGGTGACAGCAGTGTCAGAGGAACCTGTCTTCATCGGGGGCACCCTGTCGTGCTGCTGCGCTGTTTCAAGACATGGCCGATCTGAGAGCGTCGGCTTTGTCAGTGAATTCCCAAGTGAATCCCGGTTCGCTGCGGCCGAAATGTCCGCCGTGGGCCGTATTCCTGAAGACCGGACGACGGAGCTGTAGGTATTCAATGATCCCTTTGGGATTCAGGGGAAAGATTTCCCGCACTACGGCTTGAACTTTTTCTTCCGCCTCCACAGCCGTGCCGTTTGTGTCAACTCGTATGCTCACCGGATCGGCGACACCGATTGCGTAGGCCAGCTGTACTTCACACTCGCTGGCCAGTTCGGCGGCAACAATGTTTTTTGCCACATACCTGGCCATGTAGGCGGCCGACCGGTCGACTTTGGTGGGATCCTTCCCCGAGAACGCTCCTCCCCCGTGGCGTCCCCAGCCGCCGTAAGTGTCGACAATGATCTTGCGTCCGGTGAGTCCAGTATCGCCGTGAGGGCCGCCGATCACGAAATTGCCGGTTGGGTTGATGTGGTATTTCGTCTTACTGTCCAGCAGATCGGCGGGGACGGATTCGGGGATCACCCGGCTGATGATGTAGTCGTGAATCGTTTCCTGGGTCACATCTTCCGTGTGCTGGGTTGACACGACGATGGCGTCGACTCGTACAGGTCGGCTGCCATCGTATTCCACTGTCACCTGACTCTTGCTGTCCGGCCGCAGCCAGGGGACGTTGCCGTCCAGGCGCTTCTTCGCCAGCAGGTTGATGATGCGATGCGACAGAGAGATCGGCAGCGGCATGAGTTCGTCGGTCTGGTTGCATGCATAGCCGAACATCAGGCCCTGGTCGCCAGCTCCGTCCCGGTCGACCCCCGCAGCTATATCATCGCTCTGGCTGTGCAGTGCCGAAAAAACGCGGCAGGAGTCGGCATCAAATCCGATGTCGTTACTTGTGTATCCGATCTCGCGGACCACTTGGCGGGCAACCTCGACATAGTCGATTTGTGCCTGAGTCGTGATTTCCCCGGAGAGCACCACCAGATCGGTTGTGCAGAGTGTTTCACACGCCACACGCGACAATGGATCTTGTTCCAGAAGTGCATCCAGAATGCCGTCGGAAATCTGGTCGGACACCTTGTCCGGGTGTCCCATACTGACAGATTCACTGGTGAAGAAGTAGTTTGTCATATGA
>Ga0310123_10004848_pt1 | contig 10123 bp, 4 predicted proteins | sample CB6_AW_1057_MG_FD_203505 | JGI IMG/M metagenome (GOLD analysis project Ga0310123, IMG submission 203505) | Marine microbial communities from Western Arctic Ocean, Canada - CB6_AW_1057 | ecosystem: Environmental > Aquatic > Marine > Oceanic | place: Canada: Western Arctic Ocean | collected...
ACCTTAGTGTAGAAACCCCCAAAGTTCAGGAGTGCGTCGAACGATGAAACCGACGCAGTTTCGGACGCTGCTTTTGCTGCATTCGGCGTGTCGGTCCGAAGCAGCAAAGGGTCGCTCCAAATCAGAAACAAGGCGTTCCGCCGCGGGGTTCGCATCGCTTCTGACAGAGTCTCATTCATCGCTGATTTCAACGTTTGATGGCACTTTGAATTCTGATATGAGTTTAGAGACGTTGACATCCGAAGATTCAGCGGCCATGTGACTTACGTCGTCGAGTGCCGGCAAACGAACGTTTTAAGGATGGCATGGCTTCGGAACGAATGTCAAGAATCACCACGTGATTGGCGCGGCGGGAGGGGCCCATGCTGTTACAATAGGCGACATTCCGAGCCTGGAGCGGTTCCAGGTAGATACATGCGGGAAATCACGGAATAAGAAACCGAGTAGGACCGCTAAATGAAGACTTACACGTGGATTTCTTGGTTTGGGGTGATGGCGTTTGGACTCACGTGCCTCTGCGCTGTTTCAGCGGCGGCGGAGCCATCGTTGGTGACATCCCTAGTAGACAAACATTGCATCGTCTGCCATGGCGACAGTCGGCAAAAAGGGGATCTCAATCTCGAAGCGATTCTTCCGGATGACCCGAGTCTGCACCTTGAGCTCTGGGAGGCGGTTGTTCATAAGCTTCGCGCGCGGCAGATGCCGCCAATCAAGAGAAAAAAACGGCCAACGGATAGTGAATTCAAGCAGGTCGTGCTCTCCTTGGGGGCAGCGCTGGACGAAGCAGCTGCTAAGCAACCGAATCCTGGTCGAGTCGGTTCGCTTCGGCGTTTGAATCGAACCGAATATCAAAATGCTATCCGGGACCTGTTGGCGTTGGACATCGATGCTTCGGTGATGTTGCCAGCCGATGAATCGAGTTATGGATTTGACAATGTGACTGTGGGCGACCTCTCCCCGACACTTCTTGATCGCTATATCACTGTCGCTCAGAAGATCAGCCGACTTGCGGTTGGGTCGCCGCGCAGTTTTCCTGGTGGCGATACATTCCGTGTCCCTCCGGACCGCACTCAGGAGAAGCATGTCGAAGGCTTACCGCTTGGTACGCGTGGGGGAGTTTTGCTTCCCTACACTTTTCCGCAGGATGGCGAGTACGAAATTCAGATTCGCTTAGCGCGAGATCGCAATGAGTATGTTGAGGGCTTAAACGGTCAGCACGAAGTGGAGTTATTGTTAGATCGTAAACGGATGGCATTATTTACGGTCGTTCCTCCGGAGAATACAAATGCGTATTTCTTTGACGATGAACAACTCAAGACCCGCATACGCGTGACTGCTGGACCGCATGATTTGGGTGTGACGTTTCTGAAGAAGCCATGTTCCTTGCTTGAGACCAAACGCCAGCCGTACGAGGCGCATTTTAATATGCACCGGCATCCCCGCATAACGCCAGCCGTTAATCAAGTCTCGATTACAGGCCCCTATGGAGGAAATAGTTCTGGGGACACACCTAGTCGTCGGCAAATATTTACTGAGCAACCGACGAATGCGGGTGAAGAAGAAGGGTGCGCCAAAAGCATTTTGTCCAAACTCATACGTCGGGCTTACCGTCGACCTGTTACGGATTCGGATCTTGAAAGGCCGATGGAGTTCTATCGTAAAGCGCATTCGGAAGCGGGCTTTGAAGCGGGAATCGAATCTGCTTTGAGCGCGATACTGGTGAGCCCCCGGTTCTTGTTTCGCATCGAACGCGACCCGGCTGATGTTGCACCCGGCGAGGTTTATCGCATTAGTGATTTGGAGCTGGCGGCGCGCCTCTCGTTTTTCCTGTGGAGTAGCATCCCGGATGACGAATTGCTGGATGCGGCTATCGATGGCAAGCTCGGCAGGTCCGAGGGTCTTGAGAAGCAAGTGAGGCGGATGCTGGCGGACCCACGTTCTCGAAATCTGGCAAACAACTTTGCCTCGCAATGGCTTTATTTGCGCAATCTGGAGTCGAAGACTCCAGATCAGCGGCTTTTTCCAGACTTCGACGATAATCTCCGGCAGGCCTTCCGGGAGGAGACGGAGCGTTTCGTCGAAAGTATATTGCGAGAAGACCGTAGTGTGCTGGTTCTACTCAAGTCGGATTACACGTTTCTGAATGAACGTCTGGCCAAACATTATGGAATACCGAATGTGTATGGCAGTCGCTTTCGTCGCGTCGAGTTGGACAAGGACAGTCATCGCGGAGGGCTCCTGCGCCACGGAAGCATACTCACTGTAACGTCCTATGCCACGCGTACTTCGCCCGTGGTTCGCGGAAAATGGATCCTTGAAAACATTCTTGGTACGCCGCCGCTGTCACCTTTGCCAGATGTACCATCACTGAAAGACAACGTGCTTTCTGAACATTTATCCGTGCGCGAACGATTGGCTCAGCACCGTAGTTCCCCGGTCTGTGCAAGCTGTCATAATCTCATAGACCCGCCGGGCTTCGCGCTGGAGAACTATGATGCGGTAGGTCGCTGGCGCGAGATAGAAGAGGGCAAGCCTGTCGATAACTCCGCTGGCCTTCCCGATGGCAGCGTTTTTAGCGGTATGGACGGGCTTGAAGCAGGACTATTGAACCGTCCGGAACTTTTTGTTGGCACTTTGACCGAAAAATTGCTAACTTTTGCCTTAGGGCGCGGAGTTGAATACTACGACGCCCCAGCCGTTCGTAAGATCGTGCGGGAGGCAGCAGAGCAAGACTACCGATTTGCGCCAATCATTATAGGTATCGTTAAAAGTACACCGTTTACTATGAGGAAAGCGCTGTGAACTTCATTACCAAAAAAGCGATAACTCGAAGAACCGTCTTGCGGGGCGTGGGGGCCACGCTGGCGCTTCCGCTACTCGACGCAATGGTTTCTGCTGCGACTGCCCTTAGCGAAACGGCGGCTGAGCCTGTGCGCCGACTCGGTTATGTGTTTATGCCGATGGGGTGTGATATCACACGCTGGACGCCGGCCGGAAAGGACAAGCTTGGTGAGCTACCGTTTATCCTTAATTCGCTCGAACCGGTAAAAGAAGATATTACAATCATCTCCAACTTGGAGTTGGCGAACGCTTACCCCGGTTCCCACGCAACGAGTAACTCTGCATTCCTCAGCGCGGCCAAGGCCAAGCTCACCGAAAGCACGGACTACTATTTGGGAACCACGGCCGATCAAGTTGCTGCACAGCACATTGGTCAGGAAACGCAACTCCCTTCGCTGGAATTGGCGATGGATCACCTGCAGCTTGTGGGGCAGTGCGATAATGGGTATGCGTGTGTTTATCAAAATAATCTTTCCTGGTCGACGCCTCAGACGCCGCTTCCTGCTGAAGCACATCCTAGAATTGTTTTCGAGACGCTCTTTGGCGAGGGCGGCAGCATGTCGGACCGTAAGGCCGCACTCCGAAAGCGGGGTAGTCTGCTCGATTGGGTGGTTGATGACATGGTCAGCCTCAAACGCGAGCTTGGTGCGGGCGATCGCTCTCGGATTGACCGTTATCTCGATACGGTACGCGAAGTAGAGCGGCGCATCCAGCAGGCTGAGGCAAAGACAGAAGAAAACCCGTTGCCAGACCTGGACCGGCCGATGGGCGTACCGGCTGCTTATGCCGACCATGCGCGTCTGATGTTCGACTTGCAGTTATTGGCGCTGCAGGGAGATGTCACACGAGTAATCACGTTTCAGCTTGCTCGTGAAACCAGTACCCGTTCTTACCCCGAGATCGGCGTTCCGGATTCTCATCACCCGCTATCGCACCACGGTAACGATGAGAATAAAGTAGAGAAGATGGCAAAAATCAACCAGTTCCACGTCTCTCTGTTTGCCGAATTCATCGAGAAGTTGAAGAACACGCCTGAAGGCAACGGCTCGTTACTGGACCATTCGCTTTACCTTTATGGCAGTGGCATGGGTAATCCCAACTTGCATGACCACACAGATTTGCCAATTATCGTCGCCGGTGGTGCCGCAGGCAACATGAAGGGCGGGCGTCACATTCAATTTAAACAATCACAACCGTTAGCTAACCTTCACTTGTCGTTGCTGAATAAAGTGGGCGTTCCTGTCGACTCTTTTGCTGATAGCTCGGGGTCGATTGACGAGCTGTTTGAGCCTCTATCCATCTGAGCCACCGCTATGCTAACAAAACAACTCTGTGTATGTGGGATCGCGATTCTGATAGCCGCAGGCAGCACAGTAGCAGCCTCCCCTGCCCTGTTGGCGGATGCCGTGGAGAAGAAGGACCGTACCGCTACGATCGCGCTGCTTCAACAAGATGCTCAAGTCAACGCGGCACAAGTCGACGGTATGACCGCCTTGCATTGGGCCGCTTTTCAAGACGATCTCGACACAACCAAACTCCTGCTGGAAGCCGGCGCCAACGTGAAAGCGACAAATCGCTATCATGTAACACCCCTTTCATTGGCCTGCCTGAATGGAAATGGCGAAATGGTGGAGCTGTTCCTTGAGGCGGGAGCAGATGCAAACACGACTCTTGATGGTGGAGAACCTGTTTTGATGACTGCCGCGCGAACCGGTAAGGTTACGCCAGTGAAGGCGCTGCTTTCGCATGGGGCCAAAGTGAATGCGAAGGGAAGAAAGAAGCAGACCGCCTTGATGTGGGCTGCAGCGGAAGGCAACACTGAGGTCGTCCAATTGCTGCTCAAAGCCGGAGCCGATTTCCGAACCCCCCTGGACTCTGGCTTTACGCCGCTATTGTTTGCCGTCAGGGAAGGTAAGGCAGATTGTGTCCGGGCGTTGTTGAATGCAGGGTTGGACGTGAACGTCGCAGTCGATGCCGCTAAGCAAGGTGATTTGGAGAGAGGGATAACACCGCTAGTATTAGCTGTGGAGAATGGACATTTTGATCTTGCGGTCGACTTGATTGAGGCAGGCGCTAATCCCAATGACCAACGCTCGGGGTACACGGCGCTCCACACTCTGACATGGGTTCGTAAGCCGGATAGTGGTGACAGCAAATCGGGAAATCCCCCGCCAATTGGGTCAGGTCATTTGAGTGACCTCGAGTTTGTCAGAAAGCTTGTAGCGCACGGTGCGGATGTGAATGCGAAACTCGACAAAGGGAACAGTCTAAGGAGAGGTGCGACACCTTTCTTTATGGCATCCGCAACTGCGGATGCATCCTACATGCGTTTGTTACTTGAGTTGGGAGCGGACCCTCTGCTTACGAATTCAGAAAACAGCACACCTCTGATGGTAGCCACAGGGATTGGAACCCAGCTGGAGACCGCAACGGCTGGAACCGAACCCGAAATACTAGTAGTGGCGCAGTTGCTATTGGACCTGGGTGTCGATATTGATGCTGTGGATAATAACGGCGAAACAGCGATGCACGGCGCAGCTTACAAGAATCTTCCCAAGCTTGTTCAATTTCTTGATGACCATGATGCCAACATAAAAGTATGGAATCAGAGTAATAAGAGAAGATCTACGCCGTATTTGATCGCGGCAGGGTATCGACCTGGAAACTTCAAGCCTTCGGCCGAAACGATGGCCGCGATTAAGCAAGTGATGTTAGCTCATGGCTTGAAGCCTACAGCAAAAACACCGTCCCACAGGGGTCTTTTCGAAAAAAAACCGAATTCAGAAAAGATAAGAAAAGATAAAGAGTGATACGAAAAAACCCATTGGGTCAAAATATTCAAACGATCCATAAGCTATAGTATTTTCAGACGGTACGAGCAAATATTCCACAACTAGCTTCGACGCGAAACACGCCCGCAGGTTCGGGAGGTCATCAAGAGCCCAATTCCGGCCATAAGTCTGGGCACCGAGCAGCGGCGAAGAGTTCCAAAACGCATCAATGCGTGAGACACGTCAACAATGGACCCTCGTGACACACCCGTTTCTTGACACATCGGAACCCGTGCCAGAAAACGTCTGCCCTGAGCTTTTGAGACGGTTGTGGCCTAGGTGGCGTCCAGATGCGTCAAAAACCCAACGATATTCTGTGAGGCTGTTCATACCTCTACTTCAGCAGCTCGGTGCGGACTAGGCAGTCAAACGTTTGCGTTGCCAGGCCTGAAAGTCCATAATGCGGCTTCACCCAGATGAACTGAAGCAGACCGTCAGGTACGCGAGCACGGAGTCCAACTCATATTCAACTTTACATTCTTTAACTTGAACTTGTGAGTCAGCTAATGATCCCCCTGCTTCTCTGCACCCGATCGTCATGGGGCAGGTTGTAGGCCAACAACCGAAGGACGACACACGGGCGTGACTCTTTGGTGTTCACCCAAGTCAGGAAAGGACGGTGACGCATGAATCGTATGGTTCTGATCGTACTGGCGGTGCTGCTATTATTGTTCCTCCTTGGGGGCAGTCTCAGCGGGCTGTACACCGACTGGCTCTGGTTTGGGCAGGTGCAGTTCTCGGGGGTGTTCCTAACCGTGCTCACCACGAAACTATGGCTTGGGGCGGCAGGGGCGGCACTTTTGTTCTTCTTGTTATGGGTCAATCTGCGCGTCGCGCGCCGGCCCACACACACCACTCTGGTGTTCCAAGGCAAGAATGTTCTGGCAATTCCCGACCGGCACCTCGTGGAACCCTGGGTGAACCGTATGCTCCTCGTCGCCATTCCGCTGATCTCTCTGTTCGCTGGTCTGGTCGTTGGGAATTCCCTCTGGGAACAGGTGCTGCTTTATCTGCACCCGACCGAGTTCGGCCAGAAGGACCCCTTGTTCAACAGCGATTTAGGCTTCTATGTCTTTCAGTTCTCCTTGCTCAAGTCGCTTTATCGACTCTTCATGTTGGCCATGGGCTTGTGCGTGGTCCTGAGCGCAGCGGTGTACATCTTCGACGAAAGGGTCGCCGTGACCGAACAAGGACAGTTCAGCGGCCTTCCCAGGGTGAAGCGGCACTTGCTGACTCTAATGGGCATCATGCTCATGGCCAAGGCTTTGAGCTACCGCCTGAACATGTATGAGCTGCTGTATTCGCCGCGCGGCGTGGCCGCGGGGGCCAGCTACACCGATGTGCACATTCTGCGGCCTGTCCTGTGGGTGCTGATGGTCGCCGCCGGGGCGGCCGGGATCGGCGTCATCTGGTTCGGCTTCCGCAAGGGATGGAAGTTGGCGGCGGGGCTGGTGGCGGTCTGGCTAGGAGTGTCAGTGCTTGGCGGCCGGTCCCTGCCGGCCGCGGTCCAAGTGCTCAGGGTAACCCCCAACGAACTGAATCTCGAGGGGCCATATATCGAGCGGAACATCACCTTCACCCGTGCTGCCTACAACGTCGACGACGTGCAGGAGAGGGACTTCTCCGCCAAGGAGTCGTTGACGCCCGAACTGCTCGAGGCCAACAAACTGACGGTTGAAAACATCCGCTTGTGGGACCACCGCCCCCTGCTGAGCACGTATGCCCAGTTACAGGCGATTCGTACATACTATGACTTCCACGATGTCGATAACGACCGCTACACGATCGACGGCGAGTATCGTCAGGTCATGCTCTCGGCACGCGAACTCAACTACGAGGCGCTACCGAGCCGAACCTGGGTGAACGAACAACTCACCTATACCCATGGCTACGGCGTCGTTGTGAGTCCGGTGAACCGCATTCTCCGCGAAGGGGAGCCCGATTTTTTGCTCAAGGACATTCCGCCCGTGGGTCATCCCGATCTGAAACTCGACCGCCCGGAAATCTATTACGGCGAAACCGTCAATCCTTACGTCTTCGTCCGAACCAAGGCGCGCGAATTCGATTACCCGGTGGGTGAACAGAACGAATACACCCACTACCAGGGCAACGGGGGTGTGCCTGTGGGCGGCTGGCTGAAGCGACTGCTGTGGGCCGTCCGTTTCAAAAGCATGTCCATTTTGCTGAACACCGATGTGCATGCCGAAAGCCGCATCATGCTCTACCGTCGCGTCCTTGATCGGCTGCAACGGCTCGCTCCCTTCCTGTTCTTCGACCAAGACCCGTACATCGTCCTGAGTGGGGGAAAGCTGTACTGGATCTGCGACGCCTATACGAGCACGGCGTACTACCCGTATTCCCAGCCTATGGGCAACTTCGGCAACTACATCCGCAACTCGGTCAAGGCCGTCGTCGACGCCTATGACGGGACCGTTCACTTCTACGTCGCCGAGCCGGACGACCCCATCATCGGGAGTTACCAAGAGATTTTCCCCGACATGTTCCGGCCTCTGGATGAGATGAGTGCGGACCTGCGGCGACATATCCGGGTACCGAAGACCCTGTTCGAGATCCAGGCGCGGATTTATGCGAAATATCACATGACCGATCCCCAGGTCTTTTACCAAAACGAAGATCTCTGGGCGTTTCCCAAGGAAACGTACCGGCAGGACGAACGGGAGATGGAGCCGTATCACAACATCATGCGTCTACCAGGCGAGGCTAGGGAGAAGGAGGAGTTCGTGCTCATGCTCCCCTTCACTCCGCTGGGGAAGCATGTGTTGCGTGCCTGGATGTGCGCGCGCAACGACGGTGACCAGTACGGCAAGTTGCTGGTGTATAACTTTCCGAAAGGAGAGCAAGTCGACGGCCCCTACCAGATCGAAGCGCGGATCAGCCAGAACGAACAGATTCGAGAACAACTGGCCCTGTGGATTCAAGGAGGCGATGTGGTCATCCGCGGAAACTTGCTCGTCGTTCCCATTGCTGAAAGCCTGCTTTACGTTGAGCCGGTGTTTTTGCAGGCTGCCCGCGGGGAGATCCCTGAGCTGAAGCGAGTCATTGTGGCCTACGGCGACCGTATCGTGATGGAGCGCGACCTGGAGCGTTGCCTGGCCGAGCTGTTCGGCCGTGAATCGGCTCTCGCCAAGGCGAGCCAGACAGCTTCCCCAGACATCGGGGCCAAGCAGGGAGGCGCCGAGCCAACCAGTACCCGGCTATCACCGGAGTTTGCGCGCCGGGCCTGGCAGCACCTGCAACAGGCCAAGGAAAGTTACGGTGATGACTGGGCTAAATTTGGCCAACAGATGAAAAAGTTGGAGCAAGTGCTGAAGGATCTGAACGATCAGGCCAACGCTCAGGCTCCCGATCCCTGAGGCACCGAATCTGTCACGGACCTGGCACCAGGCAGATCCCAGTCGAGTGTTCCGTTAAAAACAGTCGTTTCGTGCTGAAACAGCACATCTGTGCGCTGCAAAATTAGACCGCCACGACACTACCCCCGCGCCGCAGTTTTGGACCGCCGTCAACAGAATGTGACTCGCCGTTTAAAGAGACACTGGTTGTGCTCAAATCAAACCGCGAGTTCTGCGAGGGAAATCACTGCCGCCTGAAATTTCACAGGAAACGAAAAAAGCGATCCCGCCAGATGCGAACCGAAGGCGCCACTCTTCGAACGATCGCAAAAGATTTGGGCAGCGATCTCGCGACGGTCAAAGGTTGGGTCGCCGACGTCAAGAAAACGAGCCGCGGGAAGTGACCGCAGCCCTACTGAACATCCCGGTGTAAATCTTGTGCGCTCTCCTGTGCGCAAATGGGGCGCAAAACAGATCAAAACAGACCAAGTTGGTAGTTTAGGTAGCTTCGTGTCAGCGCACAAAAAAGCCCGCAAACCCCTATTTTTCAGGCGTTTCCGGGCTTTTTGCGAGGGGTGGCTGAGGGGATTCGAACCCCCGACCTCTGGAACCACAATCCAGCGTTCTAACCAACTGAACTACAGCCACCACAGAAAATGGTGAGGCAGGGCGGCCTGCTTGCCCTATTGTCTCAATTGACGGCGTGGCGACAAGCCCGGTGGAAGGGAGTGGCCCGGTGAAGGGGAGTAGCGAGTGACGCTCCGGCTACAGACCCTTGTTGAGCCCCTGCAGATCGCTGGGCAGGAAACGGCCGTCCTTGCGGATCAACTCGCTATCGAAATAGATTTCTCCGCCACCGTAGTCGTCGCGCTGGATGAGTACCAGGTCCCAATGGACGCGGCTGCGGTTGCCGTTGTCGGCATCTTCGTAGGCCTGGCCCGGTGTGAGATGGAACGAGCCGCCGATTTTTTCATCAAAGAGCGTATCGAGCATCGGGTGGCGGATGCGATTGTTGCAACCGAGCGACCACTCGCCCACGTAGCGGGCGCCTTTGTCACTGTCGAGAACGGCGTTGAGTTTGTCGGGCTCGTTGGCGGT
>Ga0310123_10004849_pt1 | contig 10123 bp, 7 predicted proteins | sample CB6_AW_1057_MG_FD_203505 | JGI IMG/M metagenome (GOLD analysis project Ga0310123, IMG submission 203505) | Marine microbial communities from Western Arctic Ocean, Canada - CB6_AW_1057 | ecosystem: Environmental > Aquatic > Marine > Oceanic | place: Canada: Western Arctic Ocean | collected...
CAAGTCCATTGCGTCAATGATCATTGCGCTGTCCGTTGCATTTTTTCCTTTTGTGTACGCAAATTGCTGCATGGGCTGAATAGAATACTGCAATAGAACCTCTTTCCATCCTTTCAGGCCGGGCGCCGTCCAATCGCCATAGATTCTCTTGACGCTGGCTATGCCGTAATTTGCTATCTCCGTCAGTAAATCATCGACAATGCCTGGTTGTGCATTATCGGCGTCAATCAAAACAGCCAACTTGTCAGTGGCTTCCATAGCTTTGTCCTTCTCCAGTTAGGCCTATTGTCGGGGAACCGTGGGACAGAGTCTACGACCTTTTGGCAGGGGAGTCAAGGGGAAATTCCTGTCCCGTGCCCTTGACGCTGCAGTATACGGACTGGGCGTGCCGGGCCTGTTTCGTTGGCGGCAGGCAGCAGGTGCCTGGCCATGTTATCGTCGCACCTGGACGGGAGGGGTGCGTACCGTTTTCATCAAATACGGCGCTGGTTTGATCCGCGGAAGAAGAAAGAGATGGAGTAATGGAGTAAGGTATTGAAGACAGAATGCAACACGTCGTCTTTCCACACACCCACGCCTCCGGAAAAATACCGACACGCCAATTTTTTCATGATTCATTCCCAGTTCCATTACGGTGACGCGGAGCATGCGCAGTACGAAACGCAGGGTTTTTGCATTCTCGATCATTTCCTCACCGACGCAGCGTTGACGTCATGCCGCGAGCACGTGGACCGGATGGTCGATGGGGTGCCGGGGACGGCCGTCGAAGTAATGATTGGCACGCATCAGCGCGACCAGCGCTGGTTGTGGGAGCTCGCCGGCGAGGAGAAGCTGCTGGACATGCTCGAGCGGCAGATCGGTCCGAATATCGTTCTTTGGTCCACTCACCTGCTGTGCAAGTCACCGCGCACCGGATCGCTGGTGCCGTGGCATCAGGATGCCCCCTTCTGGAACGTCTCCGGCAAGTTGTCCGGCGGCGTATGGATACCGTTGGACGACGTTGACGAGGGCAACGGCACGATGTCTGTGCTGCCGGGTTGGCATACCAGGGGGGCGTTGCCCACCAACGCCCGGCCGGGGGAGATATTCGATCATGAGATCGATCCGGAAATAGTGCCGGATGACGTTGATGAACGCAAAGTCGTCTATTGCCTGAAAGCCGGCCAGATGGCCACCCATCACACGATGATACCCCACTCATCCGTGCCGAACACCTCGGATCGCTGGCGCCGCTTGATCGTTCTGCGGTACATGGCAGCTGATGGTCAGTTCGGTGCCAGGGGATACACCGACTATCGTACCGGCGAAACCTTCCCGCGACGCTTCTTCCTGATGCGCGGGAAGGATGTCAACGGCTTCGGTTTGGAGCATAGCCCGTTCGAATAGATGAGCCATTGGCTGTGGTGTTCCATCTCCATCCGATCGGCCCCGAGACACCTGGAGCACGTGCGGTGGAGAATCATGTTTCGGCGCTAATGGACAGGCAACTGTGAACGCCGTGCCCCCCCCAAAAAAAAGAAAGCGCGGAGACCGAAGTCTCCGCGCTTTCAAACAGTCGTCAAGTATCCGTTTCTTAATCGCCGAACTTGCTGTCGAAGATTCCCTGGACCTGGGAGTCGATGTAGGCATTGCAGGATTCCGCATCATCGGGGAGCGGTGTGCAGATGTTGCCACCGGATCCGATGGTGGAGACCGTCGCGATGGCATCGACGCAATCCCGGAACTCACTGACGGAGGACGGCGGATTCAACGCCAGCAATTTGCAGGCGAGGTCGAACGCCGCTTGGGAGATTGCCGCGCAGTCCACGCAGGGGGCGGGGTCGCCTTGCGGTCCCTGTTTGCCCTGCGGTCCTTGGGCACCGGCCGCACCGGCCGGACCCGCCACAGTAGAGTCAGCACCGGCCGGACCCGCCACAGTAGAGTCAGCACCGGCCGGACCTTGCTTGCCCTGCGGGCCCTGCGCACCCGTCTCACCCGGCGGACCCGGGATTGGAGCCACGGGGCCAAACGTTACCACCCAATCTCCGTCGTTAGCGGGCAGCGTGGTTGTTTCGGTGCCTGGCGTAATGCCAAGCGCTTCAATGGTATACTCGACATTGACCAGGCCGCCGTCGACGCCGCAGCCACCGTCCCGTGCGCCCCAAAAGTGCCCATAGTGCTCACCAAGCAACTGCAGGACGGTTCCTTGGCAGGCGTAGTTTTGGTCGTTAGCAAAAATCTTGGCACAGCAGTTGGATGGCGTGATCTCAAAGTCGATCTGTCGGCCGATCATATGTATTTCCCCATCAACTATCGCGGCATGCGCTACACCGCCGCCGGAGATGAGGTCGAGATTGCCGGAGGCATCCGTCGAGAACCCGAAATCAAACCTGTCGTGATCCCAATTGGGAATGATGTCGACCCAGTAAGTTGAATTCGCCTGCGTCAGGACGTTGAAAGTATCGCCGTCCCTGAGGCAATCTTGATTGCCGTTCATCTGGCAGTTGGCGCTGCTCACGTCGGGTCCGCTCACGGCGCCGCCACCCCACTGAACGCCGACTTTAATGCCGTTGAAACGGATGGTGACATCGGCCTGCGCAGTGAGACCGACCAGTGTGAGGGCACAGAGTGCCGTGATGAGATGCTTCATTTTTGAGCTCCTTTCCTGCTTTGCAGCAGTTCCTTATTCTGAAGAAGAAACGGCCGCTGGGGTTGTTGTTTTTTCTTTGATTGTTGCCTGGTATTTCCGAACGCAATTTCCGCAAAACGGATAATTGCCTCCGAACGTAATATCATGGTATAACCAATTAGTTTTACAATTCCAAGTTTTTTTTGGGGGGGGGGGATTAATTCATTTTTTCAGCATCTGTGAGAGAGCTTATTTGCCATGCGCCCAGCTCGTTGGAACATGGCTTGCGCGAACACGGTATCAGCCGGTACCGTATGGACAGGCAACTGTGAACACCGTGTCCCCCGCCCAAAAAAAAGCGCGGAGACCGAAGTCTCCGCGCTTTCAAACAGTCATCAAGTATCCGTTTCTTAATCGCCGAACTTGCTGTCGAAGATACCCTGGACCTGGGAGTCGATGTAGGCACTGCAGGATTCCGCATCCGGATACGAGTCGGGACAAATGTTGCCGCCGGATCCGACGCTGGAGACCGTCGCGATGGCATCGACGCAATCCCGGAACTCACTGACGGAGGACGGCGGATTCAACGCCAGCAATTTGCAGGCGAGGTCGAACGCGGCTTGGGAGATTGCAGCGCAGTCCACGCAGGGGGCGGCTGCGCCGTCAGCACCGGTCGCACCGGCAGCACCGGCAACACCGGCAGCACCGGCAGCACCGGCAGCGCCGTCAGCACCGGTCGCGCCATCAGCACCGGCCGGACCTTGCTTGCCCTGCGGGCCTTGCGCACCCGTCTCACCCGTCTCACCCGGCGGACCCGGGATTGGAGCCTCGGGGCCCAGCACCATCGTTACGGTGGCGTCGCCTACAAACTGGATTACGGTCTCGCCGGCCGGAATGCCAAGCGCTTCAACGTTAAAATCGACGTCGATACCGGTGGAGATGTGCGCGCAGCCGTCGCGCGCGCCCCACCAGTGCGTGCTCGATAAGCCGAGCAAGATAGCGGCGCTTCCGTTGCAGGTGCAGTTATTCGAGTTAGCAAGAATTTTACAGCAGACGCTGGAGCATTCGGTAGGGGAAGGCGTTATGTCGAAGGTGATCCGTCGGCCGATCAAATGCAATTCCCCGTCAACTATCCCGGCATGCGCTACACCGCCGTTTTGTATGGTGGCGATACTACCGCTGGCATCCGTCGTGAACCCGAAATCTTTATTGTCTTTGTCCAATGGAATCAAGTCGAGCCAGTAAGAGGAATTCGGTAGCGTCACGATGTTCAAAGTATCGCCGTCCCTGGCGCATGCGCCAGTGCCGTCGAACTTGCAGTCGTTCCACGTGATCATCCCCGGGCCGTTCACGTAGCCGCCAGCCCACTGGCCGCCCATCGGGATTCCGTTGAAACGGAGGGTGACATCAGCCTGCGCAGTGAGACCGACCAGCGTGAGGGCACACAGTGCCGTGATGAGATGCTTCATTTTGGAACTCCTTTCCTGTTTTGCAGCAGTTCCTTTTTCTGAAAGGAAATAGCCGCTTGGGTTTGTTGTTTTGATTGTTGGTATTTCTGAGCGCAATTTCCGTAACACGGACAATCGCCTCCGAACTTCATATCACGGTATAAGCAATTAGTTTTACAATTCCAAGCTTTTTTTTAAGTTTTTCATTTTTTTTGCCGTATCGGTGAGAGGGCTATTTGCCATGTGCCCAGTTCGTTGGAACATGGCTTGCGCGAACGGTATCAGCCGGTACCGTATGGACAGGTATCCCGATCAACCCAAAGGAGAGGAACGATGACGAGAAAAACATCAAAAATCGCCGAATTGTGCGGTCTGGCGGCTGTTCTGCCGCTTTTCGCTTCAGCGGTCGCGGCCGCCACGACGGCGGGTTCGGCGGGTCTGCCGGAAATCCTCGCAAAAGTCAACAACAAATCGATTCACCGCGCCACCGTCATCGCCGGACTCAACCCCGATGATCCGGTCGGGCCCGCACTGGACAGAGCTGTTTGCCGGGCGCTCTCAGCGCAACTTGCTGTCCGGGAAGGACTGGACAAGGATCCCGCATACGTGGCGGCTGTGCGGGACATGAAAATGAGATCGGGACGCACAGATGATGTGGTAGCGATGATACTGGCCAGCCACTACATCCAAACGAACGCCGACCTGCAGAAGGCGTTCGCCGCCGCCGCCGCCGTAAGCGATGCCGAAGTCGATGCGTTCATTGCGGAGAATCAGCCACGGTACGGCCAGATGCCGAAGGACCAGCTGCGCCCGACCGCTACTCGTGGCCTGGTCTCGCGGCGCCGGGCGGAGATCCGAAACGATTGGGTGATGCCGCGACTCTCGAAGACGGAATTTTCCATCGACGGCACACCGATTCCGGCAACCGTGATCGAGGCGGCGGTGGACGCGCGAGCGACCGGCAACGGCGACCCGTTGATCGATCACATTCTCGCCTCATTGCCCGGCGCCGCAAACGATCCGGCTGGCGCACTCGGGGCTGCAGTAATCGACGCGGGCGGCACGGCTATCGAGCTCGGCACCCTGCGCGGCTTCCAGCAGATCGCCGCTGGAGCTGGGGGCGGCCAGTCGCACCGTAAATTGATCGATGTCCTGATCCATGCCGTCCTTGCAGATGAGGCGCGCAGTAAAGGAATTGACCAGGATCCGGAGTTCCTCCGGGCCAATCCCTTGATGGGGCCTCAAGTGACAAACGCCGACACAATCCTGGTTGCCAGGTACTTCGAACATCACGAGTTGAAACGCAACGACATCAAGATCGACAAAAAAGAACTCGATCAATTCGCGCTCGCCGTCATGCAGATGTTCCAAGGCAAAGGGGACGGCGCCCTGCGCCGCCAATTGGCTGCTGCAAAGAAGATCTATGTTGACGCGGCCGTTTCCGACGCTGAAATCGAGGCGCTGAGTGAGGCTCTCATGCTGTCGCTCTGGGACGGACGCGCCGCGTTCCGGAGGTACCTCGTGAACGTCATGCTCGAGTGGAAGGTGGCGGGGCATTTCGCGCCGCTGCTGGCGCAAGCGAAAATCACGCGGTTCGACGACTGAGGGGTGCCCGCCGGAACCGTAAACCCAATCGGCAGTTAATGTTCCCAGGCGGATTCGTCCGGATTGAGCTGAGGTTGATGATTCTGGCGCGTTTCAAGAAAACACCAGGGTCCCGGACAGATCATTTCGGTGCACCCGGCCGAACATGCAGGACCAGCACGAGATCTCGTACCCCTCGGTATGCCGGTGGCGCATGATGTTGAGTTGCCAGCGTTCGCCGCTTACGGGCGGCGGCCGGTCGAGTGCGGTGAACGGCACCGACAGTTCCGCGTACCAGTGTCCAGGCAGTTGCGACACCGCGGCTTGCCACACGACATCGTGAATGATGCGGCTGCCCCCTTCCTCGGTGCTGAACCAGGCCTGAAACCGTTTGCCGGCGGTGTTGACGCATAGCTGATTGAAAAACGTGCCCTGTCCCGGCGCGTTCAAGCGAATTTCGATCGAGTCATCGAACTGGAACTTGGCCTCCAGCTCGTTTTCTTCATGTTCCGCGACCAGTTTGTCGAGAAACGGCTCGTCGCAATCCACGCCGATATACAGGTGCTCGTCGTCACGGGTGAACATGGCGCGGGTGTGCACCTTCGCCGGTGTGATCTTTTCGAATTGTACAAAATCCTCGGCAATCCCCGAATTGCCCCAGTCCATCCAGCATTGATCCTTCAGGTTGCCATCGATCACCGGCGGTGCCAGGCAGTGACCGCAGCGGACGGGCGGTGGTTCCGCCGAGGCGGTGAACAGATCGGGGTGTCCGGCGGCGCGAAAGGTGAAAAGATCCGCCTTCCGCAGCCGCAACCGCAGCGTCAGATCCTGTCCCGTGAACGGGCTGAGATTGCTGCGCCCTCCCCAGGAGAGCGGCTGATCGGTCGCGTCACCGACGAACGGGTCGGCGTCGGCGAACGTAAAGCCCTCGATCAAATCACCGATCGGTGCGATCAGCTCCGCCTCGATACTTCCAGTCTCTGCGGTGATCGCATTGATGCGCAGCTCGTCGCCCTTGAACAGGAAGCGTTCCGTCTGCACGAGGCCTTCGTCCTCGGCATGAAGCGAGACGAAGCCGTTGCGTCGAAAGGTTGCCATACCGACCCCGCCGATTGCTTTCGGGCCGTCGTAATCATGTTTGGTCGGACGCCCGCTGTAGTACAGTCGATATTCGTCGCCGCATCGCACCACCGGACAAAACGTATAGAGCATCTCGCTGTCGAAAGTGCCGGGCTCACCGAGTGGCAGCGCATCTTCTTCAGGACAGACCGACTGCCAGTCGACGCCGTCATGGCTGAAGGCGAGCTTCAAGCGGATGGTTTGCTGGTAACGCGGGTCCAACGACTCACTGGTGCAAAGCAACCACGGCAATCCCCAATAGACACCACCGTCGATGAAGACGTTCATGCCGTAAAACTGGGCGCCCGGGTCGAATTCCGGGCCGGCCGACCAAATAATCGACGGACCGCTCCACTGCGTCAGGTCATCGCTTTCACCCAGCGCCACGCGGCGGACCGTATGCTGATTTGTCCAGACCCGCATGTAACCGCGATACTTGCCGAGCCGTTCGTCACGCAGGAAGAAATAGCACTCCTCGAGCCCGTCACCGGAACCATTGGCCCAGACCGGTTCATCACTGTGCGGCGTCCAGGTTTTGCCGTCGCCGGAATAGGCCAGGTAATAACCCGTGCGATAGTAGATCATCTTATAGCGGCGCGAGGCATCGGCTTCATCCGCCTCGTACATAATGCTGCATAAATATTCGGAGATCAGTGTGCCATCCGCCCAGCAGAGGCGATTGCCGCTGTCGCTTTGCAGCGCCGGCTTCTCCCATGTCAAACCGTCAGGCGACGTTGCGTAGTGCAGGGTTGGTACACCGTTTATCGAGTGGCAGGCATACCACATCCGGTAGGCGCCGTCCTCCGGATCCTGCAGTACACTGCTTGGGAAGATGATGTTCGCTTCGCAGTCCAGGGTCTGCGCCAGCACCGGTTCGGCCCTGTGCCGGACCGCTGAGTGAAAACGCCGCACGACACCGTGCGAAGCGACGATTCGACTGTCATCGACAAAGGTCTGAACGGTATCGAGGATGTTGGAAACACCGATCGCGTCCACTTATTCCCCCGGTTCCTTCACCCATAGGGTCTGGTAAATATACACGCCGGTCAGCCAGAACGGGCGGAAACTGTCGACATGTCCGTCCATGTAGAAGCCGTTGGCCTGGTCACCCGGATGACGGAATGCGTATTCGTTGCACCCCCATATCGCACAACTGTCCAGCTTGTCGATCTCCCGGAAATGAGAAGGCGCCCAGGTGTTCGTGTGATTGGCATCGGCCTCATCGTTGTCCATGACAAACAACGCGTCGCTTGGCCCGGTGACCGGACTCGCCTCCACCTGGCAGAAGGCATTGATATCCGGGCCGCTCCTGATTCTGCGGAAATAATGCGCCGGGTCCGTGTCGTTGGGGTCGTAGTAATATTCGGCGTCTCCAGTCCAGTTGACCCACCAGTTGGTGCCGGCACAGTTGGCCGCGCTGACCGACCAGTTTACGTTGTAACTGCTGGCAATCCGGTCTGCGTCATAATATCGCATCCCTTTATTTGACCCGTCATTAACATATCCAGCCGATCCCTCCTCGCTCGGGCATTCCATGATCGGATATCGGCGGATCGGCACGCCGTGCGGGCCGTAGTCGTACCATTCGTAAGGGCCCATGTAGCCGTGGGCTCCCAGCCAGCTGAACCAGGAGCCACTGTTCCAAGGCACGCCGGCCTGGTAAAAATTCACCCCGATCGGGGGGAAATAGCCACCGGAGTCACTGGAGTACAAATCGACACCTATAAACTGCTGCTTCAAGTTCGACATGCACTTCACCGACTTCGCGGTGTCTTTTGCCCGCTGCAGAGCCGGGAGGAGCAGTGCAACCAGGATGGAGATGATAACGATGACCACGAGTAACTCGATCAACGAAAACCTTGATCGAACCGATCTCTCGAACGAGCGAGCTCCAGGTTCAATCAGCGTCGAACTGGACCAACAGCGCTTCATTTGTGTGTCCAATTATTCAACTTCAAGTTTCCCGTGTCGATAGGTACAACAACGACGTGTTGTAACCTTCAAGTCTACGTCTCTGCAGTCAGAGATGCAAGATGGCTGTACGTCGTCCGGGCCTCAGGATTAACCATAGAAAATATTTGTTCAGGCCGCGTGTACAAGGGCCAGGTCGAATGGATTGGACCAGGCCTTGGTGTCATCGGGTCCGATGAGTTCGAAACGAACCCATTTATTGTCGGCCCGCAGTTCCAGCTCACAGCGGTCAAACATCTTGCCCTGTTCCGTGTACTCGGCACCAATATAGTCAGTCACAGCGAGCACGCGCAGTGCTTCGGAACTTCGGATAGAGGCTTTGAACTTTCCCGGAGTCTCCGTTCCGTCCTGGATCCAGCTGAGCGAGATATCATGAAAATCCGGTCCCGTCGTGGCGTAGCTGGCGCCCGATTTGATCGCCTGCATTATGGCTGCGACAGACCGCTCCTTGGCGCGCACCACGGTCCACGCCGCATAGGTGTCGCGATTCTCCGCCTCCGTTGCATGGGCATCGTCACTAGCTATTGTCGGAATCAGGTGTCCGCCGAGATCGGACCAGTCGTCCCATTGCACGGACGCTTCGCCACGCCCGGCGAGACGCGTCGATGTATTGAAGACCTCGATGCCGGCAAACCCCGCCAGCGGCATAACGTCCCGCAGAATGTTGATGGCGCAGAAATGCGGATGCGCCAGCCAGACCGCACCGCCCTGATCATTGACTGAGTCAATGACCTCCTGGGGTGCCATCGCTTCCGAGTCCATGTCCTCATGGATATCCAGGCACAGGAGATGATACTGGCGACCGCCGAATGGATTCAGCGGATGCAGCTCCGCACCCTGTACCAGCACGAAATCATCCGGTGCACACACCGTGTCGACGCGCGTGATCGTGTCGTGATCGGACAGACAGAGAAAGTCGTAACCCTTGGCCGCATACTGATCGAGCCGCGCCTGCGGCGCGACGCGCCCGTCGGAGTTGGTCGTATGGGTGTGCAGATTACCCTTTAGCCACATATACCCGTCGGCATCGTGCAACCCGAACGGGTTGATCAAGGAACTTTGCATAGTGCCGGTTACTCTCTTTTCGTGGATCGTTCGTCGTCGGTTTTTGAATGTGCACTGTACAATATTGGCTTTATTGACGTGGTGCAACGGTGGGAAATTGTGATTCACGGGTCGAGACACCACGACCGTTCCACGGGGGAGCGTAGTGCCCCCTCTCCCGGGCGGCGCATTTCGCGCCGCTGATCGCCAAGGCCAAGATCGAGCGGTTCGTCGAGTGAGACTGTGAACCGCCGCCGCCCGTGCCGCGTTCAATCCGCCGCCGCAGTCTCTTTCGGCGCATAGAGGAACAGCCGCGACACCAGGCCGGCGGACATCTGTGCGGGCTGGT
>Ga0310123_10004850_pt1 | contig 10122 bp, 7 predicted proteins | sample CB6_AW_1057_MG_FD_203505 | JGI IMG/M metagenome (GOLD analysis project Ga0310123, IMG submission 203505) | Marine microbial communities from Western Arctic Ocean, Canada - CB6_AW_1057 | ecosystem: Environmental > Aquatic > Marine > Oceanic | place: Canada: Western Arctic Ocean | collected...
GGAGATGCCCGAGCCGTAGAGGATCGTCATGTTGTCCAGCAGGTTGCCGTCGCTATCCGGGGTCGCGCGCAGCTTACCCAGATAGCGGGCGAACAGTTCGGTGTGATAGCGGTTGATCCTCGACATGCGCTCGACCAGCTCCGGCTGATCATTGTGATGCGAGAGCGGGTGGTGCGCGTCCGGGACGCCGATCTGCGGGTAGGGCCGCGGGCTCTGCTCCTTGCCGATCATGAAGGAGATCACACGGGTCAGGTCGGTCTGCAGCGCCAGCAGCTGCAAGTCGAGCATCAAGTCCAGGTGGTCCTCGAAATCAGCCGGTGCGCCTTCCGGCTGCTCGAAATTGGGCAACTCGATATCGATTTGAGCCTCGGCGCGCTCGATGCGGCGCTCGACATCGCGGATGGCCTCGGTGTACTGCTCCACTTTGATTTGATCCTGCGCACCGATCTCCCGGCCGAGCTGGCCGAGTTTGTCGAGCACCGAGTCGAGGATGCTCCTCTGCTGGCTCAGCCGCATCTCACGAGCCCCGCGCTCGGTGGAGCCTGCGTCGCCGAAGAGGCGCTCGAACACGGCGCGAGGATTGTACTCCATCGGTAGCGGCTGTGTGGGGCCGCGCCACGAGAGCGTATGCGTATAGACGCAGCTCAGGTTGCTGCTGCATGCGCCCGCGTTTGCCGACGCGTCCATGGAGAGTTCCAGCGAGGCTAGTTGGGTAATCCGGCCGAACTTCCGCGCCAGCACCTGGTCCATGGATACGTCCGCGAAGATCTCGGTCTCGGTGCGCCCGCCCTGGGGGATCCCGGTCAGGAATGACCCGGAGGCACCCGCGTGGATTTGATTCCAGTTCGCTCGGATCCCTGATAGGACCAGCATCTGATCCCTGAATGCCGCGAGCGGCTCGAGGATCGGCGTGAGTGCGAAATCAGCGCCTGACGTCATGGGCGACCAGTACTCCATCGCCATGCCGTTGGGCACGTAAAACGTTTGGAAGCGATGCACGGGCTCGGCGGATAGTCCACGCAGCCCGACGGGCACCATCGCGTCGAGAAGCGGGAGGGCGAGGCTCGCGCCCAGACCCTTGATCAGGGTTCGTCGGGGGAGCGATTTCCCGGTCAGGATAGTCGTCATCTGTGAGCTCCCAAGTGTTCGGTTTCCGGCCTCAGTTCGCTTCTACGGACCTGCGCATCAAGAAGGCCTGACTCTGGGTGATTCCTGTTACGATCGATGACCAGCGGTAACCGCCCTCTTCGGCGTCGCGCACGATCTGCCTAACCGTCGGCTGATCGAAGTGCTCCAGTGGACGTCCCAACGCATACGACATGAGCTTCTCGGTTACTGTGCGCACGAACTGCTCATCGTTCTCGAGCAGGAACGAGCGCAACGCGGCGACTCCACCGAGCTCGACCCCGCTGGGCCACATACCGCGGCTGTCCACCGGCTCACCGAACTCGTCCAAGTCCCGCCATCCTCCCACGGCATCGAAATTCTCCAGCGCGTAACCCAGAGGATCCAGGAGCGAGTGGCAACTCGCGCACAGGCGATCGGACCGGTGCTGTTCCAGCCGCTCACGGATGCCCAACGCAGCCGTTCCCGCGCCCTGGTCCAAACTGGTATCGACGTTGGCCGGCGGCGGAGGTGGGTCCGCACCCAAGATATTGTCCAGCAGCCACTTGCCCCGCAACACGGGCGACGTGCGGTCCGGATAAGCGGTGATCGCCATCAGGCCCCCGTGCCCGAGCAGACCGCCGCGTTGCTCGGGGTTGGGAAGCGTGACCCGGCGCGCGCGACTTCCGTACACACCCGGGATCCCGTAGAACCGGGCCAAGCGTTCGTTCGCGTAGGTGTAGTCCGCGCTCAACAGCTCCGTGATCGGACGATCGTCACGAATCGTGCTGGCGATGAACATCTCCGTCTCCTGACGGAACGCGTCCAGGAGACTCTCGTCGAAATCAGGATATTTGAGCGGATCGGCGAGCTTTTCGGGGATGAGGCGCAGGTTCAGCCACTGAGCCGCAAAGCCTTGTACGAGTGCGTTGATCGCGCGCTCATCCGCCAACATCCTCCGAACCTGTTGCTCGAACACCGCGGGATTCGTCAGGCGTCCGTCTTCGGCCAACTCCAGCAAAAGCTCGTCGGGGATACTGCTCCATAAGAAGAAGGACAGGCGAGAGGCGAGCTCCACGCCATTGATCTCATAGACCTCGTGGGCTTCGACCCCCGGGGGCACACGACTGACGCGCACCAGGAACTCGGGGTCGACCACCAGTCGCTCCAACGCGAGCTGTATCCCTGAGTCGAAGCTGCCACCTTGCGCACGACCTTGGCGGAAGAAGTCGAGCAGCACGTCGACGTCCTCCCGGGTGGCCGGCCGGCGATAGCCGCGTCGAGCCATTCGCGACAGAATCCTCTCGGCGCACGCTTCTTCTGGAGCGCCCGCCGCGGGACGGCACACGAAGATCTCGTTCCGGCTCGGAGTTTCCGCCACCGTGCCGGTCGCCTCATAGGGCCCCCCGATTTGGAGCGCGTGCACGCTCGCGTAGCCCATGTAGATCTGATCGTTGGTGAGGACGCGCCCTCGCTGAAGCGGCTGCGGCAGCAGTTCCGGCTCCCACTGCTCCCGGATGAACGACACGCCGACCACGGCGGGACCTGCCTCGACGGTCACCCGAGCCTCCAGATGCGCGTCCCCACCGGTCTGCATGTACACCTCCCATTCGGGAGCGCCGAACGAACCCGGCTCGCCCGAGCCTGCGTAGCTGGCGGCCGCGGGACGGGAGTCGAGCGCGCCTCCACCGACCGTGAATCGCTCGACGAGCGCGCCATCGAGCCGAAGGTCGAGCTGTTGCGGCCATCCCATGCCCATCAGGTAGTCCTGATACTGCCTACGCAGCTGGATCTTGAGCAGGTACTCCCCATCCACCGGAAAATCGTACCGCACTGCGATGCCGCCGCGAGATCCGAACGGGAGGTCCTCGGCCTGCCGCTGATCCTGAACCACATGCAGCGGGATCTCGAAGGTCTCCACCCCGGGAGCCACGGGTGGCAGGCCCGTAGCCAGGCGCGTCACCTGGCGCGCCACCGACATGTATCGCTCCATGTGCGTGGTCGTGATCGAGAGCGAGTTGGCGAAATTGTCGAAGCTGCCATCCGCGGTCTCGTCACCCGGCAGGATCGACTGCACGTCCACCTCGAGCGCGAACAAGTCGTTGATCGCGTTGTTGTATTCCAGGCGGTTCAAGCGATGCACCGGATTCGTCGTGCCCGGGTTGGGGTCGCCACTAGCGGCCGCCCGATCGAGCTCCGTCTCCAACCAGCTCGCCACCAGCTCGTATTCGGCCGGATTGGGCCGCAACTCGTCACCAGGCGGCATCGTGCCCGTGCGCAGCTTCCGGATTACGGTCTCCCATCGGTCTGAGGCCGCACCAGGCTCTTCGACGTCCAGCACGTCGAGCGCCAGCCCGCCGGTCATGCGCCGCTCATTGTGGCAGCGAACACAGTATTCGTCGATTACCGCGCGTACGTCGTCCGGGTCGATGGCGGTCGGGTCTGGGGCGGTTGGGTGGGTTGCAGTTGGGTGGGTGGCGGTTGCCGTGGGCGTGGCGATGTCGAGTGTGGCTGGACCGCCGAGGGCAGGGCCCGCACGTGTCGTAAGCGAGCCGATGACCACCATCGCCATCCCCAGCCCTAGCACGAGCGCGAGGATTGACGCGTGTCCAGCGGTGGAGTGGGGGTCCTTCATTCGTCGTGATCCGCCGCATGCGCCGCGACCCGCTTCACTTCCTCGTGCGAATGATCCTGCCGCAGCGCCCGGTTCTTCAAGCGCAGGCCCTGTTTGGCTCGGGCCTGGGTGCCCTCGGAGCTCACCGCGGATCTCGACATGATCTTCTCGAGCTCGTGACTTCCGCATGAGAAGCATTGCGGCGCCGGAGAGGACTCCAGCACCAGGTGTTCGAGCTCGTTTCCGCACGCACGACAGCGGTATTCGAAGATGGGCATAATGTCACCAGCCAGACCCGGTTATGGACCGAGAATAGCTGGAAAAGGCCACTCAGAACACCGCGATCGGATTCACCGGTGAGCCCGTCCCGTTCGGAATCGGCAACGGAGCGATCGTAAGCATGAATTCCCACCGCCCTTGGGCTGCCGCCATATCGGCCAACGCGTCGAGATCCGCGCGATCGAGCAGGTGGATGCCCAGCATGGTCAGCGCGAAGTCGTGCAGCGCCAACGTAGGCAGGTCGCCCTCAGGGCGCGGCGTGTAACCGGGCGTCTCCCATCCCAGCACCGCGATGTCTCGCGCCTTCAGCCACGGGATGACTGAATTGTCGAAGCCGGCTGCTTCGGCCCACGTATCGAACGGCCCGACGGCCTCGCGCCGTGCCCAGCGGCCCCAGCGCAGCAGCATGGCATCGCCCGAGCCTACTCGTACACCGGTCTGCGCCTCCCACGCCTCCAGATCCGCGACGGTGATGCGCGTTCCCGGCTCCAGGTAGGGCACTCCCTTCAATCTGGCGATGTCGTAGAGCACGCCGCGGGTCACGATTCCGCCCTTCATGGTGAGCACCGAGTTCTTGAGCGCGCCGCCCTCCATCGTGACCAGGTCCTCGATCGGGTAGCCGTTCCACATCTTGCCGCCGAAGAAGCGATGCGCGAAGCCGTCGATGTGCGTCGAGCCGAGACCGTGGATGCAGCGATACGCCACCCTGTCACTCGCCCCTCTCGCGCTCGCGTTCACCATCTCCCACTGCACGGGGCAGGGGTTGTCTACGCCCTCTTGGGTCTGCGCGGTGCGAGCGAGCGAAACGGTGATCCCCTCCTGAACCAGCGCAGCGGCCGCCCTGCGTTTAGCCGGTGTGATGAGGTTGAGCGCGCCGATCTCGTCGTCGGGCCCCCAGCGGCCCCAGTTCGAGAGATTCTCCAGCCAACCTTCGTACTGCGCCTCTGTGATCAGCGGGAGGACCTCTTGAGCGCTGGCCGCGGGGACGGTGCCCACGAGCGCGAGCAACAACGTGGCCGCGGTACCTGCGCTGATCGTGAGAATCGGTCGACGGGAGATCTTCATGTCGTCACCTCGTTGGGCTGTCCGTTCGGCCATCCGTTGGGCTGTCGCGGGCATCTCGCCAGCGATCGCGTCAAACTGAGAAGTGAGGGCCGATCCCGCCATGTGCTGGACCCGGCTCGACGGCAATCCTACCTGACAGCGATCGCTCTGGCGCTGCCGATCGTCGCGGTGGTCGCTTGGCAGCAGTTCTCCGGTGCGGGCGAGGGGCTGCCGACCCACCCCGTCGGTGTTGAAGCGGAGGGGCCACCGGCGAGTGGCACGTCCTGGTGCTGGGGTTCGCTGACTTTGGTGGTGTCACGCTCAACGCGGTCGTGCGATAGCGGCTAGCTGGTCCCGCCGATCGTGCCCCACGGGGTGGCCAACCCTAGCGAGACTCCAAACGGAAGGACCACCAGTGGTCCGGGCGCGGTGTGCCGAGTGGCACGGCCGGGTTCAGGTCCGTGCCGTGTACTTGCAGCTTATCCAGTCTCGCGCCCCACGCGCGATCGAGTTCCTGCGCATCCACGATCCGTGTCGCGGTCACCGGGTATACGGTCTCCTCGAGTCGCAGCCTGATCGTGCTGTCGTCGACGACTATGCCGGCCCAGCGCTTGGCGTCGCATCGGCTGCAGCTCAGGTAGAGCTCTCCGCTGCTCGTGGACATGCAGTTGAGGTTGATGGAGTACGGCATGAGAGCGGCACCGACCTGGATCTGACACAGCGGGACGTCGTTGGCGAAAGACCAGTCCGAGATCGCTTCGTCTGGGCCGGCACCGAACAGGTAGCCTCCGGGCGAGCGCTCGCAGGGACACGTGGCCGACCACACCACGAATGCGGTCGACATCAAACCCACGACCACGATGCCCAGCACCGCCAGACGGCGCTTGAGCTTGGATGACTTGCTCTGCTCTTCAGTCATGGCTTTAGGATAGGAGCTGGGGACGCACACGCAACGGTGTGACGGCACGGCATCGCGTCGGACCCTCAGCGGCGCTCCAGCGGTAAGACAGACATGAGCATGAAACCCACGCCGGCGGACGACGTCCTGGCGATGCTCGCGATCGCGGTGGGCTTTGCCTCCAACGCGGCGATCACCATGGCGCTCTTCTATACGCCGCCTGCGCTGCTCGACTCGCGCGTGCTCCATCCCGCTCCGTTCGAGGAGTCGGCGGTGTACCGGTTGGACTTCCGGGACCGGGTCCTCATGTCGGGGCCTGAAGATGAGCGGACCGGCTGGGCCCCCATGGCGGACCGGCCGGAAGTGATCTGGGAGTTTCGGGCCCGGTAGCTCCCCGACCAGCTAGCCGGAAACGCGCATTTCGGATTTGAATCCGTTCGTGCCCGAGTACGACCAGTCGGCCTCCCCACTTCTATGTGTGTGCACCACGGACTCGTATTGCACGTAGTCGTGGTAGGATTTGGAAGGGAGTCCGGTGATGGTGATTGGGCTGCCATCGAGGCCTGGAAACAACTTCATCTCCACAGTCGACTCGGGAACCGAAAATCGGAACGTGTCTGAGCTCTCCGACACGGTCAAAGGCACACGCACCTGGACCTGAGCGAGCCGAGCGAACCCCCCGAACGCAACGGGCATGAGTCGATCGAGCGTCACGATCTCGGTGCCGCCGAGCGCATCGTCGATGTAGATCCGCGTCCAGCGTCCCATGTAGAAGGTCACCACGAAGTTGATACCGGCTAACGAATCGCCCTCGAATTGACCCTCTCGGATCTGGATCAGCCGCGAGCCGTGGCAGGTCCGCTCAGGTCGCCCAAAGTTGCACGAGCAAGGAATGTCACAACTGCAGCATTCCGAGATGTTGGCCGTGAATGACCAGCGACGCAGGGTCGCAACAGGGACGCGGCTCGGGCCAAGGACCGGCGCGACCGCTGCCGCTCCCACCAGTTTGCTGAATTCTCTCCTGTCCATGGCGACGCCTCTCCCCGTGTAAGTACGGCCACGCAGTTGATGGCCCGATCGTAGACTCCGCTCCGGAGACGGTCAACGCGCCGCGGGAACTCATCAGCGGAGGCGTGCGTTGCCAGGTGTGTTCGCGCCGTCGATGTTCCCGGCTCAGGCGCGTTCGAGCGGGAGCGCGTATCCGTGAGAGGCGAATGGACCTGACCCCCGAGCAACAATCGATCCGCGACGCGGTGCAAAAGCTCTGCGTCCCGTTCGACGACGACTACTGGCTCGAGCGCGATCGCAGCGAAGAATTCCCCTTCGACTTTCATCGCGCGATCGCGGACGGAGGCTGGCTCGGCATTGCGATGCCGGAGCAATACGGTGGTGGGGGCCTGGGCGTCACCGAGGCCGCCTTGATGATGCATACCGTGGCGAACTCAGCCGGTGCAATGAGCGCCGCCTCCGCGATCCACATAAACATCTTCGGACCCCACGCGATCGTCGTCTTCGGTACGGACGAACAGAAGCAACGCTGGCTCCCGCCACTCATCAGAGGTGAGACAAAGTCCTGTTTTGGCGTCACCGAGGCCGATGCCGGCCTGGACACCACTTCGATCGCGACCACCGCTCGGCGTACCGACGAGGGCTACGAGATCCACGGCAAGAAGGTCTGGACGTCCACCGCGCAGGAAGCCGACAAGATCATGCTGCTGGCCCGCACGACGCCCAAGGAGGAGTGCGAGCGGCACACCGATGGCATGACCCTGTTCTACACCGACCTGGACCGCGATTACTGCGACGTAACGACGATTCCCAAGATGGGTCGCGCCTCCGTCGACTCGTGTGAAGTGTTCGTCGATGGTTTGCCGGTGCCCGCGGAAGACCGGGTTGGGGAGGAAGGGCAGGGCTTTGCCTGCCTCTTGCACAGCCTCAACCCGGAACGCATCCTCATCGCAGCCGAGGCGATCGGCATCGGACGGAACGCTTTAGCCCGCGCGACCGAGTACGCCAAGACACGCGTCGTATTCGATCGTCCAATCGGCCAGAATCAGGCCATCCAGCATCCGCTGGCTCAGAGCTGGATGGAGCTGGAAGCGGCCTGGATGATGACCATGCGCGCGGCCAGCCTCTACGATTCGGGCGAGCCGTGCGGGCTCGAGGCCAACGCCGCCAAGTACCTGGCCGGGGAAGCGGGCTTTCAGGCCTGCACGCGCGCCGTGATGACCCACGGCGGCATGGGCTACGCCAAGGAATTCCACGTGGAGCGGCTGCTTCGCGAGGTAATGATCGCGAGGCTGGCTCCGGTCAGCCCCGAGCTCATCCTCTGCCATATCGCGGAGAAAGCGTTGGGGCTGCCGAAGTCCTATTGATGCGAGTGGTCACCGCTCCGCCGATCGATCCGCGCCGAGTCGTGCGCCGCTACTGCGCTATGCCTCCCAACCGTACCGCCGTCGCTCCTCCGAGATGGATGCCGTTGAACAGGAACTTGAAGGTCGCGTGGGGCTGTGACCGCTTCTTGATGAGCGGACCGAACAGGAACATGCGGCCGTCGCCGAGCTCGGCCTCTGAAACAGTTGTGCCGCCGAAGAGCCTGTGCTCTCCCCACGCCCACCCGCTCAGCAGCGGCGTCTCGGAATCGAACCACGCCACGGGAGTGACGCCCTGGCTGGTGGCTTGCGGCAAGAGGCGGAAGACGGGGCTGTTGTTGAACATGATGTTGGTGCGCTGCCCGAAGCCGTAGGCCAGCGGATGAGTGTTGTCGACCGCCATGTCGAGCACCGAGCTGGGCACATAATACGCGGCGCGCCCCAACGGCCGGCCCTGACCGTCCGTGAGATGGTTCGTCATGGGCAGGCCGGCGTGCGCGGCGATCGAGGTCGATGAGCCGATAGCCAGCAGCGTACCGCCGTCCCGCACGAAGTCGATGAGGTTAGGGATGGTCTGCCCGGCGGTGACGCTGCCGAGCATCGGCTGGTACTCCTGCGGGATGTTGCCGCCCCCTCCCCCTCCGAAGCCGCCAAAGCCACCACCGCCGCCTCCGGGGATGCCGCCGTCTTCGAATACCAGGACGTCGAAGTCGTCCACGAGCCCGGGCGCATCGAGCGCTTGGGGGTAGACCACCTCGTACGGGAACTCGTACTGCTCGAACATCCAGCGCGTCCAACCGGATGACATGGAACCGCCGTATCGGTCCCAGAGGCCGACGGTGACGGGGCTGAGCTCCAGTGCGTCAACATTGGGTGTCGAGGCCACGCCGACGAAGTCCAGCCCGAGCTCAGGCGCGATTTCCGCAATCATTTCGCGACTCGTCGCCGTCGCGGGCACCCACAGCGTACCCGCGGGCCAGCTCTGACCCGCGGCGGTCACGGGGTCCGATATCCAGTAGACCTTCTGGTCCGCGGCGAGCAGGCGGTTGGTGGCGATGGCCGCGTCGGTTACGGCATGGCTCACCAGGAAGCCCGCGGCTCCGTCGGCGTCGCTGACGCGACCTGGAGGTGGTGACGAGAAGCCCTGCACGACCTCAAAGGGACCGTCGAAACCGTCCAGGATGCGATCGAATTGCACGCCCATTTGTAGCGCGAGCGTGTATCCCGCGTTGTCGTACGGAGGCACTGGCGGCCCGCCGTCGTACTCGAAGTCGTTGGGATGATCCTGCGGCTCGAACATGTCGTAGACGTGCGGAGCATACGCCTGATCGCTGCGCACGATGAGCGAATTGGCGGGGTAGGCCTTGCCGGCGACGCTGAAGCGCCTGGTTGCCCGGTGGATCGTGACCCCGTTCTTCTCCAGGGTGTTCACGAACTTCACGGCGGTGGGGAAGTCGGGCTGGTCCGAGGGGATGATGTAGCCGCGCGGGTCGCGCAGGTCGGGCTCGCGGAAGCGTTGGAAGCCCTCCGGGGCCAGACCGCCGCGGCCGAAGCCACCACGACCACCGCGACCGAAACCGCCTCGACCGCCGTCGGCTTCGGCCTGCCTCTCAGCCGCCAGCTCGGCGGACACTCTCGCGACCAGCTTGGGCCTGATGGTCCACGAGTCCTCGCTGCCGCGCTCAATGGCCTCTCGCCCCATGCGATAGCGGTTGTGCAGCAACGTCTCCCGATAGCGTGACGCGTAGTCCAGAATCGCTCGGTTGTTGGTGATCGAGTAGTCGACCGACTGCCGGAAATGCCACTCCTGA
>Ga0310123_10004851_pt1 | contig 10122 bp, 7 predicted proteins | sample CB6_AW_1057_MG_FD_203505 | JGI IMG/M metagenome (GOLD analysis project Ga0310123, IMG submission 203505) | Marine microbial communities from Western Arctic Ocean, Canada - CB6_AW_1057 | ecosystem: Environmental > Aquatic > Marine > Oceanic | place: Canada: Western Arctic Ocean | collected...
CCGTGCTCGCGGTGGTCGTCGAGTTCGTCGACTGGGGCGGTGCGTCAGCCTGAGCATTTTCCCCCAACGTTACCTCGGGTACGCCAGTGTCTGTCGGTTCGATCGGGGAGATTTCCGTGCTCGCGGTGGTCGTCGAGTTCGTCGGCTGGGGCGGTGCGGCGGGCTGGCACCCAAGGACCGTTGCCAGGGCAGAGATCAAGCCGATCGATCGAATGACGTCTGGCCGGCGCGCCATCTGTGGCATGTACTCCGGCGGTCGGTTGCTGTCCCGGCGTTCGTGAATCGGTGTTTGACATCGGAGCAACTGTCCAACTGCAGAAAAATGATTGCGCATGCCAATTTTCTTCCTAGTTTGTTAGAGGAAACAGGTCGGGTCAGCTTTCGTTCGCTTAGCTCCCGTCGGTTGGATTGTCGAACACCCGAATATTGTCGAGAAAAATTTCCGCGTCTTTGGCGTTGCCAAACAATCCGGGGCTGCCGGATCGATTGGGAAAGTCGTCTGTCGCTTCGACCGTCCAGTCCTCAGGTTCGGATTCGTTTCGCGGCCAGATTTTACCTTGAAGAATCGCCCGATCGGCAGTCGTCGTCGCCCGGAACTTCATCGTATACCATTGCCCAGGTTGCCACGAGTAGTCAACCGTGTTGGCCATCCGGAGTTGAGGTCCCCACGTACGAATTTGAAGTCCTTGATGTTGGCCCAGCAGGTCCAATGTATATCCTTGTGCGATCAACCCGATGTCAGGCATTTTTTTATTGCGGATATCACCTTGGATGTCGGCCTGGATCGTGTAATCGTGCAAATTGGACGGCCCGAACCAGCAGCGGCTGCGGGCTCCTTTGGGGATCGTGGTCACCTTAACCATCACCTGATTGCCGTCCACATCCCGCACGACATGACGATACCGCGCGCCGACCCAAGTAATGGTCGGTTCGCCCTTGCCGGTCTGGGGCGGTATGGGGACGTTTTCGAAATCAAAAGCCCAGGGAAGCGGCGGAACGATCCGCACGCGGGCGTTTCCCTGTAACTTGCCGTGCTGTGCGATAATGATCGCGGCGGCGTGCTGATCCCCCACGGCGGCCGTGAATTTCCCAGATGGCGTCAATTCGCCATTCCCGTCGACCAGCGAGAACTTGGCATCGGTGCCATCAAGTCGCTGCCCTCGCGAATTGAATAGCCGCACGGAAAATTCTTGAACCTGGCCGGGCGCCATGAGAACTTCGGCCGGGACCACTTGTACATGGGCGACTTCTGTATCCTCGGCCACAGGTGTTTCTTCGGGCGCTAGTGGTCGCTCGGAGACTCCGTGTTTCTGGCTGGCATCCTCCAGGCAATAAAGTTGGCCGGTGGACTGCATGTAGATCCGTCCCTGGGCGCAAATCGGCGAAGCGTGACATTCTTCGCCACGGGGTAGCTGACCGCGACTGACAACTTCGACACCATCGTCAGTCGGTCGCAGGATGGACCAACGGCCATTCACGGCGAAACCGTAGATTTTTCCATCCGCCACCAGCAGGCTCGACCGCATCTGTCTCCCACGTAACGAAAATTCACGGCCTACCGGATCGCCGGTTTCCGCATCGAGGATCAGCACCCTGGCCCCGTCGTCCACATAGTACAGACGTCCGTCAATCTCGACCGGCGAGCTTTTGCCGACCATCAACTCGCGTTCCGACCACAATTCATGGGTCTCGGTAATATCGCCGCTGCCGGTCGCGTCAATGGCAACCACCGCGCCCATGGTATTTCCGTTGATGTTTTCCTCACTATGCCCACTGTAAACACGATCGCCAACCACCAGGGGAGACACATTAAGTCCGCGGCGTGAAAAGCGATAGTGCCAGTTAGGCCACCCAGTGCGCGGTTGAAAAGACCAGATGGCGCCGTCGCCCGAACCGAGAACCATGGACTTGATACCGGAGATAACGTTGATCGACGGCGTGCTGTACGTCGTGTCGTAAGGCAAAGGACGTGTACCGTTAAACCAGACGACGTCGCCGGTCATTTTGTCGAAGGCGATAAAGCGGTGTGTCGGCCGGGCCATCTCACCCCATCCAATAACGACGCCACTGACAATCACCAGATCTTCGCAGATCACCGGAAAATTTGTGCGACCCCCGTAGGTGCTCAGCAGACCGAATCGTTCGTGCATCGGCACGGCCCACAGAACTTCTCCGGTTGCACCGTCGAAACATTGGAAAATCCCGCAGACACCCAGCGCGTAAACACGACCAGTATCCGAGTCTGCGACGGGAGAGGACCAGCCAACCCGCTCGCGAGGCACATCGGAGAGCCACACGTTGAATTGCTGCTCCCACTGATTCTTGCCGGTGGCCGCGTCGAGACAAACGATTCGTTCGCCCGCCGGTGTGGCGGCTAGCATATAGAGCCGCCCGCGCAAGACGACGGGTGTACTGCGGCCGCCCAAATCATCGCGTGACCAGAGGACGTTCTTGCCCTTCGGATTCCAATCGTCGATCAATCCGGTTTCGCGCGACGTGCCGTTATACCCTGGACCTCGCCAATGCGGCCAATCCAACGACTCAGCGCGTGTCGGAAAGTAGCCTGTCAGAAATAAGCAACAGAAACAGCTAGCAATCGCGGAAAGCTGGGGGCGTTTCATGAGAATCACATCCTCTTCCAGGTAAGTTCGAGCGTCACGAAAGGATGGTCGTGTGGATTGTGACGGTGCCATGCGGGACAGGTGGGAATGCTGAGGATGTCGATCCTCGGAGTAATTCCTATCATACCGCAGTTGTGTTGTCATGTCCGGCGTCAAGTGGCTTTACGGACCAACTTCAACGCGGCAACCAGACAGAAAAGCATCCAAGGCCTAGGATACGGTTCTGACGGGCCGCCGACAACCGCCACGGCACATGGTCCAGCGGCTGCTTTCCTGGAAACAGATTTCACACTGCAGGAAAAATGCCGTAAGTTGGGAGTTTTTTGCCTTCTGTTCGCGACAGCCGGTACGACCGTTTCAGTTTAGGAGACTGAAAATCTTTACGCAACTGAATATCTGAATCATTCTCTGATAAATTACTTTTGAATATTCAAGCGGTTTGATCGGACAGACCGATACGGAAAATGTTGCACAACAGGATTCAGGTACCTGGTGCAACGCCAAGCGGTGCGTCAGCCAACCGGACGGACCAATTCGAGTCAAAGGATGACTCGACCGGCTCTGGCGCGACAAGACGTGCAGGCTGCAAGTGAGTCTGCCCCACCTTCCCCTACCTGGCCTTCCACGAAGACCCACCTATTACCGCACCCCCTCCTGGAATCAGGGGTGCCGAAGCCGCACTGGACGTCATGCCTCGACGGCGGCGTGCGTGCGGTGTTCACTTGCCTCGGCCGGAATTTGGGAAGCGTTAGCTCGGCTAGTTTACATAAGGAGGACGTAGCTTGATGAAACGGAACATTTTTCTTGGAGCCCTCGTGCTGAGCGTTGGTCTCTCTGGCCAGAGCTTCGGCGCCGGGTTGTTGGACAGGATACTCGGCCACGGCGGTCGTGGCTGCTGCGACACGGCTCCTTCGTGTGGTTGTGAAGCAGCTCCTTCCTGTGGTTGCGAGGCGGCTCCTTCCTGTGGTTGTGAGGCGGCTCCTTCCTGTGGTTGTGAAGCAGCTCCTTCCTGCGGTTGTGGCTGCGGCGGTGGCCTTTTGGGCAAGCTCAAGAAGTGCGGTGGCAATTGCTGCCCACTCCTGAAACTGAACCTGCCCAAAATAAGTGGCTGTGGTTGCTCTGCGGCTCCCAGCTGCGGTTGTGCTGGAGAAAGCCAGATAGACTGCGATTCACCGAGCGAAGCTCCGGCCGCCAACAATGGCGATCCGGGGGAAGCTCCTGACGCGAGCGATGCGGCTCCCATGCCACCCGCTCCGCTAGTTGATCCGTCGGCATTCCTTCCCAGCAAACGCCGTGTCATCGGGACCAGTGCGGTTTCCCCGTAGGACGTCTCACTGAATGGAACTTGAATTCGGCCTGCCTGGGTGTCTTTTCCCGGGCAGGCCGTTTTTCGTCAGAGCCGTCAGTTCGACTTTTCTTGTGTTGCCGACTGAAGCAGCCCGCTGGCGAAGCCGAGTAGATTTTCCCGCCTTCGGTAGACGTCTAGGACCTGCTCGTACTTTCCGGATCGTTGCGCCAGCTCCAGCAGGTCGGGCGCCAGGCCGGTGGTGTGGACGTTGTCAGGGATCAATTCGATCGTCGCTGTGATGGCCTCCGCAGGCCGTGAAATACGTGCCAGCAAATCGATGTAGACTTCGGCAGCCTGGGAGCCCTGTTGATACGCATCGAGATTTCGTGCGCGGTCGCGAAAATAGTTGACCGCCCCTTCCTGGTTCTCGCCCAGTAGCGCCTGAAAATACAGGCGATGGCTGGGGTACAGCTCGACGAACGGTTCTTCGCCCGGGTATTGGAATTGCTCGTGCAGCTTCTCGCCATATTCAGCCATTTCAACAGCAAATCGCAGATACCGCGGATCTTGCAGGTAACGGGCCGACTGGACGGTCGACGACAGATGCGACGGGTCAAGATGATAACTTAATTCCCCGAACAGCCACACCCGATCTCTTATCAGTCGGCTGAGATTCTCTTCCGCCGGTAAAGTTCCTTCTTCACGTTCAATGTGGGATCGCACGGACTGCAGCAACTCACTGTAGACGTGTTCGACTAGCATGGCCGCCGGTTTCTGCACATCACGGGCATTCGGGCCGTGGGAAAAATTCTGAAAAGTCGTAATCGCATTGCACGTGCCGTAGTGGTCGAGCACCAGCCGGTAGCCGCGCGCCACATCGATGCCTTCATGTAGAGCGACTTCGATCACTTCGTCTCGATTGTCGTCATTAACCGGTGCCTTGGCGAGGTGACGCACCAGTTCTGACTGGTCGGAAACGGGCCGCAAATACATCCACGCTTCGCGAATCTGTCCCGCACCGAGCAGTGCCAGCCCAACGTCACGGCAAGCTTCCACCAGACCATCCTCGTATTGCTCGCGTTGCTGCGCGTCCGATGGATCGCCCCGATCCCATTGGTTGCCCAGATCACTGTCGAGCAGCGGCACACCGAGCTTGTGCCGCAACTTCATCTTCAACACTTCGAACAATTCGTGATATTTTTTGTCACGGCGAAAAATCTTCTCGAGCAACTCCAACGCGGCATCCACTCCTTCTTGTTCGATGAGTGTCTGCAACGATTCGAAATCGGCGGTTGAACTGATAGTCATATCGGAACAAGTCTCCACGTAGATCGGTCCGCACTGGCCTGGTATGAACCGCTGGCCTGAGCCACCGGAAGGATTCAAGCGATGCGTTCTATCGTACCACATGGACAGTGCTTCAGAAACAACCGTCATTCGGTTAGCATGGGTGATATGCCGACTGACGAAGCGGATTTTGGCGGAATGCGGGTAGCGGCTTTCGAGAGCCGCCGGGCCGAGGACATGGCGCGGTTGATTCAGCGTCACAACGGCCGACCGAGCGTCAGCCCATCGATGCGAGAAGTGGCCTTGGACGACCATCGCCCAGCGGTGGATTTTGCCAACCTAGTGATCACCGGACAGGTGGACATCGTCATCTTCATGACAGGCGTGGGGTTTCGCCAGTTGATGTCGACGATCGAGCGACACGTTGATTCCACACGATTCCTGGCCGTGCTCTCGGATATTACAACTTTAGCACGGGGCCCCAAACCGGTCGCCGCCATGCGCGAAACAGGACTGGCCCCGACATACAAAGTTCCGGAACCGAACACGTGGCGCGAAGTTTTGGACGTCGTCGACCACCACTTGCATATTGCCCAGGCGATTGTGGGGCTGCAGGAATACGGCCAGTCGAATGCCAGCCTGATCGCTGGTCTGGAAGCTCGGGGCGGCCGGGTGATCGCTCTCAAAGTGTATCGCTGGGCCTTACCCGAAGACCTTGGGCCGTTGCAACAAAACATTCATGCGCTTTGCGAAAACCAACGCGATGTGGTCCTGTTTACGTCGGCCCACCAGGTGACCAACGTGCTCCACATGGCGGAGAGCCTAGGCCGCACCGACGAATTACGAAATGCCTTGAGCCTGCAAGTCGTCGCATCGATTGGACCGACAACCAGCCAACGGTTGCGAGAATGCGACATTGCCGTCGACATCGAACCCAAACATTCCAAAATGGGCCATCTCGTCGCGGAAGCGGCGCGGCGGAGTGGAACCGTCCACGCGTGGAAACGCCAGATTGCCGTGACGCTCTCCGGTCCAAGCAGCCACGCTTTGGACGAACAAGCCCCGTGGTACGATAGTCCCTTTATGAAAGCCTGCCGTCGTGAAGCGACTCCATATACTCCCATATGGTTGATGCGTCAAGCGGGCCGTTACTTGCCGGAATACCGGGAAGTCCGCGCCAAAACGACGTTTCTCGAATTGTGCAAGAACCCGCAATTATGCAGCGAAGTCATGGTGACGGCGGTCCAACGACTTGGAGTGGACGCGGCGATTATCTTTTCGGATCTGCTGCCGATCCTGGAGCCCATGGGCCTCGATCTGGAATATGAACAAGGAGAAGGCCCCGTGATTCACAATCCGGTACGCGAGGCGGCCGACGTGAATCGCGTGACGGAGTTGGAAAGCATCGACGCGCTCCGTTTCGTAATGGAAACAGTACGCCAAACTCGCCAAGATCTCCCGGCGGAAATTCCCTTGATCGGGTTCGCAGGTGCCCCGTTCACTTTGGCTAGCTATGTGATTGAAGGTGGAGCCAGCCGGAGTTACCTACACACCAAAACGCTCATGTACCGCGACCACGGCGCTTGGGAAGCTTTGATGCAGCGGTTCGTGCGCGCCGTGACACTGTATTTGAACGCGCAAATAGCCGCCGGCGCCCAATGTGTTCAACTGTTTGACTCTTGGGCCGGGTGTCTCGGCGTGGATGACTATCGTGACTATGTGCTCCCGTTTGTGAAGCAAATCACGGCGGGTATTATCCCCGGCGTCCCAGTCATCAGCTTTGCCACAGGAAACCCGGCACTTCTCGGTTTATTGGCCGCAGGGAGGTGCACCGTGGTGGGTGTCGACTGGCGCGTCCCTCTGGGCGATGCTTGGCAAACGATCGGCACCGAACGCGCTATCCAAGGAAATCTCGATCCCGCTGCCCTATTAGCCCAACCAGCCGAGATTCGCAGGAAGACCCAGGAGATCCTTGACCAAGCAGATGGCCGGCCCGGACATATCTTTAATTTGGGCCACGGAGTCTTGCCGCAGACGCCCGTCGACAATGTCCGCCGATTAGTGGATCTGGTGCACGAATTGAGTGGCTGATGGCGGGTACGACTACTTTGGCGTTCGCGATCGTATAAATGGGCCCGCCTCGTAGTACCACCGTGCATACACGTATCAGGGATCTTCGCCAAAATCTGCATCCCGTTGTACGGTCACAAGCAACCGGCCGTACTAAAGTCATCGGAACAAGCCTTTAGCCACCAGCCCTTAGCTAACACTGCCACGGTTCAAGCTGTCGATCAATTCCCTCAGCCGGCCATGGCTGCGACGGTCGAAGTGAAACACCAGTCGGGGCAAATGAGCCAGATCCGATTGGTCGTGCTCCTCAGGCAATGCAACACAAGAGCAAAATTCCCCGTCGACCAGAATGTCTCGATAATCACGATTGATATCCAAGAGGAGTTTGTCGGCTGGCGCTGCGTTGAGACGAAAGACAAGTAAGTCCTTGACGTACCGCATGCTATGGTAGACACGGAAGAACTGCATGATTTCTGCGACCGCTTCCTCCGGATTATCGATCAACTTGAACAACGAAAGATCATGTTGTGAAATCATGCCGTCGGCCAGCAGATAGTCGACAACAAACTCGCGAAATACATTCCAGTAATTCTTGCCGGGGACATCCACAAAGACGACCGGCACCAATTCTCTTTTTCCCGTCTGCAGCAACGTCAAGACCTCCAAGCCTTCGTCCAAGGTCCCAAAGCCGCCCGGAAAGCAGACAACGGCGTCGCATTCTTTCACGAACATCAGTTTGCGCGTGAAAAAATATTTCATATGAACAAGTTTGGGATCGCCGGCAATCACCGGGTTGGCGTCTTGCTCGAACGGCAACATAATGTTCAACCCCATCGAGTTCGCCCGGCCGGCTCCGCGATGCCCGGCTTCCATAATCCCACTGGCCGCACCGGTCAAAACCAGCCAGTCTTTTTCAGCCATCAATCGGCCGAACGTCACTGCTTGCTGGTAGCGAGGGTCGTCGACGGGAGTTCGTGCCGATCCGAACACACTGACTTTGCGCTCGTTGCGATACGGCGAGAATACTTTGAAAGCGTAGCGCAATTCCCGCAACGCTCGGCTGATTATTTTCAAATCGCCCCGTGACGAACCATCTCGTGCCAGCTTGTCAGCCGACTCTTTGATGCGACTGATTAATTCGTCCGCCTGCTGGCGCCGATCGCCGCCCAGCGTTTTCCCCGTTGCCGGTGGCAGCTCAGTCTGGTCCATTGTATTGTCGTTCAACGTCAAACCTCTTTCCGACTACATGCTGGGGCCACCGTGCCGGCTGATCAATCCGATCAACCCTTACAAAAATCACGAATCCATCAAATCGACCGACGCGGCGTATTGGGGGGGGGTTAGGCGGTACACAAAAGGGAGCAACTGGTCCCGACAGGGCCAACTTTGCCGGATCTCTAGCCATCCGTCTAATTATAGGTCTTAACCGAGTGGGCAAACGAGCACCCAGGAGCGGTAACCCAGTCGTAATGGCAGTAGGGGGCACCGCAGGAGCGGGTTCCGCAGACAGACGTACCTTTGCGGCTTAGACAGACACTTTGCCGGCGGACGGTCTCCGCGAATCAGCTCAGATTATGCGGATGGCCGACGATAGTGCTGGTACCCCAGCAGAACTTCGTACAGGTCCGCGGGGATGGTAATTTCATCGTCCGCGAAATCTTGCGGCCACGTTCGACCCGATTCTAGCGCGTTGATAAGGGCGGGAAAAACATCGCCGAGAGGTACCGTCACGGTGTTTTCGCGAACGTTTGACTCGCTGAGGACAGCCGTGCTGTCCCCTTCCGGACCGTAATAAATGCGCAGCGGCTGAATCACGGCATCCCTTCCATCAACTAAGGATTGTCTGTTATTCCCCGAACCTGCTGGCATGCTTGCAAACGGGCAAAGGATCGGCACCCCCTAGTTCTTTGGATGGTATCGGCACCAGGAACCGTGAGGGTTCGGTCTAATGGGGCAAATTTCCCAAATTTTTGGCGCATCGCCGCGAAACCGGTGACCAACTCAGGCAGTTCGCTAGCGAATCTTGACAACTGGCGTCCTGGTACCTAGATTGCCGGAACTGATAAGTGTAGTCTCCGTAGTTCTTTGCGTCGGCGCGGCTCTCTCGGTTCCTCCATGGACACCTCCTTCACGATTGATCTGAGTCAGGTTGCGCAGGACGTGGGCCTACCCGCTCACCAGGTGCAATCGGTAATTGCATTGCTCGATGACGGCAACACGGTCCCGTTCATTACACGGTATCGCAAAGACCAGACCGGGGGGTTGGACGAAGAGTGGATTCGGAAAATTCAGAAGCAGACCGAGCATCTACGTTCGCTGGGTGACCGCAAACAGAAAATTCTTCGCTTGATCGAATCGCAGGGCAAACTGACGGCTGAATTGGCGGACAAAATTCGGTCCGCGCGCTCCACGAAACTGCTCGAAGACCTCTATCTGCCGTTCCGAGTAAAGAAGCGCACGCAAGCGACCAAGGCCAGAGAACGAGGATTGGAACCGTTGGCCGACGAAATCATCACTGGTGTGGCTGCCGACAGTGACCTGGAAACACGCTGGCAAGCATTCGTCGATGTGGAAAAGGAACTACCCACAACGACCGAAGTCATGGACGGAGTCCGGCATCTGATCGCCGAGCGATTCAGCGAACAACCGGAACTGAGAAACGCTTTGCGACGCGCGATCTGGAGCCACGGCAAGTTAGCCAGTGCTCAAATCGACGCTTCTCCTCCTACAGTCAAATCTCCTCCCCCCAAGGAAGTCCCTTCTCCCGCGAACGACGTTGCTTCTCCCGCCAAGGAAAGCTCTGCTCCCCCCGTCGACGTTGCTTCTTCTACCATGGAAAGCTCTGCTCCCCCCGTC
>Ga0310123_10004852_pt1 | contig 10119 bp, 7 predicted proteins | sample CB6_AW_1057_MG_FD_203505 | JGI IMG/M metagenome (GOLD analysis project Ga0310123, IMG submission 203505) | Marine microbial communities from Western Arctic Ocean, Canada - CB6_AW_1057 | ecosystem: Environmental > Aquatic > Marine > Oceanic | place: Canada: Western Arctic Ocean | collected...
ATCAACACGATCCCCTACATCGCCCGCCTGGTAGACCGGGTCGACCAGCTCGAGATGCAGATCGTCCCCCCGGCAGCCGGCAGGCTGATCCTCGAGGCCCACCGGGCACCCGACGGTCGCATGGCCACCCCGACGGTGGCGATCCTCAACGACAACTTCGAGGTGGTCGGAACGTGGGTCGAACGGCCCCTGCCCCTGAAAGATTGGTGGGCCCGCAACTCGACCATTAGTGAACGTGAAAAGAAGCAACGCAAGCAGTACTGGTACAACTGGGACGAAGGTAACCACACGATGGGCGAGATCGTCGACTTGCTCGAAGCCGCCGACGCGAATTCCGGGCGCTGAAGACGGCGAGGCCTTGAGGGCATGCACGACGCTACGTGATTCTTGACGCCAGGTGATTTTCGGCCAGCGACCACGTGCGATACGTTTGGCCGTGGCACAGGCGCCCAGCAGTGCCGCAATGGATGATCCAGGCGGTTGTCCCACTTGTTCATCGCGTGCAGGTCATCAGGTGAGGTGGGCGCCCCGCGTGTTCACGTAGACGGCATACAGGGACTGGCTGCCGGTCATGAACAGGCGATTGCGCTTGGTTCCACCAAAACAGACATTCGAGCAAATCTCGGGCAACAGGATCTGGCCGATACGATCGCCCTTCTCCGGCTCGAAAATGTGAACCCCATCGTAACCCTTGCCCACCCAGCCGGCGCTGGACCAGACGTTACCATCGACGTCTGCGCGAATGCCATCGGCAAATCCGGCCTTGACCACCTTCTCGCCGTTCTCGTCTTCCATCTCCAGGTCCATCGAGGTAAAGGTCTTGCCGTTGGCCAGGTTTGACTCGTTGGCAACGTCCCAGACCTTGATAGTGCGTTTGGCCTCTGGGTAGTGACTGGCTCCCGTGTCGGCGACATAGAGTTTTTTGTAGTCGGGCGAAAAACAAAGACCATTGGGCTTGTAGATGTCGTCTGCCATCTTGTGGAGCTTGCCCGACTTCATGTCGATCCGGTAGATCGCTTCTTTTTGGTAAGGTTGTGGCCAGTTATCTTTGGTCTCAACCAGCCGACCTTCGTAGTCCATCACAGCTCCGTAGCCAGGATCGGTAAACCAGACGTCCCCATTGGGGTGGACCACGGCGTCGTTGGGCGCATTGAGTGACTTGCCACCATACTTGTCGGCCAGTACGGTCTTGGTGCCGTCGTACTCGTATCGGACAACCCGGCGGGTGAGGTGTTTGCAGGAGATTTGCCGACCGTGCCAGTCGAACGTGTTGCCATTGCTGTTTTCTGCCGGATTGCGAAACACGCTCACGGCACCATTTTCTTCCAGCCACCGCAGTTGCCTGTTGTTGGGGATGTCGCTCCAGAGCAGGTAGCGACCAACGCCATTCCAGGCCGGGCCTTCGGCCCAAATCATTCGCTTGTTGTGATAAAGTCGCATGATGGCCGAGGTTCCCAGCTTGTATTCCTTGAACCGGTCATCGAGCACGACGATATCGAGGTCCGGGTAACGGGTCGGTTGCTGGTTGTCACCGTAATCACGGGCAGTTGCCTTGCGGGCCAGTGCCGAAACGGCGGTAGCCGCGGCTGCGGTAGCAATAAAATATCGACGGTTCACTGTCGACGGAGCAGACTTTGCGTTTTTGGTTTTCATGATTAGTAGGTCAGCAGAAGATGAAGGGAAGGAAGTGACCATTCGGAACGACCAGTATGATTGTACAACGGTATTCCACCAAATGGGAGATTCGCAGAATATTGCCCGGCCAGGTAGCGGCCCAGCGCCTTCGCTCTGGCAAGCTTCCTTGACACCTCAAGCGGACCGGGGTGCGGTGTGGTGCCCCATCCGTGATGATGTATTCCCCGCCACCAGGTGTTTTCAAGAGATAGACCACAAGCTACATGTCGTTGCTGGCAGGCAACTCGTTTTTATCGATGCCATCGATCTGGATCTTGGCCGCACCGTTATGGTTCCACACGGGCCCACACAAACACGGCATAGGAGCTGTTCTTCACCACAGCGAGGTCGGGTCGCCAACTGAACACTTGAGCCGGCATACGTGCAAACAACTCTCAAGGCGGCGTCCCCCTCAGCAACATCCGCTGCTGCGCGACTGGTGGTAGCCCCCTCGCCAATTGAGGTCTTGCAACCAACAGGCACTAGCGCTGAAGAAGAACCGTGTGACGCGGTGACCATCGATTCAATGTACTTTCCCTTTACTCGCTCTTAAACATGCCAAACTCAAAAGCCGACTCCAGTTCCGCAAAAGGGATATTTCCGTCATCATCGGTGACAAGCACCTCCTTCATAAGCCCTGTCCAGTCTTCCAGAATGGGGACCTCCCGACTGCGTTTCCAATGCGATTCTGACGGAGCCACGGCATGCAAAAACATTTGCTCCCCGTACACAAAAATGGCCATACTCACCTCGTTGCCATCCATGCTTTTGGCAACTTCAGGCCAGAGGTCATCGTGGTACTGCTTGTACTTGGCATAACAACCTGGACGCAAATTATAGGTCATTCCAATTGAAAACATCACTTGCTCCTTTTGATCTGTGAGAAACAAACCATGGTGGCTGGCACCTCACTCGGTGTCCCGTACCACCATGAATTCCTTGTGGTTCTTGAAAAAGGGTTGTCGATCCAAACCGATGTGCGACCTTTGATCGACTGTTCAGTTGCCCGATTGTTCAACAGTCTCGCGGTTCACGTCACTTGGCGTCGGCCAGAACCGTTTTGGAATCTTCCTGCAATTGGTACAGAGAAGTGTATTCGCTTACGTTCGGGAGGTACGGCGGCGGACCGCCGAGACGCGCGAACTGCGCTGGCTTGCCCCGAATGGGCCGATCCACGGCTTCGGCGAGCCGGGCCATATCGCCGTAGTAGATAGGAAGGGCATCGGTGGCCCGATACTCGAAAATGAGCGTACGGCGCTGTTGGTCCGATCGGTTAGGGTGCGAACTGTGCGGTGTGATGCAGTGCATCAGGATCACACTTCCAGCCGGCGCCTCCAGTGAAATGGGCTGGCCAAACTTGCCGCCTTCTAAATCTTCTGTGATCATGCCCGCGAATTTCCCGTCCGGCATCGCGTGGTCGAAAAAGTGCGTGTGATGGCGAGGTAAGACGCGCAGACATCCGTTTTGCTCGGTGGCGTCGTCCAGGTAAATCAGCAAGGTGACCAGGTCGTCGTTGGTGTGCGGAAAGTACGCCAGATCCTGGTGCCATTCCACGACCGACCCAACACTCGGGGGCTTCATGTTCAACTTACTGTGCTGCAGGTTGATATTGGGCCCGATTATAGCTTCGACACAATCCACGATCCGGGCACTCCCGGCCAGACCCTTGAAATCGTCGTGCAGGTCATACGGGTTGTAAATTCGCCGCACGACCACCTCGCCGCCCGCTGTTTCCGGTTCCACTTCGAGGATCTGGCTGTAGTCGTCACTGCCGAACGCATCCTCGGTGATCTTGTCGATCCGCTGGTCTATTTTTTCCAGGGCGATCGCATCCAGCAAACCTGGTAAGACCACGTAGCCGTCACGCCGGTACTGCTGAACCTGATTGTCTGTCAGACCCGTGGTTTTCATACTTAAACTTCTCCTGGCTGACTTATGTTGATAGGAAGCTCAGTCTCCTTTAACTTACCGCGACCTGTACTGAACCTCAACCGCAGGCGCTGCATTGCCTTGTTCGCAAACAAAGGACCCGCAGTGGTGGTGTGGCTGCAACTCCTCTTCCCTGACCGTATGGCTGCCTGATACTTTTTGGCGATCGCGCTGACTGCCGTCTCGTCGCTGCGGCGTGTCCCCGCCAACCGGTGAGGCCCTGCCTGGACTATTCTTTCCTGGTGCTTGTGGCTCGCGGATTAGCGCCAAGTCGTGACCTTGCGCTAACCGGCGGCGCCGTTGTCGTGAAATGCGCGTTTTATTCGCTATCCGCATAGTACATTTATGCCGGCGGTTCACGGCGGGTCAGCTTCGCCAACGCCGCACCCAGTTGCGCCATCCCCCGCTTGATCGTCTCTAGCGGAACGGCGTAGGCAAAGCGAAGGTGCCCGGGACGCTGAAAGAGGCTGCCGGGCGTCGCCACGACACGGCCACACTGGAGGAGATAACGTGCGAGGTCGTGGTCGCTTTCGACCAACTGCCCGTCGGAAGTCCGGCGACCCAGGTAGGCATGCATGTCGGGGAAGAAGTAAAAAGCGCCCTTGGGAGTGTGCCACACGGCATCTGGTGCGGCGCTGGCGAAATGTTCCAGAAGGCAGTCGCGGCGGCGGCAGAGCTCGCCGCGGATCTGGTGACGCACTTCGAGGTTCGAATCCTCTTGAAGAAAGCGGGCGTAACCCTTCTGGGTTGGCAGGTTGACGCAGGAAGAGGCATTGCCTTCGATGATTTCGAGAGTTTTCATGACCTCCCGCGGGCCGGCTACGAATCCTAATCGCAGTCCAGTTCCAGAAACCTCTTTGGACATGCCGCCCACAACGAAAACCTGCTCTGGAAGAAACGAGCCCATGCTGGTGTGCTGGATGCCGTCGTAGTAGAGCGTGCGGTAGACTTCATCCGAAAGCACAGCGATATCTGGATAATGTGCGATGACTTCGGCCAGTTGTTCAAGTAGCGGGCGCTCGTAAACGGCCCCGGTCGGGTTATTCGGAGAATTGAGGACCACGGCCCCAATCGAGTTGTCCTTCTTCAGAAGATCAGCAAGCTTCTTGGGGTCTGGCAGGAACTGCGCATCTGTCTCAAGGAGGATCGGTGGTTTACCGGTCAGGAGCATCGGAATATTTTCAAACGACTCGTAGCCTGGCGCCAGCATCACAAGGCGGTGCCGCCTGGCAGTGGGATTCAGCAGCGCCAAAGCGGCTTTGAAGATGGCGTCCTTTGGACCGGGGCAGACGACAATCTGCTCACAAGAATAATTGAGCTGGAATCGCCCGAGATCCTCGACGATGGCGTCGACCAACTCGGGATCCCCACCCGCGGGCGAGTAGTGCGTGGCGTCTTCTTTTAAGGCCTTTGCGATCCCCTCCTTGATGTTTGTGGGCAGGGGAATCTCGGGGTTCATTTCGCCAATACCGAAATCAAAAACCTCCCCGCCCGCTTGCCGCATCGCATCGGCGACAGCCTTGATCTTTAAAGTTGGCGACGGCTTGAGCTTCTGAGCCCACGGGGAATGGGGAATGGACATAGGGTCTCCCTTGATACGGCAAATCGGTGACCGCCTTGAGCGGACAATTTCGTGCGAATTCTCCCCATCCCCGCAAGCGAATACCGGGCCCGGTAGAACCGGTCATCTGCATCATCCCAAGTCATCATGTTTGGAAAGCTTGCAAGTCGAACTCTTAATATCTAATCATGTCAGGGATCATTGAAAAAGACTGATAACCGGTCCGAATTTTAAACCTCCTCGGCCCGTCCCACAACGTTTCGACGGGGTTTTTTGAATGTCTTGTGAGGCGAATGTCCTTGTCTTTGGTGTTAAGATCGACAGGCCAACCGAGTTGACGACCAGGTCGGCCGGGTAGACCGTCGGCAGAGGCTGGATTTCGATCGGCTTCTGCAATCAAATAGACCCAAGTCAAGATGTCATCCAATAAAAGGCAGCAAGGTCGCGGTCGAAAACCGCGATTTTCTTCCAAACCATGTGAAGTAAGAGGGAAAAAGTGGCTAGAACGGCGTTCGCAGGGTTGCCTCGGGGGCGACGCGGGATGAGAATCCCTATCAGTCGTTTTCCCCGTCGGCATGACGTTACCACCATTCATGCCGCTGTGCTTTATCAGCTCGGGCCGACCCCTGCACGAGTTTGGCGAAGCATCCATCGCCATGGGTGTGTGTTTACCTCAACAAGGACGACATGCCCGTTGACACCTTTTCGGGAAGTCGCGGCGGCACCCTGGGCGTATCCGAATTCCCGCTCCCAGAGTGAGAGGGATTGAAGAAGGAACGAGTCATGGGTCAACAAGTCTCCAACGCCCTGGTTGCGTTACGCGAACTCGGCGCGCCGGATGAAATCCGCGCGCTGACCGTTGACCGGTATGGGCCGGCCACGCCGCCGCGCGTAAATGCTCACATTCATCTGCCGCCGAATTTTTCCGCGTTCGAAAATGTGCAACAGGCAGTGAGCCTCGCGAAAACACAAAACATCGGTGTGCTCGGAGTCAGCAATTACTATGACTTCGAGGTCTACGGCGACTTCGTCGAACGGGCCCGTGCAAGTGGTATCTTCCCGCTGTTCGGGCTCGAAATCATCTGCATGCAGAACGACCTCCGCTCCAGAGGTGTGAAGGTCAATGATCCGGGCAACCCCGGAAAAACGTACATCTGTGGCAAAGGCATCACGTGCTTCGACGAGATGACAGCGGAGGCTGCTCGATTGATCGATGTGATTCGACAGAACGATTCGCGACGCATGGTGTCGATGATCGATTCGATGAGAGAGATCTTCGCCGCGCACGGTCTCGAAACTGACATCGATGCAAAGGCAGTCATCGAAATGATTGTCCGCCGGCACGGCAGCCCGCGGGAAACGGTGTACTTGCAGGAGCGGCACATTTCACAGGCTTTTCAGGAATCGCTTTTCGAGAAGGTCGCACCCGAAGGTCGCATCGAATGTTTGAATGCAATCCTCGGCACCGAAACAAAGGCAAAGGACACCGGCGATTATGTGGCGATGCAGAACGACATTCGCTCGTGCCTGATGAAGGCCGGCAAGCCCGCGTTTGTTGAAGAAGCGTTCGTGAGTTTTTCCGAAGCGCATCGACTGATTCTCGAACTCGGCGGTATCCCCTGTTATCCGACGCTGGCCGACGGCGTTACGCCGATCTGCGATTATGAAGACAACATCGATGAACTAATCGGCAAGATCAAGGCGAACAAGGTCTACGCAGCCGAGTTGATACCGATCCGCAACCAGGTGGCGGTGACGCGCGAGTACGTGACCAGGATGCGCAATGCAGGTCTCGCCGTGACCGCCGGTACCGAACACAACACGCTCGACCTGATCCAGATGGAACCGTTTTGCAAGGACGGTGACGTGCCCAAAGCCATTCGCGAGATTTTCTGGGAGGGTGCGTGCGTCGTGGCAGCTCATCAGTTCCTGACGCTCAACGGCGAGGCCGGTTTTGTGGACGGCGACGGGTGCCCGAACGCTGATTACGCAAGCGATGACCAGCGCATTAAGGCTTTTGCCAAAATCGGCGCAGCGGTGATGCACAAGTACTACGGATCCAACGAATGAGGAAGCGACAGTGACGACCGCAACAACAACAACAATCGACTGGCCCGCCTTTGCATCAACCGATGACGAACTCGACGTCATCTGCAAACTGTCTCGCTTCTACGGCTCTGACCCGTCCATTGTTTTGGCTGGCGGGGGGAATACCTCGTGCAAGATCGGGAACCGCCTGTACGTCAAGGCCAGTGGTACATCGCTGGCTATCATGGAACGCGACAGCTTCGTGAAGATGGACCGCGACAAATTCAACGCACTGGCCAACGCAACCCTGGACGAGGACTCTGGCACGCGGGAAGCACAATACAAGGCTGCCATTAACGATGCGCGATGTGAACCCCAACGCGGACAGCGCCCATCGGTAGAAGTGCTGCTGCATCACCTCGTGCCCAGTACGTATGTCATACATAGCCACGCAACGATTGTGAACACGCTGGCGTGCCATGAGAACGGGAAACAACTCGCCCAAGAAATTTTCGGCGACGACATTGTGTGGCTGCCATACGTGGACCCCGGTTTCATTCTCGCGCAGACATTGAAGGAGGCGCTTGAAGAATACGCTGCTCGTGCCGGGGGCAGAACTGCCAAAGCGATCTTGATGGCGAACCACGGCTTGATCGTGTTCGGCGATGATCCTGACACGATTCGTGCGAATACCGGTGAAGTGCTCGAGAAGATCGCCGCGCGACTCGGCGACAACTGGCAAACAAGTTCGTTCGGAGGTGTGAAGTGCGTCGATGATGCCGCAGCGGTGGTGCGCGTCATCGGCCCAGCATTACGCGGTTTGCTGGCGGAGGATCCCGACAGGCTCAAATTTGTCACCATCGACGATTCAGACATTGCCCTTGGCATGGTTGGCACTGAATCGGGCAAGGCCATCGCCTGTGCCGGCCCCATGACTCCAGACCAGATTGTTTACTGCAACAGCTATCCGCTTTGGTTTCAGACCAGGGTCGATGAATCCGAAGATGACCTCATTACGCGATTGCGCAAAGCGATCGACCAGCACACGAAAGAGACCCGCTATCCGCCCAAAGTCGTGTTGGTAACCAGTGTTGGTTTGTTCGCGGTCGGTGATGATTTCAAGTCAGCCGACACGACCCGCGAGGTTTACCTCGACGCGATCAAGATAATGGCCGGCGCAACGCGACTGGGGGGCATCAACTATCTTTCTGACCGCAATCGTTTGTTCATTGAAAACTGGGAAGTCGAGGCGTATCGCAAGAAAGTCGCTGCCGCCAGCGGCAGTGGTTCGGGACGCGCCAAGGGCAAGGTTGCCATCGTGACCGGCGCTGCACAGGGATTTGGTCTCGAAATTTCCCAGGGACTCGCGCGGGCAGGCGCGCATGTTGCGTTGACCGATTTGAATGAACAGGCCGCGGTAAGTGAGGGAGATCAATTGTCGGCCGAATTGGGCAAGGGCCGTGCGGTCGGCATGTCAATCGATGTGACCGATAGCGAGTCGATTGGCAACTGTATCGATCAAGTCGTTCGAAAATATGGCGGATTCGACCTGTTGGTGTCGAACGCGGGTGTGTTGAAGGCCGAATCGGTCAAGACGCAATCGGAACACGATTTTGATTTCGTGACGGATGTGAATTACAAGGGTTACTTCCTGTGCGTTCAGAGGGCTGCGCCAATCCTCGCGACGCAGCACAAGGCCAACCCGGCGTACATGAGCGACATCATTCAGATCAATTCGAAATCGGGCCTCGTCGGCTCGAACCGGAATTTTGCGTATGCGGGCAGCAAGTTCGGTGGCATTGGCTTGACACAATCGTTCGCCATGGAACTGATCAAAGACGGTGTGAAAGTCAATTCGATTTGCCCGGGCAACTTTTTCGATGGGCCACTTTGGTCCGATCCTGAAACAGGCTTGTTCGTACAATACCTCAACGCAGGCAAAGTCCCCGGCGCAAAAACAGTCGACGACCTTAAACGCTTTTACGAATCCAAGGTCCCCATGCGACGCGGATGTAAACCCGCCGACGTGATGAAAGCGATTCTGTACCTGATCGATCAGCAGTACGAAACCGGCCAGGCTGTGCCGGTGACCGGCGGGCAGGAGATGCTTCGCTGACGAAGCAAAAAGGAAATGGTGATGACGACGCAAACAAGTGACATCCCCGAAACACAACATGCGGTTCAACTCGTTGCGGCTGATGAATTAAAACTCAATACTGTAAAGCCGGTGATGAACCCGGGTCCGCACGAAATCCTTGTGAAGATCGAGGCGGTAGGATTGTGTTTTTCGGATCTGAAACTGCTCAAACAGTTTGACAACCATGTGCGCAAAAGCGAAGTGATTGGTGGCATTGATCCGGGGGCGCTCAACGCCATCCAAAGCTACGTGCCCGGCAATATGCCCGTGGTGCCCGGCCACGAAGTGGTCTGTCGTATCGTTGCGATTGGCAACGAGGTGAAGCATCACAAGATCGGTGAGCGATGCTTGATGCAGACAGACTATCGACAATTGCCGACCGCGAATTCTAACGCAGCATTTGGTTACAACTTCGAAGGTGGTTTGCAGGAATACACGCTCCTTGACGAACGTGTTGTTATCGCCCCCAACCAGGATCGATTTCTGATTCCGGTCAGTGAAGAACGGAGCGCATCGGCGGTCGCGCTGGTTGAACCATGGGCATGCGTCGAAGATTCCTATGTCACCCGTGAACGCAACACAATCAAGACGGGTGGCAAGCTGCTGATCGTTCTCAGCGATGGCCATGAACCAAAGGGGGTGGTCGAGAGTTATTCGCCCCAGGGTGAACCAGCCGAGGTTCAGACGGTTCAGCCTGCCGACGCGGAAGAGCTGGCCGATGAACACTTTGACGACATCGTTTACTTCGGTTCCGACAAGGCGACGATCGATACGCTCAATGACAAAATTG
>Ga0310123_10004857_pt1 | contig 10114 bp, 9 predicted proteins | sample CB6_AW_1057_MG_FD_203505 | JGI IMG/M metagenome (GOLD analysis project Ga0310123, IMG submission 203505) | Marine microbial communities from Western Arctic Ocean, Canada - CB6_AW_1057 | ecosystem: Environmental > Aquatic > Marine > Oceanic | place: Canada: Western Arctic Ocean | collected...
GATCGTGAAATGTGAAGATCGGCGCGGCGCCGCTGCCGGCCATCTCGACTCTCAGCCCATAGAACGTAAACAGGTGGATGACTGACAGAGTCACCAGACCGATAGAAAACGAAATCTTCCTGATGACCCTGAAATCGCGACGAAACCACAGAACCACCAAACCTGCTGGCGGAAGCAGCAGGCACACCAGCAGAAGGATCCCGTTGTTCTGGTACCAAGGACGCATGTTGATATTGTACGTCCGCCCCGCCGGGAATTGGTGATCCGGGTATCCATCTCGTACGACTAGCAGCCTGTGGCGAAAGTCCGAGGACCCGAAAAAAGGTGCAGCCCCCGATTTTCGTTTCCAGTTTTTTTGGAGACAAAGGGACTCGACTAACGAAATCGGATGGCAGTCCCCCATTTTCGCCCGCCCCCACATTTGCCACGGGCTGCTAGCCCGCATTTCAAAAAAAACTTCAATCGTTGTGCAATTAATGAAACCGCATCGTTGTACGATTGCGTCCAATTCAATAGTTGCAAATCAAGACTTCGGAAAGTGGCCACGGACCGAACAATGGCAACGGATTCGCGATGAAAAGGAGGACGTCATGAAGAAAGTATTTCGGAATTTCGCACTCACCGTCGCTCTCGGCCTGGCCACACTGCCTGCCGCGGCGGCGAACCATACGCAGCGCCTGTCTCCGCTGGAGACACAGGTCCGGCACGAGCTAGTCACGATGCCGTACTACAGTCTTTTCGACAACCTGGTTTTCAAAGTCGATGGGACCAAAGTCACCTTGTCCGGTCAGACGATTCGGCCGACCATTAAGAGTTCCGCCGAACGCGTTGTGGCCAGACTGGAAGGCGTCGTTAACGTCGAGAACGAGATTGAGGTTCTTCCCGTTTCGTCCTATGACGACCGTTTGAGGCTGCGCCTTGCGCGCGCCATCTACACCAACCCGGTCCTCGACCGCCTCGGCCTGCGCTCGGTTCCGAGCATTCACATCATCGTCAGAAACGGCAACGTGACGCTCGAAGGCGTAGTCGCCAACGAAGCTCAGAAGAATGTCGCTTTCCTGGAAGCGAACGGAGTGAGTGGCGCCTTTGCGGTGACCAACAACCTGCGCGTCAAAAATTCAAAGAAAGGATAACGCGCGTTCCCGCACCGGCGGCGAACGCAGCGCAACTTCGGCCCGGACGGCCCTCGAAAGCGGGGCTGTCTGGGCCTTTTCTATTTCTAGGGAACCGTAGCAACAAGCACTCCTGCTTGTCATAGCCGCCACGGGCGGCTCGCCAAACGCAGAAGAAATCGCCGAACGGGGATCCGTGCCGCCGAACGTGGACCCCTAGCGCGGGTACGGGTGTCCCCGCAAAATCGTAAACGCCCTGTAGATCTGCTCCGCGAGAATGACCCTGGCCAGCTCATGTGGCAGCGTCATCTTTGAAAGCGAAATCAGGCGGTCCGCGCGAGCCCTGAATTCGCCGGAAAACCCCTCAGCGCCTCCCACGAAAAACGCCGTTTCGCGGGTGGTCTTCTCCAGAAAAGCCGCTAACTCCCGGGATGTCATCTGCTCCCCGGCGGGATCGAGAACAACCTTCAATACCCGGCCATAGGCCGCCGCGGCCTTCTCGTCCTTTAACTGCACCATCTCGAACTGGCAGTAGTGCTTGATGCGGCCGGCGTACTTCTGGGCCATCAGGTTGGCTTCCCGGTTGCGCGGCTTGCCGATGAAAAGCAGTTGAAGCTTCACGGCGTTTCTTGGGATACTCAAGGCGGGAAGATGAAGACTAGGCAGCTTCGGGAACGGGAATTCTTGGGGCGTTCCTCCAGAGCCGCTCGAGGTCGTAATACTTTCGGGCCTCCGTCGAAAGGACGTGAACAACGAAGTCACCGTAGTCCATCAAAATCCATTCGGCGTTCTGGAATCCCTCGATGCCCGCTGCCCGGACGCCTTCTTGCTTGAGAGTTGTCTGGATCGCGTCGCTGATGGCCTGGTTTTGGCGGGTGTTCCCTCCCGAGCAAACGACAAAAGTATCGGTGAAAGTGCTGACCTTGCCGATGTCGAGTACGACGATGTCGTCGGCTTTCTTCTCTTGCGCTGCTTGAACAGCTATTCCCCACTCAGTCATGCTTGGACGGACTACCCAACTATCTTACCCCTTTCACCGGGGAGACGATAGAATTAGAGTTTTCTTGGTAAGCCGTATGTTGAGCTGGTTGTCTAAATCGCTGTCGCTGCTCCTGATTGCGGGTTGCGCCGCAGTTCTGCCGGGGGCCGATCCGATCGTCGCGAAAAACGAGTTGGACCGGGTCAAGGCGCTTGTGAGCGCCGGTGCTCTTCCCAGAAACGCACTAGCGAAAGCTGAGAACGATCTCGAAAATGCGAAGTTGCAACAGACCATCCGTAAGACTCTGCTCAATACCGACTTGGCCGAAGCCCAGATTCCCGAGATGTTGCGGGCGGTCGCGTCCGTGCGTGACTCGGCCCGCGCCAAACTCGACGTCAGTCTGCGCCTGGTGGAAGAAGGCGCCCTGGCCGTAACCAAACTCAAGGAGCTGAGGGAAGACACGGAGTTTGCCGAAAAGCAGTATGAACTGGCTCATTCGCGGGCCAAGATCGTGAAGGAAATGGCCGCCATGGCGCGAGCCGAGAAGCGGTTCAATGAACTCGAAGAAGAAGAGCTCGCCTACTATTCCGAAGGAAGTGTCACGTTTTGGGAACGGGACATGCCTTCGATCGACGCGATCTTCTTCCAGCAATTCGGTGTATCCCTTCCGATCAGCGCCCTGGGGGGAACCGAAGTACACCGCTCGATGGGATTCGACCACAGAGACCGGGTGGATGTCGCCGTGCACCCCGAAGACGAAGAAGGCTTTTTTCTGATCAGTCTTCTTGAAACCTGGGGCATCCCTTATATCGCCTTTAAGAGCGCGGTCCCCGGGCAGTCCACCGGAGCCCACGTCCACATCGGGCCTCGCAGCGAGCGGATACCGCCTGACTGAGGGCGATCCGCGCAACCGATCAACAGCCGTGCGCCAGCAGGGGCCGGCAATCGTGCCCCTCTTTTACGGCGGAACCGAGGCTAGCAGCTTCCGCGAATTCGCGCGTAGCAGTACGGTAAGATGATGAGTCCTTTTTGATCCGGTTTCATCGCGGGAGAACCTGATGTCGAATCCATTGAAACACCTCAGCGCAACGATAACTGACGGGCGCGACCGGGCGCCGGCGCGTTCCATGTTGAAGGCGATTGGCTTTACCGACGACGACCTCGCCAAACCGATCGTGGGCGTCGCCAATACTTGGATCGAGACCATGCCGTGCAACTTCAACCTTCGCGAACTCGCGGTTCGCGTCAAAGAGGGGGTCCGCGCGGCCGGCGGCACGCCCATGGAATTCAACACGATTGCGATCAGCGACGGGATTACGATGGGCACCGAAGGCATGAAGGCCTCGCTGGTCAGCCGCGAAATAATCGCCGACTCGATTGAGCTCACGGGACGAGGCTACATGTTCGATGCCATGATTGCGCTGGTCGCCTGCGACAAGACGATTCCCGGCGCCGCCATGGCCTTGGCGCGCTTGAATATACCGTCCGTTCTGCTCTACGGCGGATCGATCATGCCCGGAAAATTTCAGGGACGGGATGTAACGATCCAGGATGTTTTCGAAGGCGTCGGCCGTCACGCGGCAGGTACGATGACGGATGCGGAATTGCTCGAGCTGGAGAACGTTGCCTGCCCGGGCGCCGGTGCCTGCGGCGGGCAGTACACCGCCAATACCATGGCGACCGTGATGGAAGTGATCGGGCTCTCTCCGATGGGCAGCGCCAGCGTGCCGGCCACCGATAAGCGGAAGGACGAGATCGGCTACCGCGCGGGCCAGATCGTCATGGAAGCGTTGAAGAACGACCTGCGGCCGAGCCGGATTCTGACCCGCAAGGCATTTGAAAGCGCCATCGCCAGCGTGGCGGCCACGGGAGGTTCCACCAACGCGGTTCTTCACCTGCTCGCGGTCGCGCGCGACGCCGGAGTCGATCTTTCAATTGACGACTTCGATGAGATCAGCCGCCGCACTCCCCTGCTGGTTGACCTCAAGCCGGGCGGAAAGTACGTGGCGGCCGACGTCGATCGTGCCGGCGGTATCCAGCTCATCGCCAAACGTCTGGTGGAGGGAGGCTACGCCGACGGATCGCAGATGACGGTTACCGGCAAGACCCTGGCGGACGCCAGCGCCGTTGCCACCGAAACCGCGGGGCAGGACGTGATCCACGCGTTGGACAACCCGATCAAATCGACCGGCGGGCTGGTGATCCTGAAAGGAAACCTGGCCCCCGATGGCGGAGTGCTCAAGGTGGCCGGACACGGGCGCGGGACTCACCGCGGTTCGGCGCGCGTATTCGACCGAGAAGAAGATGCCATGCAAGCGGTGACAAATAACGAGATTCAAGCCGGCGACGTTGTTGTGATCCGCTATGAGGGTCCCGCCGGCGGACCCGGCATGCGCGAGATGCTAGGCGTTACCGCGGCGATTGTGGGCAAGGGCCTGGGAGAAAGTGTTGCACTGTTGACCGACGGCCGCTTTAGCGGCGCGACCCGCGGGCTGATGATCGGGCACGTTGCCCCGGAAGCTGTTCGGCGGGGACCGATCGCGGCCGTCCACGAAGGAGACATCATTGTGATCGATGTCGACGAACGGCGCCTCGATGTCGAGCTGGATGACGCCACGATCGAGCAGCGGCTAGAGGGTTGGCAGGCGCCCGAGAGCCGTTACAAGACCGGCGTGTTTGCCAAGTACGCGGCCTTGGTTTCGTCCGCCGCTCAGGGAGCGATCACCTAGGCCGCGGCTCCGCCGAAAGACGTAGGCGCCTCCCTATTTCAAGCCAGCCTTGATCTTCCTCACCGTCTTCGCTTCCGGGAGATTGCGGTAGAAGGGGTCCAGCGGGAAGCAGCCGGATATGAGCCCGGCGCGCGGCCCTGTTGTGCAATCGCTGAAGGTCCGGCACAGTTGCTTGACCTCGATCGTACCCTTTTCGAGCACGTCTCGCGGCAATGTCGGATAGGCGAGAACCATCCGTCCCAGGCCAACGGCATCGGTTCCGCCGGTTCGCACCGCCCACTGCGCGACGTGCGGCAAATACTCCTGGAGGTAGGAATACGCCGTGCCGACGATCGCGGTATCGGGGAAGCGCTTCTTGATCTCCGCTGTAAACTCAATCTGCCGCGCGCAGCCGACGAGCGGGTCCTCGGGCGGTTGATAGCCGTCGGAAGGGGGAAACAGCGCCGGCCGCTGGATGTGGGGGTTGTAGTAGGGGCTGCCGGCGGAAACGTTGACCATGCGAATGTCTAGGCTGCCGAGCAGCTCGATGAATCGAGTCGCTTCGTCGGGTTCGTAGTGGAGCGGTTCGTCGCGCTTCGTCCCAAACCCATATTCGTAAGGGAGATGGCCGGAAAAGTCTTCCGGGATGCCGGGGCCTAGCTTCGGGCCTTCGCTTAGCTCGGGGTCGGGACGAAACGGAACAAAGTCAAATCCGCTGAGGCGTACCGCGACTGCCAGCTTGGTGCTCGCGCGGATTCCGGCCACCACTTCGCGCAAGAACCGCGTACGGTTCTCGAATGAGCCGCCGTAGCGTCCTGGGCGGGAATAGGCGCTGAGGAACTCGTGACCTAAATAACCGTGGCAGTGCTTGACGTCGACGAACTTGGCGCCGCAGTGCTCAGCCACTCGCGCAGCCTCTATAAAGCATTCGATAACTCTGGCAACGTCGTCGTCGCTGAGAACCGGGTAGTCATCGGGCAGGTGGAATTTGCGGTCGAGAATCGGGTGGCGATAGAGGATTTGCGGCGCTGAACCCTCCTTCGTCGGCCGGCAGAAACGCCCGGAATGCGTGAGCTGAAAGCCGACCAGCAAGTCGTCAGTTGTGCCGAACGCCTCACGGTGAGCGTCCACGAGCTCATCGTGCAATCGAGTGAGACCATCTTTGGTTTGCTCGTTGATGACGAGCTGATTGGGATTTGCACGGGCGTCGTGCTGGACGGCCATGGCCTCGCCGCCCCAAATCCACTTGGCTCCGCTGCGGCCGAAATTGCGCCAGCGGCGCCGCACCAATTCGCTGGGACTGCCGTCTTCCTCGCCGTCCCAGCCTTCCATGGGGTGGATCACCCAGCGGTTGCCGACGCGAAAGCTGCCCGCATGAAAACCATCAATATCGAGCGTTTGTGCCAAGGGCGACCCAGGGGCCTTGAGGATTGAATCGTCGCACTCGATTGCCAGGTTGAGGGCGGTTAGGCGCTCGCGAAAGGCTTCGACTGTTTTTATGGAAGCGACTCTTGGATAGGAAGACATTGCCTGTTGGGTTGTGATCGCTGGAGTGAGTTCCCGTGCCGACTGCGGCTTACAATGAAAGCGGAAAGATCAGACTGTAAAGCGCGGAAGTTGGCGCTGATGGGCTGGCGGTCTCAGCAGGTCAAGCGCTCCAGTGCGGACTTCGGCTGTGCGGTTCCAATAGTTTATTATTGCGCTTCGGGCGTGGACTGCCGTCCACGCCTCTCTCCGTCTATTTGAAACTTTGCCATAAATTCGCGTATTCCAGGCGTTCGGAGTCGGCTTAGACACACGGCCCGCGGGGGGCATACTCCTCGAACTGATCAATCTTGGGGAACTCTTCGACCCGGCCTCCGGACTCGATGATCTCTAGGCAGCGGCGAGCTTCTCCTTCAAGGGATGCCGTTCTGATGCCACCCCATTCCGGCAAGTAGGCCTGGATCTTCTTCAGCCCTTTTTGCAACTGCCGGGTGGCTCCGATCGTGTTGCCTTTTTGGTGATGGTAAAAACCCACGGCGAAATGGATGATGCTCTGCAAAAACCACCTTTCCGGCTGCTTGGCCGGCGTCCACGCTTCCTCGAGAACTTCGTGACAGTCGAAAAACTCGCCGCGGTTAAACAGCTCGATCCCTTCACGGAATAAGATTGGCGCTGGGGGCCTCATGCCAAACTTGTATTTTACTTAGAGATAATTTACCCGTTCTGGTCCCGCCGCGGACGGTCGAAGCTTCCCGTTAATCTGCAAGATCTGATCGAGGCCATTGCTGACGACCTTGCAGCAATTCCGGGAGACCATCCCGGCAGAACATTCTGATCGTTCTCGTCATTCACGATCGGGACCGAATCTTCTCGAGGGAACTGGATGAGGCGGTAACCGCAATGGGCGCACGACAATTTAAATTTTAATGACTTGCCGCTGGCGTGTTGAAACGTGTTGCGACCTGTCGTTCTTGGGTGCTCCCGACAGCTAAACAATTATCTACAGTCTCCCGCCCCCCGGCGTACTCTCCGTCATTCGGCCACGTCCCCACCCGCACAGAAATCCCCGTGTGATGAACGGTGAATCGACAACGTTTTGAACGCGGACGGAATATTTGCGCAACACAGCGTTCTTGGCTCCACGATGCGGCGTTGAGCGGCGCCCTCTCGCTGGTCAATTGCCCGAATGGATGGAGACATTTTGTGCCAGCCAAGCCAGGATTTCGGAGTCGGATGCAGGGCTCGTTCGAACCTCGAGCGTGGAGCCGGCTAACCGGGTAGCGTTCTTGGCCCACTCCGCCGGAAACTCCGAGCTGGCATTGTGCAGCAGGACCTTGCCTTGCGCGTTGAGTGTGGCTGCCGCGCGGAAGTCACCGGCCTTACGCAGACCTGGAATGAAGAATCGGCTAACATATTCCGAGTCCGTCTCGGCGCGGAACTGTGCGAGGTCGGCCACCAGATTCACGTGCTGGTCTGCCATGGCGCGGGCGAAGTAGCTCCACACACCGGCCATTTCGAGGCCCACGAGGTTTACCGTCGAGGCCTGGGAGCGCTTTCGCGCATATCCGATCGCGGTCAAAATGTCCTGCAGTCGGCAGGCGTCGTTCGTCTGATTGAAATTGACGAATGCCCTGCTGTCGGTGTCGCGCGGGGCTCGGGCGGTTCCGGTCTGGAAAGCATCGATTCCCAGCACGGCGCCGCCCCGGCTGAGAATTCCCTTGACCAGCCCGTTCGCGCTCTGCGATGAACGCAGCACCCATGCCGAGCCTTCTGGATGGACGACCACTGTCGGCGCAACCCGAGGATTCGGCTTGGCAGGCACCAGCCACACGGCGGGAACCCGGTCACCCTTGCCGGCCCGGCCGATGAAGAGGGCCTCCTCGGGACCCGCTGTTTCCATTTTTTCCGACAGCAGTGCATCGGGCGCCGGCTTCGAGGCAAGGAGAGAGAAGGTGAGCCGTTCGTGGAACGCTTGCTCAGCCCGCTCGAGGCTCGACGCGTCGCGCGGACGGAGCTGCTCGACGCTGCGCTGAGCATCGGCAATCCAGCGCTCCATCAGTTGCTCCAGATTGATGGCGTTTGCCGGGCGCTGCCGGTTGTGTAACACCAGCAGGTCCTGAGGCTGCTCGATCTGATATCTCTCTTCATCTACGCTTTCGTTGTTATCGAGCAGACGGGCGTTGAAGAACCGGTAAACCGCCTGACGGCTTTGCTCGTTGTAGTTGTGGAGCTGGTTGACGTGAGCGTTCTCGACGTTCTGCTCGACGCCCAGCAGCTCGTAGATGCTTCGGATTGCCGGAAACTCCTCACTTCGCGTGTTGCGGGTCCAATCTCCTCCAGCGGATACCAGAAGCAGGGGACGAGGGGCCATCAACGCACCCACCACCATGTTGCTGAAATCGGTGTGACCGGCGCGCAGATTCGGGGCGTTCTCGCATACACCACCCTGCATCTGAGCAGAGATCATGTTCACCGGAGCGGCCGCTTTGATTCGCTCGTCCACCGCCATTAAGAAAAATGTTTGAGTCCCACCGCCGGAGGCGCCGGTGACGCCAATCTGAGTTGCTTCGACATCCTGCAGCGAAGAGAGGAAATCCACGACCCGGATGCTGTCCCAAAGCTGCAGGCCCATGGGACCGATGCTCCACAAGGTTTCCCTAGCCCCCCCCCAATGGTGAGGTATCTGGTTCGTATCGTTGTAGCCGATCATGTCGTAGGAGAACACCACGAATCCTTGGCGGGCCAAGTTAATACAGCGTGCCGCTACCGACACGAACGGCTGGTTTTCCAGCCGCCCATATCTCCAATGGCCGTGGGGGGAGGCAATGCCCGGAAAGGGGCCTTGCCGACCCCGGGGGCGGTAGAGATTGCCGCCCATATAGAAACCTGGATAGGTTTCGAGCAACACCTTTTCGATGCTGTATCCGTCGCGCTCCAGCTTGCCGAAAATCTGGGCGTTGAGCGGCGTCTTCTCCGGCATTGGCAGAAGACCGGCACTGGCGAGGATCTGCTTGCGGAGAAAGGCCGCCCGCTCGAGCCAAGCTTCGCGGGAAGCGAAGACGGGCATCTTGTAATGGGTGCTTGAGGAGAGGACGACGTTGCGGGCGTCCTGTTCGGGAATGCGCGCGGCGGGAAGCACAACGCAAACCAAAGCGAAAACGACCGCTATTTTTTTCATGGGATTCATGGGATTCATGGGATTCATGGGATAATTTTATCACGGGGATGGGAGATTTGAACCGAAATTTCAGATTTGGATATCCGGCTTGTACGTGACAATCCATCCTCTCCTGAACGCAACGACCTTACTTATTGCCGCAAAGCAGGCACCGACTAGTTCGAGGCTTTCGAACTGCCCGTTGTTGTCGTGCGAAGAGGCTAGCTCGTTGTTGTGAAAGCGTTTTATCCGATACCCCTCTGACCTCCTCCGGCAGCAACCAGATTTCGCGCTCCCCGCGAGATGCCGCGCACTCGGCAGGGGTAGCGGCCGATCCTCGGCACCATGTCGCCGAACAGCTTCCACTTCAGAGCGTATGCATGTTGACGACCATTGCTTGGACCTTTTCTGGCAAAAGTGCGCTGAGGTGAAGCTTCCCGTGAATTTGCATATCGCCGATCACACGCCGACCTGGCAACCCGACGACGAGCACCAGGACGAGGGGTTGGAGGTCGTCTATAACGGCAACACGAAAGGCTGCCAAAATGGACGAAGCCGTCGATTCAGGGCGCAACGGAGTTTTGCGTTGCGAAAACTTCTGTCGGGCATCAACATCTTCGATTCGACCGAATTTCACCCAGTGACGCCGAAGATCTACTAAATCTTACCTGGG
>Ga0310123_10004858_pt1 | contig 10110 bp, 10 predicted proteins | sample CB6_AW_1057_MG_FD_203505 | JGI IMG/M metagenome (GOLD analysis project Ga0310123, IMG submission 203505) | Marine microbial communities from Western Arctic Ocean, Canada - CB6_AW_1057 | ecosystem: Environmental > Aquatic > Marine > Oceanic | place: Canada: Western Arctic Ocean | collected...
CTCACTGGCCAGAAGCGAGAGCCGACCCCGCCCGCCAGGACGGTGATCCAGAGGTGGGGGTCAGCCCCGATTGAGGATCTGATCGATCCGGGCAAGCAGCTTTTTCGGGCTGAAGGGCTTCGTCACGAAGTCGTCAGCGCCCAGGTTAAAGGCCTGGTCCCGATCGGCGTCCTGCCCATTGGCGGTGAGGATCACCACGGGCACCGCGCGCCGATGCGCCAAGCTGCGCAGGCGGTCCAAGACCTCCAGCCCGGTGGCGCCCGGCATCAGGATATCGAGGAGGATCAAGCCAGTAGTCCCGGTCGCCCTCCAGATGCTCCATGGCCGTGGGGCCGTCCGCCACCAGGTCGATGTCGAAGGATGCGGCCTCCAGAAGCGTCGTCAGGATCCGACGGATGTGGGGCTCGTCGTCCGCAACCAGAATGCACCCGCGCGGGGCGCTGTCGGCACCCGGTTCGACCATGTCGATCGTATCCTCCACGGGCCGGCTCCAAGCGCGGAACCTACCCGAGGAGTGGGGTTAGAGTCAAGAAATCACGAACGTTCCGGCGTTGCCGCGGCGCCACGGATACGGCAGTGGGCTTCCGGGGGTCCGGAAGCGATTCCTTCTCCAGCCTTCATGCCACCTTCGACCTCATCACTCAGGCCGCCACCCAGGGTTGGTTCTGCCAGGTGGCCGACCGCGCTGCTGCTGGCATTGCTCATCAGTGCCTGCGGCGACGATCCGTTCCAGATTCGCTGGAGCGCCGCGCCGGATACGGTCCTCCTCTACTCCCTGGCCAGGCCCGAGCTCGATCTCCACTCGGCCTTCAACTTCACGCAGCGCTCCACCGTTCGGATCGAGGCTCCAGATGAGACCGGGGAGTGGGATGTCGCCCTGGACACCCAGGGGGGACAGCTGGTTCTGCTGCCGCCCGGCGCCCTTGGGATCGACTCGCGCGCGCAGGTTGCCGAGCTGCCGGGACGCACCCTCGACGAGGTGGAAGAGGCGCCCTCGGACACGCTCCTGTATGCGGCGGTCCAGCCCGTGCCGGTGCAGCTCGGCAGTGTATACGTGATCCGCACGCGCTCGGTCGCGGGGGCCTACGGCTCGAAGTGCGTCTATTTCGCCAAGCTCGCGCCCCTCGAGATCGACATGACGGAGGGTCGCCTACGGTTCGTCTTCGAAATGAACCCCGTCTGCAACGACCGCCAGCTGGTTCCGCCGGAATATTCGCCGGAATAGCGGGCCGGCGAGACCACGCACGTTCATGCTAGACGTCCGCGTGCTGCGCGGCGATCCCGACGGGGTCAAGGCTTCCCTGGCACGCCGCGGCGACTCATGCGGTCCTCTGGTGGACGAGGTGCTGTCCCGGGACGAGGAACGACGCGCAGCCGTCACTCATGCGGACGAGCTGAAGGCGATCCGGAACGAGGTCTCGCGTGAGATCGGGGAGCGGAAGAAGCGGGGGGAGGAAGCTGCGGAGAGCATCGGACGCATGCGCGAGCTGGGTCGCAGCATCGACGAGCTGGATGCTGCTGTGGCGGATGCCGAGGCACGCATCCGAGAGCTGCTGCTGGACATTCCCAACCTCCCCTTGACCGAGGTTCCCGACGGCGGCGAGGAGGCGAGTCGCGTGGAGCGGAGCTGGGGCGAGCCGGGCACGTTCTTGTTCTCTCCCCTTCCCCATTGGGAGATCGGCGAGCGGCTGGGTATCCTCGACCTGCCCGCCGGCGCGCGCATCTCCGGGACGGGCTTTCCGGTCCTGCGACGTGAGGGGGCGCGCTTCCAGCGGGCTCTAATCGACTTCTTCCTGGACGTCCACACTCGCGAGCACGGGTACGAGGAGCTGCGCGTGCCGTACCTGGTCAGCAGCGAGACCCTGACCGGCACGGGCCAGCTCCCCAAGTTCGCCGACGAGTCCTACCGGATGGAGCGAGACGGGCTCTGGCTGATCCCAACCGCGGAAGTGCCGGTGACCAACCTGCATCGTGACGAGTTGCTGTCGGCGAGCCGCCTGCCGCTGCGCTACACCGCCTACTCGCCTTGTTTCCGCCGCGAAGCGGGTGCGGCGGGCAAGGATACCCGCGGCCTGCTCCGGGTCCACCAGTTCGACAAGGTCGAGCTGGTGCGCTACGAGCGGCCCGAGCGGAGCCGACAGGCGCTTGAGGAAATGACCCGGGAGGCCGAGATTCTGCTCGAACGGTTGGGGCTGCCCCACCGCCGGGTAGTGCTGGCCAGCCGAGACCTGGGCTTCGCGTCGGCGATGACGTACGATCTGGAGGTCTGGGCGCCAGGGGTGGGGAAGTGGCTTGAGGTGTCGAGCTGCTCCACATGCACGGACTACCAGGCCCGACGAGCGAACCTGCGGTTTCGACCCACTCCAGGGGAGAAGCCCGAGCACGTCCACACGCTGAACGGGTCCGCGCTTGCGCTCCCTCGGGTGGTGGCGGCCCTCCTCGAAACGTACCAAGAGGAGGACGGGTCCGTCATGGTGCCCGAGGCGCTCCGCACCTACGTGGGGCTGGAGCGCTTCGGGCCGCCCGGCGCCCCGGGACGCGGGGCGCCTTAACTCCGCCGCGGGAGGTCAATGCCACGCATCAAGTGGCCCGTGGCTCTGGCCACGGCCTTCGTGCTCCTGCTCGGGTGGTACGTTCTCTACACCCAGCGCATCGTGCGCGCGCTCCAGCGCCGATGCGCTCGCGCACGCGCAGATCTTCGCCGAGGTCCAGCAGGGCCTCACGAGCACCGATCCCACGGCCGAGGTGCAGGCGCTGTCCCGGCTCCAGGAGATCATCATCGAGTCGGAAGTGCCGATCGTGCAGACCGGGCCCGGGGACACCGTGTACGCGGGCCGTAATCTCCCGTTCGAGGTGGACCTCGAGACGCCCGCAGGCCAGGCGCGCGTGCGCGAATACGTGCGCCGGTTGGATGCGCGCCGTCCCCCCGTCGGGAACCTGGAGTTCTCTCTCCTGCACTTCGGTGACACCCCAGATGTGCGGCGGCTGCGCTGGATTCCCTGGCTCCAGGTGAGTGGCCTGCTGCTCACCGTGATCGTCGGCTTCACCATGATCCGTTACCAACGCAGGGTGGAGGGGGAGCGGGCGTGGACCGCCATGGCACGCGAGCTGGCCCATCAACTGGGGACGCCCATCAGCTCGCTCCAGGGCTGGTTGGAGCTGCTCAGGCTTCCTGCCGACGAGCGTCCGCTGGAGCTCGGGGAAGGCGAGATCGCCAGCGGGGTGGAGGAGGACCTGGTGCGGTTGGAGCGGATCAGCCACCGCTTCGAGCTGATTGGCCTCGAAACCGAGCTGAAGAGTCTGGACCTAAAGCCGGTCGTCCACGACCTGGAGCGGTACCTGCAGAGCCGGCTGCCCCGCTTCGGGTCCGGAGTGGAGCTCAGGGTGGACGTTCCCGATGTCCTGCCCCCGGTGAAGGGCAGCGACGTGCTGCTCACCTGGGCGCTCGAGAACGTCGTGAAGAACGCCCTGGACGCCCTCGCGGGGAGAGGTGGGCGCATCACCATCCGCGCGCGGGCGCTATCCGAGCTACGATGGGTCGAGCTCCGCATCGAGGACGACGGTCCCGGTGTGGAGCTGGACATTCGGAGCCGCATCTTCGAGCCGGGCGTCACCACCAAGAGTGGCGGCTGGGGTGTCGGGCTCGCACTGTCGCGCCGGATCGTGGAGGGGGTGCATCGCGGGCGCATTGAGCTATCGGATACGCGTGGTGGTGGCGCGACCTTCCGGGTAAGGTTGCCTGCCGCGGACCTGACTTGAACCGGCGCTGTGAGCGAATCCTATCTCACCTCCCTCAACCCAGCACAGAGGGAGGCAGTCGAGCATTTCGAGGGTCCCATCCTGGTGCTCGCGGGGGCGGGATCCGGCAAGACCAGGGTCCTGACCGCGCGCGTGGCCCATCTCGTCCACGGGCATGGTGTGCCGCCCGCCCGCATCCTCGCAGTGACGTTCACCAACAAGGCGGCGGGCGAGATGCGCGGGCGCATCCAGCGCCTGCTCGGATGCGATCCGGTGGGACTGTGGATGGGTACGTTCCATGCCATCTGTGCTCGCCTGCTCCGCCGCCACGCACACCTGCTCGGGTGGAGCAATGCCTTCTCCATCTACGACGCCGAGCAGAGCCTCCGGCTGATCAAGAAGATCCAGGAGACGGTGGGAGTGGATCCGGACAGGTGGAGTCCGACCACCATCCGCGCCCACATCAGCGCCGCCAAGAACCAGCTGGTATCGCCCCAGCGCTTCATTGAGGACCACGGCGACAGCTTCAACCTCTTCCAGCGCAACCTGGCGCGCGTGTATCCGGCGTATCAGGCGGCCCTCAGGGATCAGAACGCCTTCGACTTCGACGATCTGCTGGTCAAGCCGGTCGAGCTCTTCCAGGCGGTGCCCGACGTGCTCGCGCGATACCGCGGGCGCTTTGCCTTCGTGCTGGTGGACGAATACCAGGACACCAACCACGCGCAGTTCCGTCTCCTGGAATTGCTGGGCAAAGAGCGTGGCAACCTGATGGTGGTGGGCGACGACGATCAGAGCATCTATCGCTTCAGGGGCGCCGACATCCGCAACATCCTCGACTTCGAGCAGGCATTCCCGGGCGCCCGAATCGTCCGTCTGGAGCAGAACTACCGGTCCACGTCCTCCATTCTGGAGGCTGCCAATGCGGTGATCAGCGAGAACGTGCAGCGCAGAGGCAAGAGGCTTTTCACGGATCGGGTCGGCGGTGAGCCCCTCACGCTGGTCGAGACGCTCGACGAGACCGATGAGGCGCGTTGGATCGTGGAAGAGCTGCGCTCGCGCTACGAGGGCGGTCCCGACCTGCACAATCACCGGGACTTCGCCATCCTCTATCGCACCAACGCGCAAGCGCGGGCGCTGGAAGACGCCTTCCGCAAGGCCAGCCTTCCGTATCAAGTGGTGGGTGGGACGCGGTTTTACGAGAGGCGCGAGATCCAGGATGTGGTGGCGTACCTGCGACTGATCTCGAATCCACGCGACGGCAGCGCGTTCGAGCGTGTGGTCAACTATCCGCGTCGCGGCATCGGCGGCACCAGCCTGGAAAGGTTCGCGCGCTTCGCTACGCGGGAGGGGCTGTCATTGCTCCAGGCCGCCGCGCGTGCCGACGAAGCTGGCGATGTCCCTCCGGGTGGAACGCGTGGGCTCGTGGCGTTCGCCGAGCTCATCCGGCGCTACGCGACGCGCGCTCCCGTCACCTCCGTCGGGGCGCTCATCGGCGAGCTGGTGGAGGAGCTCGACCTGCTGGCGGCACTGAGGGATGAAGGTCCGGAGGGGGAGGACCGGGCGGAGAACGTGAAGGAGCTGATTGCGGGCGCGCTCGACTTCCACGCCGAAGTCACCTCCGATACAACCGAGGGAGAAGAGCCGGACGGACTCACGGAGCTGGACCGGTACCTGCAGCAGGTGGCTTTGGTGGCCGACATCGACCGGCATGACCCGGACGCCGACGCCGTCACCCTGATGACGCTGCACAATGCCAAGGGACTGGAATTCTCGGCCGTCTTCATCGCGGGTCTGGAGGACGGCCTATTCCCCCTGTCGCGTTCATACGACGAGCCCGACGAGGTGGAGGAGGAGCGACGCCTGTTCTACGTGGGCATCACCCGCGCGCAGAACAAGCTCTACCTGAGTCACGCACGACAGCGCCGCCGCGCGGGTGAGGTCACCTACGGCAGGTTGTCCCCGTTCGTGCAGGCGATACCAGAGGAGCTGCTGGAGCGGCGCACGTCGTCGCTGTTCGTGAGCGAGGCGTTCACCACGCCGCACCGGGAACGGCGGGAACGATACCGGGAGCGGCGGGAGAGCGGCTTCGTGCCGGACGACCAGTTCGAGCCGAGCTACGACCAGGATGCACCGCGCCTGGTCAAGGGCGAGCGCGTCGTGCACGCCATCTTCGGCTCGGGGCGGGTGGTCGAGGTGAGCGGCTTCGGCCCGGACGTGCGCGTGACCGTGGAGTTCGATGGGCTGGGGAGGAAGAAGCTGGTGGCGCGCTACGCCGCCCTCAAGAAGGACTACTTCTGATCGGCGGAGATCTCGGAGGTAGTCCAGCTCGGGCGGTCTTGCCGACCCGACCGGTCTGGCCTAGCAAGCTGCTGAAAAACGCACCAAAAACGATAGGTCCTTGGGAGGTCTGAGCATAAGATGGTGTAACCTCAGCCCAAGGAGCTCTCGATGCGCGGTGACGTGGAGCGGACGGAGGATCTGTTCAGCTATGTACCACTGACGGATCGAGTCACATCGGACCACCCGCCGCGCTTGATCCGGGCGTTCGTTGATCCGATTCTGCGCGAGCTGTCGCCCCGCTTCGACGCGATCTATGCCAAGACGGAGACTTATTCTGTCTCGGGAAGCCAGATCACCTTCATTGACAACGTGGATCAGGAGGAGGTGGTCGGTGTGATCTCGGGGAACACCATCTCCGTGACCGTCGTGGAGGAAGGAGAGCCCACGGTCTCCCTCCTGTTCCAGAAGTAGGAGGGATCCGGGCTCAGCTGCGATCGGAGCCGCCGGGCGGCTCCTCCCCGATGAAGGGCGGTTCCAGTGCCGGCGCGTGCCGTTCGGGCGGCGCCACCTGCTCGGCATCCTCGATCAGGGTGGCCGTCTCGCTCTGCTTGACCTGGGGCCAGTACACGAGGCTGGCGTCGGGGAACGGGAAGAAGTCGTCCGCCAGCTGGTGCAGCGCCGACGGATTCCCGGAGGCCCCGTCGGCAAGTGCTAAATGCCGCACCTTCTTGGCGAGCCTCAGGCTCAGGTCCCCCACCGGATCCAGCAGAGCCGGCGCAGAATGGGCCCGCTTCGTCAGATAATCAATCACGTAGTCGAACGACCACGCGACGTACTTCTGCACGAGCGGATCCGGAAGATCCCAGCGTGACCGCTCCAGCACGCGGTCGAAGATCTGCCTCCAACGGTCGTCCCCCTGGAAACGAATCATTCCCCGGAAAATGCGGCGGTTGGTGCGGAAGCTGAACAGAGTGCGGGACAACACCTGATCGAACAGCTCATCTGCTTCGCCATGGTCGTGGTCCATGATCAGGCGGCGGGCCTTGCCCAGATACTCCTCGCCCACGTGCACGTCCATCCTGTGCTCCCAGTAGGTATGCCCCATCGCCTGCGTGCTGCTCGTGAGGAGCAGGCGTCGCGGCACGAAGAGATTGTGAGCGATGGTATCGGCAGCCAGGTGCGCGAGATACCCGTAGCCGACGGCCTGGAGCGGCTCGTTGTCGGCGCTCGCCAGGATCTCCTCGCCCACGTGCCAGTGGTGGCAGTGCCGCCCTTCGGGCACGTACTTCTTGGCGAAGCTGATGTCGGCCGCCACCGAACCGTACAGAAAATGGATCGGCCAGCGCTGGAGGAGTGCGCGCAGCGCGGGCGGGAGGAGCCAGAGCGCTCCGAGGACCGACTCACCGAGCGCCACGTGGGTGCCCGGACCCCAGGCCCACAACTGCTCGGGGTAGAGCAGGAAGCAGCCCAGCGCGACCACAATCACTCCGCGCATGGCCTACCGAGCCAGTGTCAAGCGCCGCGGGAGCGGTGGGCCTCCTGCGCCTTCGCGCTCCCGGTCACCTGGACCTCGCTCGGGTCCATCTCCTTCAGGTCGGACTCGGCGCACGCCTCTCCCCGCAGCACCTGCGCTCCCGCGCGCACGCCACGGACTGCGGATGCCGAGCCGATCACGATGTCCTCCGCCTCGGCCTGGACGACCTCCATCAGCGCGTTGAACTCCTCCACCCGCTCCTCCATCCGCTCCGAGGCCCCGCGCAGGCGATCCGAGAGAGAACGGACGGAGTCGCTCACCCGCTGAACGTCCGTACGCACGGACGCCGTGATGAATTCCACATTCGCGGCCGCTTCGCGGCCGCGCTCGAGCAGTGGGTCCAGACGCTTCTCCACACGGGTGGCGAGCTCGCGCACGGTGCGCTGGACGCCCCTGAGCTGGAACAGGAGGATGGTCAGTGCCGCCAGGATCAGCACGAAGACGACGGCCAGGGCCAGCTCGGCGATCGCTGCGGCAGTGCCCAGGCCGTCCCGCGCCTGGAGCATCACGACGGTGTCGGCTACCTGGAGAGCACGGACCAGAAGGCTGGAAGGCATGGCTCAGTGTACCCGGATCTTGCCGGGAAGGGCCAGGCCGGGCCCCCAGAGCCATGCTGTGCCCGCGTGCCCGGGAGGCGAGCGCAGATGTGGGCGAGTTGCTGCATCCGGACGTGCCCAGATATGTTCGGGTTCCCGGAACCCAGCGGCCCGATGCAATCCGGCGGCCAGCCACGCTCCGGATCGATTCCCCTCCGCGGACCAGATGCCAGCATTCATCGTCGAAGGCGAGCACGTCTTGAGGGGTCGGATCCGGCCCTCGGGCAACAAGAATGCCGCGCTTCCCTGTATCACCGCCTGCCTGCTCTCCACCGATCCCGTCACGCTCTCCAACGTTCCCCGCATCCGTGACGTCCTCGACCTGCTTGAGATCATGGAATCTCTGGGGGCGAGGGTGGCGTGGACGGAGGCCAACACGGTCCGGATCGACACCTCCGGGGTGACGGTCGGTGCCGTGGATCGCGAGCGGGCGGCCAAAATCCGCGCTTCCCTACTGCTCGCCGGGCCGCTGCTCGCCCGTTTCGGTGAGGTGCTCCTGCCCCCACCCGGGGGCGACGTGATCGGGCGGCGTCGCATGGACACCCACTTCCTGGCCTTCGAAGCGCTCGGTGGGCGCGTGCGCCTGGACGGCGACTTCCACATCAGCGCGGAGCGGCTGATCGGGGCCGAGGTGTTCCTGGACGAGCCGTCGGTCACGGGCACCGAGAACGCCATCATGGCGGCTGTGCTGGCCGAGGGTCGGACCGTACTGCGCAACTCTGCGTCGGAGCCCCACGTCCAGGACCTGTGCAGCCAGCTGAACGCCATGGGTGCCCGCATCGAAGGGATCGGCACCAACACGCTCACCATCCACGGCGTGAGCGAGCTGCACGGCACCGAGTTCGCCATCGGCGCGGATCACATTGAGACGGGCTCGTTCATCGGGCTGGCGGCCGTGACGGGAAGCACGATCACAGTAGAGGATGCGCCGATACGGCATCTCGACTCGACTCTGATCGGTTTCCGCAGGCTCGGCGTGGACTGCCGTGCGGAGGGGCATGATCTCGTCGTGCACGGGGAAGGGGAGCACGCGATTCGACAGGACGCGTTCGGTGCGCTGTCCAAGATCGACGACGGGCCCTGGCCCGCGTTTCCGGCCGACCTAACGTCAATCACGGTGGTGACTGCGACGCAATGCCGGGGCACGGTCCTGATCCACGAGAAGATGTTCGAATCCCGGATGTTCTTCACCGACAAGCTGGTGGCGATGGGGGCGAAGATCATCCTGTGCGATCCTCACCGGGCAGTGGTGGTCGGACCGGCACCCCTGCGCGGGGAGACGCTGGAGAGCCCCGACATCCGGGCGGGTATGGCGCTCTTGATCGCCGCGCTGGGCGCTCGAGGGACCAGCCGCATCCAGAACATCACACAGATTGAGCGGGGGTACGAGCGCATCGACGAACGACTCCGTTCACTGGGCGCGCACATCGAGCGGGAGGACTGACCGCGCCGCGTGCGGCACGGCCGTCGTCCCAGGGGGACCACATGGACGAGAGGGAAGAGACTCGTGCGGGCGGAACCGGTGGGGAGGGGCGCCGGGGAGCGCGCGAGAAGGTTTCTGAGGGGATTCGGCAGGGGCTGGGCGTGCTGTCGGCGCTGAAGGATGCCCTAGAGGAAACCATCGCGGAGGCCCACGAGCGCGGAGATCTGTCCCCGGATCGGGCGAAGGAAGCACTCCGCTCGGCCCTGGCCCGAGCCCAGGAAGCCGCGGGGGAGGCGCGCGAGCGGCTGGACCTGGTGCGGCAGCGGGACTTCGATCGCCTGAAGGAGCGCGTGGAAGAGCTCGAGCGGAAATCCGCCGCACGGGCAACCGACCGTCTGGGCTGATCCTCCAACGCCGGCCCCGCACGGGACCGGCGGTCGCTCACAGGTGTAGGATGTTACCTGAGACCGCTGCTTTCGTGTAGATCCGCGCGGGGGACGCCTCCTTGAACGGAGGCGCGCAAGAATCTATATTCAGTC
>Ga0310123_10004860_pt1 | contig 10109 bp, 7 predicted proteins | sample CB6_AW_1057_MG_FD_203505 | JGI IMG/M metagenome (GOLD analysis project Ga0310123, IMG submission 203505) | Marine microbial communities from Western Arctic Ocean, Canada - CB6_AW_1057 | ecosystem: Environmental > Aquatic > Marine > Oceanic | place: Canada: Western Arctic Ocean | collected...
GGCCTCTAGCATCAGTGAGGCGGGGCACTTGGGAGCCACCACGGGCAGTCCATACACCTCGATCAAACGCCTAACTCGGTCCGCGGCGTCGGACTGACAGAGATTCATTCGCACCGACAAATCCGCGGCCATGACCATGCCAATCGCGACGGCTTCTCCGTGTAAATAGGACCTAAATTCTGTCACCGTTTCTATGGCGTGGGCAAATGTATGGCCGAAGTTCAACTTCGCCCTGACGCCTATTTCGCGCTCATCCTCAACAACGATTGCCGCTTTTAGTTGACAAGATCGGCAGATCGCATATTCCATGGCACTCGGCTCCCGGGCACACAGGGCTTCCACATTCGCTTCCAGCCAGCCAAGAAACGCCGGATCGCCTATTACGCCGTATTTAATAACTTCAGCAATTCCCGCTAAATATTCTCGATCCGGGAGCGAATTAAGCGTATCCGTATCCGCAACAACCCGATTCGGTTGATAAAAGGCACCGATTAAATTTTTCCCCGACGAATGGTTGACGGCCGTCTTTCCACCCACCGACGAATCGACTTGAGCGAGCAACGTGGTTGGTACTTGCACATACCCGATGCCTCGTTGGTAGCTCGCCGCCACGTAGCCTGCGACATCCCCGACAACACCGCCGCCCATAGCAATGATCGTACTATCGCGGTTGTGACCGCCGTCGACGAGACGATCGATCACTTGGGAAAATGTCTTGAGACTCTTGAATTCTTCACCATCACCGATTTCGATCACGTCCAGATCTCGGTCTATCGCGGAAGTCAAAGTATCTAGATACAAGTCCGCGACGGTTGCATTCGTTATCACCGCCACCTTGGAACCAAGCGCGTCGAGCCAAGATGCCTTGCTGCTTATCGCCCCCGACCCGATTAGGACTCGATATCCGCGATCCTCGTTTAAAACGATGTCAACGCGTGCAACCATCCTACGATTCCGCCTTTTCAAGGGCGTCCCGATGCCACTGAGCAACCTCTCGTGCGACTTTTCGGATGCTTGATCCGTCCGTCATGAACGTCCGATCCGCGACGCTCTCGTACAAAGGTCCCCGTTCGCGCGCGAACAACTCCAGTGTTGCCGCGGGGTCCACATCCCTTAACAGCGGCCTTCTACGGTCCTTTCGAGTACGCTCCACCAAAAGACTTATTGGGCTTGTAAGGTAGGCAACGTACCCTCGATTGGAAAGTACACGCCGATTCTCTTCACGTAAGACCACGCCACCTCCCGTCGCGAGGACGATCCGATCAATAGGTGTTAACTCGTTGATGACCTGAATTTCCCTCTCCCGAAACCCATTCTCACCTTCGACATCGAATATCCAAGCGATCTCTGCACCCGCACGGATTTCGACTTCACGGTCAGAATCGTAGAACGAATATCCGAGCTCGTCCGCGAGTTGTCTTCCGACGCTCGACTTCCCGACGGCCATAAGACCGACTAGAAAGACGCTTGTATGTTTCATGACAACCTCGTCAAAGATGCCAGGTCGATTTTACCCTGTGCGTTCCACACACACAGCAAACGTTTAGTCCAATTCGCGACCACGCATTTGCCACGATCTGTATCCGTCTGGCGAAACGTTTCGTTAACGACCAAGGCATCAACAAGTGCGGTGAAAAGCCGTTTTCGGGACATCAAGTACGAATATTGAAGGCGTTCTAGCGCGACGTAACGCTCAAGAGTACATTCGTCCCCACTCAACGTATTCGATCGCGCGCCATCAAATGAATTGTCTGAGTCGATCACGTGATGAGACAAATATGCAGGGGCCTCGTGTATAGAGCCATGATGCGGCACACGAAAACCATCAAATATTTGTTGTGGCTTATCGGCATTGGCTCGTGCGGCGGCGTGACGATCTTCGCAGCTGTCTTTTTATATTTGGACCCGCAAATACCTGACGCCGAAACCTACCGCCACTACCAACTCGAAACACCGCTACGAATTTACGCCGACGAAGGCGAATTGCTCGCGGAATTCGGTAACCGCCGGCTCATTCCGATCGAATTGCAAGATATTCCTCAATATTTCAAGGATGCGCTGGTATACACCGAAGACAAACGCTTTTACGAACACGGTGGCGTGGATTGGATCTCGCTCGCCAACGACGTCGTAAAGCTGCTGGTTAACTCAACGGTTCTCACGGGTGCCTCAACGATAACGATGCAACTGCCACGTAACGTCGCCGATCTATCCCGCGAACAGACCTTCGTACGAAAGTTCAAAGAAATGCTATTGGCACTCAAAATTGAACAAGAGCTGTCGAAAGAGGAAATTCTGGAGCTCTATATCAACGTCGTTCCATTTGGTAAACGTGCCTATGGGCTTCAGGCTGCCGCATACACCTACTACGGCAAACCCGCCCAACAACTGAACCTTCCACAACTCGCTATGTTGGCAGGTATTCCCAAACGTCCAGAGGCCGGGAATCCTATCAATGGCCCGGTATGGGCGTTAAAACGTCGTAATTTAGTACTCCGCCGGATGCTCGAAAACCGAATCATTAACAAGCGACAGTACACAGCCGCCGTCGTCGCACCGATCACAGCGAACGTTCACCATCGCGATGTCGATCTTGATGCTCCCTACCCCGCCGAATGGATACGACGCGACCTAATCGAACGCTATGGACGTGACATCTATAGCGGTTTCGTCGTGTACACGACCATTGACGCCGCGCAGCAAGCTGCCGCGCAGACTGCCGTCAGAACTCACCTACAAGCCTATGATCGCCGCCACGGCTATAGAGGCCCCTACGGTCGCGTACGCATTTCCGCCAACGAACAATCCTTGGATCCTTATTTAAAGAGCTTTGAAACACGTCGTCCGATCGGTGAACTTGAACCCGCCGTAGTGGTTTCAACCAGCGACAACGCTATCCAGGTCTTACGTGCTAATGGCAACACCGTTGTCATTTCTCGTGAAGGCTACCGGTGGGCGCGCCCGTATATCGACACGGACAGTCGTGGCAGAACACCGCGCACCGCGGGAGAAATCCTCGACCCAGGCGATCTAATTCACATAACAGCAAAAGACGAGCAGTGGCACCTGGCCCAGATACCCAATATCCAGGGTGCTTTGGTTGCCCTTAATCCACGCTCCGGTGCGGTAACAGCGTTGGTTGGGGGATTTGATTTCTCGCGAAATCAATACAACCACGCGGTCCAAGCCGCTCGTCAACCCGGATCGAGTTTCAAACCTTTTGTTTATTCTGCAGCTCTTGATCACGGAGTAACTCCAGCCAGCGTATACCTAGACGCTCCTTTGGTCTTTGAGGACAAGAATCTCGAGCAACTCTATCGGCCTAGAAATGACAGCGGCGAATACAATGGGCCTACCCGACTTCGTGAAGCTCTGTACCGTTCCATCAACTTGGTATCCATGCGTGTTCTGCTTGAGGTTGGTGCCGGCAAGGTGATGCGATACGTACGCCGTTTCGGGTTCGAAACCGATACCTTTCCACGCAACACGCAGCTCGCAATCGGGGGAGGGACGATGGCGGTAACGCCGCTCGAAATGGCGAGTGGTTACGCGATCTTCGCCAACGGCGGTTACAAAATCACGCCACACATCGTCAAGCGCATCGAGGCCCTCGATGGCTCTGTCATCTTTGAACCCAAACATCCAATAGTATGTCGCGCTTGCAAATCCGACACCGATCCGACGCCGCACAGTGCGCCACGCGTTGTTGAAGAGCGAAACGTCTTTATCATCAACTCAATGCTCCGCGATGTGATTAAACGTGGAACAGGACGCGGTGCACTCCAGCTGCAAAGAGCAGATCTATCGGGCAAAACGGGCACAACAAATGAAGCAGCCGATACCTGGTTCAACGGGTTCCATGCAGATCTCGTGACTTCTGTCTGGGTCGGATTTAGCAATCACAGACCCATCGGTTCAGCGGAATACGGTTCAACGACACCGCTACCTATTTGGATCGACTTTATGCGAGAAGCTTTAAAGAACACGCCCGAAACGTTGTTTGCGCAACCCGCAGGAGTGGTCAGTGCGAAGATTGATCCACGAACTGGGCGCCTCGCCCCTCCTGATCAGGAAGATGCCATCTTCGAGTACTTTTTTGCCGAAGACGCCCCAACTTCGGACGTAAGGCCACAAAGTAGCTCGATACCCAGTGTTTTGCAGCCCGAGGACGTTTTTTAGCTAGTTATCCAAGCTATCCCGAAGCTGCAATGACAATTAACCAAATCCACGCTCCTAACGCACCAAAAAAGCTCAACGAGCGCAGCGTCGCAGCACCGCGAATGTAGAAAAATGCGTGCAGGATTCGGGCAATCACAAAAACCATCGAAGCAGTCCCAGCTTGATCCGCAGTTCCAGTGAAATGCACCAGCGCCAGCCCAACCAGCAAGAGCGCTAATGCTTCCCATGCGTTCGCCTGTGCCGCATACGCACGAGCGCCAGCCCCCTCCAATAACGCGGCCTGGGTTCGCGGATTGTCGTTATCCACAGCGCCAAGATCAGCTTGTCGAAAATAACCACCAACTCCTGCTAGAACATACGGCAGCAGTGCAACAATCACGAGACACCATAGAGACAAAGTCACTTTTCTCGCTCCTTCTCATTACCGTTCGATCCGGGAACGAACTTAACTTAACAAACCAAAGGGCTTCAGGTCTAAAACGAAACGCCGCCTCGATTTCACTCGACGATTTTCACGAAATCTCCGGCGCGAGGTTCGCCGTGCGGGTGGCCCCCATTTAATAGACGCAAGGACTCCTCTGGGTACCGCCTAATCGCGGTTCTTTGTGCCAATTTGGCATACGTGTCATGAGGGTCCGCGACTAAAACTTTTACGCGTCGCGTGTTCGCCATTTGAACGTCTGCAGCAGTCATCCCTCGAAGCGTCTTTATCGTCTCAATGAAAACAGTACGGAATGCGTCGGCATCGATGTTAGGACCGGCCTCCCCTCGAAACAAAAACACGTGCTTGCCTCGATATATGACACCAATCAGCTCTATCGGAGTTTCGGAATCTTCGGATTCAAGCTCGCCAACGTAGTTTTTGAGACCGTTGAGTTCGAGTTCTGATCCATCAACAACGTCATCCCGTTTCAGGACATCGACAATGTATTCTTCCGGACTTTTACGTTTTACCGGTTCATGCCGAGCAACGCTTATTTGGGCCTCTTTCTTTCCTCCCGGTGCTTTACCCAAAACTTGGGATGGGGTATTCGTCACAGTCCAATTTTTCGGGAAGTCGACCGCAATCCTCAATCCCCCGTGATAGAAAGTTTGGCCTCTGACTATCCCAGCCGCGGCTTCGTCTCCATAGGCCAATCCGTCAATTAAAGACCAAAAATCTCCAATTTGCTCAGTAACTCGATCCGGTAACTGGCTTTGGGCGTACGCAACCACCTCATGCAGTCGCTTATCATTTTTTGGATGCGACGAGAATAGTCCATGGTAAGTGGATGGCTGATTCGCGACCTGCTTAGAGAACAATTCTTGGTCCTTCAAGACTTGCACGACTTCAATCATGGCAAGTGGGTTATACCCCGACCGAGCGAGAAATTCCGCACCGTAGCGGTCCGCTTCTAGTTCCATCTCCCGACCGTATCCAGATAATAGGGCAGTTGTGGCAGCGTTTGAAACGTCATATAACTCGCCTCGTCCCGTTATCATCGCTGCAGCAATTCCGGCGGTTTTTCCTAGGAGATTCGCGACCTTACGCCGGCGCGCATGCTCGCCTACAACATGACCAATTTCATGCCCGATTACGGCCGCAAGTTGTTCCTCCGAACTCAGAAAAGCAAGCAATCCGCGGTTCACAAATATGAATGCGTCGGGTGTTGCAAATGCGTTGATCTGCGAGTTGTCTAGAACGGTAAACTTATATTTCTCGGGGGTACCCGAGGCATATTGCAATAACTTGTGTCCAAGGTTCGTTACGTAGTCTTGCCAGCCGTCATGCGGATAGATCTGTCCGTTCTCGACGAACTCGTCGTACATTTTCTTGCCGGCGCCGGCGCCCATTGCACCAGTTGCTGTGAACAAAATCGTTATGAGTAAAAGAGTGCGCTTCACGGCGTAGAATTTCTTGTTCCGACAACCTAAGGCTAACACCAGCGGCGTCAGAAGTTCGTGAACTTATGAGAGAAATCAGGTCGGCGTTTTACTCGACCGGTCACCAAAACGTTGGCGGAAGCGTTCTACCCTACCACCGGAATCAACAATCTTTTGCTTACCGGTATAGAACGGGTGACACTCTGAACAGACTTCAAGGTGGATATCACGACCTATGGTGGATCGCGTTTTGATCACGTTGCCGCAACTGCAGGTGGCCTTGATGTCCGAGTACTCAGGGTGAACCTCATTTTTCACAGCGCTACCGTCCAGCCGTTTGTGATCGGGCGGCGCAGTGTAGGCAATAGGTAATTTGGACGCAACCTTAGGTTCCGTCGTACACGTGGCCGTACCCAGGCCTCTCAGGACGACATTTGAGTATTCATTGCCAAGTGATTTACCGGCTCCATTACCGGGAACACGGGTCCGAGTGCCTCTCGGAAAATCCCACGTTATAGGTATCGTGACCGCCCTGTCGGATCATCCAACGCGATCAATGAAACCCATCGAAGATATCCTCGATGCTGCTCCCATACTCACAGCGGACTTGCTAAAACTTGCATCGTGGCTTGCTGATTATTATCACCATCCGATCGGGTCCGTATATGCGGCGTTAATTCCAACCCTTGCGCGGCGTGGCAATCCCACTGAATTCGAGCCAACGTTAATCTGGATCGCCGTCGGGAAGTCAACTCCGACGTCGCTCGATAGAGCGCCTCGACAACGTCGATTGTGGGAATCTCTTTCAAAGACAGGTCCAGTCACCACCAACGAAGCTCGAAAGTTTGGGGCTACGCTCCCACTACTCCGGAAACTCGAGGAAAAAGGCTCGATCATCTCGCAAGTCGAACGAGCAGACTACAGAATCAGCCCGTCCGATATCAAACCTACTTCGGAACAAACCGCGGCCATTCGAGCCATCACCGCTAACCTCGACCAATTCGGGGTACATACGCTTTACGGTGTGACGGGTAGCGGCAAAACTGAGGTCTATCTGCGCGTCATTGAAAACGCGCTGAAGCAGGCGAAACAAGCCGTCGTGCTCGTTCCCGAAATCGCTCTGACCCCGCAAACGACTGCTCGCTTTGTCGAACGTTTTGGCGCAGCCGGGGTTATTCATTCCGCGGAGTCAGACCGGGAACGTTTTAGAACTTGGGCTCGCGTCGCCAGTGGAGAGCATCAAATCCTCATTGGAACACGCTCAGCTATATTCTCGAATTTTCGAGATCTAGGCGTAATCGTAGTAGACGAAGAACATGACCCTTCATTTAAGCAAACTGAAGGATTGCGCTATTCGGCCAGAGACGTCGCCGTCATCCGCGCCCAAATGCTGGGCATTCCGTGCGTTCTAGGAAGTGCAACGCCGTCGCTCGAGACCATCGCCAACGTCGACCGAAAAAGGTACTCGATGGCGCGGATTTCTGAGCGACCCGGTAGCCGAAAAATGCCCACGTTTCGCGTCGTGGACATCCGGGGTGAACGCCTCAATGGCGGGTTAAGCGAACCGTTGCTGACAGTTATACGACGGCATTTGAATAACAACGCGCAAGTCCTGGTTTTCATCAATCGACGCGGGTACGCGCCGACCCTATGTTGTTCACGTTGTGGCTGGCGAGCCGAGTGCGACGCCTGTGATGTTCGGCTCACTCTCCATCAATCACCGAAACTACTTCAATGTCATCATTGTCTGCGTCGCTACCCAGCTCCAACCTCATGTCCGGAATGCGCGAGCGAGGAAATCGTTGCGCTCGGTGCAGGGACCCAACGCGTCGAACAAACCCTTAAGACAGAATTTCCTGATGTCCCCACGTTACGGGTGGACAGGGATACCACCCGATCTCAAACCCAACTACAAAACCTATTCTCTACCTTAACCAACCCGTCCAGGCGTATTCTTGTTGGGACTCAAATGCTTGCAAAGGGTCATCACCTCCCTAACGTCACACTCGTTGCCGTTGTGAATGCCGACAACGGTTTCCTATCTCCAGACTTCCGAGGCCCTGAACGTACCGCCCAGCTCATTACTCAGGTGGCCGGTCGCGCTGGGCGTGCTGAAAGACCTGGCGAGGTTTGGATACAGTCCTATGACCCGGCCAATCCCAATCTTGTGGCGCTAACAGAATACGGGTACGACGGTTTTACAAAGACCGAAATGCAGCACAGGCGAATTGCCCAATTGCCGCCGTTCACCGTCATGGCGATGCTTCGCGCCGACGCATCGAACCCCAACGAATCCGAGACCTTTCTCCTCCAGCTCCTTGCGATCGTCGCAACATTTGACGTTGAAGCGTTGGGACCAGTCACAGCACCTCTCGCAAGAAAAAGCGGTCGTTTTCGTCATCAGGCCTTGTTGGTATCGCGCCGCAGGTCGGAGATACAGCGCGCACTCGAAGCTGTCGAGAACAAAGTACCAAACCAGAATTCGGTCCGTTGGTCCATCGATGTCGATCCTATCGACACATTCTAATTTTGTTCAGCCACAATCTCCGATCGATAGTATGGTTTCCACATGACCGTCAATGCTCAGAAACGTAACAGTCGCGCACGAAGATCAGCTCGAACAGGTCGTCGAACTAAACTCACCGGCTTTAGCACCAAGTCCTTTTTCGCCGGTATCGCGGTCGGGATCTTGGGTACGATAGGCGTTTCGCTAGTTCCATCGCTCATCCTTGGCTCTACAACTAGTTCACAGCGTACCAACAAAACGCCCGGACCAGACTCGTCATCCACGCGCTACGAATTCTGGGAAACACTTCCCACGAACAACGTCGCAGTGGATGCCAACCCTTATGAAATGAGTACTACTAAAAGTGAGGCCGCAAAAGAATATTTGCTTCAGGCAGGATCATTTCGTAAACAAGAGGAAGCCGATGCGCTGCGCGCAGAGCTGATCTTGGCAGGATTGGCGGCAACCACCTCTGAGGTCAGGCTGGTCGGCGAAGATAGATGGTTTCGCGTCTTGGTGGGACCGTATGCATCCCTGCGCGAAACCCGCAAGGCCATGTCGGAGCTCAGAACCAAGAAAATATCAGCGCTGGTACTCCAGCGTCCTCCTCGCGACGGTTGAATTTCGCGCTTTTGCTCCCCACTATGGATGGACCCCGTCAGTTAATAGGCTCTCATGGAACAATTTCGCGGTACGACCATTGTATCTGTTCGTCGACCAGGCAAAGTGGCCCTAGGGGGTGATGGTCAAGTCTCACTAGGCGACACGATCATGAAAAGTAATGCCCGGAAAGTCCGGCGCTTATCTGAGGACCGTGTGATCGCAGGCTTTGCCGGCGGAACGGCCGATGCGTTTACCCTATTCGAACGGTTCGAGGCCAACTTGGATAAATATCAGGGTAACCTCACTCGAGCTGCTGTCGAATTAGCAAAAGACTGGCGTGCGGACCGGGCGCTCCGCCGACTCGAAGCCTTGCTGGCTGTTGCTGATGAAGAATCCTCGCTCATCATCAGCGGCAACGGCGATGTGATAGAACCCGAAGACGGACTCATCGCCATTGGTTCGGGTGGTCCTTATGCTCAAGCTGCAGCCAAGGCTTTGCTCGATAACACCGAACTGAATGCTGAAGAGATCGTCTCCAGAGCGCTGGCGATCGCCGCCGAGATCTGCGTTTACACCAATCACTCAACCACCATCGAGACTCTCGACGCTAAATCATGATGACTCCTCGAGAAATCGTCCACGAACTCGACCACCACATCGTTGGCCAGGACGACGCGAAGCGAGCGGTCGCGATCGCCTTGCGCAATCGATGGCGCCGTATGCAACTCAACGAGGATTTACGGGAAGAGGTCACTCCAAAGAACATTTTAATGATCGGTCCCACGGGGGTGGGTAAAACCGAAATCGCCCGACGACTAGCGCGGCTTGCCAACGCTCCTTTCATGAAAGTTGAAGCAACAAAATTCACTGAAGTCGGCTATGTCGGCAGAGATGTCGAGTCGATCGTCCGTGATCTTGCAGACGTGGCGGTAAAATTGTTGCGCGAAGCCGAGCTGGA
>Ga0310123_10004861_pt1 | contig 10109 bp, 6 predicted proteins | sample CB6_AW_1057_MG_FD_203505 | JGI IMG/M metagenome (GOLD analysis project Ga0310123, IMG submission 203505) | Marine microbial communities from Western Arctic Ocean, Canada - CB6_AW_1057 | ecosystem: Environmental > Aquatic > Marine > Oceanic | place: Canada: Western Arctic Ocean | collected...
TGGGAGGAGAACCTTGACGATCATAGTGAGTAGGGATTATTGAAATGTGATCTTCTGACACTTTACAAGAGACAACTACTGTAAATCAATAACTTCTCAGTGCCTATTTACGCCATCTAATTGATTAAGAAATTTCCGAAGATAAGTCTGGCCGCATTCTCTATGACAGGCGGCTGCACAAGAAAAGCGCGGCTGCTACTTCCGGGCGGCGAGCTCGGTTGATCCGGGCACGTCGGGGTCATCGGGGGCCAGCTCGACCAACCACTGGGGAAAAACTCCGCCGACGTCGGCCAGTGCAATATCAAAGAGTTTTCGGGTAACGTGCGGATGCTTATGAGCGACGTTTTTCGCCAGTGGCCGGCCGCCTTTCATCTCGTGCAGCACAACGCCCTTGCCGTCTACCTTGGCATTGAACCACCAACGCTTGTTGATAACGGTAGCTGCTGAGCCCCAGCCAACGGTAACGTGGTCGCGCCGGCCGGCACGACCGGCCACCGCATCGTTCAAGAACGGCATGCCGTCGATTGCACTTGACGGGCGCACGCGTGCTGCGCGCAGAACCTCGGCTGTGATGTCGTGGTGTTGGACGAACAGGTCGGCTTTCTTGCCCGCATGGCGGCCCTTTGGCAGGCGAATCATCAGCGGCACGTCGAACACCACCGGCCTCGACGGGTAGCCGCGCTTGCCCATGAACTGGTCGTCACCGATGGAGTGACCGTGGTCACCCGTGACGATCACTACGGTGGTATCGAGCAGTCGCATCACACGCATCTGTTCCATGAGGTGGCCGAACCAACGGTCAGACATAGTCACGGCCCCGCAGTAGTTGGCTCGCGTGCGGTCCAGCAATTCAGGAGGAAGCTTGGTGGTATCCGCATAGCTACTGGCGACCTGCTCCCGGCCGTCACGGTCTGAGTACATCCGTCGATAGTGCTCCGGTACCAGCCATGGCTCGTGCATGTCGAACGACTCGACGGTCAGAAAGAACTTCTCGGCGTCGATGTTCTGCTCCAGCCAACAGGCAGCCTCCCGCATGACGCGCGGGGCGCAGTAGTCTTCTTCCTTGGTCCGGCCATGCATGTTCATGATGGATCGCTCGATGACTTCCATGGGGAGCGGATGGCCCCGCATCTCTGCGGGCAGCCAATAATCGAGTTGCTCCTGGGACAGGCGCGGGCCGGAACGATACGGGTCGCACTGTTGCCCGCGAACAAACGACCACTGGTCGAAGCCGCGCCAGTGGTTACTTGACGGCGCAAACATGGGATAGACGTCGGAGATCAGGCCTGTGCGGTAGCCGGCGGCTTTGAGCATCTCGGCCAGCGTGCCCTGATCCTCGGGTATCGCGCCCCAGCCGGGTATGTCGACAGAATCGCCGGCCTGGCGGTCGTCGTCTTTGCTGAACGAGTACGCCCGTCGACCAGTGTAGAGGGCCCGCCGGGCCGGAAGGGTCGGCAGCGATTCGGGATAGGCCCGCGTAAACATCACCGACTCGCGGGCAAAGGCGTCAAGGTGTGGCGTGTGAACCTTGCCCCACGGCGGTTGGCCATAGGCGTTTACGCAATCCTTGCGAAGCGATTCAAGTACGACCAAAACAATGTTCATGGTGTTCCTTGTCAGTCAACCCAGCCTGAGTATCTGGCCGCCCCACACCGCAGTTTTCTGCCGGAGAGCGTCGAGATTGCCGGGGCGGAATTAGTTTAGTGAAATTCTGGGGGGCAGCGTGCACGGAGTATAGCATTGTCGCGACCGGTCACCCATAAAAGCATAGGCGATTTCGGTACAACGAATGGCTATGTATCGTTCGGCGTTGCGTTGACAATTATGTGTTTCCAAATCGCTCCGATCAAACCAGTAAATGTACCGATTGCCAAGAAAACGCCACAGAAGAGTTTGGCGGATTCCTCCAAGATGACCGAAACCACAGTTGGTGGTTCATTTGTTGAATCAATAAAGGTATGTATCGCGTAAAACGCAAAGGCAACCACAAACATCTCAAGAACTTTTGGCGACCGCATCAAGGCAGGCAGCATGACGCCTAACATGAGCAATGCAAAGATGCCGTATAGAATCACGATAATGTCATTCCAGCTCCTGAACAGTCCTGAACTTTCTATCGTCTCAAGCAACCGGCCTGCGCGCTCGTGGAATCGCAACAGTTCATCCAAAGACAGAAATGCAAAGCCAACTGCCAATACCAGCCACACCCATTTGTGCGGGTCTTTTGCGCGGGTGAGCGTAACCATGGTTGCCAGGGAAAAGGCACTTGCAGCGGTAAGGAAAAGGGCTGACAACGCCGTTATCGCACCATGCTCGTATATAAAGTGATAGTCTCGAGGCCCGTCTTGGGGAATAATAACCATCGCAAGCATGATATACGCAAGCGTGCAACCAATTGCAGCGACGACAATGAACCTCAAGCGAGGCAGATGAGTGGTCCTTCGTTCCACGGCTGCCTCACGCAACCTTGTGCAGTAACCGGCAAACATATTTTGTGGACTACTGTTGTGTTTCCGATGAGAAAAGACCCATAACGCCGAGGGCGCCGAGACGGCGTCGCCTCAGCGCCGTTGCGGATGCGGAGGGTCGGCTTGGTTGTCGTCGTGCTCGTAATGTAGTTTGGGTTTCAGCTTGCGCACTCCGCATCGTTCGGCGGATTCTGTCTTTCTCCGCGATTCGCCTTTGCCGCGTTGTTCAGTGTGACGTGTGTCCCCTGCACGCATGTTACGCCGTCGGCAGTCTGACCGTAGTAACACACAAACAGCGTGCCGGATTCGTACTCGATGGTTGTCGGATAGCCAAGATCATCATTGGGCAGGTCGTCCCGTATCACAATTTCGCTGTCCGTCAGCCATGTCTTGCCGCCGTCCTCGGACAGGCACATCCGGATACCGAACGGCTCTTCCCGCCTGCCGTAGGTGCAGAGCAGGCGGCCGTCGTTCAGGACCAGCAGGTGTCCAGGGCATCCTCGCAGACCCGTGGGCTCGGGTTGGCTCCAGGTAAGGCCGCCGTCCGTGGACCGGCATCCGTACATGCACGGCCCCAAGCAACGCAGCACGCAGTATAATTCGCCGGGGCTGACCTCGGCAAGATCCGGTTCGCCGAACTGGCGGTCCGGGTCATCGTAGATCACGATCGGAGCATCCCAGTGCACTCCGCCGTCGCTCGACATAAACAGATAGGTGTACCGGTTGACTGGCGGATGATGTTCGGTAACTGCGTAGGCAATGCGGCCATCGGCAAGTTCGACAACCCCGGTGCGCGAGTAGCCGTCGACGAAATTCGCCGTGTCGAGCTTTACAGTCCGCTCAAAGGTTAGTGCATTGTCGGAACTCAGATGCACGTAGACCCCGTGATAGCCGCGCGCCCAGGTGAAGCATGAGCGTGACCAGTCCGCATCCGTAAAGTCGTCTATCCACGATGTCGGCCAGCGCCTTTCGGGCAGGTTCAAAAAGATTCTCTCGCCCGCAGCGCGGCGTTTCCTGGCCGTCTCGAGCGGGTACCAGGCGAACCGGAACTGGCTGAGCACAACAGTGCCGTCGCCGAGGGTCGCAAGGCCGGGGCACTCCGTGCCGTACCAATCGAACCCGGGTGCGAATGTCGGCTCATCCCAGGTGGCACCCTTATCTGCGCTCCGGCACAACAGCGTTCGATAGAGGGGGTCGTCGGGCGGATGCAGCAGTTTCCCCTCCCGGCGGCGGGAATGATTGAACGCCGTGACCCATTCGCCGTTGTCCAGTATGGTGATTGACGGATGCGAGATGTAGGCGAACCGGTCCTTGTGGACGATGACCGTTTCTCCGACTGTGGTGCTAATCATATTCCCCACTTGTCTGGGAGCCTTCTCCTCCCCATTAGTCTGCCCTGATTAGGCTGAAAATCTTTTCTCTTAATTACTCCCCCAGCGTCATCAAAGCATGGTTCCAGATATTGTGCCCCCAGTTGAGCAGCGGCTGGAAGCTGTAGACCAGGTGTGAATCTTTCCCGGTCTTATCGAGCCGGACCAGCATGAGATGCAATTGATGTCCGACGGCAGGCTGACTTCGCGAATACTCGGGCAGTTGCGAAAAAGGCACCGCGACTTCTACGGTGTAACCCGTATCGGTATCGCCAGGTTGGTTCAGCGTGCCGTTGCAAACGACGCTGCGTTGCAGGCCTTCGATGTTTTCGACACTGCGATTGATCGATGCCCATTCGCTCAAGCTCTTCGAGTGCAGGCTGTCGAAGACTGAATCGGATGGACTGATCACCAGCTCCCAGTAGCTGCCGGTGCGGAGCTGGGGCAGGATAAACATCTCGACGCAATCGTCGGAATAAACCGGTGCGTCGCGTTTCATCTCCGGTGCGACCAGGTCGGTGTCTGTGCAGGCGAACGCGAAATAGAGAAAGCTGTCGTCCCACAGGATACGCCATTCGGTCGCCGGCCCGCCCGCGGTCCGTTCGCTGATCGGATAGCTGTCCTTGAAAATCACAGCCGATCGCCATGCTGCATCATCCAGTTTGCCATCGATCGTCACCGGCCCGGTTGCTTTCGGTACCGTGAACGGTGCAGGTGCGGGAAAGTCGAGATTTTCCTCGACAAACACGATTCGTTCACCGATGAACTCGCGAGCACTGGTCAGGTCCAGCTTCGGCCGCCCGTCCGGTTCTTTGGCCAACACCCGTACACCCTCGCGCTCCCACGCGGTCCTCGTGATAAACGTGTTGGCGTATTCGTGAATGGGGTTGCCGCGGGACGCTGCAACCGCTGCCTCGACACGCGCCACCAGGAGCGAGTCATCCGGTTGCTCGACATCGATGATCCGGTCAAGGGCGGTCGTGACGCGCTGCGTCGTGCCGTCCGGCCAGGCGACGTGCAGATCGACATCGGCCGCGTGGTCGCCGAACCCGAAATGCAGGACCAGGTCGTTTGCACTGCCCTGGGCGCCGCCGGATTCGATCTGCCGCGTCATTGTGCCGATACCCGGCACCTCGATCCGGACCTGCGCCCCGATGGCAGCGCGGTTCACCGTTTTCCCGTTGCCGGCCAGGCGCACGCTCAGCCAGTGGTTGTCGTTGCCCTTGTTCTGGAAAACCTTGCCGTCGGTCACCAGGTCGACATCGCCGTCGTTGTCGTAATCGCCGCTGGCAGCCTGGTTGTTGCTGACTACCACACCCAGCCCGGCCGCCGCGGTGATACTGGTGAACGTCCAATCGCCGTCATTGCGGAAGAGTTGAGATTTGTTGCCTCCGTAAACCGCGGTGATGTACAAATCGAGATCACCGTCGTTGTCGAAATCCGCCGCCGTTGCACAGCCGTAAGATTCCTGCCAGTCCGGCCCGTCGAAGACCTTCTTTTTCTCGAACTGCCAGTTCCCTGCCGGCCCGAGGTTCCTATAGAGGGTCGCGTCGTCCTGCCGCCGGCCGTCGTGGTGGTTCAGGTTGGCATGGAACAGGTCGAAATGGCCGTCATTGTCGAAGTCACCCCACACCGAGCTGATCGTGTGGCCGACGCCGTGGACGCCTGCGGCAGCGCCGACGTCCGTCAGCTTGCCGGTGCCGTCGTTCTGGAACAGCGCGTTCGGCTGGAACCAGTAGCGCGAGGCCATCACGTCCATGTCGTTGTCTTCGTCGTAGTCGCATGCAGTGACGGTGCGCGTGTAAAAGTTGCCGCCGATCGGTTGCACCGTGAATGAGGCGGCATTGTGATTCATCATGATCGAGTCCGTTTCGTTGCTGTTGGCGCCGCCGCCGATGAAGAGGTCGACGAACCCGTCGCCGTTCAGGTCGACCCAGCAGTAGCAGGCGGGACTGGACTGCGGCAGCTTGGGAATCGGTATCTCCTCGAACTCGCCGCTGCCGGACAGGTTGCGATGCATTTGGGCGACTTTCAGATGATTGCGCCAGCCGAAGCGGTCGAGGTAGCCGTCGTTGTCGACGTCCGCAAAAATACCGGGGCCGGCTTCGTAGGCGTTCGGCCCGACCTGTATTTTCAACGGCAGCGGGGTGATCTGCCTGCCGCCATCATTACGCCACAGCAAGCCATCGCACAGATCGACGAAACCGTCATTGTCGTAGTCGACCCAGGCAATCGTGTGCCGCGAACTGAATCCAATGCCCTCGGCATGCTGAAAGTTGATTTCGAGTGCCTTGGTCTTGTCGACGAACAGGCAGCCGTCCGGCGGTTTCGGTTCGGGCGGCAGGACGACGGGCAGGGTGAACGACTTGTCGCACCGGAGGTTCGAGGCAGGGATGATCTGCTTCTCGATCCCCGGCCCGCTCCACCACAGTTGCGTGGAGGCGTTGCCGCTCTTTTCGTAATAGTCCATGCGTATCGGGTAGTCGCCGGCGGTCAATTCAACGACTGCCTGGTGCTCGGTGGCGCTTTGATCGATCCACTCGTCGATGACCATAGTCGCGCCGTCACCCGCTGTGTCGAGCCACAAGCGCACCCCGTCATCGGTCACTGTGTAGAAGGTGTAGGTGCCGTCCGCCGGGACCTGCACATGCCCGGACCAACTGATGCTGAACGGCTTGGTCGGGGTCGGTTCGTTGTCATCCCAGTTGAAGTCGATGACGGGATCGACCCGGGCCATGTGCTCCGTGTCCAATGCCAGGCCGGTGTAGTACCGCCCGAACAACCCCGGTTGCTGATCGGCCTGCAGGTTCGCCGCAAGCACGATCAACACGCACATCAGAATTTTCTTGGTTCTCTCCATCAGCCTGCCTTGGTTAGTCCTGATATTTTTTTCTTCTTCATTCATGTAGCCGACACGACAAACGTCTTAACCTCGAACGGCCCCAGCGCTATTCTGTAGACGCCTTTCGCGAAGCGTTTGATCGGCTTTCCAGCTTCCTCGATCATGTTGCATTCGCGCACCCGTAAGCCGCGGGTCTCGGCAAACGTCAGAGTGGCGGTCGTCTTGCGGTCGTTGATATTGAGCAACCGCAGAACATAGCCGTTTTGCTTTTCATCGAACGGCTGTTTCACGCTGACCAACTGGACGCCGCTTCCTTTCACCGCCAGCAGCGGCGTCCGCGGCATTGTTCCTGCCGGCGCCAGGGTCGTTGGCAGCAACTGGTTCCGGGCATCGGCCTGCAGGGCCAGGTCCGGCATCCTGCCGAAGTGCGGGACGATCGAAAACTCGAAAAAGTGCCAGCCGTGGTCTTTCGTACCAGTGGTCGGCATCGGATAGTTGATGCAGTAATGGTTCAGGCAATAGCCGAATGCCGGCGAACGCAGCACCGAACAGAACATCGTCCCGTTTTCGATCCGCGCCGACGGCGTGCCGTAGTTGATCACCGCGAACCCGGGTTTGCCCTTGCGTGGCTTGTTGGCAACGAAATTCACCGCGGGCCAGTCACCGTTCGGGCTCCAAAGATGCGTCTCCTTCATTTCATAGCGCTTGCGTTCCAGCCAGCCGCCGGGGATCGAGTAGGTCCCGGTGTTCGACGTTGATGCGGTCGGGAACGCCACGCGGATGCGCCGGTTCGATGTTTTCCAGAACAGTTCGACCGAGACATCCACCCGCCGCGCATCGCGCAACAGGCGAAAGGTGACATACCACTCGATCCACAGGATCTCAGGGTCGCCTTCACTGGCGAACACCGTCGACGGCAGCCAGTGCCCGCCGTAGTAGGCCTCCTGGTAGCCGTCGAACTGCAGAGCGCCCAGGAGCTTGGTGTACTGTGCCGTGCCTTTCCGCCACTCGGGAATTTTCCGTGTGCCCCACGGGTTCCCGTTGTCTTCCTCGACAAACAGTTCGCCGATCTTGATCGCCCCGGCCTTCATCGAGGCGCCCGATGCACGGTCGATGATCGCCTCGACGCCGTTGTCGCCGAGCGTGACGGTGACGTGCCGGTTGCTCAACTTCGGTCCGGCGATCGGTGTGGGGCCGGCCGTCTTCTCGATGCTGAACTCCGACCATTGCAGCGGGTCCAGTTTTGAGAACTCCGCAAACATGGAACAGGTGTCGGGCCGGTTTCTTGTACTTGGGCCGACGGCGGAGCTGGATCGGTAAGTAACCGTCGGCAGGGCAGGGGAGTCGGTGTGAAACGCCGGAATGACCGGCTGGCGTTTGCCGGCTTGATCGACCAGCACATAGTGTTCGCCGCTGCGCCAATCGAAATCCGGCAGCTCTGCCCGGCAGGCGTTTTTTTGCGGGGAGAGCCCGAAGACGGTGAGCTTCTTGTTCAGGTTCCGGCGCCATTGCTCGGATGAGGCGTTGCCTTTGGTCGTGCGCCGCAGCGTCTTGACCGCGAGCTTGCGGGTGTTTCGCTGGTGCGCGTACAGCCGGAGCATCAGTTCGCGCGCGGCTATATCCATGCTCGTGCCGGTGACCGAATCGTGGAAGAAAAACAGCGGCAGCTCGAGGAAGTGTTGCCGCCATTCCTTGGGGCGCACGTCGAGCCCGTTGGTCAGCGCGAGCGCCGTCTCCCAGCCAAAGAAATTCGCCTCGCAGCGGCGTGCTTCCGTCTTGGTCCGGATGCGCGTGACATGGCAGCCGTTCATGACCGGGTTGTTGTCGACTCCGGGCGACAACAGGCCGCTGGGCCGTTCCGGGGTAACGACAGCGGCGTTCATGACCGGGTTGTTGTCGACCTGGGGCGCCACGAATGTAGCGCCGTGCTTTTTTCGGTCGGCCTTGTAGACGGCTGCAAAGGTCATGCGGCTCGTACCCCACTCGTAGCTGACGTCGGGGTCGTCCTTCTGCCATTTTGCGAAGTTCGCATTCATCCCGTCGTGCGGCAGCATTTCTTCGGAGCAGATGCTGTAGACGCCTGCGGGGCCGTCGACATCCTTCGGGTCAACCGGCTTGAGCTCGGGATAGAAGTTCTGCGGCAGATCGATGCCGGCACCTTTGCAGACTTTGCAGGACTCCCGGTTGTAGCCGTCGCAGCTGCGGCACGGCTCGTGGTAGCAGTGGTCGAAGAAGTAGGCTTGCCCGTCACCCCAGACCTCGCACCAGATCTCGCTGCCGTCGATGCCGCGCCAGATTTTTCCGCCTGACGGGCGGTACGACAGCCCGAGCACAACGTCGAAACCACAACCACCGATGACCTGCGGGAACTGCGCGGAAGACCCGAAACCGTCCGCATGGTAAGCGGACAATGGCGGCATCTCGAGTACGTCCTTGCAGTAGCGCACGCCCGACGCCATGTTGCGAATCATCGTCTCGAGGTTGCACAGGTTGACGTCGATAATCGCCTCGCCGGAGCCATGCATTTCCCAAAGGCCCTGGCGATACAGTGCTTTCACGCGTTTGAGATCGGCCGGATGCTGCTCGAGGTATTTGCGCATCGTCAGCGCCTGTTCGACCTGGTAGGCGCCGCGGCCGGTCTCGGCCAGCTCGATGTTGCGCGCGATGACCAGCTCCTCGAGCTCGCTGTAGCTCAGCCAGCGTTTGCCCTCGTACTCACAGGGCATCTCCCAGGTGCGCCGCCAAAGCAGGTCGAAGTGGTTGGAATGCGTGGCGTAGATTTTTTTCATGGCAGAACCAGGGGTTGTGAGGGCTGCTGAACGAGGAAGGTAGCGAAACGGAGCCGGTCTGTCCACCGGCCCAGTTGGTGTCCTGGTTCACCGGGAATTGGACAACCGGGATGTCGTAATAAGCTACTGATTTTGATTGACCGGGCACGGTGCCCGGCGGGTTGGATTTCAGCCTATCCGGCCGCCGTTTTATCCGACAGTTTTCAACGTAATCGATCATCCCGTTGCTTCAAGTTTGCGCCGTTCTTGTCGCCGTTGTCTCATGCTGCAGCCTGCTGCTTGGCGACAGCCCCGCCGACTGGTCAGTTCGGCGTGGAGGCTGTAGTCTATCCTGATCATGAGCGTTGCATCGCCAACTGTTGTCCGCTTCAATGCTGGTGGCGGCTCTGAGCCGCAGAATTTCGGCCATTGGATTCCCGGACCACCGGGATCAGGTGCGCAACAAACCGGCGACGGATGAAGGAAGCCCGATTTGGAGCAGTGACGTAACGAACCGAAGCCTCGTGCAGAACCGAGGGCAGACCCACAGATTCCCCCATGAAACCAGAAACATCGCAGAGCGCTACGGACAGGCCGATTGATCCGGATTTGATTCCGGACAACCCGTACCTGTTGCTTACGCCCGGACCGCTGAGCACGT
>Ga0310123_10004862_pt1 | contig 10107 bp, 9 predicted proteins | sample CB6_AW_1057_MG_FD_203505 | JGI IMG/M metagenome (GOLD analysis project Ga0310123, IMG submission 203505) | Marine microbial communities from Western Arctic Ocean, Canada - CB6_AW_1057 | ecosystem: Environmental > Aquatic > Marine > Oceanic | place: Canada: Western Arctic Ocean | collected...
GCCGGCACCGCTGCGATGGACCCCTTTCGCCCGGTCGGAGGCGTGTGCCACGCCCCGCACCTGAACCGCTTACTCACCTCAGAACTTCAGTGAGCGGGAAACCCGTCCGCCGAAGTCGCAAGAAACATATCAAGGCTGGCAAATCCATCGAGACGAGCATCGGCGAGCGATCGGGCGATAAGCCGGGAGGCCGGGAGCGGGCTCGCGGCGAAGGAGCGACGACGACGGCTTGTGCGACGATGCCCGGCAGGACAGGAAAATGGAAATTCTGTCTCCCAGCCCCGGCCGGAAAGCGGTGGAGAGGCGACGGCGGGATTGTGCAGGGCTGGGGGAGAAAGCGTGACTTGGACGGGGATTGATGCGCGGAGTCGTCACTCAGCTCCGATTCAAACCTGATAGCCAAGCCAGCGCAGAAACGCCGGGCGAGTCTTGGGCCCCGATCGGCGCCGGTTCCAGGCTTTAATCTTCTCCAGGAAGGGGTCGCTCTGCCGCTCGTTCCAGGTAACGACGTTGCAGAGCTCCCGCTTCGTCACCTTGCCGTCCCAGTCGTGCGGGCACTCGACGATGTCGCTGATGGCGATGTCGATCACGGCGCGGCTCTCGCTCAGCTCGACCTCGAAGGGATGCTCGCGGCAGGTGACGGGGCGGTCTTCGTAGATCGTGCAGCGATCGTCGTCGTCCAGGAAGATGCAGGCCCCACCGGGGCGGTGCTTGAGCGCCATCACGGCGCGCGCCTGGTGCGGGCCGTGCGCGAAGCGGATCCACCAACCCGAGCGCTGCTCGATCTTGGCCTCGCCCTCGTCGACGAAGCGGAGGAAGTCGGTGGGGCGTTGGCCGGTACCGTCCATGACGCGATCGACGTCGGCGTCGGTCACCATCACGATCGTGCCGCGGCAGCAGTTGCCGCAGCCGGTGCAACGAAAACCGAGGTACTTTTCCCAGTCGGGCACCGCGGACCCTTCCTCAACTCCCGATCCGGACGGGCGCGGGAAGCGTATCAGCGCGCCCCGGTAGCGGTCGGTCCGAGTTAGCAGGGACCGAAGTTAGCAGGCGAGCTGCGCGGCGAGGGCGTGAAAGTCGGAGGCGACGTAGTCAAAGGAGGGGTCGGGGCTGAGATCAACGTCGCGGCTCGGGCCCGCCTCGTCGGGGCGTGGGATGAAGGCGGTGCGGAAGCCGACGGCGGCTGCGGCTTTGAGGTCTCCCTTGTGGGCGGCAACCATCATCACTTCGGCCGGCTCGCAGTCGAGGATTTCGGCGGCGCGCTGGTAGCACTCGGGCTGGGGCTTGAAGGCACCCGTCACGTCGGCGGCCAGCAGGCAGTCCCAGGGCAGCCCGGCATGCTTGGCCATGTCGGCCAGCAGCGAGATGTTGCCGTTGGAGAGCGTGGAGACGACGAAACGGCTGCGCAGCCGCTGCAGGCCCCCGACGGAGTCGGGCCAGGGATCGAGGCGGTGCCAGGCACGATTGAGGTGGTCCGTCTCGTCTTCGCTGAGCGCGATGCCGCGCTCCGCCAGCAGCTTGTCCAGTTGCAGACGGTGGAGCGAGTCGGCGGTCTGGAACGGCAGTTCGCCGTCGAAGACGCGGCGCATGCCGCCCATGTAGCCGTCGTAGCGCCAGGAATCGACAAAGGACTCCCAGTCGGTCTCGATCGACTTCTCTTCACCGAGGCGGCGCAACTGGCGCAGGACGGAGCCGCGCCAGTCGACCACGGTGCCGAAGACATCGAAGGTCAGCGCACGAATTTCGGGGTGCATGGTCAGCTCACTTTCCGTAGGCGCCGAGTTTAGTCGAGCGGAGAGGCCGTCTCGACGAACGCGGCGTCCTCCGGGTCCTGACGGGCCCAGGACTCGCTGATCGTCTCATCGTGGTTGCGCCAGGTGCAGCGCACCCAGACGCCGTTGGGGATGCCCGCGCCGGGCAGGACGGCGCCGTGCAGATCGACGATGTAGCCGGAGCGAGCGCCGATCACGGGACTGTCGCCGGCACGGCCGATGGTGCGCGCGGGCCGCTCGATGGTGAACGCCTGGACCACAACATCGCGGGCGGCCCCGTCGCCGCTGTTGACGATCTGGACTTCGTCGTCGTCGCCCAGCAGGCGGCGCGGGAGAAGGTGGGCAGGGGCGTCGGTCAGGCCAAGCCGCGCGCGCTCGTCGAGGTTGGCGGGGCGCGGCCAGTTCCAGCGTGGTTGGGGCCAGGTCCGGAGCCAGCGCCAGATGGATCGCGGAATTCGTCGCATGGGCCGAAGGCTAGCGGGGTGAGCCGCCGCTCTCGGCGAAGAGTTCGAGATACTTGAGGCCGGAGCCGGTCAGCAGCAGCAAGATGCGCTCGTCCGGTTTGACATCGCCCCGCTCGCGCAGCGCCGGTAGCGCGGCGACAAGTGCCGCCGCTTCGGGCGCGGCGAGGATGCCCGTGCTGCGAGCAAGTAGACCAACGGCTTCGAGAATGGCCTCGTCGGTGACGGCGATCGCGGTGCCGTCACTGTCGCGGATGGTGCGCAAGATGAGGTAGTCGCCGATCGCGCCGGGGACGCGCAATCCGGCGGCGATCGTCTGGGGCTCGACGATCGGATCAGCGAACTCCTCACCGGCTTCGAAGGCCTCGACGATGGGGGCACAACCAGCGGCCTGGACGGCGATCATGCGGGGGCGGCGATCGTCGATCAGGCCGAGCGCTTGAAGTTCGTCAAACGCTTTCCAGATTCCGATCAGGCCGGTTCCGCCGCCGGTGGGGTAGCAGATCACATCGGGCAGCGACCATTCGAGCTGCTCCGCGATCTCGAAGCCCATCGTCTTCTTGCCCTCCAAGCGATACGGCTCCTTGAGCGTGGAGACATCGAACCAGCCGTGCTCCTCGGCGGCGGCCAGCGCGTGGCGGCCGGCGTCGGAGATGACGCCGTCGACAAGCTCCAGGCGAGCGCCCACCGTCGTCACCTCGATTTGGTTGGCGAGGGGAGCGTCGCGCGGCATGTAGACCGTGGCCTGGAGGCCGGCCGCGGCGGCGTAGGCGGCCAGCGCGCCGCCCGCGTTGCCGGCGGTGGGGATGACGAGCTCCGTCAGGCCCAGCTCCTTGGCTTTGGAGACGGCGGCGCTGAGGCCGCGGGCCTTGAAGCTGCCGGTTGGATTGAGGCCTTCGTCCTTGAGCAGGAGATCGTCGAAGCCGAGCGTGTCGGCCAGCCGCGGGGCGGGCAGGATCGGGGTCCAGCCCTCGCCCAGCGTAACGACGTTGGCGTCGTCCAGGACGGGCATGAGCTCGCGGTAGCGCCAGATCGAAGTCGCGCGGCCGGGCAGGCTGTCCTTGGTCAGAGTGCGGGCGGCAGCGGCCGCGTCGTAGCGAGCGACCAGCACCTTGCCGCAGGCGGGACAGGTGCGCTGGGGCAGAGCAGGGTCAGCCTGCTCCGCGCAGTAGCTGCATTCAAGCCTCGTCAGCGCGGAGGGATAGGGCACGTCGACTCCTGCTGGCTCGAGGCGCGACCGGGACGCCGTCGGAGAATCGAGCGTGACCGACGGGGGGTCAACTGTCTGGGCTCAGGACCGGTCGGCAGCTCATCGATAGTGGGGCGGCGCAAGCCGCCGCGCTGCTAGCCTTGCGGCCTCTTTCCAGGCCGGGAGTCGAAGGGAGAGGCCCGAGGAGACGCGATGTACGAAGACATCCTCTACGACGTGCAAGACCCCGTCGCGACGATCACGCTGAACCTCAACGCGCTGCGCGACCGCACCAGCCGCGAGCTGATGCAGGCCCTGGCCGAGGCGGAGCAAGACCCGCGGGTGGTCGGGATCGTGCTGACCGGAGCCGGGCGCGGCTTCTGCGGCGGGCTGGACATGCAGGCATTGGCGACGATTCAGGAGGCGGGCGAGATCGCGTCGTACCGAGAGTCGGACGACGTGCCGCAGGCTGAACCCGGCGCGCCGCTGGCGGAGGGCTACGGCTACGGCTACATCATGTCGCTGCGCAAACCGGTCGTCGTGGCGGTCAACGGGGCCTGCGCGGGGTTGGGCTTCTCGCTGGCGATGTTCTGCGACCTGCGCTTCGCCTCGGAATCGGCGATCTTCACGACGCAGTTCGCCCAGCGAGGCCTGGTGGCGGAGCACGGCATGGGCTGGGTGCTGTCGCGCCCGATCGGTCCGAGCCGGGCGCTGGACGTGCTCTGCAGCGGGCGTCGGCTGAGCGCGAACGAGGCGCTGGAGCTGGGCCTGACCAACCGCGTGGTGGCGCCCGAGGACCTGTTGGGCGAGGCGCAGGGCTACATCGAACAGCTGGCGTCGACGGCCTCACCAAAGGCCCTGATGCAGATGAAGTCGCAGGTCTATCGCTACCTCAACCAGCCGCTGGGCACCGCGATGGCGGACACCGGGCAGCTGCAGGACATCAGCGTGAAGTGGCCGGACCTGCAGGAAGGGATCGCCTCCTTCGTGGAGCGCCGCCCGCCGCAGTTCTCGCGCCTTTCCAAGGCAGAGCCTCAGTGGGGCCGGGACGAGTAGAGGCAACGGTGACCGAAACGCCGCTGGCGCTTGGGGGGTTTAAGGTCGTCGAGTTCGGCGACTTCATTTCGTCAGCCTACGCTGGCAAGCTGCTGGGCGACCTGGGCGCGGACGTGGTCAAGGTGGAGCCGCCGGCGGGGGACTCGGCGCGTCGCCACGGGCCGTTCGCGAACGACGAGCCCCACGCCGAGAAAAGCGGCCTGTACCTGTTCCTGAACAGCAACAAGCGCGGGGTCACGCTGGATCTCGAACACGCGGAGGGCCGGGGGCTGCTGCGCGAGCTGGCCGGTTGGGCAGACCTGGTGATCCACAACCAACGGCCGGGCGACCTGCGTCGCTGGGGGTTGGACTACGAGTCGCTGGCGGCCGAACAGCCAGAACTGGTGATGAGTTCGATCTCGGTCTTCGGGCACGGCACGCCGCACGAGGACTGGGCCGCCACGGCGCTGACGGCGACGGCGGCCTCCGGGCTGGCGCGTTACATCGGCGACCCGGATCGCTCGCCGCTCTGGCTGCCCTACAGCGCGGCGGATATCCAAGGCGGAATCCACGGTGCGATCGCGGCGATGCTGGCGCTGCGCGCCCGCAAGTCGACGGGGGAGGGCCAGCATGCCTGGGTGTCGATCGTCGAAGTCATGGGAACGACGCTGCGCGGCGACTCGCTGCCGCAGTACATCTACGCGGGCCAGCTACGCGGCCGCAACGGCGCACACAATCACTCCTTTTATCCCTGGCAGGTCGCAGCGGCGAAGGACGGCTACATCGAAGTGATCACGATGGTCGACGACCAGTGGAGTCGCTTCATGGAGCTGATGGGCAACCCGCCCTGGAAGGACGATGAGCGACTGGAGAATCGCTGGTTCTCGTCGGAGTGGGCGGATGAGCTGGACGCCTTCTGGCATCCCTGGCTGGCGGAGCGTGGTAAGGCCGAGCTGTCCCAGCTGTTCAAGGCGAACCACATCCCGTTCCAGCCGGTGCATGATGTGTCGGAGGTGGCGGAGTCGGAGCACTTGGCCGGGCGAGACTTCTTCCAGGACGTTGAGCACCCCCAGGCGGGGAGCTATCGCACGCTGGGCGCGCCCTACCGCTTGTCGTTGACCCCGTGGTCGATTCGAAGGCCGCCACCGCTGCTGGGCCAGCACAACGACGAGATCCTGGGCGAACTGCTGGGCCACGACGCGACCGAGCTGGCCAGCCTGGCCGAAATGGGGGCGCTCTGATGCCCGGCCCGCCGCTGGAGGGACTTCGGGTCTTAGATCACGGCCACGTTTGGGCCGGGCCGCTGGTGGGCCTGATGTTCGCCGAGATGGGGGCGGACGTGATCACGGTGGAGGCCCCAGCGCGGCTCTCCGGCATCGACATGGGTGGCCTCTCGGCGGCAGCGGTGCTGGGTGGCACGGACAATCCGACCGTCGACGACCCACTCAGCTACCACGGCCTGGGTCGAGACAAGCGCAGTGTGACAATCGATCTGGGGCAGGAGGCGGGCAAGACACTCTACAAGCGCTTGGTAGCCGAGAGCGACGTGATCGTCGAGAACTTCGCTCCCGCCGTGATGCCGCGCTTGGGGCTGGGCTACGACGTGCTGAGCGAGGTCAACCCTGGCCTCGTGATGGCGGCGCTCTCGGCGTCCGGCGCGACGGAGGGACCATGGCGCGATCTAGTCACCTACGGGCCATCGCTGGGCGCGCTGTACGGGCTCAAGAGCGTGCAGGGCTATCTGGACAATCCGCATCCGCGCGAGGACCGGGCCGACCTCGATCCTACCGCCGCCGGCCACGCCTTCTTCGCGATTCTGGCGGCGCTGGAGCATCGCGACCGCAGCGGCGAGGGCCAGTTCCTCGACATCGCCCAGGGCGAATGCGCGGTACAGCGCCTGGCGGAGCCGTTGCTGGACTACTTCCTCAACGGACGCGTCGCATCGACGCAGGGCAACGCGTCGCCGCGGCTGGCGCCGCACGGGATCTATCGCGCGGCGGGCGACGATTCCTGGATCTCGATCGTCGTGCGGGACGAGTCGGAGTGGGCGGCGCTGCTCGAGTTGGCCGGAGACGGGGCCGGGGCGCTGAGGCAGGATGGCTTCGCCGATGTCGCCGGGCGGCTGGCGGCGCGCGAGGAGCTAGATACCGCCGTCGAGGCGTGGACGAGCGGGATCGATGCGATGGAGCTGACGGAGTCATTGCAGGCCGTGGGGGTTCCGGCCTTCGCGGTCATGGGGCCGGCGGAGCTGGCGGCAGACGAGAACTATCGCGCGATCCAGATGTCGGGGGCGGTCGTCGCGACGCCGGGCGGCTTCGGGGCCAGCGAGATCTATCAGGGCGTGGTCTGGAAATTGGAGAAGACGCCGGGGCGGATCAATGCGCCATCGGCGGTGACAGGGCAGGACAATGAGGCCGTGTTCGGAGGGCTGTTAGGCCTGTCCGAGACGGAACTTCGCGAGCTGGCCGAGGCCCGGGTGATCTAAGGATGATCCGGTAGCTGCGAATCGAAAGGCGAACCAGATGCGCGGGATGATGCCGGACGACCTCTACGCAATCCACTGGATCTCCGACGTGGCAATGCACCCTGACAGTGATCGCGTCGCCTTCGTCACGAGCCGAATGGACCGGGAGTTGGATGAATATCGCTCCCCGATCTGGGTGGTGGATGTGGCGGGCGGCGCGCCGCGCCAGTTCACATCGGGCGAGCGGCGCGATCGCTCGCCGCGCTGGTCACCGGACGGGCGCTGGTTAGCGTTCACGTCGGTGCGGGACGACGCGAAGGAGGCGCAACTCTACGTGATGGCCGCCGACGGTGGGGAGGGCCAACGGCTGACCGATGTCGAGCGTGGCGCGCCGTTCGGGCTGAACGGGCTGGTCTGGGCGCCGGATTCGGAGCGAATCGCGTTCGTCGCCAAGACGGGCGAGCGGCCCGATCCCGAAGCTAAGACGAAGCCACACCGCCGGATCGAGACGCTGAAGTACAAGATGAACGGCGAGGGCTTCACCTACGACCGGCGCAGACATCTCTTCGTCGTCGCGCGGGAGGATGGCGAGCCGCAACAGCTAACGGACGGCGCCTGGGACGACGGCGCACCCGCTTGGGCGCCGGATGGAGCGCAGATCGCATTTACCTCGGCGCGCCATGAAGGAGCCGAGTTCGATGTGCTGAACGACCTCTGGACGGTGCCGGCGGAGGGCGGCGAGGCAATCCGGCTGACCGCGACGGAGGGCCAGTACAGCCTGCCAGCCTGGTCGGCCAACGGGGAGCTGATCGCCTGCGTGTTCACGGCGCAGTATCCCGGCAACCGCACGCTGCACGTGGTGGAAGCGTCGACGGGGGAGCGTCGCGCGGTGGACGCGGCGTTCGACCGGCAGACCGGCGGCGACGCGCTGACGGGCGAGGGGGCAGCGCCGATGTGGCTGCCGGACGGCCGGCTGCTCTGCGTGGCGCAGGAGCGCGGCAAAGGCTGGCCACTGATCGCATCGTTGGGAAGCGAGACGCAGTGGTTGCCGCAGGGGCCATGCGTGGTGGGATCGGTCTCGTTGGCGGCTGATGGCAAGACGGCGGCGGCGGTCGTGTCGTCGCAGGACCGGCCCGCGGAGGTACAGCTTCTGGATCTGTCGTCGGGCACGATGCGGCCCCTGACGGAGATGAACGCGGGCTGGTCAGGCGAGGTGGCGACGCCGGCGGCGGAGCATCTCGTCGTCAAGCGGGGGGATGGGGTCGAACTCGACGCCTGGCTGATGGAGCCGCTGGGCCGCGAGGAGGGGAAGCGTTACCCCGTCCTGCTCAACGTGCACGGGGGACCGTTCTCGCAATACGGGGAGGGGTTCTTCGACGAGTTCCAGGTCTTCGCGGCGGCGGGCTACGGGGTGGTGTTCTGCAACCCGCGCGGGAGTTCGGGCCAATCGAGCGAGTTCGCCCGCTCCGTGATCGGAGCGATGGGGGAGGTCGATTTCGACGACGTGATGGCATCGTTCGAGGCGGCGCTGGAGCAGATGCCGTGGGCGGATCAGTCGCGCTTGGGCATCATCGGCGGATCGTACGGCGGCTTCATGACGTCGTGGACGATCGGGCACACGGACCGTTTCGCCGCGGCGTGCAGCGAGCGTGCCGTAAACGACTGGTACCTGATGCAGGGCACATCCGACATCGGGGGCTACTTCAATCAGATGTATCTCGGCGAGCGGGCGACCACCTATGACGACCTGGATGCGGTCCTACGGCAGTCGCCGATCACGTACGCAGGGGAGGTAACGACGCCCGTGCTGATCCTGCACAGCGAAGACGATCTGCGCTGCCCGATCTCGCAGGCGGAGCAGTACTACGTCGTCCTGCGGAAGCTGGGCAAAGAGTCCGAGTTCATCCGCTTCCCGGAGGAGAACCACGAACTGTCGCGCAGCGGGACACCGAGTCACCGCGTGGACCGCTTCGAGCTGATCCTGGACTGGTTCGGGCGCAAGCTGGGCTGATCGCCCACGTGCAGCAACAGGTCGGAGGCGACTCAGCGGGCGGGCGGGAGGATGCGTCGCAGCGCGCAGCGCTGGATCGTGCGAACCTCGGCGAGGCTGATGCCGAGATCCCGTGCCACCCGCTTGGCGGAGTGCCCCTTCGTGATCCGGCGCACCAGGACATCACGCTCAAACGATGTGAGCGGCGAGAGCAGGCGTTCCAGTGGTTCGCTGCCATGCGCGGCGGCGGGCGAGTCCGGAGCGGGTGCGTCGCTGCGGGACGACCGGCGTCGGCCCAGGCGGGTGAGACCCAAGCGGGTGAGAAAGGATTGGCGATGTGTTGCGCGTTCGCGTTGCATGCCGATCACCGGTCACGATTCGTTGTCGAATCGCGGTCTCTACCGCTTGTTCGGTAGCCCGGCGGTCGTGAGCTGGTAGACGACCCGTGGCTTTGCGTCCCCCGGTTTCCCGAGGTTTGCCGTTCTCGTGGCGGACTTCGCTTCCCTGCGCGCTCGCTTCGAATGCATCCATGCGTTCTGATCATCGGCGGGATGCGGGAATCCCATAGGGGCACCCGTCCAGGTTCATCCGGCGGCCATGCGCCCGGCGCGGCGAGGGCCTTCTATCATCCTCACGCGCTGCGGGATTCGACGGAGAACCAGCTCAGCGGCGCAGTCAAAGGCAGGATGGGAGCGGCGCGGTATGGCATCGACACCACAGGCAGCGGTCCAGGCACACCTAGATGCGATCAACGCGAAGAGCAGCGAGCAACTCGCGACAACGGTGGCCTTCCCCTTCCTACATATGCAGCCGGACGGGGAGAAAGTGTGGTTTCCCAGCGCCGCCGATCTGCCCGATATGGCGGGCGCACCGTTCAAGCGGACGGAGATCCTGGAGTCGGAGATCCTGGCCACGTCGGGCGACCTGGTCGTGTATTCGCTGGTCTTCCAGCGCTACGGCGAAGACGACGCGCCCCTGCTGCGCGTGCAAGGGCTGTGGGGCGTGCATCAGGGGCAGGGCGAGTGGCTGGTGGACTGGTGACCTGCTGAACTGGTGAACTGGTGAACTGGTGAACTGGTGAACTGGTGAACTGGCGGCAGTACCTGGGGCCAGTCGAGGTGCGCTAGCGACGTCAGGGAACGACGTGGCGAGATCTCGCGTCGGACGTTGCCCACCCCGCGCCCTCAGATCGGGAC